>Ga0105046_10007048_pt1 | contig 17746 bp, 13 predicted proteins | sample MAT03_FD_78385 | JGI IMG/M metagenome (GOLD analysis project Ga0105046, IMG submission 78385) | Freshwater microbial communities from Lake Fryxell liftoff mats and glacier meltwater in Antarctica - MAT-03 (megahit assembly) | ecosystem: Environmental > Aquatic > Freshwater > Ice > Liftoff...
GTTCGGTGCTTATTTCATTTACTCTGAACCCTTTAAGGTGATGGGGTTAACCTGCTTGCAAACGATACTTCAAATTACTCGAGTGCGTGACAAAATCGGGGGCAAGTACAGCCGAACCCTGTTCGGCTCACATCAAATGTGGCTTGTTCCGCGCCGAACGGGGTTCGGCGATACAGAACGGCCCCGATTTTGTCACGCACTCAAATTACTCTTGCTCAGTTGTAAGAGTATCATTAAGTCTTTACAGTTTTTTTCGCCTCCGGCTACTGCAATAAATATATTAAAGTATTGTTATCTGGCAACCACAATTTTTACTGTCTTTTGAAATTTTTCAGCGGATATTCTTAGTAGGTACATACCACTTTGCCAATCATTTGTATTGATATTGAAATCTTTGCCGGTAGGAGTAATGTTGGGAATAACCGTTTGCCCAGCAAGGTCAGTTACTGAAAGAGCATAGTTACGGAAATCGCCATCATTGAAAGTAACTTGGATGAAGTTTGACGTAGGATTAGGACTCACGCTAAATGGAACGCCGGTTCCTTCATAGGAGGAGCGGTGACTACGTGTCTCAATATTGGAGTTATGATAAACCCAGATTATTGAAGCGTCCGTATTCATCTTGTACACATAATCGTAGCCTTCGCCATCAACTTCGTCCTGATAGTCAATATCGTATGGGCTGTAACCGTCTTGCTTGATCATTGCTGTATTCAGGTCGATAGCATTGAGTATGGCCATCGTTTCGACATCGCTGATTTGTTCCTTAAATAACAGGTTAAATTCAAACCCAGCAGATCCGGACAAGTGGCTACCCCTAGCGTATAGCACTGAAGGGTCTTCGGTAGGTGCTTCTTCAAAACAAGAAATAAACGACGTGCCATGGAATACGAATGTTTTACACTGTTTTATCTTAATGCAAAGCGAAGCAACGCATCCGTCCTGATTGGTAATGGAAACACAATACTCTCCTGATGACAGACCCGGAATTGAAAAAGTGTTCGTGTTCAGTGTGGTGTTCAGTGTGTAGCCGCCAGACCCCGAAGCCGTCATCGTGAAAGGCGGTGTAAACGCAGAAGAAATGGTGATGGATAAACTGCCTGGAGAACTCCCCAAAACGTGGTAGGCAGTGACATTGAGGTCTGAACCTTGAGCCGTAAGCGTTAGTGGCCCTAACAATAGAAGGGCGTAGAATATGATCTTTTTCATTTTTTTATGTCTCTTAATGATTCAAGATTTTTAGAAAAGACGAAATTTTTAGCGTTGCCAAGCATGTGGTCTTCCCAAAGCCTGACCGACTCTTCTTTACCGAAAATACCCAGTAAAAGCATATCAATAAAGTAGAGTTCGGATTCAGTTTTTCGAGTGTGGAGGTTGCCTAGGATTGGTTTGATCAATGTATAATTAAGCGCAGATTTGCTACTCAGTAACCCGAAACAAGGGTATATCCAGTCGATCTCGCCACCTGCACCTCCGGGGTGTTCACCCAGATAGTTGAAACGGTCAATATTGGCGACCAAGAAGGAGTCCGCCATAATGGTGTTTATATGCGACACTGCACGTAGGGCTTTCCAGCGAACGGCATTGTTTAGGTCCACGTTAGAGATGATTGTGATCAATTGCTCCGTTGCAGTATCAATTTGCCGAAATCCAGCAGCGATCCGTTCTTCAATATCGGGGAGCAAGGTGTCACCAGCGGTTTCCCTTTTCGATTGAAAATACCTTTCTTTTTGTAAGTCCCTTATTTTCAGCCCGGCTTCTTTGCGTTCCTCCTCTGATAAGGTCCGGTCGGCAAAACGGTTCACATAGTACTTTATGCTGTCCGTTTCCTGTGAGAAAGCGGCATTTGCAAAGAGAAAAACGAGAAGTGATGCGCAATACAAATTTTTCATCGTGTAGAATTATGGTGCAGTAGTGACAACGAACTTGCCCAGGCCTATTTCATTGAGTTTAGAGTTGCTGTTAAAAAGATTAAAATAGTAGGTCTCGTCATTATTAAAAGGAACCGTGCCTTCAAACATATTGACCGTTACGCCGTCATATGATAATGTCCAGGATTGCCCATCAGGATTACGAAATGCAAAATCACCACTCCCTACTGAATTGATAAATACCCATCCATCGTCCGAAGGATCATTGGGAGTATGACCATGATGAAACATTATGGTATATGAGTCAGTAGAAGATGTGCTGGAAACGTTGACTACAGCATTCCCGTTTCCGCCAAAAAACGTTGTTTTGTTCGGTTCACTGGCTGAAACAACAGCGTTATCGGCTAATAATTTTCGATCTTCTGTGCTTCTTCTGAGGTAGTAAACACAGTGCCATTCAACTTTATTGGAACACCTGCTCCCGAAAAGGCCATTGCCTAAATTACCAGCTATGGGATTTGCTCCCTTTTTAACCTGAAGGCGGACGTACTCAATAAAGGTGATTTTGTTGATCTTGAAACCGATATCAGGTGCTTCTGGCTGGATAATCTGGTTAGCAGGTCGGTCGGCTGAGTATATCTTGCTGTTTGTGGGTTCTCTATCCTCATCGGAAATATTATTGCCATCATCATTTGCCTCTTCGATATTTTTACCCGTTTCAAACGGAAAATTGATCGGGGTAAGTGATAACGGCATCTCTATAAAATCGACAATTTGGTAAGGACGTGCTTTTTTTGCCTTGCGCAGTCAAAATTGACAAGTTCCTCGGCTCCTGTCGGCTTCACGGTGAATTCGAATAGGATACGTCCTCCGTTTTCTTTATCCTGTAAATCCTGTCAAAAAATCAACATCCCGTAGAACTCCAGCGGCTAACGCCGCCGGTACTTCAGCACCCGCCGCGTTGTTGTTCCTTTCCCATTGTTCCACTGCACCCAATACACCCCGGCAGTCAGATCACCCAGATCCAACCGCAGTTGCTGCATTCCTTCCGGTACGGTCCACTGCCCGGTCAACCGACCGGATGCGTCCAACACCCGCAGCAGGTTACTTGCTTCGGCCGGTTCAGACAGCAAAATTTGAACTTCCGCTTCTGTTGGATTGGGCAGCACCGAAAAACCGGGCAACCCACCCGGCTCCGAAGTGCCGGAAACAACATCCACTACATAAGTTGCTGTAAAAGAACAGTCGTTCTGATCGCTCAAAGTCAGCGTGTACACATCCGGCTTCAAGCCGCTGATGCTCAGACCCGTGCTGCCGTTTGACCACTGCGCTGTGTAGGGAGCCATGCCGCCCGTGACCATGACCGACACACTCCCATCGGCGGTCGCGGAGTTCGTGGCTGGCTGGATGACAACACTTTCCACTTGGAGGGGATCAGGCTGCGTGAGCGGCAGCATCCAGGCGATGTCGCAACCGAAGGCATCGGTGAGCGTGACGCGATATTGTCCTGGGCCCAGCGGGGAGAGCATAGGCGCGTCGAGCGCGGGACTGTCGGCCCAGTTCCAGTGATAAGGCGCTTTGCCGTTGGCGGGCAGCACGGTGAGGCTGCCGTCAGCGGCGCCGAAGCAAGAGATCTCTCCTACTTCCACTTTTGAGCCGAGGCTGCCCTGTTTTTTGACTTCTGCGACCGCGCTGGCAGTGCAGCCACGAGCGTCCTGCACAGTCACTGAGTAAAGCCCCGGCGGCAGGTCGGTGCGGACACTGTCCATGACGACGCTACCGGGCCAGTCGAAGAGATAGGGCGGCTGGCCGCCGGTGGTGCGGGCGATGGCTGTGCCGCCCAGCGTGTCGCCGCATTGCACCGGCACGGTGAGGGATGCGAGTGCTACGGTGCTGCTGTCGGGCACGGCGAGTGAAACGGTGAAGGTGGAGCCGCGCTGGTCGGAAACGGTGAAGGTGTAAGCGCCGGATTTTAAATTGCTGGTGCCGGAGCCAGACTGGCCGCCAGCGGTGGTCCACTGATAACTGAAAGGAGCGCAGCCGCCCGCAACGGGTAGATTTACCCCTCCGTTGGGCTGGTTGGAACAAGCAGGTTGGACAGCAGGTAAAGCGGCGAGTAAAGGTGCGGCGGTTTCGTACGCGCCGATATCCACCGTGCCGCCCTGGATGCGGGGCTGGCCGGCGAGGTCGGTGTTGGTAGTGGGTGAGACGTAGGTGTTGTTGCCCGCGTTGACGAGCGGGGAGCAGGGCTGGAGGCGGTAGTCGCCGGAGTCGGGAGCGACGAAGAGGGGGTCGAGGCCGATGAGGTTGTTGGGGCCGCAGATAATAGCAGGATCTTTAAGATAAAATTTACACAAGTCCTTAGGCATATAAACATGATCAAGTGTTAAAAAATAAAATTTTTTTGTAAATAGTCCTGTTTCTTGATCAGAATACAATGCATTAGAAAGTACAATACAATTTTTAAGTTGAATTGGAAAGGGAGAGGCAGGGGTCGAGGATTGATCATATAGAAGGAATACGTTATTATAAAATATAAAACTATTTATTATTGATAAATTGGTAATTGCTCTTATGCTTGCAAACCTTGTACTATTACCCATTCCTCTTGCAAAAACATTTTCAAAAATAACATTCTCTGTATTCAGGTATGCATTTAAACCTGAAGAATTATCAATAAAAATAGAATTTCTTATAAAGGCGCCATTGTCAAAAGTAATATTTAGATTGCCAAACAAATTATTTTCAAAAAGGCAATTTTCTATGTAAGTTTTACCAGGATGCATTTCTGAAACAAAGGCCCGACCCTTGTTTGATATGAATTTGCAATTATTAAGTTTAATTAACGATGTGTCCGCCAAACCGAAAAGATTAAATACAGCAATAAAAACCCCCATCTCTTTATTATTATTATCAAAGAAAGTTGAATTCCGGATATTGATTTCTTTGACCTGACCATTCCCTAATTCGGTTGTTTGAATTGCGGCACCTTCTTTAGAATTATTGCGGATGAACATACAACTATCTATAATGAACACTCCACCACTCAATTTGCCTGGCACTGCAAAAATGCCTCCTCCTCTGAGTGCAGCAGTGCAGTCGCTGAAAGTACATTGGAACAAATCGAGGGCATCTTCCTGCTGACTTTCATAGAAGCACAGCCCGCCTCCATAGTTTTTTGCGTAATTGTTCTTGAATTCGCACCAGCCAAAATCATAACGCCGTTCCACCGCACTCCCGCCGTCGCGCCGCACTGCGCCACCATCCCGGGCGATGTTGTATTCGAACACACAATGCCAAAAACGAGGCGCCACAGAACCCTCATTAATACCATTTATGTAAACCGCTCCGCCGCTATTTCGGGCGCGATTGCGCTCAAACCTGCAATACCTGATACTCGGATATGCTTCATCGCCAGCACCCATGATGTACAACGCTCCCCCGCTGCGCCAGGGATGATTGACGGGAACTGTGCCGCCGGGAAAGTCAGCACATCCATCCCGAAAAACCAGGCCGTCGAGCACAGTGCTGCTATCGGAATGGTCCAGATACATAATGGTGTAAGAGTTGTCGCTGCTATCGCCCTGTAGGCCAAGGTCGCCACTCAATACCACTGAATTCTTTTGCCAGTCTCGTTGAAAAAACGATACCTCTGACCCCGAGAATCCACCAAATAGCGCCACTCCGCTTTTCAGTTTAAAAGACGAGTCACGTGCTGTTGCAGCAGGCTTATAAATCCCGGCTGCTACCCAGATGCTGTCACCGGGCTTGGTCACTTCGAGGGCGGTGTGCAGATTCTGGTAAGCATCTGTCCAGTTTTGTCCGTTATTGCCACCCGTGGCTGTGGCATTTACATAAATGCGTTGTTGAGCGCTGAGTGAACAGGCAGCTGCCAGCGCCAAAAAGAGTAGAAGAATGTGTTTCATGAGTGCGCGATCTGTTTTATTATAAAAAATAGCAATGGCCAAGTGGAGCGTACAGTCATTCCTTGAAATCGGGCCGACTATATGCTCCACTTGGGCCATCGCTTGAATGTTCTATTGCTTGATCCAGCGGCCTTGTACTTTTTTGCCTTCTGACTGTACCTGCCACAGATACACCCCGGCAGGTAAAGCATCAGAACCTGGCAATGCGAAGGTCTGCTCTCCAGCCTGCATGACCATATCTTTGGAAGTGAGGCGGTTGCCAAAAGCGTCAAACAAAAAAACGCGTCCTTTGACTGTTTTGTCCGATTGTATGGTGATCGAACCTCCGCCTGATGAAGGATTCGGGTGGCAAAATGCTTGAAAAAGGGCAGGCTCTCCTACTTCAGCAAGCACCCTATCGCAGCGAACTGAATTGCCGTCCGACAAAGCATACTCTTTGCCGTCGGCCTGCCATGCCGCTCCATCGAACAAGAAATTATCCAATTGTAGGGGAAGTTCAGATTCAGGCAGGCGCCCAACAACTTTGAACGTCAGGTAAAACAATACATCACCCGGCTGTATGAGCCGCTCAGGAGCCATCATGTCAAGCGTCCAAAGCATTTTGATCTCGCCTTTCGCCACACCGCTCAAGTTGAAATTGCCCGATCCCAAACCGGGAAGATCACCTTTGGATGGACCGATGAGCCGGAGTGCGGCAGGGTCGAAACGAAGTCCCAGTTGTATGGCCTCCATCTCTTGTTCTCCCATGAAACGAACCGGGACCGTCAACATTTCTCCTGACTTGGCTCCGTCGGAAACCCATGAGATAGCGGCTGTGGGACGAAGTTCAGGACGCGAATGCGCCACAGCGGAGTTGTTTACATCTCCCACTTTGATCGCTATAAAGTCGGACTCGTAGATACTGGAATCCGGTTTAACAGCACCCTTTTCGGGGAATGCGGTCTTGAAAGGATTATCTGGATCAGGAAACGCAAAACTTTTTAATACAAAACGCCAACTTTTATTGGCAGGCAATTCGGTATAAATACCCAGGATCAGTTTGCGAAATTCTACAATATCAAATGTGGAGATTGAGCCACTATTATTTGCATCAGCAGCAATCATTTTGTAAGCCGAAGCGAGTGCTTCCAAGCCGAGAATATGCTTGGAGATCAGTACTAAATCATAGGTAGACACACCATTGAGCGGAACATAATCAAATGAAGGTTCTAGATTAAAATTCTCACAAGGTACGCATGGACAGTTCCGGAAGTTGCCATTTTTGTTTGCTTTTAGCAAAGAAGGAATCGTACATCCGGATGATGATGGGCTACAGGAATCAGAAGAGGTATACGCAATCTCTCCATCCTCCAATCCGTCGCCTGTTTCTGTCTTTAGACTTCCCGCTACACCCGGTATACAAATCGGAAAGCCGGAGTAGGTACTCTGATAGTCAGGTATACAGCTATTCTCAGTGGGCCGCCGCATTTCCAGATATGTTAGTTTTACGCCGTCAATACATCCTCCGCCTGTAAATTTGATTCTCATGAGGGCATCAGGGTTAAGTTCGAGTTGTTTAGCGCTCCCTGACATGGATAGCTCGTATGTAAACCTTTTGTTTGTAAACTGATGTGTCAAACTACATGTGCCGCTGGCAGGGCAGCGCAAATCGCCCAAAATAATACTATCTACCGTTATACCAGCAGTCCACTCAAAGTCCAATTCAAACTTCAAATATTCTACTTGCATATTTTGGTCAGGATGAGCGGTTTTGAACCCTAATGTAACATATTTAGGAGCGTCGCAGGTAGCATTTGGGTTAATACTATCCCCCTTGAGGATGAACTCTACCAGATCGGCATAACTACATTCAACGTGGCCGTCCGTAGTAAACGCAAAAGGATTGGGATTCAGCGGCAGACTCGTACAAGCCACATTGGTAACTACCCGTGAAGCAAGACTGTCTGGCGCCCTCAAGATGGAAGTATAAGCAGCATTGGCTACGGTCGTTTTGCCCAACGTGATCGTGGCGATTTTGAGCGCATTGCCATAATTTTTTAGCAATACCACGGGAATATTGGGGGTGCTCACGAAATACAGCAGTTTGGATTTTCGCCCATCGGACTCTGTGGTAGATATGATTCGAGCGGACACAGAGGTCGAGACCGGTTGTTCTGCTCCTATGTGTACCAGTTTCACGATCATTTCTGCATAAGAAACGGTCAGGTCGGGGTCAATATTTGTACCTCCATTTACCAACTCGACATCAATGGTAGTACCACTGGGTGTGCTCTGTTGATTGGCAAATCGAACGCGCAGGTTGGCATTGGTCGTGCTGGCGTGGGTGTTGGGTGTGGGAACCGTTATCGGTACTATTCCATTATGCACAATATTGGTCGCTTGCCCGTTGATGCGTGGAATTGGATCACAGGTAACGCCGACTATCTTGTCAAAAGGAGCATAATGTCCTATGATCCGATCCAGGGAAAATGACTCACCCGGGTAAGCGTTTACGACAATGGTCATTAAATGTGCAAAAGCGCACTGTTGCGTTAAATTAGGAATAGGTTGGCAATGTTGAACGCAGTCCGGAGGCCAAAGAGGCATGGTACTCCCCCACTTGAATAATATTCTTTCTCCTACTTCACCGCTGCATGGCACTGTGGGCGTATCGGTATTCTGAAAGTTGATCGTCATGGATTGGCCTGCCGCTTTATCCAATTCAATGATTACTTTATTGCCAAAATTCCATTCCGAATGCGCATTTTGAGTTAATTGCCTGCTCAAAGCATTGTCGATATGGCTTAATCTGCTTGAACCTGACTGAAACATCAGTCCAACCTTTACATTCAGCGTCGCATAGTCAAGGTAAAAATCATGGAATGTATCAGGTAAGGTATTGGGCGTATAGCGCAAATAGACCTTATAGATTGTCTGAGAAAAGTTATTTGTGACGTTATTGGCGTTGCAAGCCTGAGTATCAACAGAACATCCGGATGTCATCGTCTGATTGACTCGAACAATCTCTAATTTTAATTCATCACAGTCTGTCACTTGGGTACATTCTTCCGGATCGGGTGTCTGGCACATTAATGCTTTTGGCGAAACGAACCAAAGCAAAAAGAAAACCCAAAAGAGGTTGCCCCCCCCCGCACACAGCGGACGATCAAATAATTTGTTCTGCATAATTCTGGTTTAAAAAATGAGTGAAATGCCATCATGGTACGGCAGTTTGAAAGAAGTATCCCATAACTGTCAGCGCGACGCCAACAGAAGCATAATTGACCCGTGCCACGCACATCCCGCAGCACAAGGCACTATAAAGGGAAAAAATGAAAATAAACCCGCCAGCGCGAACGCGCGGCGAACAGCCCTGTCACAGGTAGGTAAACTTCAACAGAAAGACGCGAGGGTTCTAATGGGGTGCGTCGGGGGGAGTCATTGGACGTTATGTCGTCATTGAAGACGTCATTTGCCAGGTCGGGCTAAAATCAAAGATTGCTTCAGGTCGGTAAATGTCAAAAGTCGCTGTATGGGGGGATGATCATTAAAAAGGCTGCGACAAATATAAAACATGCTTCCATACCAGCAAATGGGGAAACGAATATTTAACATGAAAAGTAACTGTACCAGCTGCTTCAGTCGCTGGTACAGTTACTGCTTTACCAACCGTCCCGAATACACCCCTTCCGCAGCCGTCAAACGAAAGAAATACGTACCATCCTGCGGCAAGCCTTCTGCCGGCACGATCCATTGATTCGCTCCCCCAACTCCCTGAAAAGTCGTGACATACGTCTGCCGCGCTGCGGCATCCCAGAGTTCAAGCCGAACCTGGGCAGGTTCGGGCAGTACCCATTGAAAAGTAGCCGTCCCGGTGGTCGGGTTGGGTTGGGGCGGGAAAAAGAGCGGTGTGGATACAGGGGCATCTCCAGAAAAAGTGAGCTGGACCGCCTGCCGTTCTCCGGTCGCGCCATACGCTTCCGCCCTTAACGGCTGCGCTTGCAGCACAAGGCTTTCTGCCAGCACAGTTTTTTGCAAAGATTTGACTTTCAACGAAAAAGCAATCTCGCCGCGCTGGAAGTTGCGAGCAGCACCGTTGTGCCACAGCGCGCGGAGCGACCCGTCGGGCAAGATCGTCCAGTGGTCGTCGGGTAAACCTTCAACGCCTTCGATTTGAAGTCGGGCAGGATCGGCGGCGAGGGCCAATTGCCAGCCCGTGAGCGGCGCGTCGGTGGCAAAACGGACGGGTAGGGTAGCGGCCTGACCCGCTTCCAGCACCAGATTCGGGAGCGAGAGCGGCAGCACTGGCAACGCATCGCGGTCTTCGAGGCTGGGATCGTCGAAGTTGGTAATCACAGAGTTGTTGAGATCCCCGATTTTGATCGCGACGAACTGAATCCCAGACAACGTCACGTCATCCTGCAGGTTCGGGATCGTGAGCAGAATAGTATCTTTGGCTGCTTCCAGCACCGTGTAGATGTTAGGGTTAGCGACTGCCTGCACGAAGCGCCAGGGCTTGGTGGCTGGCAAGGTATCGTAGATGCCGAGGATGAGTTTGCGGAGCTCGACAATGTCGAAAGTAGTGATAGAATTGCTGCGGTTGGCATCGGCGGCCAATGCTTGATACAAGGTCGGAAACGGCTCCAGCCCGAGGATGTGTTTGCTGATCAGCACCAGGTCGTAGGTGGATACTCCGTTGAGCGCAGAGCCATCGCGTTGACCGGTCAGCATAATGCGATAAGGGTTGCCCAGTGGAAGGTTGGGAGCGGCCACCACGTCGAAACAGGAATCGGACGTGAATGCACTGATTTTTTTGTTCGTAGCAGGTGGTGTGCCACCGGTAGATTGCACCTGGCCCAACAGCCGATAGTCGCTCACCTTCTTGTTGTCACGGGTATGGACACAACCTTTCAACCGGATATCCCCATCAATGGTACACTTACAATCGTCGCCCAATTGCTGAATGATGACGTATACAATGCAGGAATTGTTCAGTCCAGTGCCATCGCGTGCCCATACTTCGAGCGTGTGCAGGCCTTGCTGGCACTTATCGTAGGTCATGCTGGAGGTAGCAGGGAAGCCCGTGCCGGCGCCCTCTGCCCGAATGCCGAGTTGAAGTTGATTGGTCGGGGTACAATTGTCCGAAAGCGAAAGAATAAATTGGGAAGCCGCAAAACTGGTCGCACAATCCGGAAGGCTCACTTGCTGCGTTAACCCGTTGATACAGATCAGATTGGGTGGCTGGCAATCTTTTACGATGACCATGTAGGAGCACGTGCTGACTTTGCCGCAGTTGTCGTTGGCGCGCCAGGAAATGCGATGCGTGCCAATGGGAAAATTGCCGATCAAGGTGTCTTCAGCGGCCTGCATATCCGTCGTGCCATCGTTTTGGAGATCCAGTTTGTAGGAATAACTGAGGTAGGATCCCGCCTGGCAGGTGGTGACGGCCGACTCGGTCAGCAGGGCGTACCCGGTAGCGCACTGGCCGGGATTGATGCAGACGGTTCTGTTGGTGCAGGTGCCTGTCCAAAGGATGGTCTGGGCAGGAAGGATATGAGCAAGCGCAAAGCAAAAAAGCAGTAAAAACCGGGTCATAATCAAATGATGAATGGTGAAGGAGAGATTAAAAGTGTCGTTTTGATTGCAAAAATAATTCCGAAAAGTGCGGGAAATCAACTTCGCTTACATTTGCCATTGTTTTGTTGGTCAAAATCTATATTTACATGAAAAAATACCTCCTGTTCGCTCTGCTTTCCATTTTTACTGCCGCTCTTGTCGCTCAAACGGCTCCCGGCATCATCCCCCAGCCGGTGGAAATGCAGGTGTTGAAAGGCCGGTTCCGCCTGACTCCCGCTACCACAATTGGTTATGGCTCTCCGGCGGCTCGCCCCACAGCCGAAATACTGGCCGCCCGAATCGGCACATCCACCGGCTACCGCCTGAAAACCGCTGCGACGGGTATCATTCAATTGCGGCTCAATGCCACACCCGACAAGCCGCTCGGCACGGAGGGCTACACCCTGCATGGCGCGGTACAAATATAACACCTTCCACTGGCACCTGACCGACGATCAGGGCTGGCGCATTGAAATCAAATCATTGCCCCGGCTGACCCAGGTGGGCGCGTGTCGGGTGCCGCGTTTCGGAAGGTATGGCGACCACGAAGCGCCTAAATCCGGGGAAGCCGCTACCGATTGCGGATTTTATACCCAGGACGACATTCGCGAAGTCGTTGCCTACGCCCGCGAACGGCACATTGTGGTCCTGCCTGAAATAGATGTGCCCGGGCATAGCATGGCGGCCATCGCTTCCTACCCCCAACTTGCTTGTACAGAGGATACCACGATAAGGGTCAACCCAGGCAGTGACTTTGCGGAATGGTATGGCAATGGCCAGTTCAAAATGCTGGTGGACAACTCCCTCAACCCCTCCGATGAGCGTGTGTATACCTTTCTGGACAAAGTATTCGGAGAAGTCGCGGCCTTGTTTCCCCATCCCTACATCCACGTCGGGGGCGACGAATGTCATAAAGGCTACTGGGAAAAGGATCCCACCTGCCAGGCTTTGATGCAGAAAGAGGGATTGAAAAACGGAACGGAACTGCAAAGTTATTTTATGAAACGGGTGTACAACCTCACCCGAAACGAGGAACGAAGGGGATGCCATCCAGTCATTGTCCCAGGAGTCAAGAACAGATTTGACAACTTTTTTAAAGTTGTCAAATCTCGATATGCGCCTGGCACCCAACCCGGCGACGACTGAAGTGATGGTTACCGTGGAAGGTTTGACAGAAAGCGGTGGCACTATAATGGGCTTCGATGCACAGGGTAGGGTAGTGTGGCAGTGGTCCAGCGTCCAGCGTCCAACGTCCTGCATCTACGTTTCCAATCTTCCGTCGGGCTTGTATCAGGTCCGTTTGAAGACGGAAAACGGGGCTGGTGGTGAGCAAATGGTAGTTGTTTCGTCATTGATCGTCATTCGTCATTGATCGTCATTGAACGTCATTCGTCATTTCCGACGGCATTCGAGTCAATCCACCATGCCGCACAACAATGACGAATGACGTTTAATAACAAATGACGATCAATGACATCTATATTTGTGATGAGTAAGAGCAAAACTGCCGGTTCCATCCTCTAACTATACCACTTCCGAAGGTGGCCTTCCGAACATTTTGGAAAACAACCGCGAGAAGTGCGCCGAATTTTTGAAACCGACCATAAAACAGACTTCTGAAACATTCAAATCGGGTCGGGTACGCAGCAATTCATGGGCTTTGTTGAGCCGGTAGGTGCGCAGCATTTGAATGGCTGGCTGGCCGGTGAGCGCAGCCAGTTTGCGATGGAGTTGCGAACTGCTCATGCCGGTCAACCGGCAAAGTTGATCGAGGTTGAAAGTTTCTTCGGCATAATTTTTTTCAAAAATGCCGTAGATTTTTTTCATAAATTCGTCTTCCGGATGAAATGCGTCGGGCGACGTAACAGACAATTCTACTGCGGGTGGTTCAGGCGGCGGCCCGGCGGCATACCGTATTTTCCAGCGGCGCTGAATGTCCAGCAAATTGGCGAGCACGAGCAGCAATTCTTCCTCATTGAACGGTTTGGTGAGATAAGCGTTTGCGCCGCGTCGGCGTCCTTCCAATCGGTCGTCCAACTGCGTTTTGGCGGTGAGCAGCACGATGGGGATATGGCTGGTACGGTCGTCGTTTTTCAGGATATTCGTCACTTCAAAACCGTCTTTCAGCGGCATCATCACATCCGAAAGAACCAGATCAGGGATCAGATCGAATGCTTTTTGAATGCCTTTTTCTCCATTCGAAGCCAGGTGCAGCCGGTAATGTCCGTGCAGGCAAAGTTGAAGATAGTCGGCCACCACGGCATTGTCTTCTATGAGGAGCAGCAAGGGCAAATGAGCCGTCTCGGTGGAGGGTTGGGGGACAGCGGTTGGTTCGAAGCGAAGTTTTTTGACCGTCGAATCGCCTGATAACACGGGCGCTTCATTCCGGATGGGCAGGGTAACGGTCAGGGTAGCGCCCTGGCCAGGTGTACTTTCGGCCCGTATCTCGCCGCCTGCCAAAACGGCCAGTTCACGCGTAAGCGCCAACCCGATGCCGCCCGTGCCTTGCTCGTGGCGCGACGAACGTCCCTGATAAAATCGTTCGAAAATATAGGGCAAGTCATCCGGCGCGATCCCTTCGCCTGTATCGGAGACCGACAGGGCGGCATGATGCTCATCGGGCCGGCACAGCCGGACCACTATAACGCCTCCAGGGGGCGTGTGGCGGATGGCATTGGAAAGCAGGTTGGCCAGGATTTGCCGGAAACGTTGCGGGTCGAAATCCAGCATTAGATCAGGCAGCTCCGTCTCGACAGTCAATTGCACGGACTTATGCTTTGCCAGCGACTGAAAAGATTCCATCTGATACCGGATGAATGCGCTCAGGTTGCCCTGCACTTCGTGCAAAATCAGTTCGTTAGAATCAAGTTTGGTAAGATCCAGCATTTGATTCACCAGATCGAGCAAGTCATTGCTTTGCAGAATGATATTTTTGGCATGGCTGGGTACATCCTCGCGCTGATGATCGCGGCGCAGCCGCTCTGCCAGGCCCAGAATCAGGGTCAGCGGAGTGCGAAATTCGTGAGTGATATTGGCAAAAAGGCGATTTTTGAACACATTCAGTTCTTTCAGCCGGCCCAATTCCTGTTGTTCGAGTTCAATGCTATGTTGTACCCGAAGGCGTCTTTCGCGGAAGCGGATGTACCACCAGGCGAGGCCCACCGCTGTCAAAAAATATAGCAGATAGGCTATCCAACTGCGATACCAGGGGGGGAGAATGACCAGAACGAATGTGGCAGGCTGCGGATTCCAGTCGCCGTCGGCCGTAGCAGCCTGCACCTGGAAGGTATATTTGCCGGGCGGCAAACTGGCGTAATTGGCCGAATGTCCTGTACCTGAATAAATCCAGTTGTGGTCAAGACCTGCCATCTGATACCGGAAACGGTTGGTGGACGAATTAGCAAAATCGAGCGCAGCAAACTCAAAGGTCACATTGTTCTGATCGAATGGCAAAGTCAACATCTGCTCGAACCCGGGAGCAAACTGCAAGGGCGAACCTTCCCGGGCAGGCTCCAGCAAACTGCCGCGCACCCGAAGACCGGTAATGACTGCGGGTGGCAGGTAAGTGCTCCGTTTAATATCATGGGGCACCAGTATCGTCAATCCGTTTACACCGCCGAACAGCAGCCGTCCGTCCGAGATACGCAGATAGGCGCCGGTATTGAACTCATTGTTGGGTAACCCGTCTGACTCGAGGTAATTGACGAATAGGCCCGTCCTGGGCGTGAACCGCGACAAGCCCCTGTTGGTGCTGCACCACAGGTTGCCGTCGTCATCCGGCACGATCCCGTACACCACGTTATCTGCCAAACCGTTGGCCTCTATAAAATGGGTGAAATGCCTTGTTTTTTTGTTTAAGCAATTCAGGCCGCCTCCGCGGGTGCCGACCCAGAGCAGGTTCGGGTCGGCAGGATCGGCGCAGATGCACATGACCCAACTTCTGTTCAGCGATTGGGTATCGGCAGGGTTGTGGAGATACACGTCAAATGTTGGCCCGCCCTCGTGCCCGGGGTTGCGCGCTTCCACCAGTCCCCGGTTGGTGCCGATCCATATTCGCCCTTCTGAGTCCTCGCAAATTGCATAGCTGGTGAGGTTTTTATCATCAGCCAGGGTGCTGGAAAAATCAAAGGATGCAGTGGAGCGATCATCCGCCCTGCACCGAAATAAGTGCCCTTCATGAGCAGCCACCCAAATGTTGCCCTGTTTATCTTCCATCAACTGCTCTGCGATCATTTCTCTGTAAGCAGGTATGGAGGCTACTTCCCGGTATTGACGGCCGGTCTTTTCCCAGAGCACGATGCTTCCCGGCTTTCCCTCTTTAGTACCTTCCTGGATGAACCATATATTGCCTGCGCTGTCATTGAGCAGATTATAGACCTGCTGATCCTTGAAAAACGATGCCCAGAAAGCCGGTTCAAGTTGCCCCGTGGAGAGGTTTAAAAGTGCATAAGGACTGAATTTACCCGACCAAATCCGCCCGTCCGACATTTCTCTCAGGTTGTGTGTGCTTTTTTCCGGCAAAAAATGGTGAAAAGCCAAACTGCGGAGGTTGACTTTTTGTACGCCGCGCCCTCCAGTGCCCGCCCAGATGACTTCCCCCCGATCTACCAAAACAGCGTTGATGGGATAGGAAAAGCGGAGGAAAGGAGTGAACAACGGATCCTTCCGAAGATTCAGGGCTAAAAGGCTAGGGATGGGTTCTTCCGTGGTCATTTTATACAGCACATTGTCCATCCCGTTGAATGTAACACGGTTGCCGTCGCGGAGCCGGACGACCTCTCTCCACGCATCAGGCAGGGTAAGTGCTTGCTGTCCATCGGGCAAACGGCTGCGAAAAACGCTTCCGGTCTCTTTGTTCCAAAGGATGCTGTAATCGGCTGGCGACCCGGTCTGGATGTTTACGAGGTCGTACGGCTCGAATCGGGCATGAGTGCTTACCCAGCGCGCTGCTTGCCCTTTCCAGTTTCTGACCAGCAGCAAGGTGTCGGCCACGCAGGGCATTAAATTCACCGGAGCGGACATATCAGGCGGCACCGGGACGGGTTCGACCGCCACGCCGTTCAGGGGCGCTTGATGGTGTCGCAGTTGTTGGGCAAAATGGCGCGGCACTACCATTCTGAAAATCCCGATTGGATTGTTTGCATCCGGGGCGTGAATAAAGATGGTTCCGGCGCCGTCCATGGTAATGGTCATGACACCGCCTTTGGGCAAGCGGTCTGTTTGGAGGCCGATGTTGAAAAAACGTTCTGTGGCAGGGTCGAACACATAGATGTTTTCGCTGGTCCCGATCCAGAGCAAGCCTTCGGTATCTTCCTGGATATGGGTGATGTACGCCGAGTTGGAGAGCGAGAAAGGGTTGAAAGGCTGGTTGGTGAAACGTCGCACGGAGTAGCCATCGTACCGGTTCAGTCCATCCAATGTCCCGATCCAGATGAACCCCTGGCGGTCCTGGTACAAGGCAGTGATGAACCCTTGTGAAAGACCGTCTGCCACCGTAATGGATTGCATCGGCAGGGGTTGCGCGGCAATTCGCCAGCAAATGCACCATAAACAGAATATGGAAATAGAATGCCGTTTCATGTCAGTCCCGAATAGAAGGTTGTTTAGATCAAGCAGATGCAAAAGTAGAGCAGACTTGCTTTATTCGTACTCAGGGTGCTGAGGTCACTCATTGTGGCAGATTTTGTCCGTTTTGGGAAAAACAGGCAACCCTTTGGGAAGAAATGTACTATTGGAACTATAGAGCAGTCTCACCTTTGAGCCTGAAAAGTGAATTTAATCCTTTCGCCTCTACCATGGTTGCCCAGCGTATAAAAACACCTTATGATATTATTCAGGAAAAGTGCCCCCAGGTGAAAGTTTCCATGAGGCTTTCCGTACAGGGTTACCTGCAAATTTCCTTTTTAAAGAGCAACCTCAGTGGGGAAGTTGCTCAGACACATTTTCGGAACGGATTTTTCAAGATGGAAACTATTTTTGAAGTACCTGCGTCGCTGGTACATTTTCTGGGCCTGAAAGAGTCGCGGATCCTCCCGGGCTCATATAAGGTGCAAGAATATGACGATGCTTTTTTGGTGGATTTCGGTGCGCTTCAACCTGCCTGATCTGGTGGCCTGACCCGTGAGGGACTCTAATCTCGATTTTTCTTTTACGCAATATTTATATAGACCATAAACAAACACTAGAATTGGAGCGACCTTGCAGAAGGTCGCTCTTTTTATTTCAGGCAGGCGCTTAGGAACGGGCAAATAATAACTTGTAAGTTTCAGATAGATTGGTTTTTGCTCAGATGGGCTATCTTTTTGAGCGAATAGTGGGGCTATTTAATCAAAAAGATGGGTCATCTGGGTGAAA
>Ga0105046_10007049_pt1 | contig 17746 bp, 16 predicted proteins | sample MAT03_FD_78385 | JGI IMG/M metagenome (GOLD analysis project Ga0105046, IMG submission 78385) | Freshwater microbial communities from Lake Fryxell liftoff mats and glacier meltwater in Antarctica - MAT-03 (megahit assembly) | ecosystem: Environmental > Aquatic > Freshwater > Ice > Liftoff...
AGCTGCTTCATTGGGAAAATGGAGGTTTTGTACTGTACTTTATGCATCTGGAAAAACGATATTGACCAGCTACTGCCCAAAAAATGGAAACCAACTAACCAACTACTAGAATTTTATCCCTATGATTATATACGTGGATTACGGGAGGTTTGCTTTGTTCAAGCAAAATCGAATGCTTATTCCTTTGAGCGGGAGAATACTTTTATCCTTAAATCGTACTGATCCATATTTTTCCTGTCAGGCACCGAAAGCCCTTCGAATTGGTAGGCTTTATGTTTTAAAAAATGTGGAGTTGAACTGATGAGTGTAAAGGAAGAACCAGGTTCAATCGGTTTGAACCTTGATGGACCAACTATTTTTTCTGAGAAGCACCCATTTACTAAAACCGAATTGTAATTTTCTAATTGGTGAATAGTTGAAGTGTCGGTTTCTGACATCCCGTTTGCAATAAGATCCCAGTACATTCGATCATTTAACTCACATGCAAACAGAGTTCTTGCTTCCTTGTGTTTCTTTACGTATTCCCAATTAATTTCTCTTGGATATCCTAATGGAATAAATTTCAGAAAATTAAATGCATAGTTCAGGACGAATAATATTGAAACCAAAATAATTCCGTAAGAAACATACTTTTCAATTCTAGAAAGCGTAGAAAAAAGAACGACGGCAAGAATACAAATAAAAGGGATGAACTGGTGAATTAGCCGGCCATAAAAAACAACACCGTGGAGAAAATAGCCATAGGAAGCATAAAGAATGTACGAAATCAATAGGGAAAAGCTTAAATAGATGATAAGCTTAAATTGAGGAAAATTTTTATGTAAATAATAGCTGGCTACGTAAAATATTGGAATAACTCCGATTAAAATATATCCGGTAAAGCCTTCTACTTCAAAGAGGTATTTAAATAGAAAAGAGTATGATTCATCAAATGAGCCTTGGGTAATGGTTGAGGATAATCCTTTCGCTCCATAGATGTAGGAAGTGCCGGCAAATCTTGAAGCAGCTTCAACGGCAATAAAAAGGAATATGAGACCGCTGGCGTAAGAGATTACAAGTACAATTTTTTTCAGAAGAAATTTGAAGCTTAAATCATAGATTGATATTAAGATCAAAGAAGTGGATATCATAAGTATGTATCCAGGGTAAATGAGATAACCGAAAAATGAAGCTATTCCATAAAAGAACAACCGTGCCGGAGTTGCCTTCTTTTGTTCAATTGATGAGCACAGGCAAAAGATAACATAGTACAGAACGAGCAGACTGGAGTCGTAAGGCAATGCATGTCTAAGGTAAATAAAAGAGTTGGTAAGACTTGCAAAAATCAATACACTCAAAAGTGAAAGCTTTCTATCCTTCAAAAAGAGGTTCGAAAATTTAAAATGTACAAGTAGGATTAGTCCATAAACAACAAAATTGAAAATAAACAAAGGATATGAGTTGACTGGATCATAGGTATCAACCTGGTTTAGTTTACCAGTAAGGATCTGAAGTGAAGTGGGAATGATTTTGACAATCGCTTCACCGGGTCGTCCTTGCACGCTAAAAGCTGCATAAAGCGCTGCTTTTAAATGTCCTTCCGAAATTTCATTAATAAAGTTTCCAGCTGAGTAATAGCGGATTTCATCTGGAAATGCTAAAAACCCTTTGCCAATCAGGAAAAGCTTAGATACCGATATGAGAAGAATTAATACCAACAGGAAGTATTTGGTATTCGCTTCTACGTTTATATTAGTTGCTTTCTTCATATTTATTGACAGTATGAGAATATACGCTTAGTTTTCTCTTTAGAATTCTTGGCCAATTTATCACTATCACTGGATGGGTTTGGTTAGGTATTGATCCAAGGAGAATTAATCACAAATATTTCTTCCCGGAAATGGAGGTTTATCACCGGTTTGTCGATTTAGTTATAATGCCTGTTTTTGTTTCATGCGGCTTTACATTTAAGGTAATTCACATTCACCTGTGTAGAAATAGTGGAATCCTTCCCAATTTTATTTGCCTTGGATTTCCAATAAAAAACAGCTAAAATCATGATAATTAGCATGATAATTCCAAAAATCCAATTATTTGTACTATCACCCCGCATCGCTAATTCAGGAGTATCAATTTGAGTTATCCCGTTTTCTTTCGGGTCAAAAACTTCATTTTTAAGCTCATCAACTACCACATTATTGTTTTGCTGATTTTCAAAATGAATAGTGAATCCAAGCCAATCTTTAAAGCCAACATACTGAGCAAGTGCATTGCGAGTCTCTTTTTGTGGACGGGATTCTTCGCCTGCACGCATTTTTCCGAATAACTTCTTCAGTGTATTTCGATGGATCAGTATCCCGGTCTCTTCTTTGATTGCTTCACTCAGTTCTATAAAATTACCGTCTGTCCAGTCTGAAACTGAGCTTCTGCTGGCTTTTATGGCCACATACTCAAGACAATTCTGTAAAATCTCTTTTTCCTGCACGTATGCTCCGTTCCTTAGTTGAATGATTTGTCAGGGGTGATTGGTGACTGCAAATCTAGTCCGAATTATGATGATTCAGAATTTGATTCGAATCCATTTCGGATTACCGGATTGAGCCTTAAATCACAAATTGATCAATCGTTCTATTGGTTTTTCCTTTATTCCAGTTCTCCCTTTCTTAGTCCCAAAAGTAGTTGTTTTACAAGACCCGGATTCTCCACTGTGATCAAATGCCCATTGAGGGGCAGTAAACGATTTAATCGGGGTGCAGAAACCATAAGTGAATCAACATAACAACTGTTAGCAGGATCAACAATTAAGTCCTTTACGCCTTGCAAAATATGGGTTGGACAAGTAATCTGTCCCCAACAGGGTTGTACGTTCTTGAGCTCTTGCTTGTGGGAATATTTTTCAGAGGATGCTGTCCTGATCGGCGATGGGAAAAACCATCGGATAGGAGGATACTGGACCAAAGGTGAAAACCACCAAAACTTTTCTAGTTCCGGATCCGCCGCCGGAGCAACGAGCATAAGTCCTTTTATCTGTCTGGGAAACCGTGCTGCCAGATATGCGGCGATCGGCGCTCCATACGATCGCCCTAAAAGAAAAACCGATCGGCTCGTGTCGCTCCGGAACAATTGAGATATTAATTCGCCCTGGGCTTCAATAGACAATACTTTACCTCCTTTTTGTGAAAGATTATATCCAGGCCGGTCAACCGAAACAAGAGTGTATTTAGAGAGGAGATTTGGGTCTGACAACAGATTTTTGTAGCCATACCAGGCGCCTGGTGCTCCATGAATCATTACAAGTAAAGGCAAAGAATCGGGACCGGTTTGAACCCAATGAAGCTTGTGCTTGCCGATTGTCAGGAAATGTGATTCAGGACGGGGACTGTGTGATTTGTAGTACAGATTGAGATCTTTCTCTGACATTCTAAACCGGCGAAAACAACCTGTTCCAAATAGCAATAAGAATGATAGAAAAACAGGTAGGAACTTTTTGGGCATAGGGGCTGGTTATGATCGTTTTAGCGTGGTGTGCGAATGGGTTTCAGGTAAGAGAAGAATTGAAATTGTATTAGCTTTCACGAAACACAATTGAGTTTACCGTGCTAAATTTAACTCATTTATTTGTCAGATTTTGCCTTTTCAAACCTGAATCAAAGAGTAAACCGAAAGCTTTTACCCGATCCTCCTTCTTACATCGTGGTCGATTATCTCTATTATCTTTTGGGCAGAAAGAGTCCGCCAGTTTTCGATTTCAAGATTACCACCCCAGTTTAAGTAATAATCCAGCCGGTACTTTGTCCATTCTCTGTGGATGAAGTCACGGAATCCCATTGCAACAATCCAGCCATCTTCCACTTCTTCAAACCATTCCTGGTAATAATCATCTTCAAGCCCGTGGAAATTGAGCACATTTTCCCCTATTAGTAAAAACCTATTGATTCCTTCCTGAAGCAACACATCAATGAGATTGCGTTTCAGGTGCATCACATCGTTATGGAGGGTATCGTTCCATTCTCCCAACATTTCAATAATGCAGAACCCCTCCTCATAATCCACAAATAAAACCTTGACATATAATGTATCGGATCCAATGTAATCCCATAAAGGATGTATTAGGTGGTCATATACAGCGAGTTCATACCCTTCGTAGGTCAGGCCGAAAAAAGGTGATTTTTCATCTTCAGTTGGATTGTACAACTGGTCCCATTTGTAGAAAGGCTCAATTTCATGCATATCAGGACAGAGCTCTCTGAGCTTGGATGGCGGCTTCTACAGAACCATACTTAAGCAATAATTCATACGCAGCTTGTTCTTCAAGGCCAAGGGCATCTGCGAGCATTCGCGTTCCCCGTAGCCTGAGTTTGTCGTTACTCAGATGCATGTTCGTCATTTTATTGCCTCTTACTTTGCCAAGCCGGATCATCGAGCAGGTAGTGAGCATATTTAAAACCAGTTTTTGAGCCGTACCTGCTTTCATCCTTGTGCTTCCGGAAACGACTTCTGGCCCAACTACGACTTCAACAGGGAAATCGGCTTCTGCGGCAACCGGGCTTCCCGGATTGCACACAATGCATCCCGTTGCAATGTTATTTTTCCGGCACCAGGCTAAACCACCGATAACGTAGGGGGTTCTGCCGGATGCAGCAATCCCGACAACGATGTCTTTTTCATTGATCTGATGCTGTTTCAAATCCAGTATTGCCAATTCGGAATTGTCCTCCGCATTTTCTACTGCCTTGCGAATAGCAGTGTCTCCACCTGCTATAATTCCAACCACCATTCCATGCGGAACTCCATAGGTTGGTGGACATTCAGATGCATCAACAATTCCTAACCTACCAGACGTTCCGGCTCCGATGTAAAATAAACGACCACCCGATTTAAGCCGGTTTACGGTTGCTTCTATCAGTTGTTCGATTTCAGGAAGAACTTTAGCGATTGTGAGAGGAACCGACTGGTCTTCGGTATTTATAATTTTTAGCAATTCCAGGGTTGTGAGCTGGTCAAGCGTGGTATACGATGAGGCCGATTCTGTAATATTTTGCATCTGCCAAAGGTAAAAAGGATTTCTCTGCTCCTTTTTTTTTCGAAAAAGATTTTTGATTGAAGAATCAGATTTTTTCAAATATAAAGATCACAAGAAATGGCAGTGCAAAAAATAGGATAAAAAGATATCCAAAAGCAAATGCCAGATTTTTTTGAGCCATTACTCCTGACCAACGTGCAATTTGAACGATTACATTTCTCAGTATTGGAAACGGATAGAAAAGAACAACACCAAAAACATTAAACAACAAATGGCAAATAGCAATGGCCAAACCCGCTTCAGACCTTCCGATGGCTGCCATCAAAGCAGTGACTGTGGTGCCCACATTTGCACCAAGTATGAATGGAAATAATTTCTTGGGTGAAATTTTCTCTGTAGCAGCAAGCATCACACTTAAAGAGGTAGTGACGGATGAAGAATGGATTGCTGCAGTGATTCCTGCACCTGATAAAAGAGAAACAAATGGATTGTTGAGGGCACTGGATAATTTTTTACCGCTATTTCCACCAAGCATAAGAAACCGGAATAAAGCAGTGAGGGTATATATGCACATAAACAAAAGGACAAGTGAGAAGCCCAAAATCGCAAGGGGCTGATTTGAAACAACTGATTTAAGAAGAAGTGCAAATGGCGTTACAAATAAATCATTCAGGAAAAACCAACCTTGTCCACTGGCTCCCCAGTGACTGATCAGACTGGCAATATATCGGCTGCTCATGCTTAAAACAGACCAATACTGTTCCAAAGCAAAGAATAGTATTGCGGTAAGGACATTGAAAATCACATGGCTTGATCCTACCATAAATCCTCTCCGAAAGGCTTTGGGTGTACCAAGATGACCAAAGGAAACCATCATACAAGTAATACTGGTTCCGATATTTGCACCTAGAACTACTGGAATGGCCGCTTCCAAACTTATTATGTTGGCCGCTACCATAGCGACAAGACTTGCTGTAATGGTAGATGAACTTTGGATGATGGCCGTTGCAAGCAAGCCAATGAATAAAGAAACAACCGGGTTTCCTGTTACTTTGAAAATACTACTGGTGTAATCCGAACCTAATTCCCTACATGCGGAAGTAATAAGTTCAAGAGAAATCAGGAACAGGAAAAACAACACAAAAGTCAACACACCCTGACCAACGCGAGTCCACAAAAGGGTTGTTCTGGAAGGCAAAGGAATTTCAGTTGAATTCAAATAAAAAATAAGGAGATGTAGCCTCCAAAGTTAAGAGGCCAAATTCTTGCAATCCATAAAATTGAAAAAAAATAACAGTACCGTAATATTGAAAATAACCTTTTTCAAATTCAGGTTCCGTAGCATTGAATGAAAACTAATTCAGAGGATAGTAAAACTGAAAACGAAATATGGCAACATTATCCCTGGTTTCATTGTTGGATAGTTCTTTCATATTGTCAATATAATTACTGACCGGGTTCAAAATGCCGGCCTGAAATCCCAAGGCCATTTCGTTTGGAAATTTGAACTGAAGGCCAATTTGTGTGGGGAATGTGGCCGTATTTTCGTTGTACGTTTCGCTTTTGCTTCTTGTTTTGTCTTTACTATTCAGATTGTTCCCATCCCAATCTTCGACTGAAAATCTAAAAAGACCAATCCCTTGGCTGGCAAATAATCGCAAACCCTTGTATCGAAAAAATGAAAACTGGGCTTCGTAATGAATAGCGAAAAAACTTGTTTTAAATTTTGATACTGGGCTAAGAGTTTGATTTGCAGCAGATGGTAGTTTATATGCCCGGTCTTCACCAATAAAAGAGCCGAAAGTGAGAGAGGCCATTCCATTCAGAAATTTTTTTTTCTCAAAACGGATAGCAATTTGATAAGCGGGTGTCCAGCGGGCATACGAAGATTGAAGGCTACCGCGATAAGCAATTGTATTTAATTCAGCCACTATATATTTTTTTCGGATTTGGGTTGAATCAGCAGCCTGGGAGCCCAGGTGGATAAATAAAAATAGAAGTAACAGCAGGAGGGCTTTCATTATGCGAACAAAATGAATTCAACCGGAGAAACCATGCTGTTTTAAATGATTTTCTTTCGTCGAAAGCCAAATAACAAAAAGGGATCAGTTAAAGGCTTTTACGTATTGGTTCAATCGGTTTCGAACCTGGATAATTTCGTTGAGAAGACCCGATTCTTTTTCTAAACCATTCCCTATAACCAGGTAATCAGCTCCGGCCTGCCATGCTAATTCTGCTTTGCTTCCGGAATTAATACCCCCTCCAACAAGTATAGGCAGTTCCGAATTACGCCTGACAGCGGATATCATTTTGGGCGGCACAGGATGAATCGCTCCACTGCCTCCATCGAGATATAAAAGTTTCAATCCCAGCATTTCACCTGCCATAGCAGTGCAAACAGCGATATCTTCTTTGTCAGCAGGAATAGGTTGTGTATTGCTTATGTAGGATACCGTGGTTGGTTTTCCACTTTCAATCAACATATACCCGGTTGGAAGAATCTCCAGACCCGAGTTTTTGAGAATGGGTGCTGCAATTACATGCTGGCCAATAAGCAATTCAGGATTTCTTCCGGAAATAAGGGAAAGGAGCAGAATTCCATCGGCTTCACTGTGTATATGAAGATTTGACCCGGGGAAAATGATGACTGGAATTTCTTTTTGCCTTCGTAGAGCTTCTACCAAAATATAAAAATTACTACCGGAAATCAGGCTTCCACCTACCAAAAACAAATCGACCCCGGCAGAAACATACTCCTGGATCTGAACTGATATTCCTTGCATTTCAACCTTGTCAGGATCGAGCAGGACTGCCAGACTCTTTTGTTTTTCCTCTTTCTTAAGACCTATCTTTTGGAGAAGACTCATTTTGTTTCTGTAGGTAAGCTTCCAGATATTGGGTTATTTTTTCCCTTGCTATTGAAAGCAAAAATGAGGCGATATAGCTCTGAATACTGGCAAAAATCTTAGAAGAAATACTGCTCTTTGCAGGTAGAGTTGCTTCATTTTTCGCTTCCGGTGTTTTTTTTTGAAACGCCTTTACGATCAGATAGCTCCCAAGTGCGACACCACCAAATACCAATCCCTGGATTGCAATCTTTACGGTGCTTGCTTTGAGATCTTCAACCTGGTTTTCAAGAGCTCTTTTGTATTTATTGGTGCTGCTAAGAAGTTTTTCCCTTTCCATATTCAAGTGTTCAAAAGATTTAAGAGTTTGTGATTCAGCCATTTTCTTCCTTGTTTTCGTTAGTCTCTTTCCGTGGTTGCTTTAAAGATTCTCTGATTTTTAATTCAATCTTTTCGTTTAGTGAGGTATTGTCCCGATTCCAATAAAAGATCATCGCAATGAGAAAATATAAGATAGCAAGGATCAAAAATCCACTGAATTCATTGCCGATCAGGTGGTTGATTAAAAAAGCAACACCAAAATTCAGGCATATTAATCCCGCAAGAGCAAATATTGCCATTCCAAGATAAAAGATAGAACGGGTCATCACATCGACCAATAGTTCTTTTACATCGTACTTGACCAACTCAATCCGGGCATCCAGATATCCTTCGAAATTTTCGATCCAGCGTTCAAGACTAAACATATCTTTTATCTTTCCAAACATTGGTACAAAAATGCGATTTAACATCTTCCTGTCCTAATCAAAAGATTAGGCAGGAAGCGAGAATTTACTTTTAGGAAATGTCTGTTTTCACTTACCGTAATCCAAGGTCTTTAATGATGTTATTGATCCTTTCATCCAGTTTTTGCTCCACCTTTTTATAGTCAGAGGCTTGGGCCAATGATTCATTTACCGAAAAATAGAATTTGATTTTTGGCTCAGTTCCCGAAGGTCTGGCAGAAATTTTATTTCCATCGGCTGTAAGAAATTGAAGAACGTTGGATTTGTCCATTGTGATAGGCGTCTTCTCTCCGGTTCTAACATCTAAAACAGTGGATTCTTTGTAATCCATAATTTTCAAAACTTCAGATCCCGCAATGGTTTTGGGAGGATTACTTCTGTATCCGGCCATCATCTCCTGAATCTCCTCGGCACCTGTCTTCCCCTTTTTAGTGATGGAAATCAAGTCTTCTTTGTAAAAACCGAACTGTTTAAAAATTTCGATCAGTAAATCGAATAAAGTCAAACCTTTATCTTTTGCAAAGGCAACCATTTCGGCAATCATGGCACAGGCAGCTACAGCATCTTTATCCCGCACGAAATCACCAACCATGTAACCGTAGCTTTCTTCTCCACCAACAATGAACTTAAGTTTTCCCTCTTGTTCACGGATGATTTTGGCAATGTGTTTAAAACCAGTTAACGTGTTGAAACATTTTACCCCGTAAGCTTCTGCCATTTTATCCTGAAGGTCGGTGGTCACAATGGTCTTGATAATCATTTCATGACCCGTGATTTTCCCGGCACTCCTCCATGCGTTGAGCATATAGTAAATGAGCAATGTAGAAATCTGATTGCCATTGAGCAGTTGCCATTTTCCATCTGGATTTTTAACACCCAATCCCACCCGGTCGGCATCCGGATCCGTAGCCATGACCAGATCGGCATCCAGATCTTCAGCCAGTTTGAGGCCCAGGGTCATTGCTTCTGTCTCTTCCGGATTTGGATACACTACCGTCGGAAAATTTCCATCGGGTGTAGCCTGTGCCTGTACTACATTCACATTGGTAAAGCCCAGCATTCCCAGTACTTTCGGAACCATAGTAATACCCGTACCGTGAAGTGAAGAGTACACAATTTTAAGATCTTTTTGCCGGGCAATGGCTTCTTTTGAAATCGAAGAACCCACAATGCGATCCAGATATACTTTGTCTACATCTTCAAGCACCGGAACCATAAGGGAAGGATTTCCCTGCATTTTTACCATCGAAACGGAAGTGATTTTTTCTACTTCATCGATGGTGTTTTTGTCGTGCGGAGCCAACATTTGTGCCCCATCATCCCAGTATGCTTTGTATCCGTTGTATTCTTTAGGGTTGTGAGATGCGGTAATAACAACCCCACTCTGGCAACCAAAATGACGAATAGCAAAGGATAATTCCGGAGTAGGCCGGAGTTCAGTAAAGAAATACACCTTTATTCCATTGGATGTAAAAACATCAGCTACGGTCTTTGCAAATAAGGGTGAGTTGTTTCGACTGTCATGGGCAACGGCAACAGAAATGTCTTTATTCGGATAGCTCTTTTTTAAATAATTGCATAAGCCCTGGGTAGCCATTCCAACCGTGTAAACATTCATCCGGTTGGTTCCGGGCCCCATAATTCCTCTCAGACCACCGGTTCCGAATTCGAGATTTTTGTAGAATGAATCGGTAAGTTCGGTTTCATTTTGGCTATCTACCAGTTTCTGGATGGACGCTCGTGTTTCTGCATCATAATCGTTGGAAAGCCACTGTGTTACTTTTGTTTGAATATCTGGGGATAGTGCCATAAATTGGTAATGAAAATTCTTTAAGGTGGAAAATTAGGCCATTTGGTTGATACCTGCCAAAAATTGAAGGGATTGGACAAAAAAAAGGCCTGTTTTGAGACAGGCCTTTGAAGTAAGACTTTAAATTATCTAAGATCCGCAAGCCTCACATGCCTCCGGGTTATCCAGAGAGCAAGCCATTGCAGCCAGTTTATCTTCGTCGTTTACAATAGGTTCAAGTGCAACATCTGCCTGCTTTTCAACCGTGAATTTGATGGCATCCGCGGCAGCTTTGGTCCGCAAATAATACATCCCGGTTTTGAGTCCTTTTTTCCAGGCATAGAAGTGCATGGAGGTCAACTTGCCAAAATTGGGATCCTTTATATGGATATTCAAACTCTGACTCTGGCAAATGTAAGCCCCTCTGTCAGCCGACATATCCATGATGGTTTTCTGGCTGATTTCCCAAACGGTTTTGTACAAATCCTTGATGTTCTGAGGGATTTCCACAATATTCTGAACCGACCCATTGGCTTCAATCAGCTTGTTTTTCATGGAATCATTCCATAATCCCAACTCCACAAGATCTTTCAGTAAGTGTTTGTTTACCACAATAAACTCTCCAGACAGAACCCGGCGTGTGTAAATGTTGGATGTATACGGTTCAAAGCACTCATTGTTTCCCAGAATCTGCGATGTACTCGCAGTAGGCATCGGAGCGATGAGAAGTGAATTACGAACACCATGTTTTTTAACCTGCTTTCGCATATCGTCCCAGTTCCACCGACCTGATTTTGGAGTTACTCCCCACATATCAAACTGGAAAACTCCTTGTGAAATCGGCGATCCTTTCCATGATTTATATGGACCATCTTTTTTCGCCAACTCAAGACTTGCCATCATGGCACCATAGTAAATGGTTTCATGAATGTCTTCGTTCAGTCTTTGTGCTTCCTCGCTCTCAAATGGCATTCTTAGTTTAATGAACGTATCGGCAAGACCTTGAATACCGATCCCTATCGGACGATGTCTCATATTTGAGTTCTCCGCTTCGGGCACAGGATAGTAATTGATATCAATGATGCGGTTCAGATTTCTGGCTACCTGCATGGTCACTTCCATCAGTTTGTTATGATCAAACCGACCATTAATTACGAATTTCGGAAGGGCAATGGAAGCAAGATTACAAACTGCTACTTCATCTTTTGAAGTATATTCCATAATCTCTGTACAGAGATTGGATGATTTGATGGTTCCCAGATTTTTCTGGTTGCTCTTTTTGTTGGCATGGTCCTTAAACAACATATACGGAGTTCCGGTTTCGGTCTGGGCTCCCAGAATCTCAAACCAAAGCTCTTGCGCCTTGATTACTTTCCGGGCACGTCCTTCCCGCTCATATTTTTCGTAAAGGGCTTCAAATTCAGCTCCGTAGCATTCTGCCAAACCCGGTGCTTCATTAGGGCAGAATAAGGACCATTCTTCATCGGCTTCCACCCTTTTCATAAATAAATCCGGAATCCAAAGGGCATAAAACAGATCCCTGGCCCGCATTTCTTCTTTACAATGGTTCTTTTTCAATTGAAGAAAATCAATCACATCTGCATGCCATGGTTCGAGATAAACCGCAAATGCTCCTTTTCTTTTACCACCTCCCTGATCAACATAGCGGGCAGTATCATTAAACACTTTGAGCATGGGAATGATGCCATTCGATGTTCCGTTTGTTCCTTTAATATAAGAGCCAGTGGCCCGGATGTGATGGACGGAAAGCCCGATTCCCCCTGCGGATTGAGAAATCTTGGCACACTGTTTCAACGTATCATAAATGCCTTCAATACTATCTTCCTGCATGGTTAAGAGGAAGCAAGACGATAGTTGGGCTTTTGGAGTGCCAGCGTTGAAAAGGGTAGGAGTGGCGTGGGTAAACCATCGTTCGCTTAACAGATTGTAAGTCTCAATAACAGAATCGATGTCTTCCTGATGAATTCCTACTGCAACTCTCATGAGCATGTGTTGAGGTCGTTCAACCACTTTTCCATCTAGTCTCAGGAGATAGGAACGCTCAAGGGTTTTAAAACCAAAATAGTCGTAACCAAAATCACGGTCGTAAATAATGGTACTGTCAAGAAGGCTTGCGTTTTTCTTTACAACCTCATATACCTCCCTTGAAATTAACGACGCACTTTCACCTGTTTTAGGATCAAGGTACTGATACAGCAACTTAATTGTATTCGAGAAAGACTTACTGGTGGTTTTGTGCAGGTTGGAAATTGCAATCCGGGCAGCAAGAATTGCGTAGTCCGGGTGTTTGGTTGTGAGAGAGGCAGCTGTTTCTGCCGCAAGGTTGTCCAATTCAGTGGTGTTAACCCGGTCATAAATACCATCGATCACTTTTTTGGCCACCTCAATAGGCTGCACAAATCGGGTATCTAAACCATAACTGAGCTTTTCTATTCTTGCGGTGACTTTGTCAAATCTGACTGTTTCCAGTCTACCGTCGCGTTTGATTACAAGCATGCTGAACTAAATTTATCTGAAAGAGTGAAGAGGAACTGTTAGGTTAATTCTACGTTAATCCTTTGTTAAAAGGTAATTGTCATATTACTCAGACAGTTGAATTTCTAATTGATTAGCTGTTTGAGGGAGGCCAAAAGTAGAAAAGAATTTGAAGTATGCGAATCCAAATGAAAAAAAATTTATGTCTGATATTCAATGATTTAGAATATATTTTTTAAGTTCTTACCATAACACATAACAAATGCTTTTTTTCGCAGGATGATTAGAAACCTATCTTCTTTCGGAACACTGCTCACATTAATTTGTCTGTTAAATTTTGCGTGTAAATCAGGAAATCCCACACATAAAAATCCTGAGTTGGTTACAATCGATAGTCTGGAAAACGAGATGAAGCTGGCTACAGATAAAAATCCATCTGAACCCGATCTCAACCTGGCTATGCATTTAGCTAAAGAATACCAGAACTATCAGGCCGGGCACCCGGATGACAGTCTTTCTCCCAAATTTCTATTTAAAGCAGGTCAAGTTATTGAAAATGTTTTTGATGATAAAGGAAGGGCTGCGGAATTGTATTTTATGGTGTACAAAAAGTACCCGAAATCACCTTCCGCCCCCTATGCGCTTTTTATGACCGGCAACCTGTATCATACAGTGAACGATACCACAAGGGCAGTGGAGATGTTGCAATTTTTTATGGCCAAATACCCGGACCATAAATTGAAAATGGATGCTGCGGCTTTGATTAAAAGTATGGGTGCTGAACCGGATACCAGTTCCAGGCCGGTGAAAGATATGCCATTCAGTTAGGTTGGTTCCAACTATTGGGCGTTCACCAACATTTCTGTGCCACTGATTTCTTCTTCAAATGGACGCAACAAAGGCGCAGACAGCATAACGGTTAGTTTTTCCTTTAAATCATTGATATTCAAGTTGTGCTCAAGAATACCATCGTGGGCTATAGACATCTGTCCGGTTTCTTCGGACACCACCAAAACTACGGCATCTGTCATTTCGGAGAGACCCAAAGCAGACCGGTGACGAAGTCCGAAATTAGGAGGAAGATCCTGGTTCTCTGAAACGGGAAGTATACAACGGGCCGCTTTAATTCGTCCCTTTGAAATAATTACTGCTCCATCATGAAGTGGGCTGGTTTTTACAAAAATGGTTTGCAGAAGTCTTTTCGATAGCACTGCATCCAACGAATCACCGGTTTCTGCATAAAATTTTAATTCTGTACTTCTGGCAAATACAATCAGAGCGCCGGAATGACTTTGGCTCAGTGCTTTTGCCGCATCAATTACCGGCATAAGTTGGAGATGATCGCGGTTTGCGGAACTTGAAAATATGTTTCTGAAAAGACCTTCTTCCGAAATAAATGAGGATTTGCCAATGAGAAGCAGAATCTTTCTGATTTCCTGCTGAAACAGGATAAGAGCGGCGAGTCCTCCAACTCCTACAAACTGCCCTAATAAACCACTCATCATTTCCATTCCCAATGAATTTACAATCTGGTAAATCACATATATGGAGATGATGCCTATAAAAATCTTTAGAGCAACGGAACCCCGAATCAGTTTATAAATCTGATACACAATGTAAGCCACAAGGAGAACATCGATGACATCAATCCATCGAAGCTCTAGAAATCCTATGGTGAGACCCAATATCATAGTTGAATTCCCGCTGCCAGGAGGTAGGATTTATCCAGATCTCACAACAGCGGCTTAAAACAGCTTATTTTTTTTCCATTTTCATAATTTTCACCTCCGTTTTTTTTCAATCATTGAAACGGACAAGAAGATTCCAATACATAAGTTTTAAAAATTTCCGGATTGGTTTATAAGTAAAAACCCTCGGTTTTGGCCGAAGGTCTTCATTCATTTTTAAGTAGTTATGTTGTATGGACCGGGATCGTGCCTGTTTTGGTCAAAATAAAAATGCCTTTTGGGTTGATCCGGTCTCATGGGCTGAATCCTTTAAATGCACTGAATATTGAGAACAGGTAGGGTAGAAGAAAAAAACAGAGTTGTTTGCGCTGTCCTCAAAACTTTTGGTTGGCTAACCCGTTATTCAGAGACAGTCGTAAGCACATTATTTTTAACTTTTCAGCAGCTGCTATGAAATCAAAAACTTCATCCGGAACAGGAACCGATCTTAAAACAAAGATAAAGGAAGCCTATCTGGATTATGTCCTCACAGAAGGGGTAAATCCTACCTCTGTTTACCATTTGTCCAAAAACAAAGATTTTACGGAATCCGATTTCTACCAAATCTACAATACCTTCGATGCAGTGTCGAAAGACATCTGGGAAACAATTCTACAGCAGGTTTTCACCTCTCTTGAAACAAGTGATGAATACGCCGGATTTTCGGTTCGGGAGAAGGTTCTCTCGTTTTATTTCACACTTGTTCAGGAATTCCGAAAGCAAAGGAGCTATGTATCTTATTCAGCAAAAAACTGGGCCCGACCTGGAACGAAAAACGCTGTCCAGATTTCAATTGCTAAAATGGTTGGCGAACACTTTGAAAAATTGGTTCAGGAGGGATACGAAACCGGAGAACTTATCAACCGAAGCCTTGTCAGTTCTTATTATTCAAAAGCAATGCTCGCCCAGTTTTGGTTGGTGGTTGATTTCTGGATAAAAGATACCAGTTCTGATTTTGAAGATACGGACGCATTCATTGAAAAGACGATTAATCTGGGTTTTGGAATGATGGCTGAAAATACACTGGACAAAGCATTTGATCTTGCAAAGTTCCTATGGGGAAGAACCCGAATGGCTTAACCCAATGCAAGATCAAACACAAAATTTATCATGAAAGAACAATCTTCAATTCCGGTATCCAAAGTTCAAAGGGCAACCGAATTTCTCAAAACAGGTGCCCAGATCGGAGGCAACTATCTCAAACATTATGCACGAAAAGTGGTAAATCCTGATCTGAGCCGTGATGACCTAAATTCCGACAATGCCGGTGATATTTATAAGTCATTGAGCAAATTAAAAGGATCTGCATTAAAGGTTGCTCAAATGATGAGTATGGACCGTTCCGTTTTGCCGAAAGCCTATTCTGAACAGTTTCAAATGAGTCAATATTCTGCTCCGCCACTATCTGGACCCCTTATTATCCGGACTTTTCAAAAGTATTTTGGTAAAAATCCATCCCAAATATTTGATCGCTTTAATTTGACCGCATCAAATGCGGCTTCTATTGGACAGGTTCATGAGGCCTGGAAAGATGGAAAGCGTCTTGCCGTAAAAGTGCAATATCCCGGAATAGCCGAAAGCATTAGCAGCGATCTTAAAATGGTCAAACCTTTTGCGGTGCGATTGATGGGACTTAATGAAGCCGATGTAAATCGTTACATGGGAGAGGTCGAGTCAAAGTTGATGGAAGAAACCGATTATACTCTTGAAATTGAACGATCTATTCAGATTTCAGAGGCATGTAAAGGAATATCTGACCTGATATTTCCGATTTATTACAAAGAACTGAGTGGTCCGAAAATTATTACCATGGATTGGCTTCCGGGATTGCATTTGAAAGAGTTTCTCGAAACCAACCCTACTCAGGAAGTACGAAACCGGATAGGTCAGGCATTGTGGGATTTTTATGAATTTCAGATACACTCCATGCGGCAGATTCACGCCGATCCGCATCCCGGCAATTTTTTGTTGCAACCGGATGGCAAGCTGGGAATCATAGATTTTGGTTGTGTAAAAGTGATTCCGGAAGATTTTTACTACAATTATTTTTCACTGATCAATCCTGATAACATAGCGGATGAAGCCAGAATCCTCAAACTGTTTTATTCACTGGAGTTTTTATATCCGAATGATACGCAGCAGGATCTTGATTTTTACATTCCACTTTTCAGTCAAATGATTGAAATGCTGGGCGTTCCTTTTCAATCCGAAGTTTTTGATTTTGGGAGTGACGAATACTTTGATGGCATTTATAAATTTGCTGAAAAGCTCGGTCAGATGAAAGAATTTAAACAATCGAAAGTGGCAAGGGGAAGTAAAGATGGATTGTATGTGAACCGAACCTATTTTGGTTTATACTCATTGCTAAACCAGTTGAAAGCAAAGATTAATACACATTCTGTTTTTAAAACCTTATTGATTGAGGTTTAAAAAACTACAAAACGATGGTCTGGATGTGTCCTTCTTCAGAGTAATATAATATTATCATCATCCGGAGAATCAAGTTAAAATTTTTAGGTCTGATTTTTAATAATCCTGGTAAAGTACAAGAGGCAGTGAAATTGCTTTCATCTGCCTCTTTTTAGCAAGTTTTGCCGTTACCACACAAAAAAGCTTCTAAGGCAAAGTAATAAATTATCCCGCCAACCTGTTATCTGTCAATTGCTTACTTTTGTTCCAATGGAATTGGTTAAAAAGGCTGCTGAAAATTTCGACGCCGATCGTTACTATAAAACCATGACAACATCGAACCCTTTTTTAAACAGATCAAGCAAAACTTTGAAGTGGGTTACTTTTACTCGGACAGCTCAAATGGAATTGAAACACAGATATGGATTTCCCTGATTGCAACCCATATCTTTACTATCATCCATCAAAGAGTTCAGGAGGCAGAACAGTTCTATACCATTGTGGCAACCTCAAGAGCAAATATGGGCTCATTCGTTTGCATGATTTCCATCCTGAAAAGGTCAAGGCTCAATCAATACGACCGCAATAACGAAATAGTACAACTCCAAATATTCGAAATACAGAAGGGGGTGTTTTTAAGACTAAGGAACAAAACACGCTCAACTCGTCTTAATTCAACTTTTTATCCCTAA
>Ga0105046_10007050_pt1 | contig 17742 bp, 12 predicted proteins | sample MAT03_FD_78385 | JGI IMG/M metagenome (GOLD analysis project Ga0105046, IMG submission 78385) | Freshwater microbial communities from Lake Fryxell liftoff mats and glacier meltwater in Antarctica - MAT-03 (megahit assembly) | ecosystem: Environmental > Aquatic > Freshwater > Ice > Liftoff...
CGTGAAGCCGCCACCGAGGAGGCGCTCGCCATCCTCGCCGGCAACGACGAGGCGACCGGCATGCTGCTCGCCGCACAGGCATCGGCGATGCGCTTCAACTCCTGGCGTGAGCGCACCAAGGCCAACTGCATCAAGGCGATCAACGAGCAGCGCGTCGCGATGCTCGAGTTGGGCGCACGACACCAGGCCGAGCTCGCCGACCGGCGCGACGTGTTCATGCTGCTCGACAGCGAACTCGACGATTTCCTCGCGGATCCGGGCCAGTTCACCCAGACGCTCGCCGATCGCAAGGCCGCGTGGCGGCACCTGTGGACCCTCCAGCCGCCGTACTTCGTGCAGTCGAACATGGGCGTGCCCGAGATCGAGGACCTCCAGGTGCGCGCCGACGTCAAGGTCACCTTGGCCGTGCCAGGCGAGGTGCTCACCGGCGCTGCAGGGTGTGCGGGTGTGGTGCGGGGCCGGGCGTGCGTGATCCTCGACGCCTCCGATCCCACGGCGCTCGAGCCAGGCGACATCCTCATCGCACCCAACACCGACCCTGCGTGGACGCCGCTGTTCGTGCCGGCCGGTGGCGTGATCGTCGACGTCGGCGCGCTGAACAGTCACGCGATCATCGTCAGCCGCGAGCTCGGCATCCCGTGCGTCGTGAGCGTGGTCGATGCCACCAAGCGCATCCCGAACGGTGCGCTCGTCGAGGTCGATGGGGCGGCTGGTACGGTCACGATGCTGTGACCCTCACCTCGTCCACTGGCGCTGCCGACCTCCACGCTCAGGGGAACGAGCGGGTCGACGTCTTCGGCAAGTCGTTGCCCTACAAGTACATCGTGGCGATCGTGTACGTCACGGTGCTGTTGCTCATCACCTCACAGTTCGCCGGTCGGCTCCACTCCCGCGTGGGGCCCCGCAGGTTGATGACCGGGGGCCTGTTCGCTGCCGGTCTCGTGATCAGCGCGTTCGCCGCAGCCGCTGCGGCCTGGTTCATCCGAGATGGCAATGCGGCGACGACGATGGGCAGGCGCCCGCCGGCGCGCACGGCCACCACAGAGGGAGTGACACGATGACCGCAGGACCGTTGACCGGCTACCGGGTGGTGGAGCTCGGCGTGTGGGTCGCTGGTCCGGCCGCCGCCGGACTCATGGCCGACTGGGGTGCCGACGTGATCAAGGTCGAGCCGCCGGCCGGCGATCCACAGCGACGGGTGTTCGGCGCACTCGGCATCGCCGATCAGACAGGCGTGCCTCCGTTCGAGATCGACAATCGCGGCAAGCGCTCCGTGGTGCTCGACCTGCAGACCCCCGAGGCCCGCGAGCACATGGAGCGGCTCCTCGCGACGGCCGATGTGTTCGTCACCAATGTGCGTCCCGACGCGCTCGAGCGGCTCGGCCTCGGCCACGAGCAGGTGATGGCCCGGCACCCCCGGCTCGTCTACGCGAGCCTCACCGGGTACGGCCTGGACGGCCCCGAGCGCAATCGTGCGGGCTACGACATCGGTGCGTTCTGGGCGCGCAGTGGGCTCGCCCACACGCTCGTGCCGCCCGATCAGCTGCCGCCGGCGTTGCGCAGTGGCATGGGCGATCACACCACCGGCATCACCCTCGTCAGCGGTGTGTTGGCGAAGCTCCTCGAGCGTGAGCGCACCGGCACCGGTGGTCTGGTGGCCACGAGCCTGATGCGCACCGGCATGTACACCCTCGCGTGGGACATCGGTATCGCGCTGCGCTTCGGCAAGCGCGAGTCCACCCGCTCGCGCGAGCGCAGCCGTGGTCCGTTGGTGAACTCCTATCGGGCGAGTGACGGTCGCGCCTTCTGGCTGCTGCTGCTCGAGGCCGATCGCCACTGGCCGAAGCTGGTGGCTGCGCTCGAGATGTCCGAACTGGGCGACGACGAGCGGTTCACCGACGCCAAGTTGCGACTCGCCAACAGCGAGGCGCTCATCGCCGAGCTCGACGAGGCCTTCGCCACGTTCACCTACGACGACCTGATCGTCCGCTTCGATGCCCACGATGTGTGGTGGGCGCCGATCAACTCGATCTTCGACGTGATCGCCGACCCGCAGGCACAGGCCAACGGTGCGTTCGTCGACATGACGCCCCGCGACGGCGAGGCGCCGTACCGGGCGGTGAATGGTCCGGTCGACTTCGGTGGCCACGCCGTGCGTCCCGGGCCGGTGCCGAACCTGGGCGAACACACTGCCGACGTGCTCGCCGAACTCGAGCAGCGTTCCTGAACCCGCGCTGGGGCCGATGTCAGCCCCGGACGATGGCGCCGATCAGTGGCCGCCGTGGGCGGTGTCGCAGAGCCGCTGCTCGCCGGCAGCGATCGTGCCCGCGCCGACACCCTCGAGCGCGGCGAACGGTCCGCAGCGGTGGGGCGTGATCCACACGTGGATCATCGGGGCGGGGTCGTGCTTGATCAGTCCGGCGCGACAGTTGCCCTGTGCATCGGTGAGTCCTGCGACCTTCGGCGCGTCGGCGTCGGTGTAGCAGAGGTTGTCGTGGATGTGCCACTGCATCAGCTTCCCGCCGATGTCTGGGACGTCCGCCAGTTCCACTGACGTCGGCAGCATGTACATCGCGCTCACGAGCCGCTTCGAGCCGTCGGGCTGCGGCTCGTACACCAGGCTCTCGGGACGGTCGGGATCGAGCACCACGTCGTCGTCGATCCAGTCCCACTGCACGAAGTGCTCGTGGCCGGTGCCGGCGTCACCGATGCTGTGGAACCCGGCCGCCTCGGCGTCGCGGTAGTCGCTCCACTGCGGCAGCCGCACGAGGGTGACCGCGATCAGGTTCTCGGCAGCAGCCTGCTGCTCGGGGGTCACACCGGGGGTGCCGCTGAGGTCGATCGGCTGGGTCGGGTCGTAGGGCTTCGGTTCGGGGACATCGCCACCGTGACCGCCGTGATCACCGTGGTCCTGGCACTTGTCGACGCGTGCCTCTTCCGACACCGACGTCTGGCCGGCGCCGACGCCTTCCAATGCCGCGAACACACCGCATTCGTGCGGCGTGATCCACACGTGCACCATCGGGTTCGCCCCGCCGCTGTTCACGCCCCTCGAGCAGGTGCCGTCGTCACCGACCAGCCCGACCACCTGGGCCACGCCGTTCACGCGGTCCCAGCACAGATCACCGTGGTTGTGCCACTGCATCAGCGGCCCGGCCCAGTCGACGATCTCGGGATCGTCGAGCCCGCGGGCGCTGGCGATGTACATCGCCCCGGCGAGGATCCGTCGGTCGCCGTCGACGGTGTAGACGAGCGACTCGGGCGCGCCAGGATCGAGGAGCACGTCGTCCTGCACCAGGTCGTAACGGATGTAGTGCTCGCTGCCCGTGCCGGCATCGCCGATCGAGATGTAACCGGCCGCCTTGGCGGCGTCGACGTCGGCGTACTTCGGGAGCTCGACCAGCGACCCCTCGACCAGTTCCACCGCTCGAGCCTCCTGCTCGGCGGAGACCCCCTCCACGCCGCTCAGGTCGATCGGCCCGGATGGATCCCACGGTCGCGGCCATGGTGCCGCGCCCGCCTCGACGGCCACCGTGGTGACGGTCGAATGCTCGTCGGCATGATCGTCGTGCTCGGTGGTGTCGGTGGCACCGACCACGATCCCGCTGGCACCGCCTGAGCCGGCTGCCGCAGCGTCGTCGTGGGCATGCCCGTCGCCGTGAGCGGTGGCGCCGGTGGCCGGGTCGACCGCACCGGTTGCACCGCTGACGCCGGCTGTGGCCGACGCATGATCGTGTGCCCCGTCGCTGTGGACGTGTGTGCCACCGCTCATCATCGCCGGCACGGTGAGCGCCACCGCAGCGATGCCGGGGAGCAGCAGACGCGGTGCACGGGCCAGGTGCCACCCGACCAGCGCAGCCGACATCGCGGCCCCTGCCGCGACTGCACCGAGCGCGGCACAGACGGTGTCGGCGAACTGGGGTGCCTCTGCGACCTCGAGCCCGCCGATCGACGAGAGCCCGGTGATGCGGGTGAGGAGCCAGCCGGCCACTGCGGCGGTGTTCACTGCGGCGGTCACCACCGCGATCGGGCGGCCCGGACGAAGCAGACACAACAGGCCGGCGCCCAATTGCAGCACCGAGATCACCACGAAGATGCGGGCAAGGGCGGGATGCTCGGCGTGGATGCCGATCGCAGCAGCGTGCACGGCGCCGGCTCCGAGTGATGCCATGCCGGCGATCGCGATGCCGGGCAGACGTCGCGCCTCGACGTGGCCGACGTGGCCGACGTGCGACTCGTGCCCGGCCAGCGCCGCGGCCGAGCCGGCTGCAACTCCGAAGTCGGATGGATCGGCCGCGATGGTCATGATCAAGTCCCCCTGCCGGCCGTCGCGCTCGACGGCCGGGTGCCCGGTTCAAGGTTAGACATCGATGCGGCGCAATTGCCACCGGGGGTGCGTGCTCGCTCAGAAACGGGGTGGGCGCTTCTCGCGCAGCGCCGCCACACCCTCGCGGTACTCGGCGGTGGTCATCGCCTCGGCCAACAGTCGCTGTGACTCGTCGATCGCCGCTGCAGGATCGTTGCCGAGGAGGTCGGCATGGATCTGTCGCTTCGTCACCTCGAGCGCGTGTGGTCCGACGCCAGTGGCGAGGCCGTGAGCGGTTGCATGGGCCATGGCGAGCGTCTCGTCGCCGTCGGCCCCCACCCCGTTCCACAATCCCCAGGGTTCGGTCTCGGCAGGAGTGAACACCCGGCCGCTGAGCAACAGGTCGGTGGCGCGGGTGACCCCGACGAGGCGGGGGAGCTGCCAGCTCATCCCGTACTCGGCGGGCAGGCCGAGCTTGGGCGCCGCGGTCGTGCACTTCGCACCGGCAGTGCCATACCTCAGATCGCAGAACAGTGCGAGTGCCAGACCCACCCCGGCGCACGCGCCGTTCACGGCAGCGATGATCGGGAACCGCATCGCGAAGTGACATGCGAAGTCTGCGTCCCACTCTGCACGCACCCCGCGTCCGGGACGAGGGATGTCTGTTGCGACCCCGTCGTCGTAGGCGCCCCGGGCCGCATGGCCGGCGAGTGCCTCGCTGTCGCCGCCGACGCAGAACGCCGGAGGCGTGCCCGTGACGACCACCACCCTCACCGCCGGGTCGGCATCGAGCTCGACGAGGGTGCGCAGGTAGTCGGTGTGCATCCGGCCGGTCCAGGCGTTGTGCCGGTGCGGTCGATGGAGCCACACGGTCGCGACATGTCCGTCGATCGTCGAGCGAACCGCTGGCCCGGTCGGCTCGATCGGCCCGGTCCGCTCGCCACTCATGACGGGCGCCTCCCCTCACCCCAGATCGCGTCGAGGACGGGCTCGGCCAGTTCGGGCCGGCAGATCATGAAGTCGGGCAGCCACGGGTCGCGCTCGTTGTAGACGAGCGGCGAGCCGTCGATGCGGCAGGCGTGGAAGCCCGCAGCCATCGCGACTGCCGCAGGCGCCGCCGAGTCCCACTGGTACATCCCGCCGTCGTGCACGTAGATGTCGGCCTCGCCGATCACGACGGCCATCGCCTTCGCTCCGGCCGAGCCGAGGCGGACCGCGTCGCAGTCGAGGGCGTTCGCCACGCGCACGGCCGCGTACGGCGCTCGGTTGCGGGAGGTGATCAGGCGGGGGCGCTCGCGTGCGAACGGCGGCATCTCGGGCGCCGGATCGGTGGCGAAGGTGACGTCGTGGGCAGGCAGGCTCACCGCAGCTGCGGTGAGCTCGCCACGCTCCCACAGTGCGACGTGCACGGCCCAGTCGGTGCGGCCCGGCTCACCGAACTCGTTGGTGCCGTCGAGCGGGTCGACGATCCACACCCGCTCGGCCGTGAAGCGACGGGGATCCTCGGTGCCCTCTTCGGAGAGCACCGCGTCGGTGGGGTGGGCGTCATGGAGGGCTTGGGCCAGAAAGCGATGGCTCGCCAGGTCGCCTGTGTCCATCACCTGCCACGACGGAGCACCTTCCGCCGTGAGCTGCGAGCGCACCTGCAGCAGCAGATGCCCTGCTTCAGTGGCGAGGCGAGCGGCCAGTCGGGCATCGGCTCGTCGGTCGCCAGGCGCACCGTCGACCTGTCGGGTGTCGGGTGCATCGGATGGCATCGGGTCCATTCTGCACCACGAGGCAACGATCGGCCGTGGTCAGTGCCTTGGGAACCGCTCGCACGTGGTGCGGACGGCTCCGACGTCAGCGGGCGAGGGGCTTGTACTTGATGCGGTGCGGCTGGTCGGCGGATGCGCCCAGCTCCTTGTGGCGCCACGTCTCGTACTCGCTGAAGTTTCCCTCGAACCAGCGCACCTGGCTGTCGCCCTCGAACGCCAGCACGTGGGTGGCGATGCGGTCGAGGAACCAGCGGTCGTGACTGATCACCACAGCGCAGCCGGGATAGTTCTCGAGTGCGCTCTCGAGCGCCCGCAGGGTGTCGACGTCGAGGTCGTTGGTGGGCTCGTCGAGCAGCAACACGTTGCCGCCCGTCTTCAACACCTTCGCGAGATGCACCCGGTTGCGTTCTCCACCGGAGAGATCACCCACGCGCTTCTGCTGATCGCTGCCCTTGAAGTTGAAGCTGGCGCAGTAGGCCCGACCGTGGATCTCGCGGTGACCGACCTTCATGTGCTCGATGCCGCCGGTGATCTCCTCGAACACCGTGGCATCGGGATCGAGTGCGTCGCGACTCTGGTCGACATAAGCGAGTTCGACGGTCTCGCCAACCGTGACCGAACCCGAGTCGGCAGCCTCCTGGCCGGTGAGCATCTTGAACAGGGTGGTCTTACCGGCACCGTTCGGACCGATGATGCCGACGATGCCGGCCTTGGGCAGGGTGAACGACAGGTCTTCGATGAGGAGCCGGTCGCCGAAGCCCTTGCCGAGGTGCTGCACCTCGATCACGGTGTCGCCGAGGCGCTTGCCCACTGGGATCGTGATCTCCAGCTTGTCGGGTCCGCGCTCGGCGGCCTCGGCCTCCTGCTGCAGCTTGTCGTAGGCCGACAGACGGGCCTTGCCCTTGCTCTGACGAGCCTTGGGCGACATCTTCACCCACTCGAGCTCGCGCTCCAACGTGCGCTTGCGGGCCTCGTTGCCCTTCTCCTCGCGGGCGACCCGTTCGGACTTCTGTTCGAGCCACGACGAGTAGTTGCCCTCGAACGGGAAGCCGCGGCCGCGGTCGAGCTCGAGGATCCACTTCGCGACGTTGTCGAGGAAGTAGCGGTCGTGGGTGATCGCGACGACGGTGCCCGAGTACTCCTGGAGGAACCGCTCGAGCCAGTCGACGCTCTCGGCATCGAGGTGGTTGGTGGGTTCGTCGAGCAGCAGCAGGTCGGGATGGCTGAGCAGCAGGCGGCACAGGGCCACGCGTCGACGCTCACCGCCGGAGAGCGTGGTGACGTCGGCATCGTCGGGCGGGCAGCGCAGTGCATCCATCGCGATCTCGACGTTGCGTTCGAGGCTCCACGCGTCGGTGGCGGCGATCTTGTCCTCGAGCTCGGCCTGCAGCGCACCGATCTTGTCGTAGTCGGCGTCGGGGTCGGCCCACATCGCCATCACTTCGTTGTAGCGATCGATGATGCCCTGCACGCCGGCGACGCCGTCCATGACGTTGCCCTTCACATCTTTGTCTGGATCGAGCTGGGGCTCCTGGGCGAGGTAGCCCGCGGAGAACGCCGGGTTGAGCCGCGCCTCGCCGGAGTAGCCGTCGTCGAGGCCGGCCATGATCCGCAGCAGGCTCGACTTGCCGGCGCCGTTCGAGCCGAGTACGCCGATCTTGGCGCCCGGGTAGAACGACAACGAGATGTTCTCGAGCACCGTGCGGTCGGGCGGGTAGTGGCGGGCGAGCTTGTGGCAGGTGTAGATGAATTCGTGAGCCATGAGGTCCCCGAGGCTACTGCGAGGCTCGCGCCGCCGTCACTCGCACGACCTGGCAGGTCGTCGCAGCGTTGCAGTTGCACGACGAATGACCCGCGCCCCCGGAGCACGGTGCTACGTTCACCGATCGTAGGATTTTCACAAGGAGGGGGTACGGAAAGTGCTCGCTGAATACATGGGTTTCTTCAGCCGCGACGGTCTGTCGTTCGGCTTTCGCTGGTTGCACGTCCTCGTCGGCATCATGTGGATCGGGTTGTTGTACTACTTCAACTTCGTCCAGGTGCCGGCGTTCGCGGCCTTCGGTGACGAGGGCAAGGCGCGTAACATCGCGATCGACAAGGTCGCCCGAAAGGCCCTGTGGTGGTTCCGCTGGGCAGCGGTCAGCACCTTCGTCACCGGCATCCTGATCACTGGAATCACGAAGAACTACTTCCAGTCGCCCACGGCCGACAGCTGGGGTGCCTTCTCCGGCAACCTCGCGATCAGCCTCGGCATGCTGATCGGCACCATCATGTTGCTGAACGTCTGGGGTGTGATCTGGCGGAACCAGAAAGTTGTCCTCGCCAACGCTGCGAACGTGCTCGCCGGCGGCGAAGCCGATCCGAACGCAGCGGCCGCAGGCCGCCGAGCCATGATGGCCTCTCGTCAGAACACCATCTTCTCGGTCAGCATGCTGTTCTTCATGGTGTTCCGCGGGCACGCAACCAACACCGGCATCGTGCTCAGTGGCGCTGAGATCGGCATCTTCTGGCTGATCGCTCTGATCCTGATCGTCGTGCTCGAGGTGAATGCACTCGGCCTCATGCCGTGGAAGACCCAGCCCAACAAGGGTCTCAACCTGCTGTATGACGGCCCTGGTGTCCGCAATCCGCTCCTTGCCTCATTCGGTCTGTGGGTGATCTTCCTGATCCTCACGGAGCTCTTGTTCCGGAGCTGACCCATTCGGGCTGCTGCCCGGCACCACGTCCGACCGAACGAGCCGCCCTCCGGGGCGGCTCGTTCGCGTCCCGGGCACTACCGTTCGCGCCAGTCCAGATGCAATGGGGGTTGCTCACATGGCAAGTCAGATGATCGAGACGCGGCGTTCGTTCTGCAGGTTCTGCCACGCTGGATGCGCGATCGACGTCGACGTCGACACGTCCGGCGCCAATGAGCGGGTCGTGGGCGTGCGCGGGGTACAGGACGACCCGATGTACGCGGGCTACACCTGCGTGAAGGGTCGGCATCTCGGCGACCAGCACCATCACGATGGCCGGCTCCGTCAGAGCCTCGTGCGCGCCGCCTCGGGTGGATACGACCCGATCGACGGTGCCCTTGCGTTCGACCAGATCGCCGATCGTGTCGCCGCCATCCTCGAACGGCACGGCCCGCGCAGTCTCGCCACCTACTGCGGCACCGCCGCCTACCAGAACGCCACCGGCCTGCCGATCGCCAAGGCGTTCCACCAGGCGATCGGCTCCACCAGCTTCTACACCTCCAGCAGCATCGACCAGCCCGCCAAGGCTGTCGCCCCGATGCGCCATGGCGTGTGGCTCGCCGGCGTGCACGACTTCGAGACCAGCGACTCCGCGATGGTGATCGGCTGCAACACACTCGTCAGCACCTACTCGTACCCGGGTGGTGTGCCGAGCTACAACCCGCTCGTGCGCCTGCGCGCCACCAAGGCGCGCGGGATGTACCTCATCGTCATCGACCCGCGCCGCACCGAACTGGCCGGCTACGCAGATCTCCACCTGCAGGTCCGCCCGGGCGAGGACCCCACCCTGCTCGCCGGCATCATCCGTCAGCTGTTCGTCGACGACCTGATCGACCACGAGTTCTGCGACCGCTGGGTGAACGGCCTCGACGAGCTCGCCGCAGCGGTCGATCCATTCACACCCGAGTACGTCGAGCGCTGCGCTGGGGTGCCCGCTGCCGACGTGATCGAAGCCGCTCGCCAGTTCGGTGGGCGTCGTCGCGGAGCGGTCAGCACCGGCACCGGCCCCAACATGGCGCCGCACAGCATGCTCTCCGAACACCTCTCGATGACGATCAACACGCTGCTCGGGCGGTACAACCGTGCGGGCGACGCGATCGCCAATCCCGGTGGATCGATGACCCCTCCTGGCCCGGTTCGCGCCCAGCCCGTGGCGCCCAACATCACCGGACTCACCAAGGGAACGGCGGCGCGGGTGCGCAACCTCCACTCGTTCCGTGGCGAGGCGAACACGAGTGCACTCGCCGACGAGATCCTGTTGGAGGGCGAGGGGCAGGTGCGCGCGCTGTTCACCCTCGGCGGCAACCCGGTGGTGGCCTGGCCCGACCAGCACAAGACGGTCCAGGCGCTCGGCCAGCTCGATCTGCACGTCGTGGTCGATGCACACATGTCGGCCACGGCGAAGACAGCGCACTACGTGATCGCGAGCACCCTCAGCCTCGAACGTCCCGATGTGCCCACCACGATCGATCGCTGGTTCCCGCAGGCGTACACGAACTACACGCCGGCGGTGCTGCGGCCCGAGGGCGACCTGTGGCAGGAGTGGCAGCTGTACAGCGAGGTTGCGGCGCGCCTCGGCGTCACGATCGCGCTGCCCGGCGGCACGATCGATCCCGGCGCGCCGGTCGACGCCGACGACGTGCTCGACCTCATCTACGCCAAGGCGAAGGTGCCGCTCGCCGAGATCCGCGAACACGGGGCACGAGTGCACCCGGAGCTGGCGACCGTGGTGGTCGCAGCCGACCCCGACGTCACCGCCCGTCTCGACGTCGCCCCGCCGGGCATCGCCGACGAGCTGGCACAGGTGTTCCTCGAGACGACCTCGGGCTCGGTGCTCGACGGCTTCGATCCCGCACGGCACACCTACCGCGTCACGTCGCGCCGGCTCAAGAGCGTGTTCAACTCGTCGGGCCGCGAGGTCGACGTGCTGCGCAGGCGTGAGGGCACCAACTTCGCCCACATGCACCCCGACGACCTCGTTGCGGTCGGCGTGGTCGATGGCGGCACGATCGAGCTGGCGTCACCTCGCGGTGCGATCCGTGCGGTGGTGAAGGCGGCTCCCGACGTACGTCACGGCGTGATCTCGATGGCCCATGCGTGGGGCGGTCTGCCCGACGAACCGGGACAGCTGAGCGAGTTCGGTTCCACCACGTCGGCGCTGATCGACGTCGACAGCGGCTACGACCCGATCACCGGCATGCCCGTGATGAGCGCGATCCCCGTGGAGGTTCGCGCCGTCACGGTGTGAGTCACACGTGACGGCGCTCGAACTCAGCCGACGGTGAGTTCGGCCTTCATGTTGCCGTGGCCGGGGATGGTGCAGATCAGGGTGTAGGTGCCGGCCGAGAGGGTGACGGTGTCGGTGTCGATGGTGCCCATGCTGGGGATGTCCCAGATGTCGGGCAGCTGCACGCCGGATGCATCGACGATGTGGAGGTTGTGGGGCTGGTTGGAGTTGTTCACCACGGCGATGGTGAGCTCGCCGGCAGACGCCGTATAGGTGCTCGCGTCCCACACCAGACCTTCGACCGCAATGATGGTGAGGTCGGCATCGGCGGGGACGGTGGCATCGCTGGCGCTGTCGCCACCGCCGCACGCGGCGAGGGCGAGCGCACCGACGACCAGGAGGGGTGCGAGGGCTCGTGTTCTCATGCGTCGAATAATACAAGTCGAGACTTGTGAAAACGCTACGGTCGGTGGGGATCTTGGCGGCAACCTGCAGGTGATTCTCGGCACGCAGCGCACGGTCGTCGCAATGAGCGACGGGTACCATCGGTGACGATGACTGCAACGGATCACACCGGCCAAGCCAAGGACTTCGGGACCAACTCCTGGCTCGTCGACGAGATGTACGGCCAGTTCGTCGCCGACGCCGACTCGGTGAGCGAATCCTGGCGAGAGTTCTTCAGCGACTACCGCGGGTCGGCTCCGGCCACCTTCGGCGGTCCCAACACGGCAGCGTCAGCAGCGTCAGCCGCGATGACGCCGGCCGTAGCGCGTGTCGTGGCGGTGCCGGCTGCCACTGTGCCGGCGGTTGCTGTGCCGGCGGTTGCTGTGCCGGCCGACGAGCCGGGGGAGCCGATCCGGGGAGCCGGCGTGGCCATCGCCGCGAACATGGAGCGCAGCCTGTCGGTGCCCACGGCCACCAGTTTCCGGAACGTGCCTGCCAAGTTGCTCGAGGTGAACCGCAAGGTCATCAACGGCTACCGCAGTCGCAGCGGCCAGGGCAAGGTGAGCTTCACCCATCTCATCGGCTATGCCATCGTCCGCGCCATCGGCGACGCGGTGCCGTCGATGAACAACAGCTACGCAGAGGGCAGCGACGGCAAGCCTCGTCTCATCCGCAACAGCGCCGTGAACATGGGCCTGGCGGTCGACGTCAGCAAGGCCGACGGTTCACGCACGCTCGTCGTGCCCGTGCTGCGCGACACTGCGACGCTCGACTTCGCCGGCTTCCTGGCAGCGTACGAAGAGCTGATCCGCAAGGTGAAGAACAACAAGCTCGCAGTCGCCGACTTCCAGGGTGCATCGGTGACGCTGACGAACCCGGGCACCATCGGCACGGTCCAGTCGGTGCCCCGGCTCATGCCGGGCCAGGGCGTGATCGTGGGCGTCGGCAGCATCGACTACCCGGCCGAGTTCCAGGGTGCCGACGAGCATGCGCTGGGCTCGCTCGGCATCAGCAAGGTCGTCACGGTCACCAGCACCTACGACCACCGCATCATCCAGGGCGCCGAGAGCGGCATGTTCCTCAAGCGCGTCCACGAACTGCTGATGGGCGAACACGGCTTCTACGAGCAGGTCTTCCAGAGCCTCGGCGTGCCGTACGAGGCGGTGAAGTGGCGGCCCGACGTCAACCCGATCAATCGCGAAGACGCGATGCTCCACAAGCAGATGCAGGTCGCCACGCTCATCCGTGTGCATCGCGTTCGCGGCCACCTCATCGCCGACCTCGATCCGCTGAGGTGGCGCCAGCCCGAGCTGCCGCCCGAGCTCGACCCGCTCACCTATGGCCTCACCATCTGGGACCTCGACCGCGAGTTCCTCACCGGTGGCGTCGGCGGTGTCGACCGGATGACGCTCGGCGAGCTGCTCGGCGTGCTCCGTGACGCGTACTGCCGCACCATCGGTGTCGAGTACATGCACATCCAGAACACCGACGAGCAGCGCTGGATCCAGGCGAAGCTCGAGGGCACCCACTTCGACCTGACGAAGGACGAGAAGTACCGCGTCCTCGAACGGCTGAACTCGGCCGAGGCATTCGAGAAGTTCCTGGCCACCAAGTACGTCGGCACCAAGCGCTTCGGCCTCGAAGGTTCCGAGTCGGCCATCCCGATCCTCGACGAGGTGCTCTCGCGCTCGGCCGACACCGGCCTCGACGGCGCAGTACTCGGCATGGCGCACCGCGGGCGGCTCAGTGTGCTGGCCAACGTGATGGGCAAGAGCTACGACCAGATCTTCAAGGAGTTCGAGGGCCATGTCGATCCGTCGTCGGTGCAGGGTTCTGGCGACGTCAAGTACCACCTGGGCGCCAACGGCAAGTACGAGTCGCCCAGCGGCGCGAGCCTGAAGATCGAGCTCGCCGCGAACCCGAGCCACCTCGAGACGGTCGACCCGATCGTGATGGGCATGGTGCGCGCGCAGCAGGACCAGATCGACCCGCCGAACTCGTTCCCCGTGCTGTCGCTGCTCATCCATGGTGATGCGGCCTTCGCGGGCCAGGGCATCGTTGCCGAGTGCCTCGCGATGAGCGACATCAGCGGCTATCGCGTGGGCGGCACGATCCACCTGATCATCAACAACCAGATCGGGTTCACGACCTCGCCGCAGTATGCGCGCTCGTCGCTGTACTGCAGCGATGTTGCGAAGACCGTGCAAGCGCCGATCTTCCACGTGAACGGCGACGATCCCGAGGCGTGCGTTCGCGTGGCCCGGATGGCGTTCGAGTACCGCCAGAGGTTCCACAAGGACGTCGTCATCGACATGGTGTGCTATCGCCGCCACGGTCACAACGAGGGTGACGACCCGAGCTACACCCAGCCGCTCATGTACAAGGCGATCGCCGAACGTCGCAGCGTGCGCAAGATCTACGTCGAACAACTCGTCAAGCGAGGAGACATCACCCTCGACGAGGCCGAAGGCGCACTGAACGACTTCCAGTCGAAACTGCAGGTGGCCCTCGATCAGACTCGTGCCCATGCACCCGAGAAGGTGAAGGCCGCCAAGCCGCCCCGCCCGCGAGGTGTGCTGCCGCACGTGGCCACCGGGGTCGACCGGCCCACCCTCGACACGATCTTCGCCCAACTCACGAACTATCCCGAGGGGTTCACGGTGCACCCGAAGCTCGGTCGACAGTTCGCCGCCCGAGCGAAGCAGTACGACGAGACGGGCATGATCGACTGGGCCACCGCCGAGGCGTTCGCGTTCGGATCGCTCGTCATCGAAGGCAACCCGGTTCGTCTTGCCGGTGAGGACTGCCGCCGCGGCACATTCAGCCACCGGCACGCGGCCCTGGTCGACTACGAGAACGAAGACCTGTTCATCCCGCTGCAGCACCTGGCTGACAAGGAAGCCGACATCTGGGTGTACGACTCGCTGCTCAGCGAGTACGCCGCGCTCGGCTACGAGTACGGCTACGCCCACTCGAACCACGACGCACTCGTGGTCTGGGAGGCACAGTTCGGCGACTTCATCAACGGTGCGCAGATCATCATCGACCAGTACCTCGTGGCCGCCGAGGACAAGTGGGGGCAGGAGAACGGCCTCGTCCTGCTGCTGCCCCACGGGTACGAGGGTCAGGGTCCCGAGCACAGCTCGGCACGCATCGAGCGTTTCATGACCCTCTGTGCCGAGGACAACATCCAGGTGGTGAATGCCACCACGTCGGTGCAGTACTTCCACCTCCTGCGCCGCCAGGTGCGACGCGAGGTGCGCAAGCCGCTCGTGGTGTTCGCGCCCAAGTCGCCGCTGCGGATGAAGGAGACGATGAGCCACGTCGACGAGTTCACGAGGGGCTCGTTCTTGGAGGTGCTCGACGACCCGTGGGTGACCGACCCGGGCGTGGTGCAACGCATCGTGTTCTGCTCGGGCAAGGTCGCCTGGGACGCATTCGCCGAACGCAACAAGCGCCAGGCACCGGTCGCGATCGTGCGTGTCGAGCAGCTCTACCCGTTCCCGCAGGAGGCGATGCTCGCCATGCTCGAGCGCTATCCGAATGCCCGCGATCTGGTGTGGCTGCAGGAAGAGCCCGAGAACATGGGCCCCTGGCACTTCGTCGAGCACCGCACCTGGCGGGTGAAAGAGCGCGGGTACGACCTGCGTCACGTCGCTCGCGTCGAGAGCGGCAGCCCGGCCACCGGCTCGAAGGCGATCCACGACCAGGAACTCGCCGACCTGATGGACGACACCTTCAGCGGCTACTGAGCCGCCACCCGAACGCTCGACGGGCCGTCGCCCCCACCAGCGAGCGACGGCCCCGTCGCGTCATGACAGGTCGAGTTGCAAGATGGCAGACAGCTCGGCGATCGCATCGCCGGCATCGAGCACCTTGATGGTGCGCATGCCCATCGCCGCAGCCGGCTTCAGGTTGATGCCCAGGTCGTCGAGGAAGACGCACTCGAGCGGGGTGACCTCGAGCAGCTCGCAGGCGATCTCGTAGAAGCGGGGCTCGGGCTTGCGCACGCCCACTTTGCTGCTCTCGACCACATGGCCGAAGCGGGCCATGATCGCGCCGATCGTCTCGGCTCGCTCGGCCGACGAGTGCTCGCCGCTGACGTTGTTGGTGAGGCACGCCGTCTTGTACCCAGCTTCGATGACACGGTCGAGTGCCCGCACCATCTCCGGGCGGACGTTGCCGGAGAGCAGGGCGAGCACGTCGGCGCCCGGCACCCGGTGGCCCAGCGCACCGCTCTCCTCGGCGAAGGCCCGGTCGAACTCGGCGGCGGAGATGTCGCTGCGTTCGAGGTGGGCCCAGGCATTGGCGTGCGGGTCCGTGGCGTTCACGCCGCGGATGAAGTCGGGTGGCAGCCCGTGTTCGCGCTCGTAGGAGTTGAACGCTGCGAAGGGACTGGAGAGGATCACACCGCCGAAGTCCCACAGCACCGCCCTCAGCGGGCCGGGGTCCGGTGCGGGTGCGTTGCGGGACGAGGAGGAGTCGGACATCTGGGCGATGGTAGCGATGTCCTGAACGCGGGATCCGGCCGCACGAGGCGTAACCGTGGTTGACTGGACGCGCTATGTCTCACCACGTCGTCGTAGACGGATCCAACATCGCCACCGAGGGCCGCTCGATGCCGAGTCTCTCGCAGTTGAACGAGGCGGTGATGGCGTTCATGGACGAGCACCCGGACGCGCTGATCACCGTGGTCGTCGACGCCACGTTCGGTCATCGCATCGACAGCAAGGAAGCGAAGGAGTTCGACGAGGCGATCGCCAACAACGAGCTGGTCGCCCCGCCGGCGGGCGCCGTCGGCCGTGGCGATGCGTTCGTGCTGTCGATCGCCAACAAGGTCGGAGCCACGATCCTCACCAACGACTCGTTCCAGGAGTTCCACGGCCAGTTCGACTGGTTGTTCGACGAGGGCCGTCTCATCGGTGGCAAGCCGGTACCGCACATCGGCTGGGTCTTCGTGCCGCGCATCCCGGTGCGCGGTCCGGTGAGCCGCAGCGCGATGAAGGATGCGAAGCGCAAGAAGTCGGGCGGCGCCGAACGCAGTGAGCGCGGTGAGCGTGGTCGTGGGACGGCCCGGATCGGGTCGCCCGAGGCGAGTCTGCCGATGCCCGTGCCCAAGGCGCCGCCGCCCGGCGGGCGCGTCGGTCGGCGGACGGCTGTGGCCGAGCAGCCCGCTGCGCGTCAGCACCGCACGCCCCGCGCTCCCGCAGCGGTGGTGGAGGCAGCAACGGCTGCGCCGGCCGCAGGTCATCAGGTGAACGACCTGATGGCGTTCCTGTCGTTCGTCGAGCACCACCCGTTGGGCAGCAGCGTCAACGCTGTCGTCGAGAACTACTCGTCGCACGGCGCGTACGTGCGGGTGGGCGAGGTCAAGGGCTACGTGCCGTTGCGGCTGATGAGCGATCCCGCACCGCGCAGCGCCCGTGAGTTCATGAAGATCGGCGACGCTGTCACCCTCGTGGTCGAGAGCTTCGCCCCGGCGCGCCGCAGCATCGATCTGGCGATGGCGGCGGTGGCGACGGCCAAGCTGCCGCCCGAGGCTCCGGCCAAGCGCCCACGAGCCACGAAGGCGACGAAGGCGACCAAGGCGACCAAGGCCACGAAGGCGACCAAGGCCACGAAGGCGACCAAGGCCACGAAGGCGACCTTGGCCACGAAGGCGACCAAGGCGACCAAGGCGACGGAGGTCGCTGCGGTGGTCGATGGAGCGGATGTCCCTGCGGTCGCCGAAGTCGTTGCCGAGACGGCCGCGCCGGCGGGCCGTCGACGGGCAGCGAAGCAGCCTGCGCCAGCGAAGGCAACGCCCGCCCTCGTGGACGCTGTTCCGGCGGTGCCCGCGAAGGCCGCACGAGCAGCGAAGCGGACTGCCAAGGCGGATCCCGACGCAGCGACAACGGTCGCTCCAGCGAAGGCAAGGAAGGCCATCGGAGCCGTGAAGGCCACCAGAACCGGGACAGCAGGCACCGGGGCTGCTGCGAAGCCGGTCAAGCGCACAGCAGCCGCGAGGCCCGCCACATCGCCAGCGACCGCGACGGTGGCGCCCACCAAGGTCAGCAAGGCCACCAAGGCCTCGAGGGCGACCAACGCCACCAAGGCTGCTCCGGCGACGTCTTCGAGCGCGCCGCCGAAGAAGGCGGCCCGGTCGAGCAAGGCCACGTCCGCTGCAACAACTCCGGACCCGGCACCCGCCAAGCGGGCCCGTCGGCACCGCTGACGCCTTCACCGGCACCGAACCTCCACGCCCCTGCCCCCGACCGACGCGAGCCGCGCGAC
>Ga0105046_10007051_pt1 | contig 17741 bp, 18 predicted proteins | sample MAT03_FD_78385 | JGI IMG/M metagenome (GOLD analysis project Ga0105046, IMG submission 78385) | Freshwater microbial communities from Lake Fryxell liftoff mats and glacier meltwater in Antarctica - MAT-03 (megahit assembly) | ecosystem: Environmental > Aquatic > Freshwater > Ice > Liftoff...
AGTCGACCCGATGTCGGGCCGCCCGCGCCCGGGTCACCACCCTTTCACCCAGCCGCACCCAGAGGACCTGCACATGCTGGAGACAGAGCCGCTGAAGGTGCGCAGCCAGGCGTACGACCTGGTGCTCAACGGTTGGGAGCTGGGTTCGGGCTCCATCCGAATTCACCAGCCAGAACTGCAGACGCGTGTGTTCGCGCTCTTGGGCATCGGGGACGACGAGGCACAGAAGCGGTTCGGCTTCTTCCTCAACCCGTTCAAGTATGGCGCCCCGCCGCACGGTGGTTTCGGCCTGGGCATCGACCGTCTGGTCGCCATCCTGGCCGGGGAAGAGAACATCCGCGAGGTGATCGCCTTCCCAAAGACGCAGTCGGGCCTCGACCCGATGACGAATGCCCCAACCCCGGTGGTGCAAAAGCAGCTCGACGAGTTGGGCATCCGAGTCCTCCCTCCTAAGGCCTAGCGCCTCTCGGGACGGGGTACCGTTCCACTGATGGCCAGCAGTCATTTTCGAGCCGGTGTGGTGATCGTGGTGCGCAGCCCCGATCTCACGCAGGTGATGGCGTTCGAGCGTGCTGACGCGCCCGGCAACTGGCAACTGCCGCAAGGCGGGCTGAAGGCAGGGGAGAGCCCGATCGAGGGTGCCTGGCGCGAGCTTCTCGAAGAGACAGGTCTCGGTGACGCACACGTCATTGAGCGCGCGGAGTTTCCCGAGTGGCTGGCATACGAGTGGCCCGACGAATTGAAGGGCATAAAGGCCGGCGTCGCGAACCGAATCGGCCAGGTGCAGCGCTGGTTCCTGTTCGACGCCGTCTCCGCCGACGTGGTGCCGACGCCCGATGGTAGCGAGTTCATCAACTGGAAGTGGGTCACACCGGCGTGGCTGATCGGCCACGTGATGGAGTGGCGTCGTCCGCCCTACGAGCGGGTACTGGGCACGCTGTAGGGCGCCAACTCATCGGCATCCGAGTGGGTACTCACACCCGGGATGCGAGTACCCACTCGCATGGCGTCGTAGCACTCGCACCGGCGGCGTAGCACTCGCACCAGGGTGGTGGTGGGGTACCGTCGACGGTGTGTCCGACCTGTTCAGTGCTGCTGCCGAAGACCGCTTGCGATCGCAGGCACCGCTGGCCGCACGGCTGCGGCCACGCACACTCGACGACGTCGTCGGGCAGACTCACCTGGTCGGCCCGGGCAAGCCGCTGCGGCGATTGGTCGAGCAAGATCGCCTGACCAGCGCCATCTTCTGGGGGCCGCCCGGCACCGGCAAGACCACCCTCGCGCTCGCCGTCGCGAGCACTACGAAACGAGCCTTCGAGCAGCTGTCGGCCGTCTCGGCGGGCGTGAAGGACGTGCGTGAGATCATCGAACGTGCCCGTCAACGGCTGGGCGAGCATGGGCGCGGCACGATTCTCTTCCTCGACGAGATCCATCGTTTCTCCAAAGCCCAACAGGACGCGTTGCTGCCAGCTGTGGAGGACGGGACGTTGACGCTGATCGGTGCCACCACCGAGAACCCCTTCTTCGAAGTCAACGCTCCGCTGCGTAGTCGCAGCACGCTTTTTCGCCTGGAGCCGCTGACCCGACCCGACATCGAGACACTGATCCACCGCGGCTTGGAGGCGGAAGGGCGGTCGGCAACACCGGAAGCGATCGCATACCTCGCAGACCGTGCTGGCGGCGATGGTCGCCAAGTGCTGACTGCTCTCGAGGTGGCTGTGGCATTGGCCCACCCGGGTGAAGTGGTCCTCGAGCACGTCGAGTCGGCGCTTGGCACGAGTGCGCTGCGGTACGGGCGCGACGACCACTACGACGTGGTCAGCGCGTTCATCAAGAGCATGCGCGGCAGCGACCCGCAGGCCACCGTCTACTACCTGGCGCGGATGCTGGAGGCCGGCGAGGACGCCCGCTTCATCGCCCGGCGGATGATCGTCTTCGCCAGCGAAGACGTCGGCCTCGCCGACCCCAGCAGCCTGCAGGTGGCCGTGGCGGCGGCCCACGCAATGGAGCACGTCGGCCTGCCCGAGGCCCAGCTCAACCTGAGTCAGGCAGCAATTCATCTCGCTACGGCACCGAAGAGCAACCGGGCAGCGCTCGCAATCTGGAGCGCGCGTGCGGATGTGCAGGCAGGTGCGGTCGGAGAAGTTCCACCACACCTCCGCGACTCCCACTATCAGGGTGCGAAGAGCCTCGGACACGGAGTGGGCTACGACTACCCTCATGATCACCCGGATGGCTTCGTCGAGCAGCAGTACTTGCCCGCCGAGCAAGCGGACAAGCGGTACTACGAACCCACAGACCACGGTGCCGAGGCACGTGTGGCCGAGCGGATGGAGAAGCAGATGGAGAAGCAGATGGAGGCAGAACAATGAATGCAGGTGAACTCGCAGTCCTGTTGGCGGCCGTGTTGTGCTGCCTAGGGTTCGCGGCGCTGGTCGTTGTGCTCATGCGTGTGCTCGATTCGCTGAAGGCACTGCGTGGCGAAGTCGAGTCATTGAGAGCAGAGACTCGCCCGCTGATTCGCGAACTCAGCGCATCCACCGCCGACGCCCGCGCCGCAATCGATGAAGCCCGTGACGACCTTGATCGCTTTGATCGTGTGCTCGGCTCCGCCGAGGCAATCAGCGGTGCCATGTCCGGCGGTCGCCGGATGACCCGTGCGGCGTTCTCAACGCCGGTCATCAAAACCGTCGCCATCGGCACGGGCACCAAACGTGCGGTGCGCCGGCTCAGCCGTAAAGACAGGAAGATCGCATGATGAAACGTCTGACGTGGTTCGTCGGCGGCGCCGCCGCAGGTATTGCCGGCGCCAGCGTGGCGAAGAAGAAGGTGAAGGCCGTGGCCTCGGAGATCTCTGCGTCCAACGTGGCGAAGAAGACAACCAACCGAGTTCGTGAGGCCCTCCACGAGGGCAAGCGCGCAATGAAATCCAAGGAGGCCGAACTGCGCGCCCGCATGGATGGTCGAGCCAGCAGCTTGGCCGACACCCTCGACGACGGCGACACCGTGTTGGTCGACGGTCAGCCGGTCGCGGCCGGGCAGGTCATCGTCCTGAAGCAGATACGCGACGAGCACGAGGCAGCAGCTCGCCGTCGTCGCGCATGAGCGCTGGGTTGGCGGCCCCCGCTGTCGTGCTGACCGAGCTCGCCGCCGATCTACGCTCCGCACTTGCACCGGGCCGTGTTCGCACCGGCACCACCGAACTCGCGCTCTACGCTCGCGACGCCTCGAACATTTCTGGCTCGGCTGGCGTCGTCTGCTTTCCGCTGACCACAGCCGAGGTGCAGGCGTGCGTCCGCTCAGCGGCACAGCATGGTGTGCCGTTCGTGGCCCGCGGCGCTGGAACAGGCCTGGCCGGAGGCGCAACGCCGCTGGACCACGCCCTGGTCATCACGTTGACCAAGATGGACCGGGTGCTGTCCGTCGACCCCGTCAATCGCTTCGCCTGGGTGGAACCAGGTGTTCTCAACCTCGATCTCACGCGGCACGTTGCGAAATACGGGCTGCATTTCGCCCCCGACCCGAGCAGCCAGCAGAGCTGCAGCATCGGCGGCAACGTCGCCAACAACTCGGGTGGGCCGCACTGTCTCAGCGACGGGGTCACGGCCGCGCACATCCTTGCACTGGAGGTCGTGCTGAGCGACGGGTCGGTAGTGCACCTGGGCGGAGAGCAGCCTGACTCCACGGGCCTCGATCTTCGCGGTGCCTTTGTGGGCAGTGAGGGAATGTTCGGCATCGCCACCAAGGTGTGCGTGCGGCTGACTCAGAACGCACCAGCGGTGCGCACGATGCTGATGGACTTCGAAACGGTCGAAGCCGGCGCGCAGACGGTCAGCGCGATCATCGCCGACGGAATGGTGCCCGCCGCGCTGGAGATGATGGACCAGCTGTGCGTGCGTGCGGTCGAGGAGTACATCCACGCCGGACTGCCAGTCGATGCTGCCGCCGTCCTGCTGGTGGAGGTTGCCGGCCTGCCGCATGGGCTGGAAGCCGACGTCGCTCGCATTGTGGAGATCGGGAAGGCACACGGCGCTGGCACGGTTCGCATTGCGCAGGACGAGGCCGAGCGGGCGTTGCTGTGGAAGGGACGCAAGACGGCGTTCGGGGCCATCGCACGCATCAAGCCCAACTATTACCTGCACGACACGGTGGTCCCACGTCGGATGTTGCCGGAAGTGCTGCGCAAGGTCTACGAGATCACCGCCCGCCACGGCCTGTTGGTGATGAACGTCTTCCACGCCGGCGACGGGAATCTGCACCCGCTGCTGGTTTTCGACAAGAGCGAACCCGGTGTGATGGAGCGCGTGCATGCCGCCGGCGAGGAGATCGTGCGCGCCTCGGTGGAAGCTGGGGGAGTGCTCAGTGGCGAGCACGGCATTGGCTTGGAGAAGCGTGACTTCATGCCGATGATGTTCGCTCCAGCAGACCTTGCCGCGCAGGCCGCCATGCGTCGCGCATTCGACCCCCTGGATCTGGCCAACCCGTTCAAGGTGCTGCCATCGGCTGCGGCCTGTAGCGATGTGCAGCACGTTCCCGATGGGGCGTGGGTGTGATCGACCTCGTGCAGTTTGCCGATGAGGTCGGTTCGGATGGGCCGGTCACGATCACCGGTCTTGGCACGAGAGGTGGTCCAGTCGAGGGAGAGCGAGGCGTCCATCCACCTGCGGGTATCGAGTGGATCCAGGCCGACGAGATGATCGTGTGCTGCGGAGCGGGCACACCCGTCGACGAGTTGGTGGCAGCGCTGTCGGCGCACGGCCAGACCCTCGCGCTGCCGGCTGGTGGCACCGTCGGCGGTGCCCTGGCCGTCGGCCGCAGTGATCACCGTCGGCTCGGCTGTGGCCCGGTGCGCGACACCCTGCTGCAGGCTCGGTACATCTCGGCGGCCGGTGAGGTGGTGAAGGCCGGCGGGCCAACGGTGAAGAACGTCAGTGGCTTCGACCTCTGCCGTCTGCTCGTCGGTTCGCGTGGCACCCTCGGCTTTCTCGGTGAGGTCATCGTGCGTACGCGCCCATTGCCGCAACATTCGCAGTGGTTCACACACGCGACCACCGATCCGTTCGACGTCTTCAGGCGTCTCTACAAGCCGATCAGCGTGCTGTGGAACGGCTCGGCGTGCTTCGCTCTCCTTGAGGGCCATCCAGCCGACGTCGCCGAGCAGGCTGCGACGAGCGGAATGACGGCCTGCGATGGCCCTCCCACGCTCCCGAACGGAAGCCGTCGCAGCGTCAAACCGTCGGAGGTGTTGTCGCAGACGGGCAATTTTGTCGCGGAGGTGGGTGTCGGAATCGTGCATCACTCGTTGCCGTGTGTTGTCAATTCCACCGGTGAGCGGGAGGCGGCGTTGGCGGTCGCTCTCAAAGACGAGTTCGACCCGACGGGTCGGCTCAATCCTGGTGTGCATCCCTGACGGTTCGCCGACGGCGACGGGCAGTCGATGCGTGGTGACGTGCTGGCCCAGTCGACCGGGAACGCTCAGTAAGTTGTTGCGATGACAACGAGGCACGCTGTGGAGATCGCCCCCGGCGTGGTCGTTTTGACGAGTTCGAAAGACGAGACGACGACCACGATCGTGCAGCGGGGGAGCAGCGCGTTGCTCGTCGATCCGGCGTGGACGACCGCCGAGCTGGACGGCATCGTCGACTGGCTCGCGAACCATGACTGCACAGTGACCGCCGGGTTTGCCACTCATGCCCACCACGATCACATGCTGTGGCACCCGGGCTTTGGCGACGCCCCTCGTTGGGCGTCTCCCAAGTCGGCCGAGATGGCCATCGAGTGGCGGGACGAGCTGGTCGCGATGCTCGACCCCTATCCGCCCGAGTGGCCCAACCCGCTGGACGGGATCCGGGCCCTTCCCGGTTCCACGATTCCCTCGCCATTCGGTCCCGACGGCGACGAAGCGGTTGAGCTCGTCGTGCACGACGGACACTCTCCAGGCCACACGGCTGTGTTGCTGGCGGAACGTGGCGTGCTACTTGCCGGCGACATGCTCAGCGACATCGAGCTTCCGCTGCCGTTCAGCCCAGACGACCTACCCGTGTACCTCGACGCACTCGATCAGCTGGCGCCGGTAGTCCGCCGGGCGCACGTCCTCGTCCCCGGTCATGGGCGCCCGACGGACAACCCTCTCGCCAGGCTCGACGCCGATCGCCACTATCTCGCCGCCGTCATCGCCGGCCGCGACCCAGATGACCACCGTCGCGGCCTGAAGGGCATGGCCGAAGCACACGCGAAGATCGTCGAGCTTGCCGCTGCGATGCGGGACTGAGCCGCTATCGAGGCTGGCAGGTGGGGCAGAAGTAGCAGGCGCGGCCACCGAGCGTCACGATTTGGACGGCGGTGCCGCAACGCAGGCAGATGTCGCGGTGATACACGTAGGTGTTGGCGCCGCACCGGGAACGACCTTTCGCCGCCGGGAATTCGTGGCGATCGATGGTGATGATGCGGTTGTCTTTGACGCCCTGCTTGAGCATGCCGCTGATCGTCAGCCAGAGCGCCCGTAGCTCCTCGGGGCTACAGCTGCGACCTGGGCGCGAGGGATGAATGCCGCTGACGAAGAGGGCTTCCGCTCGGTAGACATTGCCGACGCCAGCCAGCACCGTCTGGTCGAGCAGAAGTGCCCCGAGCGGTTGCGCGCTCTTCTGAATACGGGTCACGAACACGTCCGGCTTGGCGTAACGCTTCAGCGGGTCCGGGCCGAGGCGGGCAATGATTGCGTCACGATCGTCGGCGCTGCCGATGCTGCAGTCGGTTGGCCCGGCCAGGTCGATGGTGCCGCGGTCGGTCGACATGCGCATGCGGACTTGGCCTTGCACATCCGGTACCTGCACGCCGGCGGAGACCCGGTACTTGCCGAACAGCCCAAGGTGCACATGACCGACCAGGCCATTGGCCCACCAATAGAAGAGGTGCTTGCCATACGCCTCGATGCGGTCGAGGACAACTCCGTCGACGAGTGCTGCGTCACTCTCGAAGCGACCCTGCGGCGAGGACACCCGCACCGGTCCACCAGTCAGAATCGGTGAGTGGTCCTTCGCAATTCGATGGATCGTGTGGCCTTCGGGCATAGGTCATGACGCTACGGTGGGCGGGCCGTGAAGTTTCATATCGACGACACCGATCTGGGCACCTGCGTCAGCTGCGGGCTGTGCCTGCCGCACTGCCCCACGTTTCGCGTCACTGGCGAGGAGGCGCTCTCCCCGCGCGGACGTATCGCCGCGATTCGCGCCGTGCACATCGACGATGCGCCAGTCACGCCCGAGTTCGTGTCGTTCATGGAGACCTGTGTCCAGTGTCGCGGCTGCGAACCGGCCTGCCCGTCGGGTGTGCCGTACGGTCGGCTGCAGGAGGGTGTCCGCGAAACCCTCGCCGAGCAGCACCGCATCACTCCACGGTGGCAGCGCGCGGGCTTCGCCGTCCTCTCGCGGCATCGGCTGTTGCTCGCAGGCTCGTCGCTGTTGGCCGTCGCTCAACGACTCCGCCTCGTCCCCAAGCGGGCAGGCCTGCCCAAGCTGCCACTGCGCCGCTCGCAGCCAGTGGCGGCCACTGGCACGGACGTATGGCTCTTCACCGGCTGCGTGATGGACGCATGGTTGCGCGACACGCACCACAGCACGGCGAAGGTATTGACCCACCTCGACATCTCATACGCGCTGCCCGGTAGTGGCGGCGGATGCTGTGGTGCACTCCACACGCACGCCGGCCTCACCGACAAGGCCCGACAGCTGGCGCTGAACGTGATGGCATCTATGCCCGGCGAGGCACCCATTGTTGTGAACTCAGCGGGCTGCGGCGCCGCACTCAAGGAGTATGGACACCTCGTGGGAACACCGGAGGCGGCGCACTTCGCCGCTCGTGTGCACGATGTTCACGAGCTCGTCGCCGAGCACATCGATCGGCTCCGCCCATCACGCCAGATCGGCACCGTGATCATCCAAGACCCGTGCCATCTTCGCCATGTGCAGCGATCGCAGCAGTCAGTGCGAACGGTTCTCGGCGCCGTCGCCGACCTTGTCGAGCTGGATGATGACGGTCTGTGTTGTGGCGCGGGTGGCGCGTATTCGGCGTTACAGCCAGAGCTGGCCGCAGACATTCGTGATCGGAAGGTTGCGTCGCTGGCACGGGCCGGGGCGACCGCCAACGGGGGAGTCGTCGCCAGCGCCAACCCTGGCTGCGCAATGCACCTTGCCGCCGTTGGTCTCACCGTGCGCCATCCAATCGATCTCGTGGCGGAGGCACTGTGAGCGCCGAATTCGACAACTTGGCCGACCGCCTCGACGCGATCGCGGAGGAACTCGACGACGTGATGTTCGATCAGCTCCGTGAGGCGTCGGCCGCCCGGGGTGGACGACCCGTTGACGACAAACGGCTCACCCAAGCCCGGCGAGCCATCGAGAAAGCCAGCCGCCTCCTGCGCGGCACCACCGACGACTGATCGAGATCTGGCCCCGCTGGCGCCCTCGCAGTCCGCTCGAAACTGTCACCCCCCGCCGCCCATGGGCGGATAAGCGTGACGTAAACGACCGGCTTCCCCGCCCATGAGCGGGGAAGGGTGCCGAACAGGGACCCACCGAGGCGTGACGCACCCCGCGAGGCTGGCGTGCGAACCGCTAGATCTGGACGAATTGGTCGCCGGTACGGATTTCACCTGGCTGCACGACGGTGGCGTACACACCGAGGTCCTGATTGAGCTCACGAACGATATGACGAAGGATCGAATGATCCAACGGCACAGCGGGCGTCACTTCACGGGTCACCATCACGCAGCGGGGACAGGTGGCGACCATCTCCACGATCGCGCCGCCGAGGGAGAACGTACGACCGACCCAGTCGAGTTCGGGATGGCCGGGCAGGTCGCCGGTGTCGATGATCAGGTTCGGGCGGAAGCGGCGCACGTCGATCACCGAATCGGGAAGCGCAGCGGTCAGCGTCCGCAGTGCGGACGTTGTCATCAGCATCAGCGGATACGCGTCGAGGTACGTCCCCGGCGGCGACTCGAACTCGCCGAGCTCGGGTGGGAACTTGCTGAAGTCGGGTAGCGGCTCGTCGTCCTCGCGCCCAAACATGTCGCGCAGCTCGACCATGATGTCGTCGCTGACCCCCGGCCCACGGCGGTAGTGATCCAAATCGGTCGCCGGCTGCAGTGGCCACAGCGACACCCGCTGACCGAGGGCAGCACTGAGCGCAGCATTGACGTCGGCTTCGCTGCTGTGCACCACCACGCCGTCGCCCAACGTGATCGTGACGCCACCATCGATGGCGTGCGCGGCGGCAAGGCGCATGAGTGCGCCGATCTTCTTCGCCCCGCGCACGCAGCCCAGCACTTCATCGCGGATCGCCCACGCGCGGTCGCCATCCATCCCCTCGAGGCTCAGCGTCGCCGTAGGAACGGCCCCGCCCATCATCGACTTCACCGGATACTGGTAGATGGTTTCGATTTGCACGTCAGACCTCCACGAAGGTGTTGCAGAGGTCGATCAGCTCGCGGAGATCGGCGTAGGCGTGTTTGGCTGCGGGAACAGCGATGCGATGTAGATCCAGCCGGTCGTGTTCGCGCAGTTCGGGTTCGGTCGGCACGACGGAATGGATTGCACCGGAGCCCGCCAGGTAACCGAACTTCGTGTTGATCTCGGTCAGCTGTTCGTCGGTCGGCGCGTGCTGCAGCCGGATGACCAGCGTGTCGCCGACGTAACGCAGGGAGTCATAGTTGCGGTAGAACCCGACGACTTCCTGCACTGCCTGCGCACAGTCGTCGGTGATCAGATAGAGGCCAGTATCGGCAGCCGACACCAGGCCGCGATCCACGAGCTGACGGCCGATGAAGTCGTGAACCGTCTCCCAATATGGGTCGCCGGGCGTATCCAGAAAGACGATGGGAACAGGGTTGCCCTTGCCCGTTTGAGTCAACGTCAGCAACTCGAATGTCTCGTCGAGCGTGCCGAACCCGCCGGGTAGGCAGATGAAACCCTTGCTCTCCTTGATCAGCATCAGCTTGCGAGTGAAGAAGTACTTCATGCTCACGTACTTGTCATCGCCGGCGATGATTGCGTTGGCCCCCTGTTCGAAGGGCAGCCGAATAGATACGCCGATGGAGCGCTCGCGCCCGGCGCCTTCCATTCCCGCCTGCATGATTCCTGGGCCTGCACCAGTGATCACCATCCAACCCTGTTCGGCAAGGTGGTGCGCCACATCGCGGGCGGCGATGTAGAGCGGGTCGGTGGCCTTGGTGCGCGCCGAGCCGAAGATGGTGACCTTCGGGAACTCCGTCGAGCGAGAGAACATCTCGAAAGCGTCGCCCATCTCCGCTAGCGCAGCAGCGGCGATCTTGAGGTCGAGCGTGGAGGGCCGCTGCGTCACCACGTCAACGGCTGCGCGCAACAGGCGCTGCGAGTGGCGACGGTCCGGGCCAGCCGGTACTGCCGCAAGAAGCTCGGCGAACAGGGCATCGGCCGGATGGGGGACGGTCACGGCTGCACTCTACGAAATTCATTTGGCGTTCGGCGTCACAGCTCGGGCCCTCGTGCGTCTCTCTTTCGAACAACACAGCACGCGCGGGAAACTCCGAGCCCTTTCCTCCCGATGGGCTCGGTGCGTAGCGAGGGCCAAGGTGGATATCGGCCCGACGCTGAAGTGAGGTGGTGGAGGGCGGCGGATGCCCTCCACCACCTCACTTCACTTTTTCGGGCAGGTCAGCGCAGTTCGTCGGCCTTCGTCGACAGCGCGTCCAATAGGTCGTCGAAGCTTTTCTGGAAGCTGGCGACGCCGTCGCGCTCGAGCTTGTCGGCAACGTCGTCCATATCCACGCCAACTTCGGCCAGCCGGCGCCATGTCAGCTCCGCGTGAGCGACGTCGTCGTCGATGGCGCGCGCCAACGTGCCATGGTCGGCAAAGGCCTCGATGGTGGCATCCGGCAGGGTGTTCACGGTGTCGGGCCCGATCAGCTGGTCGACATAGAGGGTGTCGGGGAACGACGGGTTCTTGGTCGACGTGCTGGCCCACAACGGTCGTTGCACCACGGCACCGGCAGCGGCCAATGCTTCCCAGCGTGGTCCACTGAAGGTGCGCCGGAAAGCCTGGTAGGCAAGCTTTGCTTGCGCAATGGCGGCCTTGCCGATGAGTGCCAGCGCCTCGGGAGTGGCGATGGCCGTCAGCCGGGCGTCGACTTCACTGTCGACACGACTGATGAAGAAGCTGGCGACACTGGCGACATGGGCTAGGTCGGCGCCATCGGTGCTGGCGTATTCCTCGAGGCCGTCGACGAACGCATTCATCACGCTCTGGTAGCGGTCGAGGCTGAAGATCAACGTGACGTTGATGTTGCGTCCCTCGGCGATCATTTGCCGGATGGCGGGCAGCCCCTCGGCGGTACCCGGTATCTTCACCATCAGGTTCGGGCGGGCAATCTCCAGATGCAGCTCACGAGCAGCGGCCTCGGTGCCCTCACTGTCGCGGGCCAGGCCTGGCGCCACCTCGACGCTGACATAGCCATCGCCACCGTCGCTCTCGTCGTACAGCGACGCAAACTCATCGAGCGCGCCGTTGATATCGGCCAGCACCATTGCCCAGTACTGGTCGATGACCGACGCACCGGATGCGACGAGCGCTGTCTGCTGCTCGTCGTAGTCGGCCGAGCCCTGAATGGCCTTCTGGAAGATGGTCGGGTTGCTGGTGAGGCCACGAACGCCGCCGGCGACCAGGTCGCGCAGCGTACCGTTGGTGAGATAGCTGCGCTTCAGGTTGTCCAGCCAGGGGCTCTGGCCGTGCACGCTGTACAGGTTCTTCAGACGATCCATGTGGGTCAGCCCTTCGTGTTGGCCAATGCGATGGCGCGAGCCACGACGTTGGCGACGTTGATTCCGAGTTTGTCGAGCACCAGCGCACCTGGAGCGCTGGCGCCGAAGCGGTCGATGCCGATACTGTCGTCTGCCCACCGAGCCCACCCGAAGGTGACGCCGGCCTCGACGGAGAGGACTGGCACGCCCTTGGGCAATACCGAGTCGCGGTACTCGGCCGACTGCGCCTCGAAGCGATCCCACGACGGCAGGCTGACCACGCGTGCGGACACGCCGGCGGTGGCGAGCGCATCGAAGGCCTCGACACAGAGGCTGACTTCGCTGCCCGTAGCGAGCAGGACGACCTGTGGGGTATCACTATCGCGCACGATGCCGGCGCCGGTAGCGACGGCCGAGCCGTCGGTGACGACCGTGAGGTTCTGACGGGAAAGCACGAGCGCGGTCGGACCCTGGTGCGCAACTGCGTCTCGCCAGGCGGCGACGGTTTCGTTGGCGTCGGCCGGGCGGATGACGTGGAGATCGGGGATGGCGCGCAACGTGGCGACGTGCTCGACAGGCTGGTGGGTGGGCCCGTCTTCGCCGACACCGACAGAGTCGTGAGTGAAGACGAACACGACCTTGGCGCTGCTGAGGGCCGCCAGACGGACGGGTGGGCGCATGTAGTCGAGGAACACGAAGAAGGTGCCGCCCGCCGGCAACACTCCACCGTGGAGGGCCATGCCGACCATGGTGGAGCCCATCGCGTGCTCGCGAATGCCGTAATACATCTGACGACCGGCCGGGTTCTCCGGTGTGGCAGCCACCTGGCCGGCGAGCTTCGTACCCGTGTTGCCGGTGAGATCGGCTGCGCCGGCAACGAGGCCGGGCACACCGTCCAGCGAGGCGTTGAACGCCTTCTCGATGGCGACGCGGGTGGCGATCTTCTCGCCCTGCTCGAACACCGGGAGTACGGCTTCCCAGCCGTCGAGGCCGGTGGCATTCCACATGGCGTCCCAGACGGGATGGTCGAGGGAACTGGCGTCGAACCGCTGCTGCCACTCCGTCCGCGCTGCGGTTCCGCGAGCAGCAGTGTGCGCCCGATAGGCATCCACCACTTCGGCGGGCGCCCAGAACGGCTCGTCTGGAATGCCCATGACGGCCTTGGTGCGGGTGATCTGCTCGGCGCCGAACGGGTTGCCGTGGGCTTCGTGCTTGTCGGTGAGATCGGGGCTGGGCGCTGCGATGTGGCTGCGCAGGATCAGCAGGCTGGGCCGGTCGGCGACAGCCTTGGCCCGCAAGATGGCGGCCTCCAGTGCGTCGCAGTGGTCGGCGATCTCACCGAGGTGCTCGACATGCCAGCCATAGGCCTCGAAGCGACCAGCGACGTCGTCGCTGTAGGCGAGCGCCGTGTCGCCATCGATGGTGATGTGGTTGTCGTCGTAGACGCAGATCAGGTTGCCAAGGCGCTGATGGCCCGCCAGCGAGGCGGCTTCGTGGCTGACGCCCTCCATGAAGCAGCCGTCGCCAGCCAGCACGTAGGTGTGATGGCTCACCACATCGTCGCCGAACGTGCCGCGCAGGTGTCGCTCGGCCAGCGCCATGCCCACCGCATTCGCGAAACCCTGGCCGAGAGGACCGGTGGTGACTTCTACGCCGGCGGTATGGCCGACCTCGGGGTGACCGGGCGTCGCCGAACCCCACTGGCGGAACTGCCTGATGTCGTCGAGCGAGAGGCCGTAGCCGGACAGGAACAGTAACGAGTATTGCAGAATTGACGCGTGCCCGTTGGACAGGACGAACCGGTCGCGATCGCGCCAGTGCGGGTTCGCAGGGTCGTGGCGCATGACTCGGCTGTACAGCACGTGAGCCAGCGGCGCGAGCGCCATAGCGGTGCCCTGGTGCCCGCTCTTGGCAGCAAGCGGGGCATCCATGGCCAGGCCGCGAATGAGACTGATGGCTTGTTGGTCAAGGTCTGGCGTAAGTCTGTCTGGCACGTGGTGGACTGTACCCGCGCAGAGAGCAGCTCAAACCGGGGGTAGCAGCGTGAAGGGGACCAGATGCCATGGGCCGTGGTCGACTCGGCAATGGGCGATGATCTGCCCGTAGTCCTCGAACTCGAGCTCGCCCTTGACCAGGCGATAGGTGAACTTGCCCGACTCCACGGTGAACGGGCTGACATTGCGGGCCATCTGCTCCGCGTCTTCTTCGATGCCTTTGCGAAAGATGACCTCGAACACGCCGTTGCCCGATTCGCCCGGAGGGCAGAAGATCAGGGCCACCAAATGCGGCGAGATGGTCAACGGTACCGGTGACGGCGCAGCCATCGAGAACATCGCACCAGTCAAATCGATACGAGTGGACGGCCCCGGAGCCTGACGCAATTCGAAGTTCTCGACGAAGAGTGCGGAGACGATCTGCATCCGGGCAATGTACCGGCTGGCTACGCCGGGTGGCCGGCCACCCAGACCTGCTCGATCTCATTCGTGTGGGTCAGCGCGACGATGTCGGCGCGGCGGCCGACCGCCACGACCCCGCGGTCGTCGAGCCCCAGCAGACGCGCCGGGTTCGTACTGGCGGCGGCGACGGCGGCGGCCAACTCGATGCCGGCGTGCACACACACTCGAATTGCAGCATCCATGGTGACTACGCTGCCGGCAAGGGTGCCGTCGGACAGGCGCGGAGCGCCGTCGCGGAACTCCATGCCGATCTCCCCGACGCGACCGCTGCGCCAGGCCACAGCGTCGGTGACCAGAACGGCGCGGTCCGTGCCGAGGGCGCTGAACGCGAGGCGAATGACCCGCGGATGCACGTGCACTCCGTCAGCGATGATCGAGGCACACACGGCTGGATTGGTCATCGCCCACACGGCGACGCCGGGCGAGCGGTGATGAACGCCAGACATGCCGTTGAACAGGTGGGTGGTCAGGCGAGCACCGGCTGCCACCGTGTCGTCGAACTGCTGCTCACCGGCAAGTGTGTGCCCGATCGAGACGAGGCAGCCGCGAGCCGTCAGCAGCGTCGCTGCCTGGGCTGCCAACGGCTGCTCGGCACCGAGCGTGACAACGACGATGTGCGGCGGCAGTGCCTGCAGCCAGGCCAGATCGATCGGCACGATCTGCCCCTGCGGATGCGCTCCGGCGGCACCGCCGAGGAACGGCCCCTCCAGGTGGGCCCCCGCAATCGTCGGGCGGCCGCCGGACGGACGAGTCATCGCATCAGCGATGCGTGCGACTGGACGTTCGAAGCGCTCCAGCGGCATCGTCACCAGAGTGGGGCACCAGGTGGTGACGCCTTGCGCGAGCAACAGCTGATCCAGCCGCTCCCAGTCGGAGCCTTCGGCGGTTGACACGTCGATATCGTCGATGCCGTTGACCTGCAGGTCGACGAAGCCTGGAACGAGAACTCGGTCGGACGTGACGGATGTCACCTGCTCGATACCGGTGATCACCCCGTGGTCGAGGTGCACTCGCGCCGGGCCGACCCATCCCGCACATGTCAGGACCTGCGCTGCGTCGACCGATGCCATATCGGCGATCATAAGGTCGTGTCGTGTCAGGCGTGGCGTCTCATAGGCTGCACACATGGCTGACCACGGGGACTCGGTGCTCTCGACCCGTGAGCTGATCCTTTCCGAGGCACGCCGGTGCTTCGCCGAGAATGGCTACGACGGCACCTCGCTCAACGACATTGCGGCCGGCGTCGGCATTCGCCGCCCCAGCCTGCTGCACCACTTCGCCTCGAAGGAGATTCTCTACGGCGAGGTCTTCGAGCAACTGCTCAGCGACTGGATCGACCGGCTCGCCTGCGCCATCGGCGCGCCAGAAACTGGCGAGCGCAAGATGGAGCTGGTCATCGAAGCCGGGTTCGACTTGTTCGCCGACAACCCTGACTACGTGCGCCTGATGCGCCGCGAAGCACTCGACAGCGGCGCTCACCTGGGTATCGATCTCGCTGCCGTGCTGCGCCCGATGTTCGATCGGGCTGTGCTCTTTTTCGAGCGGGAGATGGACGCAGGCGTGTTCCGGCGCCAAGACCCGCAGCACCTCCTCATCACTGGCTACGGCGCGCTGCTGAGCTACTTCAGCGACGCTCCGTTCCTCGGTGGCCTGCTCGACGGCGACGCGCTGTCCGTGGCGCAGATGCAGCGCCGCCGGGCGCACATCACCGAGTTCTTCGCTGCCGCGCTCAAGCCGTAGAGAGCGCTCCGGCGCGAGTACCTTCTGCCGCATGGCCACACTCGACATCGACGGGCAGCTCATCGGGTACGCAGTCGAGGGCACGGGCACGCCGTTGCTGCTGCTACATGGCACGACCATGAACCGAACGGCGTTTGACGGCATGCGCGCCGCTTTGCCCGCCGACGCCGCATACGAGTGCGTGATGGTCGAGTTCCCTGGTTCGGGCGAGTCGGCCATGCCAACCGAGCCGCTGAGCGTCCAGGTCCTCGCCCACCAGGCACACACCGTCATGCAGCACCTTGGCCACGAGCGCTATCACGTCGCCGGCTACTCGCTGGGCGCGGTGGTCGCCGCCGGGCTTGCGGGCATTCAGCCCGACGCAATGGCCAGCGTCAGCCTGCTCGCCGGTTGGATCACCACCGACGCCCGCCAGCGCTGCACGTTCGAATTGTGGAAGCGGCTGATCGCAACCGACAAGGAGCTGTTCATGCGCTATGCAATGGCGGACGGTCTCACTGCCGGGGCGCACCTGATGATGGAGCCGATTCTGGAGATGGCCATCGGCATGGGCGCCGCAACCGTCGCGGAAGGCTCGGCGGCGCATCTCGACCTGGATCTCATTGTCGACATTGCCTCGCTGGTCGGCAAGATCACGGCTCCCACACTCATCATCGGCGGTGCCGAGGACCGCTGGGTCGACATCTCGCACTCGCACGCGCTCGCCGCCGCCATCGCCGGCTCACGGCTTGAAATCCTGCCTGCCGGCCACCTGATGATCACCGAGCTACCCGCCGAGATCGCGGCCCTGCTCCACGCTCACATCGCCGCCGTGAACTAGTTGTCGCCTGGGGCCAATGCGGTGCGCAGCTCGTCGCGGCTGCGCACTCCGAGCTTGTCGTAGACGTGCTGCAAGTGGTTGCTGACGGTGCGTAGCGACACGAAGAGCTGCTCGGCAATCTCGCGGCTCTTCATCCCGTTTGCCGCAAGGAAAGCAATCTCTCGTTCGCGTTCGGTGAGCGGCTCCACGAAGGCGCCATCGGCCAGCAGAGCGGGCGTCATTGCACCCTCGCTGCGCCCGATGTGATACGCCGCCCTGGTGCCGAGCGACCGCAACAGGCGCTGGTCGTCGCTGCCGCGGGCGAGGTTGCTGGCGGTGACCAATGCCTCGGCAGCCAACAGATCGGCGCCGATGCCCGCGAAACCGTCGGCTGCGGTGACCAAGCCGTTGACGTCCGCAGCGACCAAGGCACGCACATGACGGGCGCGTGCGGCAGCGAGCACGGAGTCGGTTCCTGCGGCCAAGGCCGTGATGGAATCCACAACCTCTGCGGCACTGCCCAGCCGGGCGGCATCGTGCAGTAGCCAGATCGCACTGGTGATGTGGCCCGTGGCTTCGGCTGCCTCAGCGCTCTCCTGTAGGACACGGCGGGCAGCGGAGAGGTCGCCGCGGGCGACCGCGCACCAGGCATCGGCGAGGCCGCGCTCGGGTGCCATGAATCCAAAAGCTGGCAGATCATCAAGTCGTTGCAGCGCCGCTGTCGCGTCGGCGCTCTGGCCGAGCAGCGAGTGGCAGATGACCACACCGACCATCGCCGAGCGCGCCGGACCCCCCAGACCAGAGTCGGAGCCCAGTGCGTTGGCGTTCGTGAACTGTCGCAAGGCAGTCGCGACCGCACCGCGGAGCAGGTGAATGCGAGACACCAGAAGACTGAACCAGAACTGGGTCAGAGGTCGAGCATTCGCGACAGCGTGTTCGTAGCCGTCGGATGCGATCGCCATCGCTTCGTTC
>Ga0105046_10007054_pt1 | contig 17736 bp, 15 predicted proteins | sample MAT03_FD_78385 | JGI IMG/M metagenome (GOLD analysis project Ga0105046, IMG submission 78385) | Freshwater microbial communities from Lake Fryxell liftoff mats and glacier meltwater in Antarctica - MAT-03 (megahit assembly) | ecosystem: Environmental > Aquatic > Freshwater > Ice > Liftoff...
AATCAACATCGTTCCAGCGAACGCAAATCGACTTAGCCAACGCCACAGTTCACCGCGTGACTCATCGGACTCCATGCCCGTCTTGGCCTGCTTGGGTTTTGAGAACGATGCCACAGCGCTCGGTCTCGCACTTTGGTCAAAGCGAAAAACACTCACGTCGTGTCGCTCTTGCAGTTGCTTGAGCAATGGAGTTTGAGAAAACACCTGTTGGACCGCTCCGATGCGACTGCCGCTACCCGCCGCCAAGCTCGATGCGTCGTCCTGTTGTGGCATCGACATACTCAAACTGGTATCGACCAAAACGGCCAGCTTGGACGACCGAGTGACTCGCTGCTCAGTTCGCTTCTGCAAATCGAAGAAGAACACCAGTATGCCCAATAGCGCTAACAATCTCAGGCTCAGCAGGGTCCAGCCGATACTCTTGGGCAACTCCACCCAGTCCTTGCGATACCAATACACGACATACGAAACCAAAGCGACTAAGCAGCATGCTAACACAAACCAATGTACCCATTGATCCATCTGCTCCAAGCGCATCCACTGATAAAAGACACGCATGTCTTCTTGGGCAAAGCAGTGAAATGTGTCGAGGAGCATGGAAGTTTGAAGTTTGAAGTTTGAAGTTTGAAGTTTGAAATTTGGAATTTGAAATTAAGTTTGCAGTGGGCAGTGGGCAGTGGGCAGTGGGCAGTGGGCGGTTTGGTTGTTAGCGTTTTCCTGGCAGGTGGTAGGAGGCGCTCCAGGCTAGCCATTGTTCGAATAGTAGGAGTGCTAACAGCAGTGCCATCAGGAGCATGTTGCGGTTCGCGAAGCCTGCTAGAGCTGAGTTTGAACCGAGCGAATCCGAGGATTTGTAAGTGAACTTAACCCCGCTCAGCGATCGGTTTAAATCGATGAGTGTAATCTTGTCCGTTTCGCCTTCGACGGGAGGTGTGTTTCGGGCAAAGTTCTTAACGATTCGTTCACCTTGGATCGATGTTCCCCACCATTCGAAATTTCCGGCGGCCAAGATGGCTCGCGTGGTTTCATCGGTATCTTGATTGGACTGAGCGTTCAGTGACGCTTGAAACGCTGTTTCGCCAGAGGGTGTGGCATTGATGTTCAGCAACGATTTCGCACCAACGCCGTTTGGCGGTGGGCATAGCACTTGAATTTCTGGCAACATCTCTTGCGACGAGAAATCCCAACGCATGGGCGTACCAGCCAAACGAGATGCGTCCGGCGCTCGGAACGAAGACAAATAGCTGACCATATTAACAGCTGCGATAACGAATGTCGGATCCTGCGGCCAATTCGTCCATTGACGATCAATGGCCGTCAGTCCAAACAGTACCCGTCCCTCGCCAACTAAATGGTCGATTAGGATTGGCTGGCCATTGCGAAGTGTAGCGACCGGCTTCCAATGTGAGGAATTGTTTTTGACATTGGAGTTCCCAATATCACTTATCTCCTTTTCGAGTTCGAGAAAGCGTTGCACTCGAACGAACTGAAAAGGAGAGTTGCTCAAACCGAAGAAGGCCTCGAAAATCGGATGGTTGTCTGCAATCAAATCCGGCTTTATGTCGCCCGCAACTTGCACGAGGTCCGCTGGCCCCTTGATCGTAAAAGGCATAAGTGGAGTGGTGTTCGCGGCTCCCACAATCGACTTCGTCCAAATGGAGTTGTACCTGAGGTAGTCGGCTTGTGACATTTGCTCACCAAAGAAGACCGCAAGCCCTCCGCCTCGCGAAACGTATTTATGCAAATTTGCGAGGGCGCGAGGATCGAGCGATGGTACCGCTTGCATGATGATACAAGCATAATTTTGAATGGCATCCGAATCGGCGTCGCGTAGGAATTCAGACCCCTCGCGAGACATGATGAATCCGGTCTTTGCATTGCCACCTGAGTATAAAGCAGATTCAAAAAAGAAGGAATGCTTGCCGGTCGATTCGCCATCGATGAGGAGAACTCGATGCCCTTCTTGCACATCCAAAACGCACCTCGCGCTGTTGTCGGCATTGAGGGAATCCGGAGGCAATTGAGCTTCGACAACGTGCGAACCGCTCTTGGCAAAAAGAACTTGAACATGTCGGGTAGCCAACTCGCCTGGCTCGATCCGGTCGATCAACACCGGAGGCAGCTCAGTGATCAAACCAGAAAACGCTACCGTCGGTGCGGCATCGAGCTGACGGTTTCCATAGTCGACCGATTGTATCCTAACTGTAACGTTGCGAACCGGTGCACTGCCGTTGTTGCGAACGATCACGTTGATAAACGCGGGAACACCCGCAGCCAGTACCTCCTGCCTTGGCAAGACCGAAACCAACGTCAAGTTTTCGTGACGCTCGGCAACACAATCTACCAACTGTAGCTCTACGTTGGCACTGGGCAGTGATTGCAACTGCTGTTTGAGTACGGCGGGATTGCTCCAGTCCTTGCTCCTGAAATCGCTCATCAAATAAACGATCGCCTTTTCGTTCGTCGCTTGTTGCAACAAAGGCGAAATCAACTCGATGGCATCCACCAAACCGGCGTCGAGTGAGCTGGGTGTCGTCGAGTTTACTTTGCTGAGCAAACTGGCTGGATCAGTTGGTATTGTGCGAGACAACAACTCTGCCACCGTATCGGCCTGCGGGCCTTGTTGTGTTTGCGGGCCCTGTTGTGTTTGTGATGGTTGCGTCCCAGCTGTTTTGTTGTCCTCTGCAGCATTTGCTTTCGCGTCTTTGCTTCGTGCGGATGCCAACGACGCTCGCGATGCGCGAATCACCGTCAACAAATGCGAGCCGTCTTGTGTATTCGCGTTGGCCGCAATCGATTGCACGGCCCCCAAAGCCGATTGATACGCAGTCCCTTTTGAGGACGTATCGGTCATTGATGCCGAATCGTCTAGGATGACGTAGTGGTGCGTCGTGGACTGACTGATCATGGCCAACCACCGGGACCCGCTCACCCACTGAGCGAGCATGGCCACCGCAATCGCAACAGCAAGCATGCGTGATGCGATGAGCAACGCTTGTTTGAGCCAGACCCATCGTCGAAGCTTACGGTAGCTTTCCAACAGGAATTCCATAGCTGCCCATTGTGTTCGCCTTTGACGCACCAAGTTGATCAAGTGGATCAACAATGGCAACAGCACCAGCAAAAAGCCCCAGGCAAGTGGTTGAAAGACGAACTGCATAGTCGGTTACTTTTTCCTCATGTGGGCCATGCGCGAGGTCAGAAAGGCCGTCAACGCTGCATCCATGTGCCGACTCGTTCGGATCAATTGGTAATCAATTTGGTAACTCGCGCACGCATGCCGAACTCGATCCAGGAACCGTTGCAACGATTCCAGGTATCCCTCACGCAATGCCCGAGGGTTGCAGGTGAGAGCATCGGTCGACTCCATTCCTTCAAACCGAGTTGGATCGTTAAATGGAAAGTCCAGCTCGTCGTCGTCCATCACATGAAAAACCAATATGTCGTGGCCGGATCGTTTGAGGGCGGCTAATCCCTTTAGTGTTTCCGCTTCGCTACCCAAAAAGTCGGACGCGATCACCATCAACGAACGCTTTGGATAAGTCTCGTTGATCTCCCGAAAGACCTTGGTCAAATTCGTTTTGTCCTTGGGGGTCGTTTGCTGCAGTGCACGAAAGATACCCTGCAAATGAGAACGACTTGAACGCCACGGGAGTCTCGACTGGATCTTTTGATCAAAGACTGTCAAACCGACTGCGTCCTGCTGACGCAGCGTAAGGTAGGCCAGGCAAGCACAAATGGTCGCGGCATAATCGAATTTATTAAGGGAGCCACGGCCATAGGACATACTTGCTGACGCATCCAACAACAAAGTGCACCGGAGGCTGGTGTCCTCCTCGTATTGCTTGATGTACAGCTTGTCCTGGCGCCCCCAGACTTTCCAGTCGATATGGCGAAGATCGTCGCCTGGGACGTACTGGCGGTGCTGCACGAACTCGACCGACTGGCCGAAATAGGGGCTGCGATGCATGCCCGACAAAAAGCCCTCAACGATATTGCGTGCCCGAAGCTCCATCGACGCGATGCGCCGAATGGCTTCAGGATGCAAGTATTCTTTGGAATCGGGCATCGCGTAGCAATTCGTCTTGGGCTGTTGGAGTACTGGAAACGATTCGGTCGATGACAGCATCGCTGGTGATACCATCGCTTTCCGCTGCGAAATTGACCACCATGCGATGTCGCAGCACTGGTTTGGCGCAAAACTGGACGTCGGCAGGGTAAACATGCGATCGCCTCGACAGAGCGGCTCGCGCCTTGGCTCCGAGAATCAAAAACTGCACCGCTCTGGGGCCGGCGCCCCAGGCCACTTGATCGCGAACGAAGTCCGGTATCCCCTCCTGGCCAACTCGCGTTTGACGAACGATTGCCAACGCATAACGAATCACATTTTCTGAAACTTCGATCCCTCGAATGAACTCTTGCAAACTTAGGATCTCGGCGCCCGTCAGCACCGGCTGGATCTCTGCACCGCTCTTGCCTGTCGTACGACGTGCAACTTCGAACTCATCGGCGAAGCTCGGATAGGTCACGTGTACCTTGAACATGAATCGGTCTTGCTGAGCTTCGGGCAACGGATACGTTCCCTCCTGTTCGATCGGGTTCTGCGTTGCCAAAACAAAGAACGGGTCGGCCAGAGTATGCCGAACTCGTCCGATGGTGATTTGGCGTTCCTGCATAGCCTCTAACAGGGCGGCTTGAGTTTTCGGAGGCGTTCGATTGATTTCGTCGGCGAGGATCACATTTGCAAAGAGTGGCCCCTCCATGAACCGTCGCTCTCGTGAACCTGTCGAGCGGTTTTCTTCGATGATTTCTGTGCCAGTTATGTCTGCAGGCATCAAGTCTGGAGTGAACTGAATTCGGCTGAAAGACAGGTTCAGCGTTTTCGCCAGCGAGCTAATAAGAAGTGTTTTCGCTAGGCCTGGTACCCCCTCAAGCAGGCAGTGGCCACGTGCAAAGACGCTGATCAGCAGCTGTTCAACGACATCCAACTGGCCGACGATGGTTTTGGACAGTTCGCCGAGGATCTGTTCTCGAGCGCGTTGCAATCGATCCAAGTCCGATTGGGCTGATCCGTCTGTAGTCATGCCGTTCTTTCAAAAGGGAAGCATTCAGATAAACTGGGGTAAATGTGCCGTCGATTACTGGGATTGTATCATCCCGAGAACCCTTGCGCATGTGGGTTGCCAAAATCTGCCTAAACGAGGCAAACGGACGAGTGTCAACGCGCCTCGAGTGGCACGGGCCTCTCGCCCGTGATTTCATGGGCGAGAGTGTAGAACAATTGTCCCAATTGTTTTCTTGAGCAATTGCGACAATTGCTCTACTCTCAACCCCAAAATCTAAACTGGACAAAGCACTAGCTAGTAGAAAAAAGCCGCTCATGAAGTTAGAATATTGAACTGAAAATCCGTGTTCGCGAGCAACAAGGGAGCAGAATCAATGTCGGCTGACGCATCACAACAACAAACTCCAGTCGTTCCGAACGTAATAATCGGACCCAACGTGGAGTACTTTGAGCCGGTTGAAGGGCCAAACGTAGACCATATTGTTACGGAGGATGACGTACCAGTGGATAATCTATTCTCAGAGAAACAACAGAGGTTGCTGACCGAACCTCTTTATTCTTCCTGGAAACCCGAAGTTCCGTTTTTGACCATGGCCAACGTTGGGCTTTTTTCTTCGGCAAGTTTTCCTCCGTTGGTGCCTGACGTTTTGCTAAGCATGGATGTCGTTGCCCCGTCGGATCTCTTTCCTAAATCCAATCGATCCTACTTCGTTTGGGAATACGGTAAGCCGCCCGATGTTGTCATCGAAATCGTATCCAACAAGGAAGGTGGCGAAGCGACGAATAATTTTCAAGGCTATGCTCGGGGAGGCGTGGACTATTACATGATCTACGATCCGTTTCAATACCTGAGTAAAGAAGTCGTGCGATTTTACGAATGTCGCGGTGGGGTGTTTCAGTTGATCGACGACGAGTCTCACTTTATGCCGTCGATTGGTCTGGGGCTTAAGGTCTGGGAGGGATCTTTCGAGGGGCATGTGGACCGCTGGCTTCGTTGGACCGACTTGGCGGGCAATCTAATTCTGACCGGTGCCGAACTTGCTGACTCTGAGCGTACACGAGCTGACTCTGAGAGTTCACGAGCCGACTCAGAGAGTTCACGAGCCGACTCTGAGCGAACACGCGCGGACGCAGAGCGATCACGGGCAGATGCTCTTGAGGAACAGCTGCGACGACTGGGAATCAAGCCGGAGCAATAGAGTGAACAAAGCTACGGTGAGTTGATTTCAATTGAAGAGCACTCGGATCATTTTCATGAAAACAATTCGACCCATTTCCGTGCCACTCGGGATCGGGTTCATTCTTGTTATTCGGAATTGCTCTGTTCTGAATCCGCAATCCCGCAAAGCGAATAAAATAGTCGTAGTTCAATTGTCCTGCTGATAGCTCTTACGGAACCGTCTGCAAAACAGAAATTGGCAACCTTTAAGTGCTTGCTTGCAAACCCAGCAGGAAAAGCAAACCATTGGTCGCCAATCAATTCTAGTCCTGGAGTGCGGAGAGAATTGTTACTCATCCATTCGAGGTCACTACGCCCTCGGCACATTGCGGCAAAGAACCAGGGATTGATCATTTTTCGTTCCCTATTCATTATGCCACCAAGAGTCTCACCTAAGGCAATTGAATTCGAAGCTCCGTCGGTAATTTCGGAGAATTTACTCCTTGTCCGACTGCGAAACAATCCTCCAAACCTGCTAATGTCTGCATGTGGCTGGTAGCCACCCGAGCTCGCACCAGAACAGGCGGCATAATTCGTTCCTCCGCTGATTAGAGGATACTCAAAGTACAAGAAAGCATCGGTATCAAAATCTCGAACGAAGGCTGGTTGTGATCCACCTTTATATTCGGTCATCTGCTCGCCCAGCAAGTTGTCGCTAGCACAAAGTAATACGGGTAGAGTACGCTTCATCGCTACTTGTACTTCAGACTCATCAAGAAGAGTGCGAGGTGCATTTGGGTTGCTGTTCCGAAATTCCCAATAAGACCTGTTGGCATCGGTACAGATGCTTGGAATCTGATTTGCAAGTGAAGCCTGTTCGAGATGTGGAATCAAATGCAGAATCCAAGAAGTATTCTGATTGTTGTGAAGATAAAATCCTGAAGACGGATCTCTAACGCCACTGGCTAAGTCGCCCAAATTGGCAATAAAGGTCTTTTTATCCCCGAGCGTTCCAGGCGGAAAACGTTGATGGGCCGATTCGTGGTTCATTGCGGCCATACCTAGATTCCTCAGGTTGTTGCTACATGATGATCGCCGCGTCGACTCACGAACAGACTGCACCGCAGGAAGAACCAGCGAAAGCAAAATGCCAATAATCGCGATGATGCACAAGAGTTCAACGAGAGACATAGCTGAACGGTTGACGAACCTATTTCTATCTGCCACAAGCACGATCTCCACCATGTTGCAACCACGCCCATCGCAAACTGATTGCAGATACGAAAGCCAATGCAAAATTGACACCTACATGCATCCAGGAAATGTCAGCAAAAAGAACTGTTGTATCGCTCGGTACACCTTCAACAGCAAACGAGAGCTGGCAGGATGCGAGGAAAAAGAGGAGTGCCAGTAGCCACAACGAGCGTTGTGCAATCATTCCTTCCTCCGTTTCCAAATAAAGACAAAAACGGAAATGACCAACATGAAGGCCAGACCTACTTGCCAATAAAATTGCCCTGCGCCCCGTGTTTGCCAACGAGCAGTTTCCGCTCGCACAACTCCCGATTTATCGACAATAGCTAAAACACGTCCATCATAAAAACTAAACTGATTTGCGGGCTGTGCCGAACACGAAACCGAAACTCCATTTTTCAGTCCTAAACCTTGAAGTTCGATTAACGTTCCAAGTGGTTTTTCCATCGCATCGGATTCAGTTAACTTGTATACTAATGAAGTCTTTGGAGCGCCCTTGGCTTCGCCGAAATTTTCAAGGGATACAAGTCTTGGCTGGGAAGATTTTGACCATTCGATGTGCGTTTCGAATTTTGACCACTTACCAACTGGGCATACTGACCCATCATCACCGCGATCCCCAGGGAGAAACTGCCATCGGAGCACGCCCAATAATCCTTCGCTATTCAACCAAAATTCTACTTTGGCATCTGACGGATGTTTACACATCATCCCGCGAGTTTTTCCTTTCGGAGTTAACTGGCTACGTTGAGATTCTTCGAAAAAGTCAGAAATACGCTTTCTTCTCACAACGCCGTTATGCAGACCATCAAACACCCCAGCCACAGACGCAAAAGAGGATGTTGCTCGAGAATCAAAGAACACTACGCCGAACGCTTCAGTTTCGATTTTCTCCTTCGTGACCCTGCCAACCTGTTTGGTTGCAAAGACCAGTTGCCCCAACGAAACCGATAAATGGTTTGCGTTATAGTCGACGTACGGATCGACACCACCAACCCTGCGTTCTGAGACAGTTCGCGCGGCCTGGCCATCAATGTCAATCTCGACTATCTGCTTATTATGCTTCGTCTCGAAAACGTTCCGCTTACCAAAAATTTCTGATTCAATGTCTTTACGGCGATGCGAAAATCTCGTTCCAAATCGTCCCCAATCCCAGATCCTCGCAGGAAATTGATGAGCAAAATTTGCAGGCAAAGGACAAAACAAGAAAGAAGCGAGACCATTGCGACACCGACACGTTAGGTTATGGACTGGAGCTGATAAATACTCACTTACGACAATCACCAAGGCACCCACGGAACGTTTACTTGACAGGCAACACCGAGAGTGTCGTCAAAATCAACTTACACCCCGGTTGTATCAAAACTCAACTGTAGAATCAAGAAGTTCCAAGGAGATATTTGCCGCAATAGCGAACCAGCGAGGGAACACAGGTCATTTTGGGGTAGGTTCCGAAAACAAGTTCTGGCGGAAGAAAAGCGAATAGGAAGGCCACAACCCATAATCTTCCCCCGTTAAGCTGGTACCAGCTTACTCCTGTTCCTGAAGCTGTTTCGCATAGGAGGCGAACTTTTCTTCGTCCTCGGGTGAAACTCTTGGGTACTCCAAATCGAGGCTCTCAAGATGGCTCGCAATGATGTCGGCCACTGCTGCTCTTGCGTACCACTTGTCATCTGCCGGAATGATGTACCAGGGTGTCGACTTGCTGCTGGTGGCTGATAACACGTCGTTCGTCGCTTCCTCGTATTGGTCCCAAAGTTTGCGTTCCTCTAGGTCGCGTTCGTTGAACTTCCAACGCTTTTCGGGTTGCGTCAGCCGTTCCAACAATCGCACCTTTTGCTCTTCGCGTGAAACGTGTAAGTAAAATTTAAGAACACTGGTGCCACTGTCGACTAGAGTCTGCTCAAAGGCGCGAATCTCCGCGTAACGTTGTTTCCAAAGATCCATCGGCTTCTTAATTGGAGGCAGATTCTGTGGGCCAAGGAACTCGGGATGCACTCGCACCACGATCACTTCTTCGTAATACGATCGATTGAAAATCGAGATCATTCCGCGCGATGGCAAAAAACGCATCGGGCGCCAAAGGAAGTGATGCTGCACCTCCTCAGTATTCGGTGCTCGGAAACTGTAAATGCGACAGCCTTGCGGATTGACACCGCTGATAACATGTCGAACCGTTCCGTCTTTGCCCGACGCGTCCATCCCTTGCAAAACAACAAGTACGGAACGCTTCCCACCAGCGAACAATCGATTCTGAGCTTCTTGCAGCGAAGCGTTATCAACCCTCAACGATTCGACCCCATCTTCTTTTTTGGACAGTTCGTTCCCTGCCTTGGTGGAGATCTTGCTCAGTTTTAGTGAATCGCCTTCCTTGACTCGAAACTTCTTTGCTTCAAAGCTGTGCTTAACCATTTTTTAATATCCAATCGAGCCCAAGATCGAGATTGATGGCCGAATGCGTAAGGGCTCCCACGCTGATTCGATCGACGCCTGTTAATGCTATGTTTCTAATAGTTTCCAAATTGACTCCACCGGAAGCCTCCAGTTCCACAGACGGTGCAATCTGATCTCGCAGCGACACACACTCTCTGAGCCAAATGCAATCCATGTTGTCGAGCAAGACGATGTCCGGAAAAGACTTCAATGCCGATTCCAATTGCTCGAACCGATCAATTTCAATTTCAATCATGGGTGGATTTTCAAATCGGTAAGCACCGCTGGACACAAAATCTTTTGCAATGCGAACCGCGGTTCCAGGATCTAGCAATTTCCCATCTTGCGAAGCGCGGCATGCGAGATGGTTGTCTTTGATGAGGATGCCATCAAACAAACCCAATCGGTGGTTGCGGCCGCCGCCACAACGGACCGCATACTTTTCCAGTCGTCGCCATCCCGGAGTCGTTTTCCGCGTATCGTAAACGCGAGCCTTGGTACCCTCGATCCTCGAAACGTAACGATCGGTCAGTGTTGCAATACCGCAAAGCCGACCAAGAAAATTGAGTATGGTCCGTTCGCAGGTCAGCAAATCCCGAGTCTCACCCGTCAACGTTGCGATCGGCTGCTTGGGCTTAAAACGCTCTCCGTCCCCCACATGCTGTGTCCATGTAATCTGGGATTCCAGCTCTTGCAAAATAGCTTCGATCAAATCCACCCCGGCTGCGACACCAGCGACGCGTGGCAAGATCACGGCGGAACCCCGTATTCCCTGAGGAACAAGTGCCAGCGTCGTTAAATCACCAGTCCGGTCAAGGTCCTCCCGAATCGCTAACCGCACGAGATGCGACAAATCGTCGAGCAGCGCGGCGTCGATCGTTTGTGAGCGGTAATCGGAAAGCATGCGGAACTCGAAATACGTTCTGGAAGTAATGGAGCAATACTGGTCAATTCGATTGCGATCGTATAGTGTAACTAAGCAGAACGCTTCAGAAACCGAGGTGTCGTCGGTTTTCGGCTTCGAAACCACGATTCCCTTGGTTTTGTTTGCGACTCAAAATAGACTATTTAGAAACCACTCACCGGAGATCGATCGATGAATTGGAAGAATTTGCTGGCTCTTGCTACCCTTTGTATTCTTGCTCAACCCGCACTCTGCCAAGATAAAACGGAAAAGAAGGAGGCAGCCGCGAAAGCCGAAGTTCTTGAAATTGGACGAGGAAAGGTTGTCATTACCAAGCCAGAATCGTGGAAGACAGTCTCCCCAGGCATGATGATCGACAACGAGTTCCGATTCCCCGCAGAAGGGGACGGTTTCGCTCGAATCACTGTTTCAGTGGCTGGCGGTGGTGTTGAACCCAACATCACACGTTGGATTGGCCAATTCGAAGGTGCAACCAAGGAAAACACAAAAGTCGAAAAGAAGGATGTCGACAAAACGACAGTTCATATCGTCGAAATCGAAGGTACGTTCAAAGAATCCAAGGGGCCCAACGCGCCAGTCAAGAAGCAAGAGAACTACAAAATGCTCAGCGCTATTCTTGAACTGAAAGACGGTGCCTTGATCTTCGTGAAATCCACTGGCCCCAAAGACACGATCGCCAAGATGAAAGAGGACTTCATCAAAATGATCGACGGCCTCAAGAATAAATAAGACCTGGATGGAAATAGATCGGTAAATTGGAACGTTAGCGGAACGGCGCAAGCCGTCCGGTGAGTATCCAATAAATACTGCGACGCCGGAGGGCTCACGCGCAATGGCACTCACTTTGGCGGAAGTGAGCCGCTGGGCGCTAGCCGCGGGTGACGGAAATCACAGTGAATATGCAGTCGGCATACCGGCGGCTAGCGCCTTGCCGCTCACAAAGTTAGCGCCATTTGGCTCGCGCTCTTCCGCCAAAAAAATTATTTTTAACTCGTTTTCAATTAAGGAACGATTTCGTTGCGAGTTGTTATTTTAGAATCTCCGGAAGCAGTCACGCAGTTCGCAGCCGATGAAGTATGCACGCTGCTCAAACAGCGAAGCAGTAACAAATTCGGTGCCGTGCTTGGTCTCGCTACGGGCGGCACTCCCCTCGGCCTTTACCGTGAATTGATCGCTCGCAATGCGCGCCGCGAAATCTCATTCGCAAACGTCGAGACCTTTAATCTCGACGAGTACATCGGCGTGCCGCCTGACAGCGCGCAGAGCTATCACTACTATATGCACGAAAATCTCTTCAAGCATATCGATATCGACATCTCTATGACCCATGTGCCCGTGACATTCGGCGTCGATCTCCAACACAGCGCAGCGGACTTCGAATTGAAAATCGAACAATCCGGTGGTATCGACTTGCAAATACTCGGGATTGGTGTCGATGCCCACATCGGTTTTAACGAAATCGGTTCATCGCTAGGTTCCCGCACCCGCGTTAAGACGCTGACACAACGCACTCGCAATGACAATGCACGGTATTTTGGCAGCATCGACGATGTCCCGCACACGGCTCTCACGATGGGGATTCAAACCATCCTCGAAAGCCAATCGATCCTGCTACTCGCCACAGGAACTGGCAAGGCAAAAGCGATTCGCGATACTGTCGAAGGTCCGATTACCGCCTCAGTCCCAGCCAGCGCACTGCAACTGCATCCCAACGTAACCCTGGCAATCGATCGCGATGCGGCCAGCGGTTTATCCAACGCCGATTATTTCTTGGCCGCAGAACGCAATAGAGCTGTCGCTTCGCGATCGTCCTGAAGCAGCTTGTCCGTGCTCTCGGCATCCACTTGCCTACAGCATTCGGTCAAGCGTTGGATCAGTGCATCCCATGGCTTCTCCCAAGTCTCTTCGTTCGTGCTCTCAGGCGCAATTTGGCTGATTTCTTCGGCCAGCAATATGAATCGAAGCACGTGTCGAAACAGAAGCCCTTCTTGCTTTTGAAAGCCCTTGGCCAAAATGTATTTGTTGAACTCACAATTGAATTCGAGCAACTCGCCAACGACCCAAACACCTCGCGTATACAAATCATGAACGCGTGGGAATTCGTGGTTAAACAAACGTCGCATCTTCTCTGCCAACGCGAGAGCCGGAGGCGGTGGCGGTTCCCATTTGTCGTTCCATGTTCGCGACGTACCACCGGTTTCCGAAGCCAACTTTTCCAAATCGGGTTCTTCTTTTTTCTCCCACTGCCCCATGATTTCCGACGAGCCGGCCAACCCCAGCTCTAGCAGCTTCGGATGCAGCACATTCGTCGCAAGCGGCCCAAATGGGATAATGTCTGGCGGTGGGCAAGCGACCAGCTTCGAGATATTGGCCGGTAACTCCAACACACTCTCAAGTGCTTGAATGCGCTCCGCTTCGTCGGCATGCTGCAAGAGATCGATCATGAACAAACCGAAAATCGGATTCACACTTCTCAACTGAACGAGCAACTCCAACTTGTCGGTTGGCTCGGCTTTATCGGGACGATAGGTGTCTAACTCGTAACGAATTTCCTCACCTTCGTTTTTGTTTTCGATGTCAGCGTCCTCCTCTTCGTCGTCGACGATCTCACTCGTTTCGGTTGCGTTCGCGTCGGGCTTGACTGAAAACGCAATCCACGGTTTGCGATCGGGTTCTACCTTGGCTTTGTCTTTGCCAGTCGTATCCTTGCTGGTTGCAACATTTGCGACAGGTGTCGGCTTCGGAGACAGATTCAAGTAGCCGGCTGACCACAGCGTAACCAACATCTGATTCAATTCACGCTGCGCTTGCGGGATCTCACTCGCTGGCAGTAGTCGCCTACCGACTAGATCTCGCAATGGCTGCACGTCCGGTGAATTCAAAAGCATGTAAGCCAGCAACCGCCAAGGCAATAGTCCTTTGCTTGCGAGCCTAGCAGCGGGCGCTTGCCTGAGTTTTTCAAATTGCTCTTTGGTCCAATACGTCTCGCCTGCCCGCTTCGTCGGCATCTTCTTCTTGAGCGCTTTCCTAGCTCGAAGCAGGCCAGGGTCTTTCGTATCCTCGGGAATCAAGTCGAATTGTGCTTTCCATCGCAAATATTTCACGTCATCTTCGTGGGCGAGCACATAAACAAATCCTTGCGAATCGAACTGCGGTCGCCCAGCTCGACCAAAGATCTGTTGAGCGGAACTCGGCTCGACGATTTTCTTTTTGCCCCATGGCCCTTTGACCATGCTCGGCAAAATGACGCTACGGGCTGGCAGATTGATGCCGGCCGATAGAGTCTCAGTGCAGACACAAATGCTGAGCAATTTTTCTTGAAAGAGCTGCTCAACGATTCTTCTATACTTGGGCATTAGACCAGCGTGGTGTACACCGATCCCGCGAATAAGTACTTGCTTGAGTTTGGTGCCAGCACCCTGGGTAAAGTCGTACGATTCGATACGCTTGGTCAAGATGGCTTGGCGCTCTTTGTCGATTAACTTTTTTCCCTTGAGCACTTCGGCCAGCTGCCAACATTGATCGCGGTTGAAGCAAAAGACTAAGCCCGGAGTACGACGTTTGGCTTCATCCCCTTCGGCAATGCGTTCCAAATGTTCGTCGAGATAAGCGTCGTCGACCCATTCAAATTGGAGTGGCACTTTGCGATCGGTGCTTTGCACAAGTTCCATATTGCGACTATGCGCTCGCATGAGCCAACTGCAAAACTCGACGCTGTTGCCAATGGTCGCGGACAACAGCATGATGCGTGTGTGACGCGGGAGCATACCGAGGCTCAACTCCCAAACGATACCTCGCTCTGGGTCGTTAAACGAATGGAACTCGTCCATCACAACCGACGACACCGAGTCAAAGGACTCAGGATCTTGCATCAATCGGTTAAGCAAAATCTCTGCGACGACGACGAGTACCGGAGCATCCGGGTTAACGCGGCGGTTGCCGGTAACAAGGCCAATACTGCTAGCCGGATAACCCCACCGGATCGCAGTTTCTTGGATTTCTGTCAGTTTCTGGTCGGTCAAGGCGATCAAGGGCGTCGTGTAGTAACACTTCTTGCCCGTTCGGAGCGCTTCGTAAATGGCTGCTTCCGCAATCAGTGTTTTTCCTGTCCCAGTTGGTGCGCAAACCAGCATGCCCTGTTCGCACGCAAACCAAGTGAGCAACGCCTCCTCTTGAACGGGATATGGCGGATAGAGAAGTCGATCGAGGTATTCGGAAGCGAGTGAGTCGCGATCAACGGGCAAGTTGTTGGTTTCTAGGTTCATGGGTCGGCATTGTAAACGCCAACCTCAAAATAGGGTAATCCAGATTTGCCCACCCGGCTGCCTTACCGAACAATCAGCAGCTCGGAATCGGCTCTCAAAAGAATATGCTCGTTATCCGCTGCGATTGTGGAACGTACCGTTTTGCCTGTTTCAACCGTCCCCAGCTTTTGAAATTCGCGTGTGGCTGCGAGGACATGGACGACACCATCATGCGAAACGTTGATCAATTTATTTCCGAGGATGACCGGCGAACCAGAAAAGTCGCCTCCGATGCGATTGCTCCAAAGACTGGTCCCAGTCGAGAGTTCGACGCAGGTTGCGATTCCGTTGTCGCTCCACAGAAACAGCAAACCGTCGACAGAAACAGGAGTCGGAACGTAGGGTGCCGCTCTGTTGACTCGAAACAATTCCTTCTGCGACTCGATATCCCAAGCGACCAAGCGATTGTCTTTGCCGCCGCCTGAACCATGCGTTCCAATAAGGATATTGCCGAGCAAAAGGGACGACGAGCAGACCCGCTGCTCAAAGCAAGCGTGAGACCAGACAACTGAGCCGTTGTCCACATCCAATGCGAACATGCCCTGACCTGTCGTGCTGCAAACGAGTTCGGTTCGCTCGCCCACCTTTCGAACGCTAGGCACACCATAGCAAACACGCGTCGTTGGCAACGCAGTTTCCCACGCGGTCTTACCCGACTTGCAATCCATGGCAATCATCTTGTCTTCGCCGGGCTGTACGCCAAGCGGCAGTTCTTGAGCATCTTGAGAGTTGAGCAAAATGACTTTCCCATCGACCAGCATAGGCGAGGTCCCAAATCCATGCTGTGAAACATAGCGACCCATATTTCGCGTCCAAACCTCGTCTCCCGCGTGCGTAAAAGCCTTCACCACGACATTGTCCGGATCGGCCCACGCAAAGTAAACTCGCTCATTGTCCGCACAGGGAGTGGATGATGCGTATGTACTGAACTTGTGAAGAGCATGTTTCTTGGACGGATACGATTTCGTCCAAGCAATCGAGTTCTTGGCGATATCAACACCGACGACATGCCGAGTCGCGTCCGTTGATTCTGCTGCGAGCAAGAAAGCCATTCCGCCAGCTAGTATTGGCGAACCGTTTCCATCGCCTGGCAAAACGACGACTTTGACTTGCGACTCCTTCCAAGGAATCTGGACTTGGCATTTTTCCAAGACTCCGAGCCCATTTTCACCCCGAAACCGATCCCACTTCTTTTCGCTCAGCGCAGGATCTGCACCGAAAACGACAGCGCTGATGGCCATCGTGAAAACAAGAGGCTTCAGCCGAATAAGCGACTTATTGAGATTTGGAACTCTATTCATGGGAGTACTATGGGTGAGATGACGGCAGCGGAAAGCGTTGAGGACGGCAAGAACCAGAAATGCCATTGTAGCAACAACGATTTCATCCATTCACCGCCAAACTTTCTATTACAATCGTTTTGTTGGAACAGTTGGCCCACTTTGGAATCGTCCTTGGGATTCAAAATGACATTTGAAATAGGCTCGTGGAATCTATCGGTCACGGATATGGGCAAGTGCGCACGACGGGATTTCTTGCGACGTGCCGGTTGTGGATTTGGGATGCTGGGACTAGCTTCCCTTTTGGACGATGCGGGCTGTTTAACGCCCCAGTTGATTGCCGGTCCAAATGATGGACTTGTCGATCGCTCACTCGCTCCGTTGGCTCCCCGCCCCTCGCACTTTCCTGCCAAGGCCAAGAGCGTAATTTGGCTTTTCATGAACGGCGGCCAAAGCCAAGTCGACACGTGGGACTATAAACCCGAACTGGAGAAGCGAGATGGAAAAACGCTCGAGGGATTCGACAACAAGACCGGGTTCTTCGTCGACGCAGTAGGTGGACTCATGAAGTCGCCGTTCCAGTTTCAACAGCATGGTCAGAGCGGTACTTGGGTTAGCGAGATTTTCCCTGCATTGTCCAAGCACGTCGACGACATGGCGTTTATTCATAGTTGCTTTACGGAAACGAACAACCATGCTCCGGCGCTTTTTCAAATGAACACCGGCATGAGTCGCATGGGTTTTCCGGGAGTCGGATCGTGGGTGACATACGGACTTGGTAGCGAAAGCCGGAATCTGCCTGGCTACGTCGTGATGTGCGATACCAAGGGCCGCGGGTTACCCAAGGGACACGCAACCAATTGGGGCGCTGGCTTCCTGCCTGGCGTTTACCAGGGAACGTTTCTTGCCGCACAGGGAGATCCCATTGCCAACTTGTCCCGATTGCCACACATGTCAAGCGGTGAACAACGCCGCCAGTTGGACTTGATCGCCAAACTAAACAAACAACATCAGGAACAGAGTCCAGCCGAAGCGGAATTGGCAGCGAGAATCGAAAGCTTCGAGTTGGCTTATCGGATGCAGACCGCAGCCCCAGAGGCATTCGATATCGAAAGCGAATCGGAACATGTCAAAAAGCTGTACGGACTCGACAATGACAAATGCGCTCACTTCGGCAAGCAGGCGTTGATGGCCCGTCGGATGGTCGAGCGCGGCACGCGGTTCGTTCAGATCTTTTCCGGAGGCATGGACAACCAACTCTCCTGGGACGGCCATATCGATATCGATGGAAATCACCGTCAGTTCGCTGGTGAAAC
>Ga0105046_10007056_pt1 | contig 17730 bp, 15 predicted proteins | sample MAT03_FD_78385 | JGI IMG/M metagenome (GOLD analysis project Ga0105046, IMG submission 78385) | Freshwater microbial communities from Lake Fryxell liftoff mats and glacier meltwater in Antarctica - MAT-03 (megahit assembly) | ecosystem: Environmental > Aquatic > Freshwater > Ice > Liftoff...
CCCGTTGGACCGGTACCCGTTGGACCGGTACCCGTTGGACCGGTACCCGTTGGACCGGTACCCGTTGGACCGGTACCCGTTGGACCGGCACCCGCTGGACCGGCACCCGCTGGACCTGATGCTGCCCTCTTGGCGCGCCGCCGCGTCAAGATGAACAGATGAAGCACTCGACTCGGCGCGGGCGCCGCTCGCTTGGCGACCAGGTGGTCGAGGAATTGAAGACTGCCGACCGGTTTCCGGTCGGCGACACTCGACGTTCGGCCGCGCAGCGGCGTGTTGCGCGACTGGTGGCCGCTGAGATCTCCGTAGCCGATGACCCGCGGCTAGCCGGTGTCCGCTCCCAGCTGCGCCGGTGGGCGCATTTTGCGCCGCACCTCCTCAGTGACGAGCAGGAGACACAGCTTGCGCGTGATGGCCGTGCTCTGATCGACGAGCAGCTGTTGCTTCTGCGTTCGCTCGAGAACGATGCGACGACCGCTCTCTCGGCTGCTGACGATGCGCTGCGCAATCTCGATGCCCAGGTCGCAACGGATCGGCAGCACGCAGATGTCGCCGCGCATGCCGTCACCGACCTTCGGGCGCCCCTCGCCGCCTCGGTGCTCGGTGCCCTCGCATCGTGCCATCTCGCGGACGATGAACTTCGCAATGTGGACGATTGGCGAACACGTTTCGCAGTGGTACAAGGAACCACATCGGCAACGCTCGCAGCACTTCGCGACGCCACGAGCGCTGCGCGTGGACTGGCTGCGGAGTGGTGGCACGTGCGTTCCGGCGTGGTGGGTGGCGAGTACTTCGATCGCCGCGTCGGCGTGCCCGCGCCACCTGGCACGTTGGCAGAACACTCACAGGCGGCAGGCATTGCACTCGCACGTGCAGTGCCGTCGCTCGCCGACACCGCACAGCGCGCCTCGGGACGAATCGTTCACGGTGTGGATAACCAGGTGGTCATCGAGGCAGATGGTCGCATCTCCGTCACCGTTGCCCATCGGCCGACCCCACGCGGGTCGCTGATGGTGGCACATGAGATTGGGCACGCGCTGCACGCACTGGAGTCGCGCAGCCCAGAGCCCCCCGGCGCGCTTGTCGGCGAAACAGTCGCCTGCTGGTCATCGTTGGTCACCGGGCGGGCGGGCATCCAGGGCCCGCAGTCGGTGGCGATGGCGCTGGCGTTAGGTGACACGCTGGTCGAGGAACTGTTCGTCTCTGCAGCCGTCAGCGCGTTCGAGGACTTGGTGTACGAGTACGCAGCATGTGGGCAGGCAGTCAGTGCGGAGCAACTCAACACCGCCTGGCTGCAGGCAAACCGCGACGTACTGGCCGGTGCCGTGGTGGTGCCCGACCTTGTCGGGTCGGGTTGGGCTCGCCTGCCAGCGCTGGCCACCGACCCGGGCCACGCGTTCTCGTACGTGTGGGCGACCGTGCTGGCACTCGCAATCTCGGCACGCCACGGAGCGGACGAGGACGGCCTCGTGGCGCAAGCCATCCGTGCCGGCGGTGTAGAGGCCGATGAGTTCACGGCCCTGCTGGGATTCGACGGAGACGAATGGATACAGCTCGGCCTGTCGACCCTGGAGGTGGAGCTGTCGCGGCTTGCTCAGGTGGTGCGGGGGTCTGCGTGAGAGTCGCTCTTCGGCAAACCGACCGCCAACGCGACGACGACAGGTAGCTGTAGTGCCCCTGCCATCACGGCCACGGTTCCCACCGAGGTCGCGTTCGCGAGCACTCCGCCACCCAGCGCGCCGATGACACCACCGGCGCTGAGCGCGCCGCGGAAGAGGCCCATGACCCGGCCGAGGAGGTCGGAGGGGATGAGCCGCTGGCGGATGCCGATGGAGGTGATGTTGCCGAACGTGACGGCGAATCCCCAAACGAACAGCGCCGCGGCAGCGATGGGCCACATGCTCGTAGTGCCCAGCAGTACGTACGAGGCTGCGTTGACGCCAACCGCGCCGGCCATTGCCACCCGTGCCGACAGCCGCGCTCGCAAGCGGCCGGCCACGATGCCTGCCAGTGTTGCGCCGCAGGCGATGACGGTGAGCGCTGGCCCGAACCACCCGCCATCGAGCGAATACTGGCGGCGCACCAGCAGTACCAGCATTGCCAGCACCGCCGACCCGCACAGCGACAGCGCGAACATGGAGCCGGCCAGTACCACCAGCGTGCGCGTGCGACGGAAGTAGTGCCACGCGGGCGCCATTGTCGGTTGCGGTTTCAACTCGGTCGGCTTGGAAGGGGGCGCCTTGGGCAGCCTTGCGAGGAACGCAGCTGACACGAGATAGGAAACTGCGTCGGCGGCGAATGGCACCCACGTCGCAATTCGAAAGATCAGCGAGCCAAGCGGTGGTCCGATGAACTCGCGCCCCACGTCGTCGGCGGCCTGCAGTCGGCCGTTGGCGTCGTCGAGATGTGCCACTCCGACGAATGAGGGGACCGCGCTCTGTGAGGCGGTGATGAAGATGGTGTCGCCGGCGCCGATCAGGAAGGTGATGCCGGCGAGAACGATGCCGGGTAGCGAGCCCACCGCTAGCGCGATCGCGGCTGCGATCACCACCGCTGCCCGAGCAAGATCGGCCACCACCAGCACCCTCCCTCGGTCGTACCGGTCCGCAATCAGGCCGGCGGGCACGGCAAGCAGCACCCCAGGCAATAGCCCGGCTGCGGCGATGGAGCCCAGTAGCAGTTCGCTGGGTGGCGTGATGGAGGCAAGGAGTGGCACCGCAGCCGTGGTCATCCCTGTGCCGACGGCGGACAGTGCGTTGGCGGACCAAAGGCGCTGATAGGCGCGGCCAAAGGAGGCGTTGATCACAACCGTTTTCTTTCGCGTGGCCGTGTCATTTCGCGTGGCCCTGCCGCTCCGCCGGGATGCTGCATGGTGGGCAGGGTAGCCGCCCTGGGGCGAGCACCCGCCCGGTCGGTATCTCAGCCTGTGAGATAGCCTTCCCGTGATGAATGACGTTCTCGGTCCCGCTGGCAGTGGTGTCGGTGTCGTGGACAAGGGCGTACTGATTCTGCAGGCGCTGGTCACCGGGCCGCTCGATCTGTTGGCGCTGCAGCAGGCGACGGGGCTGCCGCGGGCGACCTCGCACCGGCTGGCCGTCGCACTCGAACACCATCATCTGATACGCCGCGATCCGCAGGGCCGCTTCTGTCTCGGCTTCGAACTGATTCACCTCGGTCGGGCGGCAACCGATGCGTTCCCGCTGGCCGAGTTCGCCACTGTGGCACTCACCGCACTGCGCGACCACACGGGCGAGAGCGTGCAGCTGTACGTGCGCGATGGCGACGGCCGTCGTTGCGTGGTGTCGCTGCAATCCAGTCATGCATTGCGGTGGATCGTTCCCGAGGGAGCGTTGCTCCCGATTGGCCTGGGCTCCGCTGGCCGAGTTCTTTCCGTGGCGGGACCGCGTGTTGCCGAGAGCGTTGAGGAGCGTGAGCCCGGTGTCGCATCTGTCAGCGCTGCCGTGCTCGACCGACGGGGCGCCGTGATCGCCGCAGTCAGCCTCAGCGGGCCGGTGGAACGGCTGACGCGTCAGCCGATCGAGAGGTTCGGAACGGCAGTCGAGGCGGCCGCCGTCGCCGTGACGGCGGCACTTCCTCGCTGACCTACTCGGAAGACTCGGAAAAGATTGCCGATATCGCAATCTCACCATGCCCAGTCTGGGTGTGAGCGACGACGAAATTCTTCCGGTCCTGTTGGTGCGGTGGTTCGAGAGCCGACTACACGAATCCGTCGGCTTCTGCCTCCGTGGGTGCCGTCTCTACGGCCTGGAACTGATCGACCCGGAAGGTCTGGATACCGGCGATCCAACGGCGGCGAGGGTGTCGTTCATTGCCGAGGCCGACGACCGCGAGAGCGTGGTAGCTCACCCTGACTCGCGCTCTGCAATCGCGTTCGACGCAGCGGCACTGGTGACCGTGGAGTGGCGACCGATGGCCGCTCACGGCCTCACCCGCCCCGGTCAGTTCACACCTCGCCGGCGGGCGAGGGTGGTCGAGTTGGTACTCGACGACGTCGGCGTCACCGTCATCCGGTTCGAGAACGACCCCGACTTCATCGTGCTCGCGTCCGCCTCGTGACGGTTGCCGTGGCGGGTCTGCGACCTAATACACGACGACGAGATCGATGACCGCCACGAGGTCGATCGAAGGGGGAAGTCCCAATCCGTCGCTGCCCTGGCCATCGAACATCAGCGGGAAGGGAATCTGCACCTGTCGACGACCGCCGACTTTCATCCCCTTCACCGCCGCGAGCATGCCGGGGTAGGTGGCGGTGTCGGCCCCATAAAGGAACGTCAGCGCCGGGCCACCCCAGTCCGACGACAGCTGTTCGCCGGTGTCGGCGCGGAAGGCGATGATGTGAATCGCGACATTTTGCCCGTCGACCGGCGAGGGACCGGTGCCTTCGATCAACTCCGTCGACTCGATGACGGTGATGTTGTCGGCCGGCTCGAGCGTGATCTGCGGCTCGTCGGCCACATCGGATGTTGGAAGCACGGCAACCACGTCAACAACGAAGCTCAGCGAGTCGCCGGGCTCGATGATGCCGCCGCCGGGCGGCGAGTCGCGATAGGCCAGGTCTGCCGGAATGTCCAGCTGGCGTCGCCCGCCTTGCTGCATGCCGACCAGCCCTTGCTCCCACCCGGCGATGACTTTGCCGGCCCCGAGGGTGACCTCCAGTGGTTCTCCGCGGTCGAAACTGTTGTCGAACTCTGCACCGTCGGCCGAGCGGACGCCGACGTAGTGGACGATGACTGCGTCGCCAGTGGCAGCTTTCGGCCCGGTGCCGACCGTGATGTCGGTGATTCCCAACGTGGTCGGCAACTCGCTGGGCACTGACACGGCCGGCTTCTTCAGGGGGAGTGTCGTGGCGGGTGCGGTGGACTCATCGGTGGAGTCTGCCGTCGAGTTGGCGGTAGTGCTGGACGAGCCTGAGTCACCGCACGCGGAGAACAGGAGCAAGCAGGACACGACGACGGCCGTGGGCCGGAGAGCACGCATTCGCACGACGCTATCTGTCGGTCAGCCGGAGATGCCGTCGCGTCGGTCGGTTGCCAGCGCCTGCAGCCATGGCTGCTCGGCCTCCGCCAACGGCGTGCTGGGCGGCCCGGCGACGAACGGCCACAGCTCCTCGGCGATCCGGCGATAGTTGCCCGTTGCCTGCAGCTCGCCCAACAATGCGTAGAGACCAAGGTTGATCCGCTGGATGAAAACGAACGCCTTGGGAACCGTTGCGTACTGGGCGATGGGGCTGGAGCGGTCGAAGGTGTGACGTACGATCCGACTGGCGTACTCCGAGCTCCAGGTCACGTCGCGGTCATCGCGCACGCTTTCGTAGAACTGGCTGAAGTACTCGCCGACTTCGGCGTCGGGGCTCGGGCAGCCAGGCCGCAGCATCCCAGCGCCTTCCACGACCGCTCGGAACTGCGCAACATCCTGATCGAAGGCAGCTGCCTTCACCATCGCGATGAACGTAGTCATCTCGCTGTCGTCGAAGTGCTTCACGAGACCGAAGTCGAGAAAGGTCACCCTTCCATCACGATGGAAGAGGTAGTTGCCCGGATGCGGGTCGCCATTGAACGCGTGCATTCGGTACAGGCTGCGAAAGACGAACCGGAAGAGCACCTCGCCAATGCGGTCTCTCTCGGCCTGCGTCCACTCCAACATCTGCTGCCATGTCGCGCCGTCGACCAGCTCACTGGTGATCACGTGAGCGCTGCTGAAGGTGGGCAACACATCGGGCACATGAATGAATGGGTGGTCGCGATAGAAGTCGGCGAAGAGCTGCTGGTTGCGAGCCTCCAGCCGGTAGTCCAGCTCCTCGCTCAGCCGTTCCTTCACTTCCGCCACCATCTCGTCGGGGTTCAGCCCGCCGAAGCCCTGTTGGAGCAGCATGCCGAGCAGATCAGCGTTTCGCAGGTCGGCAGCCACTGCTTCGCCAATGCCCGGATACTGCACTTTCACCGCGACTGCGCGCTCGGCACCAGTGGTGGGGTCGATGACGACGGCTCGATGGACCTGGCCGATACTCGCGGCCGCGATCGGCTGGGGGTCCCAGGTGACGAACAGCTGGTCGGGGCCGACACCGAAGTCGTCAGTGATCACCTGCGCCGCAAGCGCAGCACTCATTGGCGGGGCATTGGACTGCAACTGCGCCAGTGCCTCGCGAAGCGGCGCTGGCAGCGCTTCGTCGATGTAGCTGGCCATCTGGCCGAGCTTCATCAATGCACCCTTCATGTTGCCCAGCCGCTCGGCGACGGCCTCGGCGGTGCGCAGTTCGCGGCTCTCGTCGAGCTCGATGCGACGCTCGGCGTTGGCGAACAGCTTGCGCGCTGCGGTACCCGCGTAGTTGGCGCCGACGCTCACACCCAGCTTGGCAAGGTCTGCGTTTCGTTGGCCGCGCCCGGTGCGCAAGGCGGCGGCAGCGCGTCGTCGGTTGACGACGACGAGCGCTGTTGTTGCAACTGCAACAACTCCCAGCGCCCGGACCAGTCGGCGCATCAGCTGCGCTCGACCACGGAGGCAATGGCCCGCAACAGCGTTGGCACGAAGCGATCGGCATTCGCGACGACGGAGTCGTGATCGCCATCAACTCGGAAGGCCTCCGCCTTCGGAATGCTTTCGAACAGCCGAACTTGGCGGCGCACGGGCACCACGCGATCGCGCATCGTGATCAGCACCGACGTCGGAACATCGACGTCGGCGATCCAGTCGCGAGAGTTGAACTTGCCAATCGCGCGGCCGGCCTCCAGCACCATCCGCCAATCGTGTAGCGCGGCTTCCTGGATGGCCCACGGCTCCCATTCGTCGCTCTTCCGCTGCAGGTAGAACTGCTCGGTCAGCCACTGGCGTGCCTGCCCAGGGGTCAGTCGGGCAAGCGTGGCGAGACCCGAGAGGCCGATGAAACCCAGCCGCTCCTCACGAGAGGTGAGGAAGTAGGGGGCCGTCGCACAGAGAGTCAGCCCACGCACTCGCTCGGGGTGTCGGCGCCAGATCAGCTGCGCGACAGGCCCGCCCATGGAGTAGCCGACCGGGATGACCTTGTCGATGCCCATCGCGTCGCACACGGCGAGCGCGTCGTCGGCACAGTCCTCGAGGCGAAATGCCTTCTTCGAACGGATCCCGCGTCCGTGTCCGCGGTGGTCCACTGCAACCACTCGATAGTGCCGCGACAACGGGCCGTAGCACGTGAACCAGTTGAGGTCCGAGCTGGCTGTCCACCCGTGCAGCAGCAACACAGTGGGCGCATTGGGCGGGCCGGCCATCGTGCGGACGAAGGTGGTGCCACGCCCAGGGAGCTCTATCGCCGCGCCGGGCGGGAGGTGTGGCGCCGCGTCGGCTGCCTTCACATCACGAATCGCCACTATCGCCTCGACCTCATCAGATTGCGCGCACAGCTCAGGCGAATGCCACCTTCAGCACCTGTACGCGCAGCAAGCCGTTGGGTGCTTGGTACTCCACCCAGCTGCCTTCCGCTGCGCCCAACAGGGCGGCACCGATTGGTGAATGTGGGCTCATGATGTCGAGGTCGCCGGTCTTTTCTTCCATATGGCCCACCAGGTATGTCTCGGCATCGTCGGCTGAATCGCCTTCGTACATGATGGTCACGATGGTGCCCGGGGCGACCACGCCCTGGTCGCCACGTTCCAGGATCTCGGCGTTCTCGAGGAAGTGTTCGAGCTGACGGATGCGGCCCTCCATGTGGCCCTGCTCATCCTTCGCGGCGTGGTAGTCGCCGTTCTCGCTGAGGTCGCCCATCAGGCGCGCAACCTCGATCTTCTGCGCCACTTCGATGCGCCCGCGCGTGCTGAGGTCGTAGTGCTCTGCCTGCAGGCGATCGAACGCCGACCGTGAGAGTTGGGTACTGGCCATAAGAGTTCGAGCCTACCTGCGCTGCTGGTGCGCTCGATAGCCGCCCGGTGTGATGCCGACTGCCCGTAGGAACTGGCGGGTGAAAGAGCTCTGGTCGTAGAAGCCGCAGGCGCTGGCGATCGTGGCGAGAGAGGCATCGGTGTCGTCGAGCCGGCGGGCCGCTTCCTCGATGCGCGTGCGAATGAGGAGCTGCTTGGGCGAGACGCCCAGAGCCCTGCGCATCGCTCGCTCCAGTTGGGCGGGGGAGAGGGCTGCTGCGGCAGCGATGTCGGCCACCTTCAGCGGCTCGGCAAACGACCGCCGAATCAGGTCGATTGCGCCCTGTAGGCCCTGGTGGTGTTGCGCGGCGTCGGCACTGCGGCGCAGGTCGTCGCTGACGACCACGATGCCTGTGATCGCACCATGCTCCTCGCGCAGCAGCGTCTTGCTGGTGACGTACCAACCGCGCGAGCCGTCGGGACGAAGGATCATCTCCAGCTCGTTGCGAATCGGCTTCCCGGTAGTGAGCAGCGCAGCGTCCTGAGCCTCGTAGGCATCAACGAGATCGGCAGGAAAGATCTCTCTCGCAGTACGACCAAGAATCTGATTTGGACGACGGCCCGCCCGCTCGGCGAATGCCTGATTGATGGCCAGGTAATGGCCGGCAGTGTCCTTGACGCAGAACATGGTGTGCGGCACGCCGGCGAACGCATCGTTGAGGGCGGCGACGATTCGGTTCACTGTTCCATTGTGACGCGCCGTGCGTTGTACGAATGCGACGCCGGACGGCACCGAACGGTGCTAGCCCGCTGGTGTGTGATGAAGGGGTGGTAACCATTCCTCCCGCAAGTTCACAGCAAGGGCGCACGACGACCCATGACGCAGCACGCGCCGTCGACCTGGCGGAGCGGTTGCTGGTCGGTTCACTTGCAGCAGCCAGCTGGCCCGAGCGTCGGCAGCAAGCCCGTCTGGCCGGCGTTGTGCAGGACTCGGCGCTGCGCGAACTCACCTTTGCGTTGACCGACGAAGTGTTGCGGTTCGCATCACCGCGGCGCGCCGCCGCGAGGTTTCACTCGCTCGTCGACGACATCGGCGTGCCGTCGTCACTCCGCCGTGTCGATCGCGTGCTGTTGCGCGCCGGCGCCGCGTTGGCCCCGTTGCTTCCCTGGTTGGTGATGCCGTTGGTCCGGTCGCGAATAGTGCGGGAGAGCAGTGGTGTCGTGCTGTCTGCCGACGACCCTGCCTTCGCTCGTCATGCAGCCGCTCGCTCGGCTGATGGCTTTCGGCTGAACGTGAACGTGCTGGGCGAAGCGATCCTCAGCGATGCTGAGGCAGACGAGCGGTTGGCAATGATTCGTGAGCGCATTGTTCGGCCCGACGTTGACTACGTCTCACTGAAGATCTCCGCAGTGGTCGCCAACCTCGACGTGCTCGCGTTCGACCACAGCGTGGAGCGCGTCTGCGAGTGCCTGCGGATGTTGTATCGAGATGCGTCGTCGTGCGCGCCACGAACGTTCATCAACCTCGACATGGAGGAGTACCGCGACCTGTCACTGACGATTGCGGCATTGACCCGGGTACTCGACGAGCCGGAGTTCACAGGGCTCGACGCAGGCGTCGTGCTGCAGGCGTACCTCCCTGATTCGCACGCCGCGTGCGCGTTGCTGTGCGCGTGGGCCGTTGCCCGTTGCTCGGCGGGTGGCGGCACTTTGAAGATTCGCATCGTGAAGGGCGCAAACCTGGCGATGGAGCGAGTGGAAGCCGAACTGCACGGATGGCCGCAGGCGCCGTTCCTCACGAAGGCGGAAGTGGACGCAAGCTTCAAGCAGCTGGTGGCGCAGGCCCTTTCGCCGCAGTTCGGTGATGCCGTACGCGTAGGATTTGCCAGCCACAACCTGTTCGACCTTGCGTGGGCGTTGGGTCTTCCGGACCGCGATCGGCTCGACATCGAGATGCTCGAAGGCATGGCGCCCGCCCAGGCGCGGACCGTTCGCGCTGCTGCCGGCGCCGTGTTGCTCTACGCGCCGGTCGTGCGGCCCGATGACCTGGCGGCGAGCATCGCTTACCTGACACGTCGGCTCGATGAGAACACTTCGCCCGACAACTTTCTCCGGGCACTGTTCACGCTGCAGCCGAGGTCGGCAGAGTGGCACGATCAGCGGGTTCGCTTCGAGACCGCGATGCGTGCCGTTGGCTCGGTGGTCACGGCCAGTCGGCGCACGCAGAACCGATCGACGGCCTTCGCTCCCGGCACTGCTGATCGGTTTCAGAATTGTGCCGACACCGACTGGACGCAAGCGGTCAATCGCGCATGGATCGCAGCGGAGATGGCTGACTGCGAGCTGCCGGTGTTCGACGTGGCGACCACAGTGGAGCAGATCGATGCAGTCGTGGCGACCGCCGTATCTGCCGCAGAGCAGTGGTCGGCAACTCCCTTCGCCGACCGTCGGTCGCTGATGGCCGCAATAGCAGACGAGATGGAACGCAGTCGCGGTCGCACGTTGGCGTTGATGGCGCGCACCGCATGCAAGACGATTGCCGAGGGCGACCCCGAGGTGTCGGAAGCCATCGACTTCGCCCGCTACTACGGCTGGTGCACGCACGCGATCGAGGAGCGGGTCGCGTCGGGTCTCACGTTTCTGCCCAACGGTGTTGTGCTGGTCGCCTCGCCGTGGAACTTTCCGTACGCGATTCCTGCTGGTGGGGTGTGCGCCGCCCTTGCTGCCGGCAACGCGGTGATCCTGAAGCCGGCACCCGAGGTGAGGGAGGTGGCCTACGAACTGGCGCAGCAGCTATGGCGGGCTGGCGTGCCGCGCAAGCTGCTGCAGTTCGTCGCGTGCGCCGACAATCAGGTCGGCCAGCACATGGTGACGCACAACGACGTTGCCACGGTGGTGCTGACCGGCGCATATGAGACCGCGCAGCAGTTCCGATCGTGGAAACCATCGATTCGGGTCCTTGCCGAGACCAGCGGCAAGAACGCACTCGTCATCACTGCCGCCGCTGATGAGGACTCCGCCATACGCGATCTGGTTCGCTCCGCGTTCGGGCATGCAGGGCAGAAGTGCTCGGCCGCGAGCCTGGCCATCGTGGAGGCATCGGTCTACGACGACCCGACGTTCATGTCGCGGTTGGCGGACGCGGTGCGCAGCTTTCGCGTCGGTGTCGCCGACGACCTCGCGACGATGACCGGGCCGCTCGTGGGAGCGCCCACCGAGAAGTTGTTGCGAGCGCTGACAACCCTGGAGCCAGGGGAGCAGTGGTTGGTGGAGCCGCGCTGCCTCGACGTCCAGCGCCACCTTTGGTCGCCCGGCGTGCGACTGGGCGTTGCTCCGGGCTCGTGGTTCCATCGCACCGAGTGCTTCGGGCCTGTCCTCGGTGTCATGCGGGCGCGTGACTTGGACCATGCCATCGAACTGCAGAACGCCGGAGAGTTCGGCCTCACCGGCGGCATCCACTCACTCGACGAGCATGAGATTTCGCACTGGCTCGATCGCGCCGAAGTCGGCAACGCCTACATCAACCGTCACATCACCGGTGCGATCGTCCAGCGGCAGCCCTTCGGCGGTTGGAAGCGATCATCTGTCGGCTGCGGCCCGAAGGCTGGCGGACCGTTCTACGTCGAAGCCTTTGGCACCTGGTCGCAGGCTGACGCGACGGCGACAGAGGCAGACTTTCAGCGGGTGTGGGGCCAGTACTTCGCTATCGAGCACGACCCGTCAGCCCTGGCCTGTGAGCGCAACATCCTGCGCTTCCGACCGCTGCCCAGTGTCGGCCTGTACATCGCTCCCGACGCCGACCCTTTTGCCGTCTCTATCGCCCAAATTGCCCAACGTGTCGCGGGCCTGGCGCCAGTCGTGGTGGTCAACCCCGCGACAGGTTCGGTGGAACGGGTTCGTGTGATTGGCGCGCTGACCCCTGATCAGCTGGCCGAGTGCCACCTGGCCGGTGTCGAAGTCGACCTCGTACAGCCCGTCGCCGACCCAATGGTGGAGCTGCGCCGATGGGTGCGCGAACAGTCGATCAGCTGGACCCGACACCGCCACGGCCGACTGCTAGACCAGCCCCTTGGACATGCGTAGAGCAAGTGAACAACTATACGTATAGTGGGGAGATGCCGAATCGAACGGTGTACCTACCGGATGCACTGGATGCCGCCAGCCGGCAGCTCGGTCTGAACCTGTCCCAGCTCACGCAACGCGCCATCGAGGATCAGCTCGCGCTCGCCTCTGAAGCTGCACTGTCGGTACGTTGCGCGCAGGCAACGGCACGCATGACGGCACTCGATATCGAGTGGCCCGATGGTGTTGTTGCCACTGGTCGCCGCGAAGCAGGCGAGCGATGACAATCGTGGTCGACGCCAACGTGGCGGTCGCTGTGCTGAACCCCGCCGACCCGTTTCACTCCGTCGCCTTGAGCGCGTGTGTGAAGGCCAGGGAGGTGGAGATTCTGAACGTCACCCTGGCGGAAGCGCTCATCCACCCCACTCGCGTCGGGAAGTTCTTCGCAGCACATCGTGAACTGGAGCGACTTGGCTTTCGGGTCCAGGAACTCACCGACGACGTAGCCCGACGAGCATGCGAATTGCGTGCCGAGTACGGCAGCCGAAACTTCCCGATGGTCGACGCAGTAGTGGTTGCACTGGGTGTGCGCCGCGGGTTGACGGTCGTGACGTGTGATGCGAAATGGCCGACGATGACTGAGATTTCGATCGATCTACTCACACCCTGACGGGGCCGCCGTTGCCCGACCCATTCGGGAGGTGGCAGTGCCAGGCGATACGGTGCACGCCTTATGGCACATCGAATTGCAGTCATTGGTGGCGACGGAATCGGGCCGGAGGTCACGGCGGAGGCGTTGAAGGTGGTGCGCGCTGCGGGCGTGGAGATCGAGACCACCGACTTCGATCTCGGCGGTGCGCGTTACCTGCGCGATGGCGAGATTCTGTCCGACGAGGTACTCGACCAACTGCGCGACTTCGACTGCATCTTGCTTGGTGCCGTGGGAACGCCCGAGGTGCCGCCCGGTGTCATCGAGCGCGGCCTGCTGCTGAAGATGCGCTTCGCGCTCGACCTCTACATCAACCAGCGCCCGTTCCATGGCACGGCGCCCGGTGGCTCCGTCGAGCACGACTTCGTGGTGATCCGTGAGAACACAGAGGGCCCGTACGTCGGCGAGGGTGGCTCGCTGCGCAAGGGCACCATCCACGAGGTTGCAACACAAGGTTCGGTGAATACCTGGATGGGCGCCGAGCGTGCTTGCCGCTTCGCATTCGAGCTGGCCACCACGCGGCGCAATCACGTCACGCTGGTGCACAAGACCAACGTGCTCACGTTTGCCGGCGATCTTTGGCAGCGGGCGTTCAACGCCGTTGCCGCCGACTACCCGCAGGTGACCACGGCCTACAACCATGTGGATGCTGCCTGCATCTACTTCGTCCAAGACCCGCAGCGTTACGACGTGATCGTCACCGACAATCTCTTCGGCGACATCCTCACCGACTTGGGTGGGGCCGTCAGCGGTGGCATCGGCTTGGCGTCCAGCGCGAATCTGAATCCAGCTCGCACCGGGCCCAGCATGTTCGAGCCGGTCCATGGCTCGGCCCCCGACATCGTCGGCACCGGCAAGGCCAACCCGACCGCTGCGATCCTGAGCGCGGCGCTGATGCTCGACTTCCTGGGCGAGACCGCCGCTGCCGACCGCATCCGCGTCGCGTGCGAGAAGGCTGTTACCGGCAGCACCACCGAGGTCGGTTCCCAAATTGCGGCACGCGTGGCAGGCTGATCCGATGCCCATTCAAACGACCCCGAAAATCTGGATGAACGGCGACCTCGTCGATTGGGCAGATGCGCAGATCCATGTGCTCACGCACACCCTGCACTACGGCACTGGCGTGTTCGAGGGCATACGTGCCTACGAAACCGCCGATGGCCCCGCCGTGTTCCGCCTCACCGAGCACATCGCTCGCTTGCACAACTCGGCGAAGATCGTGGGGATGGAGATTCCCTACTCCGTCGCGGAGCTGGTCGGCGCCGTCAAGTCGACGGTCGCGAGCACCGGTCTGCCCAGCTGCTACATCCGCCCGATCGCGTACTACGGCTACGGCGAGATGGGGCTGAACACGTTGCCCTGCAGCGTCGACGTGGCGATTGCCTGCTGGCCGTGGGGCGCCTACCTGGGCGACGACGCAGTCAACAAGGGCGTGCGCATGAAGATTTCGTCGTGGACGCGGCACGACCACAACACGATGCCGCCCGCCTCGAAGACCACCGGTAACTACGTCAACAGTTCGCTCGCCAAGGTCGAGGCGCTCAAGGCCGGCTACGACGAGGCCATCATGCTGGCTTCCAACGGCTTGGTCGCTGAGTGCACCGGCGAGAACCTCTTCGCTGTCCGCAACGGCATCATCCTCACGCCGCCGACATCGGCAGGAGCGCTGGAAGGCATCACGCAGAACACCGTGACCGCGATCGCCCAGGACCTCGGGTACGAGGTGCGGGTTGACAACATGGCCCGCAGCGACCTGTACATCGCCGAAGAGATCTTCGTCTGCGGCACCGCCGCTGAAGTCAGCTCGGTGAACTCGGTCGACGATCGCGTCGTGCCCTGCCCCGGCCCGATGACGAAGGCCATCGCCGAGGTCTACGCCCGCACCGTCCGCGGCCAGGAGGCCAAGTACTCGCACTGGTGCGAGCTGGCCGTCTAACCACCGGGCGCAACGCCAGCGAGCAGCATGCGTTGCAGACGCTCGAGGTGCTGACGCGCCATGACGTGGCGTTCGCCGTTGACGGTCAGTCGCAGCACGGGGCCGGAGGGCGCAAAACTGACAGCGCTGGCATCGACCTCGCCGACCAATTCGGTGGGCAGCCCAATGACGCGGCTGGACTCGAAGAGCAGCACGCGAGTTGCCGAGCGCCCGATGAAACGGAAGTCCGAGCCGGCGTTGAGTCCGAGTCCGCCACCGATGAGTACGCCGAACGCGGCGAGGATGCCCGGCGACCCTGCAACGTTGTCGAGCGCGGAACCACCGAGCAGACCAATTGCAACACCGACGGCCACGGCCGACCAGTGCCACGGCTTACGACGCACGATGAACAGTGCGTCGACCACCAGCTCGTCCGCCAAACGCCCGGCGCGATCCAACGTCCGCGAATTCATCGACATAGTCGAAGTCAAGCAGCGAAGGCCCGCACTTCGCGCCTACTTGGCAGGGCGACCCTTGGGAGCGCCCGCGGCGTCGCGGCGCTTGGCGCCCATGCCGGCCAAGCACTCGGTGAACAGACGATGAGCGACATTGATGGTCACATCGGCCTTGTCGTAGGCAGGTGCGACCTCCACGACATCCATGGCCACCACCTTGTGGCGATAGCCGAGCTCGCGGATGATGCGCATCAGGTCGGCCGCGACAATGCCGCCGGGCTCGGGTGTGCCCGTGGCCGGCGCGTAGGCCGGGTCGAGTGAATCGATGTCGACCGAGATGTACAGGTATTCCGGACCGTCGAGCGCCTCGGCCACAGCGTCGGCCATCACAGTCTGAAAACCGCGCTCCCAGATCTCGTCCATCAGGTGCCAACGCATGCCCTGCTCGGCCATCCAGTTCCAGGTCTCCTCGGGAGGCCAGTAGCTGCGCAGGCCGATCTGGATGAAGTTCTTTCCCGGGATGGCGCCGCTCTCGATGAGCCGACGCATGGGCGTGCCATGGCTGGCCAGGTTGCCGTCGCAGTTGTCGGCGGTGTCGGCGTGGGCATCGAAGTGCACCATGCCGACGTTGCCGTAGCCGTACACGTCGGCGACGGCCGTGGCCGACGGCCAGGTGATGGTGTGGTCGCCGCCGATCACGAACGGAACAATCTTGCGACTGGCCACCTCGTGCACTCTCGCCCGAATGTTCGCGAGGCTTTCGTCGACCAGACCGTTCGGGCAGGCTGCGTCGCCGTAATCGACGACTTCCATCCAGTCGTACATCTCCAACCCGAGCCCGAGGTGGTAGGTGCCGGACTGGTAGGCGTCGGCACGCAGCGCCCGTGGGCCGAAGCGGGCACCGGGGCGGTTGGTGGTGCCCAGGTCGAACGGGGCGCCGACGACGGCAACGTCGGGCTGCCACTCGTCGAGTTCGGCGGGTGAGGTGAGCAGTGGCCGCTGGCCGAAGGTGCGCACGCTGCCGAAGTTGTAGCCCTGGTCGAGTTGTTGCTGGTAGCTGGCGGAGATCTCGCGTCGAGGTTCACTCATCCCGCCGACAGTAGCTCCGAGTGGGTACTCGCACCCCGGGGTGCGAGTACCCACTCGCATGGCGGGCCTCCACTCGCACCGGGGGCTGGCACTCGGACCGACGGGCTGGCACTCGGACTGTACGGAAAAAGCGAAGCGCCCCGGGCTGCGCTGCTGGCCGAAGCCGGCGCGCCGCCCGAGGCGACTCCTGGGTCGGAGGGTGATCCACCACCGATCGTTCCTCGGGCGTTAGCCTCCGTCTCGACCAATGTCATCACCCGTCGGAGCTTGCGCTTCGGCGGGTGATCCGCTTTTGCCGTCTTCTTCCCCGGTTGCCCGGTTCCGTCCTCAGCAGTGAAGTCGCTGCGCTCTCCGCTGCCGCTGGTTGCCCGGCTGCAGCTTCCCTCGCTTCGACCGCCGGTTCCGCCTTCCCGGTTGCCCGGTACCGCTTCCCCAGCCGCCCGACCGCTTGCCCGAAGGTTCGCTGCCTGGCGTCAAGATCACTCTCCTACCGTCCCCGCTTTCGCCTCGTGAACCCGGTTGGCCCTCCGCTCATCGTGACCGCCATTGCTGGCTGCCTCGGCTTGCGGCACCGTTCCTCGGGTTCCGGTTGGCGTGCGCTGTCCGGTACGAGGATCACTCTGCGCTCCACGTTTCTGCTGGTCAAGAGGTATTTTCGGTCTCCACAGGGTTATCCGCAGAGAAACGGCCTTACCCACAGAAATTTGTAGTTCATCCACCGTTCACACACAGGTTGTGCACAGGGACGCACGCTGCAATGGCGCGTTCGCGTTGACGCAGACCCGAATTCGGGCTTGAATATCTGCCATGTCGTCGTTCGCAGCATTCCGTTCGCCCTCGGGCGTTCCCGCCGCGATCATTACCATTTGCTAGCGCACATCGGCCCCGATGCCGATGTGCGCAATCAGCCGCCCTCCGGGGCGGCTCTTTCATTTCCCCGCTCAGTCAGTCAGCCAGCCAGCCAGGCGAAGAAGGGTCTCCCATGAATTCGAAACCGCAAGTGGTCGAGGTGTTCGACACGACGTTGCGCGACGGGATGCAGGTGGAGGGCGTGTCGGCGACCGTCGACGACAAACTGCGCATCGCCGAGCAGCTGGACTACCTCGGGGTGCACTTCATCGAAGGTGGCTGGCCCGGTGCGAACCCGAAGGACATCGAGTTTTTCGGCCGCGCCGCCACGGAGCTGCAACTGACCACCTCGACGCTGGTTGCGTTCGGCAGCACGCGCCGCCCGCGCGGCAAGGTGGATGACGACTCCACGCTGGCGAACCTGCTGGCCGCCAATACCTCGGCGGTGTGCATCGTTGCGAAGAGCTGGGACTACCACGTGCTCGAGGCTCTCCAGACCACCCTCGAGGAGGGTGAGGCAATGATCGCCGACTCTGTGGCGTACCTGCACGGCGCAGGGCGCATGGTGATGGTCGATATGGAGCACTTCTTCGACGGCTACAAGCACAACCCCGAGTTCGCGCTACGTGCCCTGGAGGCCGCGGTGGTGAAGGGCGCCAGTCACGTGGTGCTCTGCGACACCAATGGTGGTTCGCTGCCACACGAGGTCGAGAGCATCGTCGGCGACGTGTATCGCCACGTCGGCAACGACGTGATCATCGGTATCCACTGCCACGACGACACGGGCTGCGCGGTTGCCAACTC
>Ga0105046_10007058_pt1 | contig 17722 bp, 8 predicted proteins | sample MAT03_FD_78385 | JGI IMG/M metagenome (GOLD analysis project Ga0105046, IMG submission 78385) | Freshwater microbial communities from Lake Fryxell liftoff mats and glacier meltwater in Antarctica - MAT-03 (megahit assembly) | ecosystem: Environmental > Aquatic > Freshwater > Ice > Liftoff...
AATCTCCGAGACAATTCGGGCCTGGATTTCAACTTGACTAACCTGAGCTTGCTCCAAGGTGGCACGGCGTTCGGCAGTCTCCGCCTTGTTTCCGAAGCCCAGATTCTTAACCTCCCAGAATACCTGAGCCGCGAGTGCGTTCCGCGCCTTGAAGTTCTGCAAGTCGTCGTTCAGACCGCCGCCGAAGGCGCCCGTCTGGTTTGTGATCGCCAATTTGGGGAATAGAGGTCCGTAGGCCTGTCTTCGAACGCGCTCGAGGGCGGCGGCGATTGCCTCTCGGTTCGCCTTGAGATCAGGCCGATAATTCATGGCATGATTTAGCAATTCGTCCAGCGTCAATTGGGGCTCGATCAGGGTAATGGGAGCGACCGCCCTATCGGCGGGAACCAACTTGACATTCGGCTGAAGAAGGAGCAATCTGCCCAGTCGGGCGCTTGCCACACCACTCTTGCCTTCCAGTTCGATCCGTTCCAGGCGGCGGAAGAGCACTTCGGACTGAGCCCGATTGAGATCTCCCGCGGTGCGGTCGAGTTTCGCATTCTGCGCATTCAAAGCGGCCTGGTGCATGGCCTCCGCTTTCTTGAGCGTGTCGGCATTAATCTCCAATTGAGCGTATATCTGCACCAGATCGAGGTACGCGCTCACGCCCTCATAAGCAGTGCCCAGAGCGACGTACTGTGCCCGGAATTGTTCGGCTGACACGAGCCGGCGTTCGATCAGTGGCCGGTAAATCGCTTCGGCAACGTCGAGACTAAGCGAGGCTCCGCCGCTGGTGAACAGATTCGCCCGAGATTTACTGAACACTTCACCGCGTTGGTTCTGGGTCTGTCCGTCGAAGCGAAGATAGGAAGTTCCAACGGACAGGTTGGGCAGCCACAGCACTTCGGCCTGCTCGAGCCGGGCCTCCGCCTCACGCACTCTCGCCTGGGCGAACGCGATGCTGGGATTGTTGGCATCGACCAGGCGAATGACCGTCGTCAAATCGATGGGCAAGGTCTCAAGTTGCGCATAGGCGGGCCGCACGAGCGGCGGTTCGTCCTGAGCGGACTTCGAGGGCGCGGCATCATCTGACTTCTTGGCCGGCGCCTGCTCCAAGGCAGCGACGGTTTGGATTGGGCCAGTTGTGGATTCGCGAGACGATTCCGGTTTCGAGGTGGTGCGGGGGAGGGTCGGGGCCGTCAGACTCGCGGGCGCGAGATTACTCGGGGGCGGCGGCGGCACAGGGCGCGGATTCACGCAACCGACCAGGCCCAGGCCGAGCAATGCGCCTACCGTCAGCGACCACGAAGACATTTGGACCTCCTGTCCCACTCAAACACGATCACCAATCACTCGAGCTGCTTCGCACGCTGACGTCATTCCCGATTTCCAACTGCTTGGCCGCGACGACTTCTTCGTCGCCGGTCAGTTCGATCAACCAGTCATGAGCCACGCCGTTCGCATCTTTTCGCGTGCCTTCGATCGCCAAACGCACCGTCTTGCCGTCGTTCAATTGCACGCGAACCGGCACTTGCTTGGTCTTTCCGTCCTGAATCAACATAACGTAGCTCTTGCCGGATCGCGTATAAATGGCCGAGCTCGGTAACACGTAGGATGCCCCAAATCCGCCGAGTGAGAGAGAGATCGTCGCGGACATACCCGGAAGCAGCCGGCGGGCCTTCGCATCGTTGGCCGCAAATACCCGGATCGGCACGCGGTCGGAGAGTCCCTTGGTTGGCCGATCAGGGCCGCCCAATTTTACCGCCTTCACCAGCCGCTCGTATTCCATCTCATCGCCATTGAACAGATCCACTTCGATTCGCATGGTCAGATCCGCATTCTGCACCGTCGGAGAAAATCGCGTGACGACGGCAGAGATCGTGACACCGGGCTGATCATCGATCTGCACGGTAACCGGAGTCTCTTTGGTGACAAACAGTGCAACCGAATCCGGAATCTTGGCACTGACGGTGACCAGATCGACTCGCGCTATTGAAATCAGCGCATCGCTCATGCCAGAAGTGGCGTTCTGGACGAATGAACCCGGATCGACGGATCGCTGAACCACCACGCCATCAAACGGCGCCAACAATTTTCCATAGTCGGCCACTGCCTTCGCTCGATCCAGATCCCTTCTTGCGACCTCGATTTGAGCTTTCTTTAACTCAATATCGGCCGCGGCGGCTTCCACCTTTGACTCCGATTCCGCAAAATCGGCAAGGGCGCGTTCCACATTCGCCTTGGAAGATGTGACGCTTGCCTCGCTTGCCAGAAAGTCCCGTTCCTCCTCTTCCACCACGCTCCCCACAATGGAGCCTTTGGCCGCCAGTTCCTTGAAGCGGTCGAGCTTCCGCTTCTTGAAGTCGCGCGTAGCAATCGACGCGACCACGTCGGCTTCCCGTTGTCGGATCGTGGCCGCGGAAACATCTTTGGCGGCCTTCGAATCCTTGAGCTTCGCTTCGGATACTTTGAGTTCCTGTTGGCGTTGCAGGATCATGGCCCCGGATTTCGCGACGTCCTGGTCGGACTCAGGCACATCGATCTCCACCAAGAGATCGCCTTTGATCACTTTATCGCCAATGTCCCGGTGCATCCGCTTGACGATTCCCGACGCCCGCGCGCGTAAGTTCGCCTGATAATAAGGCTCCACGAGGCCGATCTGAGACATGACAATCGGTACGGATGATTCCAGCTTGGGGCGTATCACCTTCACGCTCGGAGTCGATTCCGATGTCGGTTGGGCGGCGAGTGAATTCGAGACCTGTCGTTGAAACGGGTTCGCGACCGCGCCGGTATAGACGCCCACACCTAACCCGCCGCCGACGCCCAATACCGCGAGCACAAAAATGATGAGGCGTCTTTTGCTTCCCGCGCGCATCGGCACTGTTGCGCCTTCCCGAGTTGCATGGGGGTTCTGTTGCATGGCGTTCTCCGATTCAAGATACATGATCAACCGGCACGGGGTCGACCGGATGATTCGTTTTTTTGTCTTTGACGAGCAGGGTATATAAGATCGGGATGACGAGCAGCGTGAGAGCCGTGCTGGTGACTAAACCGCCGACGACGGCCCGTGCGAGCGGGGTGAGCGATTCGCTGCCCCGGCCCAGCCCGAGCGCCATTGGCAACAAGTCAAGAAAGGTCGCGAGGAACGTCATCAAGATCGGCCGGAAGCGGGTAGTGGCGGCTTCCCGAATCGCCTCGGCCACCGTTCGGCCTCGTTTACGCAGTTGATTGGCGAAGTCGATGAGCAAGACCCCTTGCGACACGACAATGCCCACAAGGAAGATAACGCCCATTTCCGATTGAATGTTGAGAGTCGTGTGGGTCGCCCACAGAATCGTGAGGACGCCAATGAGGCCGAGCGGCACCGCGGCAAGGATGATGAGCGGCATGACAAACGATCGCATCAAGGGGGCCATGAGGAGAAAGACGAGCACGGAAGCCAACGCCAGCCCGGCGCCCAAACTACGGAACGACTCCGTCATCCGGGCGTATTCCCCTTTTAGTTCAATATTCATCCCCTTCGGCACTTCGATTCCGCGAAGAACTTCTTGGATGTCCGCGGCCACGTTGCCGATGTCTCGGTTCTCCGTGTTCACCAGCACATTGACCACACGCTTCAAACCCACATGGTTGAATTCAACCGGCTGAGTCGAATCGGTAACCGTGACCAGTGAACTGAGCCGGACCGGCGTCTTGCGATTGACGCCCGTCGCGAAGACGTTTTTCAAATCATTGATGCGGAACTTGGGGTCATCCGGATATTGCACGGCAACGAAATACTGGTTGCCGCTCTTCGGATCAATCCAGAAGTTTCGTGTCAACGCAATGCTGGAATTCATCACCGTGACCACTTGCATCACGACGTCGCGGGTGGTGAGCCCAACGTTGGCTGCTTGTTGCCGGTTGACCTCGATCACGAGGTACGGCGCGTCGTTGCGCTGCAAGACGCGGACATCGGCGGCGCCGGGAACGGATCGGACCTTATTGTTGACGAGCTGGGCGAGTTCAATTTTCTCTTCCGGCGTGCCGCCCGTGATCTGAATGTCGATGGGCGAGGATGCCCCGAAGTTCAAAGCCGCCGACACCATCCCGCCCGTATCGAAACTGAATTCGAGATCGGTGAAATCGGGATTGGCCTTGAACGCGTGACGCAGGGCGATGGCATATTCTTGAGCCGACTTGGTCCGCTCGGGCGTCAGTTGCAGCCGGATGACGGTATCCTGTTGACCTGCGTTGAGCGAATAGGCGGACGACCAGTCGTTGTTCAAACCGATTTCGGAGACGATCATCTGAAGCTCGTTCGGCGGGATGAGCCCGGCAATCGCTTTCTCGACCTCAATGATCTTTCGCTCGGTCGCTTGCAGGCGCAGATGCGAAGGAGCACGGACCTGAATGGTGATCTGCCCGGCATCCACGGCAGGGAAAAACTCCTGACCGATGAAGCGGAACAGGAAAAGCGAGCTGACAAACAAGGCGCCGACCAAACAGAGCACAAGACCTCGATTCCGCAATGCCCAATTGAGCAAGTAGTCGTACGTCTTCCGGATCGCATTTAATCCCGCATCGATTCTTTGATACGTTCGGCCGAAGAATCCCGGTGCCGTCACCGGTTCGGGTTGCGCCGCGCGATGTTCAAACTCATGGCCGTGGCCGTGCTGTCCGTGGCCGCGCAACAACTTGGCGCACATCGCGGGCACGAACGACCAGCACAGCATCAGCGACACAATCATCGCGAAGGCCACCGCCAAGGTGAGCGGCTTGAAGAGAAAGCCGCCGACGCCCGGTGTGAGCGCGACGGGAATCAAGACGATAATGAGGGCGAGCGTCGCGACCACGACAGGCAACGTTAACTCACTGGTGGCATCCAGCGACGCTTGAAAGGCCGACTTGCCCATGCCCATGTGCCGGTGAATGTTCTCCAGCACGACGATGGCATTATCCACAAGCGGGCCGATTGCCAGGAATAGCCCTCCCAATGTCATGACATTGATCGTATTGCCTGTCATCTTCAGCCCGGCAATGGCGCCGAGCACCGCCAAGGGCAACGACAACGTGGCAATCAGCGTCATCCGCCAGTCGCCGAGGAAAACGAGAATCATGATCGAGACGAGAATCGCTCCAATCACCCCCTCGTGAATCAGGCTGTCGATCGCTTTCCGTACGTATTCCGTCTGATCGATCACGAACTCCAACTTGCTGCCCGGGGGCAGTTCGCTCTCCATGCTGGCGATCGATTCCTTCACCCCGCCCGCGACGTCCAGGCTGCTGGCCCCCTGCTGGCGGTAAATGGGCACGAACACTTGTTCCTTTCCATTGACCCGCACGAGGGATTTCTGGATCACGGCGTCGTCGATCGTCGTGGCGATATCCCGAAGGAGAATTTGACGATTGGGTTCGAAAACGATGGGGAAGTCGTTGATGTCCTCGACGGTGCGAGCCATCGCATTCGTATCGAGGGCAATTTGGCTGTCGCCAATGTACGCGGCCCCCGGCGATACCATGATGTTGCCTTGATCCAGCGCCTTCACCACATCGACCGGGGAAAGATTCCGTTGTTCCAACTTCTGATGATTCAAGTAAACCATGATGCGGCGATCTTTGCCGCCGACCACGACGGGAGCCACGCAACCCCGCACGGAGCCCAGGCGATTGCGGACTTCAACACGGGCGAGATCCTTGACCCGTTGCGGCGCCATCCCCGCATTGCTGACCGTCAAGACGCCGAGGGGGATGGTGCCTGTCGGATCGAACGGAAGTGAGACGGGAGGAAGGGTGTTGGTGGGCAAGTACGGCATCGCCGCGCCCGTGAGCGAGTTCGTTTGGGTCAGTGCCGTGCTCGCGTCAATGTTCCCCTGAAAATAGAGTTTGACGACGCTCACTCCGGATACGGAGCGTGATTCGACGCTTTCAACACCGGGCGCCTGGTTGACCCAGCGCTCGACGCGGTCCGTGATGGTTCGCTCGATCGACCGGGCCGGCATGCCGTTGAAATACGTCAAGACCTGGACGGCAGGTGTGTTGAACTGAGGCAGAATATCAACGGAAATCGAGATTAGCGACACGATGCCAATAATGGCGATGAAAAGTGCGAATACGATCACTCCATGGATGTTGCCTAACGCGAGGCGCAGCAAACCCATCTTTCGTCCCCCTCCCCTTCTTTGCACGCAGTAATTAGTCCATCTTGACCCAACGGCGCGCGAAAGCCAAGCAAATCATGGGAAGGAAATTCCAGCGGGCGAAGATTTTCGTCACACTTGTTCACCAACTGTGCGATCCGTACAATTCTTGTACACATCTCTTCTGCCCTATATTCATTTCGTACTTCAGTTCCATCCCTCTGCCCATTTGCCCGAACTTCCTGTATCTTCCCCAGATAGAGGAACCGCAGCCGATGCGTTTGACGTCGAATTCCACTGACAGTTATCTTCCTGACATGCCGGCGTTGGCCATCGAACTGCCTGTCCTGTTCGAGGATGAGGGTCAAGAGCACATGGGCGAGACTGTTGCGCACACCCACGCCGCCCAAACGGCGTTCTCGGGGCTGCTCGCCCATTTTGCGGACAAGACCGAATATCGCGTCTTTTCCCATCTCAGCCTCTACTATCATCCGACGAACCGCTCCGCCTACATCTCGCCCGATGTCATGGTCGTCTGCCCGAACCGGCCGCTTGTCGACAATCTCGCCTCGTACCGAATCGGGCACGACGGGCCGGCCCCGATGCTCGTCGTTGAAGTCCTCGGCCGGCGTTCCCTGCAACAACAGGACCTGACGCTCAAGCCGCTCATCTATGCCCAGATCGGCGTCAAGGAACTCCTGTTCATCGACACCACGGGCCAGATCATGCCCGAGCGCCTGCAACTCCGCCGGCTGCAGCTGCGCGACGAAACCTGGAACGAGGTCCCGCAGGGCGAGAACGGCCAAATCATTAGCGCTTTTGGCTTCGCGGCCATGATCGAGCCGGATCAAAAGGTCCGCTTCAGCCATCCCGGTCTGAGGCAGCCCTACCCACGGCTCGAGGAGACGCACGACGTCATCACCGCCTGGTCGATGGCCATGGAGACCCTGGCCCAGACGAAGCAAGCCCGCCGCCAGGCCGAGGAACAGATCAAGCAACTGAGGGCGCAAATCCGATCGCTCCAGGAACCAGCGCGTGACGCCATCCCCTTCGCGGCTGACGAGCAGGAGATTACACAATAGTAGTTCCGAGTTCCAAGTTTCGAGTTCCGAGTTCGAAATCCAAGTTGTAAACTACTTGGTGCGAACTCGGTATTGCGTACTCGGAACTCGGAACTCGGAACTCGGAACTCGGAACTCGGAACTTGACCCCAAAACTCTTCATCGAAACCGTCGGTTGCCAGATGAACGTGCTCGATAGCGAGCTCGTCGTGGGCAGTCTGCGCCGTCAGGGCTACCAACTCGTCGCGGAACCGGTCGACGCGGACGTGATTCTATTCAACACGTGCAGTGTTCGCGAACATGCCGAGGAGAAGATCTACTCGGCTCTCGGCCGGTTGACCGGGCACAAGAAACATCATCCCGAGATCGTGATCGGCGTCATCGGCTGCATGGCCCAGAAGGATCAGGAGATCGTCCGCAAGCGGGCGCCGCATGTCGACATCGTCTGCGGCACCGGGCAACTGGCGCGGATACCGGAACTCGTGGAAGAAGTGAAGCGTTCGCGCGTGCCGCAATACGCCCTGAGCCTCGATCGGATGGAGGCCAACCGGCACGAGGTGGAAGCGAGTTTTGAAAGTTACGACCCCCCGCGCGACGCCGCCATGCGGCCGACGCCGTTCCAGGCTTTTGTTCGGATCCAGATCGGCTGCGACAAGTTCTGCACCTACTGCGTTGTCCCCAGCACGCGCGGGCCGGAACAGAGCCGTTCGCCGGAACATATTGTTGCCGAGAGCCGGATCCTCGCTGCGGAAGGCTGCAAGGAAATCACGCTCCTGGGCCAGACGGTCAATAGCTACGAATTCGTGCAAGGCGACGGCCGTCGCACACGCCTGAGCGACTTGCTCGAACGGCTCTCGACGATCAACGGGATCGAGCGAATCAAGTTCATCACCAACTTCCCCAAGGACATGACCGACGACCTGCTCGACGCGGTCCGCGATCTTGACAAGGTCTGCAAGTACCTGCATGTACCCGTGCAATCCGGCTGCAACGACGTGCTCAAGCGCATGAAGCGGATGTACACGGTGGAACTCTACCGCGACATGCTGGCCCGTTGCCAGGAACGCGTGCCCGCGGCCGTAATTAGCAGCGACTTCATCGTCGGCTTTTGCGGCGAGAGCGAAGAATCGTTCCAGAAGTCGTGCGACCTGGTGCGTGAGGCCAAGTTCAAGAATAGCTTCATCTTCAAGTACAGCCCGCGCAAGGGCACGAAGGCGGACGACCTCTATCCCGACGACATCCCCGAGGAAGTGAAGAAACGCCGCAATAACGACCTGCTCGCCATCCAGAACACCAACTGCCTGGCCGACCACCGTTCGCGAATCGGCCAGCGGGTTACGGTGCTGGTCGAAGGTTACAGCAAGCTCGGCCTGAGGCAACCGGCCAGCGGTCCGCGCCAGTTGACCGGGCGAAGCATGACCGATCATATCGTCGTTTTCGACGGCTCGCCCCGCCTGGTCGGGCAGACCATTCAAGTTTTGATTCGTGAAGCCAGTTCGTTTACCCTGTATGGCGACGTCGAGACTTCCGAAGTCGACGGCCTTGCTCTGGCAATCCCGGAACATGTCCCGAACGCTGCCGAAGAATCTCCTCGACGAATCGGTTTGCCTTTGCTTTAATGTCGCATCATCGGCAAGGAGCCCCGTGCACCCATGACACCTCCAATCAACAGGCCTCCCCCGCTAACAGAAGAAGAGCGTATCCAACGCTACGGCTATCGTGACGTTCGTCGCACGTTGCCCAGCGGCGAAGTCGTCGTCGATCGCATCGCGTTGACGCTGGAAGATTTGCTGCACCCACAGGAGGGGGACGTCGCGGTTGCTTCGAGTTTGCATCATCACGAAAAGCACTACCTCGCTTCCGTTTTTCGCTCGCAATTGGCGGACGACACCAAGGCGCTTGTTCGTTCCAATTGTGGAATTTGCTGGGACATCCCAACACTCCAGCATCACAGCCCGGATGTCACGGTAGTCTTGAACGTGCGGGCACAACGAGCGAACTGGCCCATTTTTCGCGTGGCCGAAGAAGGTACGCGGCCGTCGCTGATCGTGGAAATTGTTTCGCCGAGCTACCGAGAGAACGACGTTGAAACCAAGGTGCTTCAATATCATCTTGCGGGCGTGCCCTGGTACATCATTGTCGATCGCGAAAAAGAAGATGACACGCCGCGCTTGATCGTCCGGCGTCACCAGTCAGATGGCTGGGAAGTGGTTCCGCTCAACGAAAAGGGGCACATCTGGTTGCCGATGGTGCGCGTCTGGCTCGGCATCCAAGACGGAAAAATCGCCTGCTTTGACGCCGATACCGGTGATCGCTTCGGCGACTACGCGGAAGAGTGCCGAAAACTGGATAAGCAGAAAGCTCGAATCAAATATCTTGAATCACAATTGGAAGCGATCAATCGGGCGAAAAGGTACGAAGCCCAGATTAGAGAAACCGAGGCGCGTGCGAACGCCGAGGCGGCGCGCGCCAACGTGGCCGAGGAGACGAATCGGAGTCTACTGGAACGCCTGACAAAGATTGAAGCAGAATTGCAGAACGACCGCGGCGTTTAATCATCACGAGTTACACCACCTGCAGGAGGCATACAGCATGCGCAATGGCACTTCGGTCAAGAAAAAGGCGAAGATCAATCGCTTGAGCAAGCCCGCGGAGATGACGCTCGAGGAATGGCAGATCGAACTACGCCGGCAGCACGGTCGTGAGCAGGCTTACCGGATCAAGAATCTCGGCGACCATCCCGTCTTCTCGGAATTCCAGGTCGCGAACCCGGAAAGCAAGAACAGCTATCGCGTTCGTATTCGCGGCAAGAACCAGGGCGAAAACTCCTGCACCTGCCCCGACTTCGCCACCAACACCCTGGGCACCTGCAAGCACATCGAGTTCACCCTGGCCCGACTAGAACGTAACCGGAGCACCGCCTCGCAACTGCGCGACGGTTTTATCCCGGCCTTCAGCGAAATCTATTTGCAGTATGGCGCCGAGCGCGAGGTCCGCTTCCGCCCGGGCAGCGAGTGCAGCCGGGAACTCTCGCGGCTCGCCGGCGACGTCTTCGATGATGAAGGAATATTGAAGCCCGAGGCGGTCGAGCGCTTCGATCGCTTCCTCGAAAAAGCGGGGACACTCGATACCGAATGGCGCTGCGGCGATGATGTGCTCGAATACCTCGCGGAACGGCACGACGCCGTCGAACGTGAACGGATCCTCAAGGAAGCCTTCCCGCGAGGCCCGAAGAGTGCCGCCTTCAAGAATTTGCTGAACGTCGCTCTCTACGACTACCAGAAGGAAGGTGCCCTCTTCGCCGCCCAGGCCGGGCGTTGCCTGATCGGCGACGAGATGGGTCTCGGCAAAACGATCCAGGCTATCGCCGCCGCCGAGATCATGGCCCGGCACTTCGGGGTCGAGCGAGTCCTGATCGTCTGCCCGACCTCGCTGAAACATCAGTGGCAACGCGAGATCGAAAAGTTCACCCCGCGCACGGCTAACGTCATTACCGGTCTGCGCCCGCACCGCGCGGAAGGCTTTGCCGAAGCCGGTTCGTTCTTCAAGATCATGAATTACGACACCGTCCACGCCGACCTCGATTTGATCCAGGCCTGGGCACCCGACCTCGTGATTCTGGACGAGGCTCAACGCATCAAGAACTGGAGCACCCGCGTCGCCCGCAGCGTCAAGAAAATCCAGGCGCCCCACGCTATTGTCCTCACCGGCACACCGCTCGAAAACCGGCTCGAAGAACTCGTTTCGATTGTTCAGTTCGTCGATCGCTATCGCCTCGGGCCGACGTTCCGTCTTCTTGATGATCATCAGAAACGCGACGAGTTCGGCAAAGTCACCGGGTACAAGAATCTCGACCGCATCGGCCAGACACTGCAACCGATCCTGCTGCGCCGCCAGAAGGATCAGGTGCTCGATCAACTTCCGGGACGGATCGACAACACCGTCTTCGTTCCGATGACCGCGGAACAACGCAAGCATCACGAGGAAGGCCGGGACCTCGTCGCCCGCATCGTTCAGAAGTGGCGGCGTTACAAGTTCCTTTCGGAAGCCGACCGCCGCCGACTTATGGTCGGGCTGCAGAACATGCGCATGTCATGCGATAGCTCGTACCTGCTCGATCAGTCGAGCGATCATGGCGTCAAGTCGAGCGAGGCGGTCACGCTTCTAAGCGAAATTCTCGAACAACCAGGCTCGAAGGTCGTCATCTTCAGCCAGTGGCTGCGGATGCACGATCTGCTCGTCCCGCGTGTTAAAGAGAAAGGCTGGGGCCACGTCCTCTTCCACGGCGGCGTGCCCGGCCATAAACGCAAGGATCTCGTCGACCGCTTCCGCGACGATCCCGCCTGCCGGCTGTTCCTGTCGACCGACGCGGGCGGCGTCGGCCTCAATCTGCAATTCGCTTCCGTCGTCTTCAACATGGACCTGCCCTGGAACCCGGCCGTGCTCGAACAACGCATCGGCCGCGTGCATCGGATCGGGCAGAAGCAACCGGTGCGCGTCGTCAACTTCGTCGCCCAGCAGACGATCGAAGAAGGGATGCTCTCGGTGCTCAGCTTCAAGAAGTCACTGTTCGCCGGCGTTCTTGATGGCGGCTCGCCCGATATCGATTTCGGCGGCAGCAAGATGAAGAAGTTCATGGAGTCGGTCGAATCGGTGACGGAGAAAATCCCCGTGGCTCCCGTTTCGGAGGAAGCCGACGAGGCAATCCACGAGTTCGACAATACCCCGCAAACACAGATCCGCAAGGGCGACCGAACCCCGGCGGAGATTGCGGCCATCTCCAGCGCGAGCGAGATCGATCGCGAGAATCCGTTGGCGGGTCTCTTGCAGACCGGGATGGCCCTCCTCCAACAAATCGCAGCCCCGAAGAAAAACGGCGTCCCGTCGTACATTCAGCGCGACGAGAAGACGGGCGAGAGTTTCTTGCGCTTCCCAGTCCCGGAGCCCGGCCTCGTCGGCAAGGCCCTGTCCGTTCTCGAAGATTTGTTGAAGAGTCTGCGTAAGTAACGCGAACCCTCGGAGACGACACCGCGATGCTGCCCCTTCATCTGTTCGTGCGCACTTCTGCCAACGCGCTGGGCGTCGGCAAGCTCGTCGGGGTGAAGGGGAAGAAGGCGACGATCGAGTACTTCGATTCGCCCGCCGAGGAGAAACGGCATCAGGAAGTCGTGCCTCTCGAATCGGTCATGGGCGTTGTTCTCGACGAGCAGACGCGAGCGCACTACTTCGATCCGGAGACCGAACGCTGGCATCCCGGCCGGGCGCTCGTTCCGATTCGTTCGACTTATCTCGTCGCCTTCCCCAACGGCCGTAAAGAAGAAGTCCCGTGCGAACACCTCTTCGTGCGTTGGGACACGCCGATCGCCGACCCCACCGGCCTGCTCGCGGCACGGGTGAACGAGACACCGTTCTTTCATGAATCGCGCTCGGGTTTCGTGAAGGCACTCGTCGAGCAGCGGGCCGCCTGCGCCGGCATGGCCGGGCTACTCTCCTCCGCGATCGATCTCGAAGATCACCAGATCGAGGTCACGCGCCGCGTGCTGCAAGATCCCATTCAACGTTACCTGCTTGCGGATGAAGTCGGTCTGGGGAAAACGATCGAAGCGGGCATTCTCATCCGGCAATACGTGCTCGATCAGCCGAAGGCGCATCGCGTACTCGTTCTCTGCCCGCCACATTTGGCTGAGCAATGGCGGGAGGAACTCCGCGACAAGTTCCACCTCGGCAGCTTGCTTGATGACACGATCGACGTCGCGGGGCATGGCGAGCTCGAGGCCGTGAAGGAGTTCCCCAAGGCGGGCGGCATGCTCGTCATCGACGAGGCGCACCACATTGCCGCTCTCGTCACCGCGCCGAAGGGAGACGAAGGCCGCGAACATTTTCAGGCGATCCGCAAGATTGCCCTGCGCGCCGATCGGCTCCTGCTCCTCTCTGCCACGCCGCTCTTGCATCACGAAGCCGCCTTCCAGGCGATGCTCCACTTTCTCGACCCCGTGATCTACCCGCTCGGCGATCTGAAGGCGTTCCGCAAACGGGTCGAACGCTGGCAGCATGTCGCCGAGTTATTTCACGTCTTCACCGAGACCGAGGCGGGCAGCTTCCTCGAAAGCAGCCTCGAACATCTGCTGGAGATGTTCCCGAACGACGAGCGCCTGGCAGAGCTTGGCAAGAAACTAAAACCGTTCCTGGATGACGAAAAACCGCTCGACCATCCCGAGCGCGTGCAGTTGATCCGGGCCATCCGCGCCCACCTGAGCGAGACCTACAAGCTGCATCGGCGTTTGTTACGCAATCGCCGGGGACAGGAGCGAACGGAAAGCCTGCTCCCCGGGCGGGCCGGCATCCGCCTGGCCGACTACGACGACCCGCAGCGCGGCCGCGTCGAGCAGATTCTGGGTGAATGGCGCAGCCTCGCGGCCTCCAAGATCTCCGATCCGGAAAATGAAACACCGAAGCAGTGGGCTGAGTTGTTCCTTCTTCTGCTTCAAATCGGCCAGAGCGATCCGCTCGCCCTTGATGCCATCGTCGCCTGCCGGTTAGGGGCCGATCGCAAGACGATCAAGACGCTCGGGCTTTCGGAAGCCGCCATCGAGTTCGTCAAGAACACGCCGAAACCCCACGGCGAAGGGAACGTTCTCAAGAAGCTGCGCGACGCCATCGCGACCTTCAAGAACGATCCTCGGCACACGATCGTCTTCGACCTGTTGAAGCAATTGCTCGACGACTCGGCCAACCCGACGAAACCCGCCAAGGTCGTGATCTTCGCCACGCTTCCGGTCACGGCCGATCGGTTACTCACTTTCTTGCGGCCGAAGCTCGGCCCCGTGGTCGAACGGCATCAGCGCGATCGGGCGGCCTGGACACGTTTTCTGACCGACCCCGCCTGTCGGGTGCTTATCTGCGATCGCGAGGCCGAGGACGGGCTCAATCTCCAGGGCCTGCGGATGATCTTGCTTCATTACGATCTGCCGTTCGCGCCAAACCGCGTCGAACAACGCATGGGCCGGCTCGATCGCTACGGCGTGGGCCAGCCGATCCGATCGTTCGCCCCGGCAGCGCGCGAGGCGAACCTGTTCCGGGCCTGGACCGCCTGCCTCGATCTCGGCTTCGGCGTCTTCGAACAATCGATCGCCAGCCTGCAGTACCTCGTCGATCAGGAGATGACGGCCCTGCGCCGCGACCTGCTGTTGGAAGGCGTCGACGCGTTGACGAAGTCAAAGGAGCGGCTCGGCGGCGACGGCGGGGCCGTGCGCCAGGAACTCCGCCGCATCCAGGTTCTCGACGAACTCGATTCGATCGAGGTGAGCGAGGAGCGGGATCGCGATTTCGCCGAACGGCTCAAGCTGGCCGAGCTTCGCAAGAAAGATTCCTGGCGCGAGGCGACGCAAGGGTTCGTCATCGGCCAGCTTCACTTCGGCGATTGGGGCGCGACCGGCCCAAGCGATGCGGTCCGCCGTTACTGGTTCCAGCGGCCGAAACAGGGGCACCAGACGCTGATGCCCGTCAGCCGGCTGCAACGCAACTTCACCGGCGTCATCGATCGCCTCGCCCCGGACTGGATGCGGCCGAGCATCTACCCGATCGCCTTCGACCGGCAGACCGTGCAGCGCCGGCGCGTCATGGTCGACATCTTCCCGGAAAAGGGGCCGAAGCAAGTGATCGGTCTGCCGATCGCCCTCGGCTGGATCGGCGATCCGTTTATCGACGCCCTGGCCGACTATGTGCGTTGGGACGATCGCGGCCTTTGCTTCGCCCTGTGGAAGGTGCGCCCGAAGATCCCCGCGAGCAAGACGGCCGGCCTGGCGTTCCGCTTCGACTTCCTCATCGAAGCCGACATCGACCCGGCCTGCATCGTGCTCGAAAAATACGCCAATCGCACACCAGAAGCCCTGCGCCGTCAGGCCGACGAACTCTTTCCCCCCATCCTGCAAACGATTTGGCTGGGCGACGACCTGAAGCCGATCACCGATCCGGCCAAGTTGGCCCTTTTCGCCGAGCCGTACGACAAAGGCCAAGGCGGATCGCACGGGCGCGACTTCAACTTGAACCATGAACGATGGGAGACGCTCTCAAAAAAGTACCCACCCGCGAAGTGGGAAGTCCTCTGCGCCAAGGCAAGAGAGGCGGCCGAAGCGGTGTTGCGAACCCACCTAAAGCTCAAAGAGTTGACGACCGAAAAGGCCGAGCAAGCGGCACGCCGGGCAACGATCCGGTTGGCGCAAACCGAAAGCCGCATCGCCCACGTCGCTCCGGCCCAGCGCAAAGAAGAGAAGGCCCTGCTGAAATTGGATGAGGCCCTCGCCGCGGCCATCGAGAAGGGCATCCGCAAACCGGCGGTGCGGCTGGACGCGATCGGGGCGGTGTTTGTATCGAAGGAAGATCCGTTTGTGGTGGAGGAGGAGTAGGGGTTGATCGCCGTGATCATCTGAACTATCCCTACGGACCCCAACTTCTCTCGACGACGTCTTCAGTGCAAGGTATGCTCGTAGTAAGCGAGGAACTGAACCATGAGCCATTCGACCACCCAATCGCCACCACTAACGATTGCCGTTGATGTCGTTCTTACGGCGATCGTTCGTCCCGAACCCGATGCCGGAGGGTATTCCGCGTCCATCCCCGCACTTCCAGGTTGTCATACCCAAGGCGAGACACTCGATGAACTCCGCTTCAATCTCCACGAGGCGGCCGAGGGTTGGCTTGCGGTAGCCCACGACGATGGTTCGGCGTGCCATGAAGCAGAGGTCGTTCCGTGAAATTCATCTCCGGCAAACGGATGTTCCGCATACTCGAACAACGGGGCTGGACGCTGGCACGAATTAATGGCAGTCATCACATTTATCGCGATGCAACTGCGACAAAACGTACGGTAGTTCCCGTTCAAGGCAACAAGGATTTGAAACCCGGTACACAACGCGACATCATGCGTGACGCTGGTTTTACCGACGACGACCTTTAATGAACATAAGTCGCCAGGTTGCCACCTTAGGTGATCGAGCACATCGGGCCTTCACCTGACCGCGCACGCGGTTCGGCACGCCTTAACGAAGCGGCACGAATCTTCCCGGTACGCGCCGAAGAGAGTCAAGATTGGACTGATCAGCCGGCCACAAGGCATAGCGCGTCGTGACACAGGGGTAGCACTGTAGTGTCGAAACGGGATTCCCCTCAACGCTCCGCTTCGCAATGCCTGCGCGTCGCGGCTAGCAAAACTTTTCTTCACCTTCCCGTAAACGCCACCGCCCCTTCGCCCAGAAGCATCTCAAGCTCCTCGACTTTGACCTCGCCCGGGTGGACTTTGAAGTCGTCGCCCAATCTCATTTGGGCGGCTCGGCCGTTGCCGTCGCCGATGATGAGGTAGACGGTGCAGGGACCTGGCGTGCGTTTAAGGATGCGCGAGACGCCTTCGAGCGAATCGGGGCCGTGCTTGAGGATCGAAAGTTTCAGGATCAGGCCCTTCGTGAGTTCCTTCCGCGCTTGCTCGATCGACATCAGCCGACGTAGCACAGCGACCGGATCCTCGCGTTCGCCGTATTCCACCGCGGCTTCGAAGAGGAAGATGCGGTCGTTGGCCACTTCCTCCTTGTAACGCTCGAAGTCCTTGGGCCACATCACACACTCAACCTGGCCGGTGAAGTCCTCGATCTTGCAGCGGACGAATCGATCGCCCTTCTTTGTTGTCATCGAACGAACCTGAGAGATCATGCCGCCGATGCGGACTTCCTTGCCCTCGTCCTGATCGCGCAGGTGAGCGACGTCGTGGGTGACGAAACGCTTGAGTTCCTTCTCAAAGTCAGCAAGCGGGTGGCTCGATATGTAGAAATCGAGCGCCTCCTTTTCGAACTTGAGTTGTTCGAGATTGTTCCAGCGCGGCACGTTGGGCAACGTTGATTCCGAAGCCGCGCCGTTCTGGGATGTTGTCTCAATCAGGTCGAACATACTCATCTGTCCGCGGCGGAGATCCTGCTGGCGTTCTTCCGCGCCTTGCAACGCCCCTGGCAAAGCTGCGAGCAACTGCGCCCGATGCGCGAACGGCTTGGCGAACGCATCAAGCCCGCCTGCCTTGATCAGCCGTTCGATCGCCGCCTTGCTGACGATGCGTTGATCAACGCGCTCGCAGAAATCGAAGAGGTCCTTGAACGCCCCTTTTTGCTCGCGGACCTGGACGATGTTCTCGGCCGCGCCCCGGCCGAGGCCCTTGATCGCCGTCAGCCCGAAGACGATTTGGCCGTTGTGGACCGAGAAATCGGACTCGCCCTTGTTGACGTCGGGCGGCAGAACCGGCACACCGAGACTGCGCGAATCGCCAATGTGATCGACGAGCGTGTCGCGTTTGTTGCCGTCGTCGATCTCGGAGGAGAGCAGCGCCGCCATGAACTCGGCGGGGAAGTGCTGCTTCAGATAAGCGGTCTGATACGAGACGAGCGCGTAGGCGGCCGAGTGCGACTTGTTGAAGCCGTAACCGCCGAATTTGACGATGAGGTTGAAGATCTCTTCCGCTTTTTCGGGGGCCAGACCCTGAGCACTGGCTCCTTTGACGAAATCGACCTTACGGGCGTCGAT
>Ga0105046_10007059_pt1 | contig 17722 bp, 12 predicted proteins | sample MAT03_FD_78385 | JGI IMG/M metagenome (GOLD analysis project Ga0105046, IMG submission 78385) | Freshwater microbial communities from Lake Fryxell liftoff mats and glacier meltwater in Antarctica - MAT-03 (megahit assembly) | ecosystem: Environmental > Aquatic > Freshwater > Ice > Liftoff...
CAGCTATTATCGTGTAATTATTCGCCCAAAACCTCGCCAGTGATGGTGATACTTTTAACTTCATCAATCCCAGCAAATTTTACTGTCATCGTTTTTGTAAAAGGACCAACAGCAACAGCATTGTAGGTTGCCGTAATTTTACCTTGCTTGCCTTTCATGATGGGCGCTTTGGTATAATCGCCAATTGTGCATCCGCAAGTTGGGTTAGCTGTTTCTATGATTAGCGGCTCGTTACCAATATTGGTTACTTCAAATGTAGCGGTAGATGGGTTTCCAACTTTCAGTTTACCAAGGTTGATGGTTTCTGATGTGAATTTAACCACATCATCTACCTTCTTTTGTGCTACTGCTGCAGATGTAATGACAAATGCAGCGAGCGTGAAGATCATTTTTTTCATACTCGTTTGGTTTGTAGGGTGAATTATAAATCGTTGATGGCGCTATTGGTGGGGGCACTGGCTGCGGGCGTTTTAAATACTTCACCTTTAATGGTTAATACTTTGGTTTGACCACCGTTATAGGAAATGGTAATGGTTTTATTAAAGGGACCTTCAGCTGCGGCATTGTAACCCACCGTAATTTTTGAATTGGTACCCGGCTCAACGGCTTTTTCTTTTTCCCACTCAGGCGTGGTACATCCACAAGAGGCTTGTACATTGTCGATTTTTAAGGGAGCCTTGCTGCCATTGGTAACATCAAATACATAAGTTACCGGTTTACCTTGTGCAATTTTTCCGAAATCATGTTCAGGAGATTTTACGATCAGGGCTTCTACTGCAGGGGCAGTTTTGGCACTTTCTGCTGCAGGCATGGTTTTAACAGTTTCTGCAGCGGGGGTAGTTTTAGCAGTTTCTACAGCGGGTGTTGAATGGTTGTGCCCCTCGTGCTGGGCATACATAAACAGGGAAGAACAAACAAATGCGGAGGAAAGAATTATTTTTTTCATTTTTTTCATTTTTAAAATTGGAAGCCAAAGATAATAAAACGTTGGAATAGATATTAAATTGTTATCTGATTCCTCAATAATTTAACAAAGAGGGACAAATTCAATACTTTTGTCCTAACTTTTGATATATGGATATGCTACAAAATACAGAGGCTGCGCTAGCTGAAAAATTGAGTTTTGATAACTTTCGAAAAGAAGTTTTGAGAGATTATAAGATTGCCTGCGAAAGCAGGGAAACCAGTTTGCTAGGTAGAAAAGAGGTATTGACGGGGAAAGCTAAATTTGGCATTTTCGGGGATGGAAAGGAAGTGGCTCAATTAGCCATGGCTAAATTTTTTATGCCAGGCGATTTTCGCTCTGGTTATTACAGAGATCAAACATTTATGTTCGCCAGCGGATTGGCAACAGTTGAGCAGTTTTTCGCCCAATTATATGCAGATCCGGATGTTAACAATGAGCCTTTTAGCGGGGGTAGGCAAATGAACAATCATTTTGCTACTAAAATGGTGGATGAAGAAGGTAACTGGTTACCGTTGAGCCAGCTTAAAAATGTTTCCAGTGATATTGCTCCTACTGCCGGACAAATGCCAAGAGGCCTCGGACTGGCTTTTGCTTCTAAAATGTTCAGAAATGTACCCGAATTAAAAGCATTTCCCGAGCTGAGCAACAACGGCAATGAGATCTGTTTTACCACCATCGGGGACGCCTCCACCAGCGAAGGACATTTTTGGGAAACCATCAACGCTGCCGGCGTTTTGCAAGTGCCTTTGGCTGCATTTGTATGGGATGATGGATATGGTATTTCCGTGCCCAGAAAATATCAAACTACCAAAGATTCGATCTCTGATGCTTTGGCAGGTATGCAGCAAAAAGCAGATTCTAATGGCATAGATATTTATAAGCTGAAGGGCTGGGACTATGCTGGCATGATAGAAGTACTAGAGGCAGCTATTCAGAAAATCAGGGACACCCATATTCCTGCATTATTTCATGTAGAAGAAATCACGCAGCCACAAGGGCATTCTACTTCGGGTAGCCATGAGCGTTATAAAACAGCCGAGCGATTGAGTTGGGAAAAAGAATGGGACTGCTTGAAGCAAATGCGTGATTGGTTATTAGAAAATGCTCTGGCAGAGGAAGAAGAATTGGTGGCTATTGAAGAAAAAGCGGTACAGCACGTAAAAGAAAGCAAACAAAAGGCATGGGAAAAATACATGCAGCCCATTAAAGATAAGGTAGCAGAAGCGGTTTCAATACTGAATGCTGCATCAGAACAGCATCCTGTATTGGCCCAATACGGCCATGAACTGCTGGCTTTAAGAGAGCCTATTCGAAGAGACATTTTAAAAACCTTGTTTACTGCTTTGCAGTTAGTACCTCCACAGTCTGCGCCGACCGTTGAACTTCACTATCAAACTTTAAAAGCGGAAAGTGAAAAACTGTTTGACAGTTTTCTGTATAACGAAGGGCCCAAATCAGCCTTAAAAGTACCGGCGATCCCAGTATATTATAAGGATGAAACACCCACCGTAAACGGATTTGAAGTATTGAATCAGTACTTCGACCAATTGTTTGCCAGTAATCCCAGAGTAACAGCATTTGGAGAAGACCTCGGTTTTATAGGCGATGTGAACCAAGGTTTTAGCGGATTACAAGAAAAACATGGCGATCAGCGCATTTTTGATACCGGTATACGCGAACTTACCATCATGGGGCAAGGTATTGGTATGGCATTGCGCGGTTTAAGACCGATCGCAGAAATACAATACCTCGACTACCTTTTATACGGCTTGCAACCCTTGAGTGATGATGTATCTACCACTCATTTTAGAACTGCAGGTCAACAATCGGTACCCTTGATTGTTCGTACCCGAGGCCACCGTTTAGAGGGCATCTGGCACAGTGGTTCTCCTATGGGTATGATCATTCATGCCTTGAGAGGGATGTATGTGTGCGTACCCCGAAACATGACGCAAGCAGTGGGTATGTACAATACGTTGTTACAGGCCAACGATCCCGGATTGGTGATAGAATGTTTGAACGGATATCGTTTGAAAGAAAAGTTGCCGTCAAATTTACTCGCTTTTTCAGTGCCATTGGGTGTTCCAGAGGTATTAACCGAAGGAGACGATATTACCATCGTAAGTTATGGTTCTACCCTACGCATCGTGGAAGAGGCGGTCCAATTTTTAAATAAACAAGGTATTCATTGTGAAGTCATCGACGTGCAAACTTTATTGCCCTTTGATATTCACCATAGCATAGTAGCATCTCTGAAAAAAACAAGCAGGATATTGTTTGTGGATGAAGATGTGCCAGGTGGTGCAGCTTCTTATATGTATAATAAAGTGATGGAAGAACAGGCAGGGTACAAATACCTGGATGCTGCTCCACGTACTTTGACGGCAAAAGCCCATCGTGCAGGTTATGGTAGTGATGGCGACTATATTGCGAAACCAAATACCGAGGATGTAATCAGGGTGGTGAAAGAGATGATGGCAGAATAAAACTTTGGCTTACTATTTATCTGAAAAAACGATCAATTTTGCATAACTTAACGCTGTAACACAATTTGTAACCTTTTAAATTGATTGTCATGAGTGTAGTAAAAGTAATTGAACTGATTTCGTCATCGGAAAAAGGCATCGAACATGCCATTGAGCAAGCAGTTGCGGAAGCTTCTAAAACAGTACGCAACATTGATTCTGTATATGTTAAGGATATCAATGCTCATGTAGAAGATGGCAAAGTAACCACTTACGGTGTGGTTTGCAAAGTATCTTTCCGCCTCGACTAAACAGGATGTTTTTTAAAAAGCCCCGTTTTTACGAACAGGGCTTTTTATATTATTTGAGGTTGTAATAAACTTTCTGTACATCTTCATCTTGCTCCAGTTTATCTACCATTTTTAATACGTCGTTGGCTTCTTCTTCGCCTAGTTCAACTGTGTTAGAAGGTATGCGGGTAAGTTCTGCGGTCATTACTTCGATTCCTTTTTCTTCCAGCGCTTTGTTCATGTTTCCAAACTCATTAAAAGCTGTTCGGATAATGATATGGCCTTCGCTGTTTTCGCCAATTTCTTCTAACCCATAATCAATCAGCTCCAGTTCCAGCTCCTCGAGATCCTGACCGGTATTTTTTATTTTAAACTCTCCCAAACGGTTAAACGTAAATGCTACAGAGCCACTGGTGCCCAATGCACCTTGTGCTTTGGTAAAATGCATGCGCACGTTGGCTACTGTTCTGGTGGGGTTGTCGGTGGCGGTTTCTACCAAAACTGCTACACCGTGTGGGGCATATCCTTCATAGGTAATTTCTTCATAGTTGCTGGTGTCTTTACCCATGGCCCTTTTGATGGCCGCTTCAACTCGGTCTTTAGGCATGTTACAGGCCTTAGCATTTAAATAACAACGGCGAAGAACGGGGTTGTTGTCAGGTTCTGGCCCGGCAGCTTTCACGGCAATGGCGATCTCTTTACCAATTCTGGTAAAATCTTTGGCCATTTTATCCCAACGGGCAAACATAGCGCCTTTACGTACTTCAAATATCCTTCCCATTTCTGATGCGTTTTAAGTTCGTTATTACTGTTTGATAGAATTTTTTAGCTGGAAATCATTTTATTTTCTGTTGAAGCAAAAACTGGCATCATCAGATTTGGTTGCAAACATTCTCCAACATCAATTTTCTTATCTAACGGGATGCAAATTTAAGGAAACCTTTGAACTCAACAACCAATGAATTGACGGGGCTTTTTAATTCAATTGCAGATAATAAGAGAGCTGAAATTAAAAAATACTCGGGTAGGCAAAAGAAGTACATAGAATTTACTGTAATAAAAATTGTGACAAGGACTCAGTTAGAAAAATAAATTGCCAGATTACATACCCGCTATCTCTTAAAAGTAATATTCTTGGTCTTAGGAAATTTTCGTTTGCTAAAAACAGTATGCATAAATTGGGAAATAAAGTTCTTGCTGAATACGATCTTTTAAATAAGAGAAGATGGCTCTGAGGGATTCTGCCAAAATCGAAGTGTAAGAATTTAATAGCTGGTTTTCAGCCCAACCTAAAGAAAATAGTTCCAAAATAAGTTTAACGGAAATCCTTGTGCCTTTAAAAGCCGGCTTACCTTATAAAATTGTCGGGCCAGAAATTATATGTTCTTGCCAATTCATATTGGAGTGTACAAAATTATACAGACTTTCTAGAATGGCGTACAACGCTGTCTTTGATGTTATCTTCGTTGTATGGATCAGCATTTTAGTTATGAAACGCTCTACGAGTTTTCGAACAATATATTTTTAAAAATCGGTTGTAGCCCATCAGACGCCGCTATGGCAGCTACGGTTTTGCTGAGTGCGGACCTTCGAGGGGTAGATAGTCATGGTGTAGCCCGGCTAAGCGGTTATGTAAGATTGTGGGAAGCGGGCAGGGTAAATGCTACGCCTAATATACACATTACGCACGAAACGCCCAGCACAGCGGTGGTGAATGGGGATGCCGGACTAGGATTGGTAGTGGCACCTGCAGCGATGCAAGTAGCCATCAACAAAGCAATGCAGGTGGGTACGGGTTGGGTAAGTGTTCAAAATAGCAATCATTTTGGGATTGCCGGCTATCATGCCATGATGGCTTTACCCAATGATATGATCGGTATTGCCATGACGAATGCCTCGGCATTGGTAGCACCTACTTTTGGAGTGGAAAAATTATTAGGAACCAACCCCATTGCCGTGGCAATTCCGGCGGGAACTGAGCCGCCCTTTGTGGCCGATTTTGCTACTACCACCGCCGCCAATGGCAAACTTGAAATACTACAAAGAAAAAACGAACCTACACCACAGGGTTGGGTACAAACGAAAGAAGGCGAATCCAGTACCAATGCCAATGAATTAAAACAAGGTGGTGCATTGTTGCCCTTGGGTGGCGATCGGGAACATGGAAGTCACAAAGGGTATATGCTGGGAAGCATAGTAGATATTTTTTCAGCTATCCTCAGCGGTGCCAACTATGGGCCATGGGTACCACCTTTTCCCGTCTATATTCCAATGCCCGAAAATATGCCCGGTAAGGGAATTGGTCATTTTTTTGGCGCTATGCGTATCGACGCCTTCAGGCCCGCAGATGAATTCAAACAACACATGGACCAATGGATCAGAAGGTTTCGTAGTTCTGAAACAGTATCGGGTGAAAAATCAGTAATTATACCTGGTGAACCAGAAAGGGCTATGGAAGCCATTAGAATGCGTGAAGGCATGGTACTGCTGGAGCCAGTAGTGAAAGATCTGAATTTGCTTTCTGAAAAATTTGCAGTGGGTTTGTAATCCTGCGCAAATAGAGACAAGACAGATGCTCTTTAACTGAAAGGACATTATTTTTGATCACAATAAACAGTGGATTGTTTACTTTTGCGCCGCTTTCTTATTATGCACAAAAGGCTCTTCAACAAATGATGAGGCTGTTCGTCGCTAATGGGAAAAGGTTTTTCGACAATCTATTTCAAAAAATTTACAAGGGGGGAACAAATGAAAGTAATGAAGTTTGGTGGCACCAGCGTGGGTAAGCCGACAAGGATGAAAGAAGTAGCACAACTGATCACTGATACAGATGAGCCTAAAATAGTAGTACTGAGTGCCTTAAGTGGAACTACCAATGCCTTGGCGGAAATCAGTATGGCGTTGTCAACCAATGACCGCAATACAGCAAAAGAAAAAATTAGCCTGCTCGAAGCACATTACCAACAGTTTATCGCAGAGTTGTTGCTGTCAGAAAGCATGCTTACAAAAGGGAAAGCGATACTGGCAGAACATTTTGAGTTTTTATCGATTATTCTAAAAATATCATTCAGCGAAGCGCTAAATAAAGATATTTTGGCGCAAGGGGAATTGTTGAGTACCAAATTATTTTCATTGTATCTGGAGGAAATGAACATCAACCACCGCCTGATTCCAGCACTCGATTTTATGAGTTTGGATAACCAAGACGAACCGCAGGTGGGCACCATTAAAGTTAAACTGGCGCAGATATTACAAAAAAACAAAGAGGTGGGTATTTTTGTGACGCAGGGGTATATCACCAGAAATGCCAAGGGTGAGGTAGATAATTTGAAAAGGGGTGGCAGTGATTACAGCGCTTCGCTCATTGCTGCGGCAATTAATGCAAGCGTCTGCGAAATATGGACCGATATCGATGGCATGCACAACAACGATCCAAGGGTAGTTAAAACCACCCGGCCAATTGAACAGTTAAGTTTTGAGGAAGCCGCGGAACTGGCGTATTTCGGTGCTAAAATTCTACATCCCGCCAGCATTTGGCCTGCACAGTTTTACAACGTACCCGTTCGCTTACTTAATACCATGGACCCTACTGCTAAAGGCACCCTGATAACAGAACAGGCCGGAAGCACCGGCGTAAAAGCGGTAGCTGCTAAAGACAGCATTACTGCCATCAAAATAAAAAGTAGCCGCATGTTACTGGCTTATGGTTTTTTGAGAAGGGTGTTTGAGGTGTTTGAAAAATACCGCACTTCTATTGATATGATCACTACTTCGGAAGTAGCTGTTTCGGTTACCATCGACAGTGATATATTTATCAAAGAAATAACCAAAGAGCTGGAAGCTTTTGGAACTGTGGAGATTGATACCAACCAAACCATCGTCTCTATCGTGGGTAATGAGATCACAGAAACAGATCACATCATGCACCGATTGTTTGAAGCCATCGATGACGTTCCTGTTCGTATGGTGAGTTATGGAGGCAGCCGTCATAATATTTCTCTATTGATTCCAAGAAGTTACAAAGAACAAACCTTACAGGTGCTCAACAAAGGCTTGTTTGGATTAGAATAACCAGCAATTTGCGTTTGTTACACGCAGCTTTTATAACTATTGTAGCAGAACGCTACATATCAACAATGAATTGATTTACATTAAAAGGCGGGAACACGCTGGCAAGGGCGTTCCCGCCTTTTGTATTGTGTATCAATCTTTTTTTTATCTTTTTTTGGAGTAAATGCAATAAACTATTGTCCTATACCGTTAATAGAATGGTTTTTCATAGGATATTGGATTAATACGGGCTTTGATTTCTATCTAGGCCCCTTTTTTTTGCCCTTTATCCAGGTAAAACCTATTTTTTATCTTCGTCTTTCCGGTCTTTGCGTTGAAGCGGACTTTCCCCCAATTCTTTTTTGATAATCTTCGGTTCTTCCAAGCGGCCTCTTTTGTAAATGACTAATCCATTTAAAAAATTCCGTAACAACTGATCTCCGGCTTCTACATAACCTGGGTGGTCTTCGTTTCTAAATATATCTCCCAAGGCACCTTTGGTGATCTCAAAATCGACCAACGATAAAATCTCGAGGATATCATCGTTGCGCAGAGAAAGGGCTACCCTCAGCTTTTTAAGAATGTCGTTGTTGCTTAGCATAAAATAAGTTAAAATGTTGAATGATGTTGGCATAAAAAAACTCCCATCAAGGGAGTTTTTTTATGCATATAATTTCCTAGAGGATTAGCATAGCGTCTCCGTAACTAAAGAAACGGTATTTGTCTTTGATGGCTTTTTTGTAAGCTTCCATCATCAAATCGTAACCGGCAAAGGCACACGCCATGATCAACAAGCTTGTTTTTGGTAAATGAAAATTGGTCACCAATGCATCTGCAATGTTGAAGTTGTAAGGAGGGTGAATAAAATGATTCGTCCAACCTTCACTTGGTTTCAACAGTTTTTGTGCGGTGTAAGAAGTTTCCATGGCACGCATGGTCGTCGTGCCGATAGAGCATATTCTTTGACCACCTTCTTTTGCTTTGTTCACAATGGCGCAGGCTGTTTCGTCTATGTTGTAATATTCCGCATCCATTTTGTGTTTGCTGAGATCTTCCACTTCAATCGGACGGAAAGTACCCAATCCTGTGTGAAGGGTTACTTCTGCAAAACGAACCCCTTGAATCTCCAATCTTTTAATCAGTTCTTTGCTGAAATGCAATCCGGCAGTGGGTGCTGCTACAGCGCCTTCGTGCTTTGCATACACGGTTTGGTAGCGTTCTTTATCTTCTTCTTCTGGTTTGCGTTTGATGTATTTTGGCAATGGGGTTTCGCCTAAAATATCGAGCATACCACGGAATTCCTGGTCTGTACCGTCCCACAAAAAGCGAATCGTTCTTCCTCGGCTGGTTGTATTGTCAATGACTTCAGCTACCAGTTCATCGTTTTCACCGAAGTATAATTTGTTGCCCACCCTAATTTTGCGGGCTGGATCTACGATCACATCCCAAAGTTTGTTGGTTTTATTAAGTTCCCTTAGAAGGAATACTTCGATTTTAGCGCCCGTTTTTTCTTTGCGTCCATACATACGTGCGGGGAACACTTTTGTATTGTTTACCACAAAAACATCTTTGTCGTCAAAATACTCCATGATGTCGCGGAAAGTGCGGTTTTCAATTTCGCCGGTTTTGCGGTGTACCACCATCATGCGGCTTTCTTCTCTTTTTTTGGTGGGGTGTTGGGCAATAAGGTTCAGCGGTAAGTCGAATCTGAATTGAGATAATTTCATGCAATAAATAAATTTTAAAAGTGATTTATTACATGCCAGGAACTGTAAGTTATACAGAGATAAAAAGCCTTTGTTGGAGGCGTATATCATGTTACGGCATGATTTAAAAGTGGGCAAAGATACCTTTTTTTACTGATATTTGCTTGTATTTTTTACCCTGCTTCCCGCAAATCCTAGCGATCTTCTTACTGAACTTTTTTAAATTTTTAATATTCTAAAAAAGACTATGTGTTATAAGCTCCGGTTTAATTAATTTTTTTTTGATTTTTACGCCTTTAGTACGCAACTTTATAAGATGGCATAATGCCTTTTATACATATGATGAACTACCAACGCATTCTTTTAGCGTTCTTCTTGCTATTATCCATTACCCTAAAAGCACAAGAACCTGCCTCTTCTACCAAAAAACACCAAGGCCTTTTATGGGAAATCAGCGGCAACGGGCTCACAAAACCATCTTATCTATTTGGAACGATGCACGTGAGCAGCAAGTTGGCTTTTCACCTGAGTGATTCCTTTTATTTTGCGCTTCGTCAGGTGGATGCAGTGGCACTGGAATTGAATCCCGACACTTGGCAGGCCCAGATGGTTCGGCTGGCGAAGCTTAACGAAAACTACTCCGACTTTGTAAGGCAAGCAGGTAGTGATTACGTAACAGAAAAAAGTTTTCAATTATACAATTATGAAGACAAACTAAAAATGGCTTTGAGTACAGAGCCCCCAGTTGTAAATAGTTTGTTGTACCGTTCTTATAAAACACGGGATGATTTTGAAGAAGATACATTTTTAGATCTTTATATTTTTCAGGCTGGCCGAAAGCTCGGTAAATCTGCAGCGGGTGTAGAGGATTATTACGAAAGTGAAAAGCTGGTGCTGGAAGCCTATCGTGATATGGCGAATGAGAAAAAGAAAAAAGAGGTAGATCTGGATGGCGAAACTTACAGCAGCGTCCTACAAAAATTACAAAATGCCTATCGCTATGGTGACCTCGATCTGATGGATTCTTTGGATAACGTAATGGAAAAGTCTCCCGCTTTTCGTGAAAAGTTTTTGTACAAAAGAAATAATATTCAGGCGGATGCCATTGATTCCATTGTTCGTACACGCTCTCTTTTTGCCGGCGTAGGTGCAGCTCATTTGCCAGGCGAAAAAGGCGTGATTGAAATACTCAGAAGGAAAGGTTACCAACTGCGCGCTGTTAGGATGACCGACCGTGATGCAGAACAAAAAGAAGCCATCAACAAACTAAAGGTTCCAGTGCAATTTTCGAAGCAGCAATCTGACGATGGCTTTTATTCTGTAGACGTTCCGGGAACTTTGTACAGCTTAGACAATAATTACCAGGAACTGCATCGCAATCAATTTGCAGATATGACCAATGGTTCTTATTACCTGGTTACCCGTTTTAAAACTTATGCCAGTTTCATTCACCAGTCTGGTGCCATTTCTAAAAAAATAGACAGTGTCCTGTATGAACATATTCCCGGTACAATCACCAGTAAAAAACTCATCACTAAAAATGGATTTAGCGGCTACGATATCAGTAACCGCACCCGCAGAGGAGATCTGCAACGTTACCAAATCTATATCACTGCATTTGAAGTAATTATTTTTAAAATGAGTGGGAAAGGTGATTATGTTGATGGAGAAGAGGCTGAACGTTTTTTTGGATCTGTAAAGTTAAAAGCCTACGAACCGGTTACAGCAACATTTAAGCCTGCACAAGGCGGGTTCAGCATACAACTGCCTCATGAGCCACATGTGTTTTATGACAACCTGGAATCAGAACGCTGGGAATATGAAGCCGTTGATAAAACGAGCGGGGATGCCTACCTGATCATGAAAAAATCTGTGTATCAATTTGGTTTTTTGGAACCCGATAGTTTTGACCTGGCTTTGATGGAAACCTCCTTTAGAAGTGGTGAATATTTCGACAAACAGATTAGCAGAAAATACTTGAACCTTGGTGGCTACCCAGCACTACAGGTAAAAGAAAAAATGAAAAACGGATCTTACGTTCATGCACTATTTTTGATTCAGGGTCCGCACCAATACGTGATTGCACAAAGCAGCAAAAACAGTGCAGATAAATCATTTACTTTTCACAAAACTTTTCGGTTGGAGCCCTATCAATATGCTGGCTCTGTTTATTATCAGGATAGTTTTTTGCTGATGAGTATGAACACGCCAGTACAACCAGATATTGACAACAGCATTCGAACCATCATCGAAAAAACAGCCGAAGATGCAGCCAATGGCAACAATTCCAATGGCTATGTTGCTTATTGGCAAAAGTCCAAGAATGGCAAGTTCTCTAACAAAAATACCGGTGAGCTAGTGAATGTACAAATGCAAGAGTACCCAAAATATTTCTCCATCAGGGATACTGCCAAATTCTGGCAAGATGAGTTCCAGGATTTTTTGGGTAGGGGCGATCTGGTTTTGAAAGATAAGAAATGGTTTACCCGCTCAGACGGGAGCATGGGGTACCAGTTTACCATCAGAGATACTGGCTCTTCCAGAATGATACAAAGGCAATTATTGCTGAAGGGAAGAAATATTTTTACTATATCAACCCTAACAGATACCCTAAACAATCCGAGCTCATTTATAAAAGAAAGTTTTGAAAGTTTTAAGCCACACGAAAAAGTAGCGGACGCAGATGTATATACCAGTAGATTACCCTTGTTTTTTTTCGATCTGTTTAGTACAGATTCTGCACTGAGTAAAAAAGCAAAACAATCAATCGCAAATATTTATTTTGGGCCCGAAGGTTCCAATATGTTGTACGATGCGGTGAACAGGATCAGCATTGCTGATAAAAATTATTTTGAAACAAAGTCTAAATTGATCGCAGAGCTCGGTTTTATCAAAGACAGCTTATCTGACAACATCCCGGTTTACCTCAAAAAAATATATGAACAAACTGCTGATACCAGTTTGTTTCAGAACGAAGCTGTTTTGGCACTAGCACGACTAAAAACCAGTAAAAGTTTTGAAGTGTTGAAAGAATTGGTGTTGCAAGATCCACCCATCTTTGAAGATGACAACGATTATGATAATTTCTTTGAACATTTTTTCGATACGTTGGCATTAAGTAAAAATCTATTTCCCCAGATTCTGCAATTATCAACCCTCAATGATTATAAAAGTAACATCACTGATTTACTGGTAGAATTGGTAGATAGCGGATATGTAAAGGCTTCGGACTATGAGTCTTTTTTTCCCGGAATTTACATTGATGCTAAAGTTGCCTGGAAAAAACAACAGGCCGCAGAAGAAAAAGTAATGGAAGCCAATAACAAACTGGATCCCTATGATGAAGATGCAAAAGAAGAAGATTATGCAGGAAGTGGTAACAGCTATCAGTTGAACAACCAGGCGATACTGCTCATGCCGTTTTATGAAACCAATAAAAATGTAAAGCAATATTTTACGCGGATGTTGCAAAGTAAGGATGATATTGTTAGAATGAATACCGCAGTATTATTGCTACGCAATGGTAAGGAAGTTCCCGATTCTATTTTGTTAAGTTTGGCAGCAGATGAAAGACAAAGGGGCGCTTTGTTTTATAAATTAGAAAAAGTAAAAAGGTTAGATAAATTCCCTTCCAAATACCGTAACCAATTGGCAATAGCGAGAAGTTACATGATCCGCGAAAGTGATGACATTAAAATGGATTCTGTGGTATTCTTAAAAAAATCAACAGCTTCTATCAAGGGCACTTCAGGGTTGGTTTACTTTTTTAAATACAGGATCAAAAAGTCAGATGACTGGAAAATTGGGTTTAGTGGTTTGCAATCGTTTAAAGAAAACGAGCCGAGTAGCAATGACAAATTATCTATATTGACAGATAAAAAACTGCTCGCAAATGAGCCTGTAGATGATCAACTGAATTTACAATTGAGGAAAGTGGTGTTTGGATTTTTTAATAGTAGCAGAAATTTTTATCGAAACGATCAAGGTTATTTCAATTTCGGTCAAGGCGCTGATTACGAATAGCCGACTGGTGAAACTAATAGCTGGATGGTAAATGAAAGGATGTTCAGGATGGCATAGCCGCAATCAACTGCTGGGTGTACAATTCTTTGGGGCGATGTAGAATATCATCTGCAGTTCCAGTTTCAATAATTTTGCCCTGATTCATCACCATGATGCTGTCGCTGATGTAATGCACAACAGACAAGTCATGCGATATAAAAATTCCGGTAAACTGGTACTTGTTTTTGAGTTCCTGAATTAGGTTGAGTACCTGTGCTTGTACACTCACATCTAATGCAGATACACTTTCGTCGAAGATTAAAAAAGACGGTTCTAAAGCAAGGGCACGTGCAATACAAATGCGTTGGCGCTGGCCTCCACTAAATTGATGTGGATATCTGTTAAACTGGTTGGCATCCATGCTTACCTGCTCCAGTAGATGAACAGCTTTTTCTTTTCTATCCCGGTAAGACGAACCCATCCCATGCACTTTCATGGGCTCGGTAATTGCTTCGCCAATACTGATGCGCGGGTTCAATGAACCATAAGGGTCCTGAAAAATTATTTGCAAATCTTTTCTAAGTGCCCGCACTTGTTTTGGTGATAAGTCTTGAATAGGTCGGTCGTTTAAAATGATTTGCCCGGAATGAGGTTTCACTAATTGCAAAATCGTTCTTCCCAACGTAGTTTTACCACAACCACTTTCACCTACCAATCCTACCATTTCGTTTTCGTACACCGAAAAATTGACATCATCTACTGCTTTAAAATATTTATTAGCAATGCCCCATCGGTTTCTGCCTGCTGCAAACAGCACGTCCAGATGCTTTACTTCTAATACTTTTTTTTCACTCACCCCAGGTTTTTTCACAGGCAATTGCTGCAAGCTTTCGTCTGGATGCAATGCATGGCCATCTTTCAAAAAATCGGCTACCACAGGGAGTATTTTTCCTTTGCTGTTTTTGCCAGGCCGACATGCCAATAAGGCTTTTGTGTAGGGATGAGCAGGAGATTGTAGTACTTCAGAACGATTGCCTTGTTCTACCACGTTACCCTTGTGCATCACTAGAATTTCATCTGCAAAAGCATTTACTAACGCCAAGTCGTGCGTGATAAATAAAATCGCCATTTGTTGTTGCTGTTGAATTTTTTTCAACAACTGCAAAATATTTTTTTGTACCCTCACGTCTAGTGCAGTAGTGGGCTCATCTGCAATGAGCAGAGCAGGATCACAGCTCATGGCCATGGCAATCATGACTCTTTGTTTTTGACCACCGCTTATTTGATGAGGATAACGGTGTAGCATAGCCGAAGGATTGGGCAACTCTACCGATTCAAATAGTTCGATTGTTTTCTGTTGGGCTTGTTTTTTTGTTAAGCCCGTATGTAATTGTAAGCTTTCCATCACCTGTTCACCGCAGGTAAATACCGGATTGAGTGAAGTCATAGGCTCTTGAAAAATCATGGCAATCCTGTTGCCCCGGAGTTTTCGTATGCCTTCATTTTTTAAGGATAATAGGTTTATTTCCTGGCCATTGTTGTTGAACAAAATGGTGCCACCGATTTGCGCAGTGGCTGGCAGTAGTTTTAAAATGGACAGTGCTGTTACAGATTTACCTGAACCACTTTCTCCAACGATCGCCATTAATTTGCCGGGGCGTATCTCAAAAGAAATATTTTTTGCAACAGGGATGCTGCTACCATCTTGTTGAAAGCTGATGGAAAGATTTTTTACTTGCAACAATGGAGGATCCGAATGGGCAACCATGATAATAAGTTATCAATATAGAATCAGTAGCTGATGCACTGTGTGTAAAAAAGCCCATCTGTTTGATGGGCTTGCATTAGAATTTAAGATGTCTTACGGTCATGCCATCGTTGATAAGTTGTTTCAATGAATCGATGCCTATTTTCAAATGATTTTCTACATATTGAGCGGTGACTGATTGATCACTTGCTTCAGTTTTAACGCCTTCTGGCACCATCGGACTATCGCTCACCAGCAACAAAGCGCCCGTAGGAATTTTGTTGTAAAAGCCGACTGTGAATATGGTAGCGGTTTCCATATCAATGGCGTAGGCCCGTACTTTTTGGAGGTACTCTTTAAACACTTCGTCGTGTTCCCACACTCTTCTGTTAGTGGTATAACAAACGCCCGTCCAATAGTCGCATTCATAATCTCTGATGGTGGTACTAATGGCTTTTTGAAGGGCGAAAGCCGGAAGTGCAGGAACTTCTGGGGGGAAATAATCATTGCTGGTTCCTTCTCCTCTGATAGCGGCGATGGGTAAGATAAGATCGCCGATTTTGTTTCTTTTTTTAAGCCCGCCACATTTGCCCAGAAAAAGCACCGCTTTGGGATTGATGGCGGTTAAAAGATCCATGATGGTAGCAGCACCCGGGCTCCCCATACCAAAATTAATGATGGTAATATTATCTGCAGTAGCACATTGCATGGGCCTGTCCAAGCCAACAACTTCTACTTTATTCCATGCGGCGAACCTGGTCACATAATTAGAAAAATTGGTCAGCAAAATATATTCTCCGAAATTCTTTAGTTTTTCTCCAGTGTATCTTGGTAGCCAATTGTCGACGATGTCTTCTTTTGTTTTCATTTATTTTTTTTAAGTTGAATAAAATTACAAAAAAGATCGGGGAATAGCGAATCTGTCGATCGACCAGCTTATAATATAAAAATTATGAGACAAAATTTTTGAATGCTAATTAATCTTTTTATATTGGAGTACTAAAACTACTTAATATGAAAAGACTCTTTTCGATTGCTTTAGCTTGCTCCTTTTTGCTTTTTTCGTGTAAAAAAATGGGAGAAGAAACCGGGGAGCCCGAACAACAGCCTACATTGGTAAGGGCTGAAAAAATTGATGAAAAAATCAGGAATTCTATTAGTACACAGGGTTCTTTTGAATGGTCAGGTGAAAGTGCAGAGATACTTTGGAGTGCATTGCAGCACCGCGACAACTTACTTTCCGTTGGTTATAAACCCGCTTCCGCAGGGAATGTAGATGAATTGTTGCATACCATCGATTTTACTTCAGCTGAATGGGAAGCAGCAAAAACATCATTGGTGCAAATGATACTTGCATCAGAGCAACAACTCAACAAAAATATTACCATCAATAGTTTAGGATTGTATGAAGATGAAGTGTTGCCTGTAATAAACGTAGTAGTCAAAAATATAGGGACCCTCAAAATGCTTCGCAGTAGCAATAATGTACGGTATGCCGAGCCGATGGGTTACGAGCCCGCCATCAATGTTGTGTCGGCAGAAAGCAGTAGTGGTTGTGGCAGCAATACTGCTGAACCGGGGTTGATGGCAGGAGTTGATTACACTACGATTGCTCCCAACAGCAAACAATCATGGAACTATGTTTACCACAATATTCCAAATGCCTGGACAAAATCAACCGGTAATGGCATCAAAATTTTTATCATCGACAGTGGCAGTGAGTTTGATCAGGACAATCTTGGATCTGCCTTTAACCAAGGGTACAGTGCTGGTAGAACTATTGAAAGAATTGTTACTTTACCGCGTTCTACTTTTCTGGGCATACCAACGGGCCCTGTTGAGACTGCAGATGACGGTTGTGGACACGGCACTTCTATGGCAGGTGCAGCTGCTGCACCGCGGGGTACGGATGGAGCGGCGGTTGGTGTAGCTTACAACAGCAACTTGGTTTCTTGTCGCGCCGCAGAAGATGTATTGATTGATGCCAGCAGAGAAGTAACAGGGGTTACCAATGCATTCACAAATGCCGGAAACAGAGCCGATGTTCGGATCATCAGCATGAGCATGGGAAGGATTACCAGCAGTTCTCAAATCAGAGATGCCGTGCGCTATGCCAACGGTAAAGGCAAATTAATTTTTTGTGCCTCGGGTACATCTTTTGGCTGGACGTCGGGTTGGTTTGGTGTCATTTTTCCGGCTACCATGAGTGAGGTAAATGCAGTAACGGGCGTTCGTGATAACAACTTCAACAATCGATGTACTGCTTGTCATGATGGGTCTGAAACAGATTTCACCATCGTAATGGAAAAAGCCTCAAATGAAAGGCATCCTTTGACATTGGCGATGAGTGGAAATGTTCCTTCAACAGTGGGCGGATCCTCTGTTTCAACGGCTACTGCAGCAGGTATTGCAGCGCTGGTTTGGAGCAAATTTCCTACTTACAACAAAACCCAGGTGCTCAATAAATTGATTACTACCAGTGCCAATTATCCGAG
>Ga0105046_10007061_pt1 | contig 17719 bp, 10 predicted proteins | sample MAT03_FD_78385 | JGI IMG/M metagenome (GOLD analysis project Ga0105046, IMG submission 78385) | Freshwater microbial communities from Lake Fryxell liftoff mats and glacier meltwater in Antarctica - MAT-03 (megahit assembly) | ecosystem: Environmental > Aquatic > Freshwater > Ice > Liftoff...
AATGACAAGGCGCTCGAAATGCACTGAATAAAAATTGATCACGAACTTTGTCTTTTATTTTAAACAAATACCAAGCGTACCTGTCATGTTGAGCCTGCGAAACATCTGGATACTTGCTCTGATTACTCTGCTCGTTAGCGTCTGTGACGCGCCACGTCCTGTTTTCTATCAGATGCAGTTGTACCATATCGAAATCATCTTTGACGAGCATACCAACGAATTGAAAACCAATTCTTTGGACTGGATTGTGATCTCGACGTACGTGATCGAGACATAGGAGGTTTATTCCATGACCCGGCACTCCACCCGCCGGTTTTTTTGCCGCCCGGCCTCCGCATCGTTCGGGGAGACCGGGCGGCTTTCGCCGAAGCCTTTCCAGGTCAGTTGGGTAGGCGGTATCCCTTTGGCGATCAGCGCGTTGTATACGGCCTGGGCGCGCAGTTCGGACAGGGCCCGGTTGCTGGCGTCGTCGCTCACATTGTCGGTATGGCCGCCGATCTCGAGGCGTAGCGAAGGGTTGTTTTGCAATACCCGGGCGAGTTTTCCGAGCGCCGTTTCGGCTTCGGGGCGCAGGTCTGATTTGCCGGTATTGAACAGCAGCGCGTCCGGCATGGTGTATTTTTTATCCACGGAAAGGGCTTGTTCGATGGCCGCGTTTTCGTCTTCCACGATGGTAAAATCATCGAACAGGTAGTAGGCGATGCGTTTGGTTTTTTTCCAGAATTCAAGGCTCTGGTTGCGCTCGTCTAATTTTACCCGCTCCCCGGCGGCCATGTTGATCGGCGTTACCGCGTCGAAGAAAAAGTTGCCGAACAGGAAGTATTTGTACCCGCTGCGGTCGGCTTTGAACGCTAAGGAGAGATAGCGCCAGGTCCCGGCGGTTTCCACGATGTCGGGGAGGTTTACCTGCGGCGTCACCGCAAAATCGAGTTGGCTCACCATGAAATTTTCCTGGGTCTGGATTTTTCCATCGGAGAAATAAAACCCGAAGTTGCCGCAGAACGTCGGGCGGAGACCGGTCATGCGGCCGTATACTTTGTTGAGGTGCTGGCTGCCTAAGGAATCGTTGGTGTACACCCAAAAACCAAGCCGGTAGGTCTTGCCTTTTTCGAGCGGTTTGGCCAGTGTTCCCTGGATAAGTTCATGGTAATCAAAGGAGAATTGTCCGTCCTGAAACGGGTGGTACATGATGAGGCCCATCATCCGCTGCCCTTTGTGCGGCTTGGGGAACGTCGGGCAGCCCGCCACGGAATCCCACTGCAACAGGTCGGGCGTCTGCACCTCGAAGGTTCGCCAGCCTTGCGCGCTGGTGTTTACGATGTCGGAGGCGCCCGCAAACTGGCAGGGCTTGGGCGAGGCCTGCCAAATACCCGCTTGTTTCGGAGCTTGACGTTCGAAACCGCCGTTGACGACGAGGTTTTGGGTAAATAAATTCGAAAGGGCGAACAGGGAAAGGAAGAATACCGGGATAGGGCGTTGCAGCATAGGACGTTATGTTGATCAGAAAACGAAAGGTCTTTGAGATGGTGCATAAATATCCGCGCGTGCTGCTTTGGGGTTGTGTATTTTTTCATAAAATTACAACGCAAAAAGTTCTAAAATTTGCCCTCCGATAATAAAACGAAACACCTCCTCCGCCCAAACCATAAAAATGACTTCTTCAGACAAAGATAGATCGCTCTTTTTATGCCATGACAATAGCAATTTTTGGAGCGCTGAATGGAATGGTATATTACGGTAATTTTCCAGTATTATCGCCCTCACAATTGCTGGAGGGATAATTTCTGGTACTTTCGGCATAAATTTACCAAACGTATGAAGTACCGCTGTTTTTTATTAGCAATTACATTGGCAGGATGCACCGGTAATGAGCCGCAAAAAGCAGCAACTGCTGACCGGGATACCGTAATTCTACAAACCGAACCGGTTCGGGAAAAACCGGCGGAAAAACCAGTAGTACCCTTGCCGGGCGCTACAATTTATTCCAATGAACGGTTTAAGGAAGTACGGGTGGAAAGAACAGCGCAGCATACATTTCTCGTGCAGGGCAAGGGCCAAATTTTCGAGGCAAGTTTTAACTGGGTCGTAGAGGATGGCCACTATGAGCTGAAAAAAGGGTTTGAGATGACCGATGCCGGCGCTCCGGAATGGGGTAACTTCAGGTTTACGGTCGACGTGCAAAAAGAACGTGCGAATTCAACCTTAATGTTAATTCTGTTTGAATCCAGCCCCAAAGACGGGAGCCGTCAATTTGAATTACCGGTTGTGCTTTATTGACGCTGCCGGCGTGCCGCTGTGAAGGATTGCAACATCCTCACCGAGGCTGGCAGCATGTCTTCCCGTTTGAAGTGGGATGCCAGTGTTCGCTGGGCTGGGGATTCAAGGCAGTTCGATAATAGATTGATTAGCAGTGGATTGCTTTAGGTTGCGTTTGCCAGCACAGCCAGCGCGGATAATATGTCACAAGGCTGAAGCCTTACGCTCAATGCCGCTAACTTAAGGCCTCGGAGAGGTCTAACATTTGTTTGGCAACCTACATATTATTTAACGTTAGGCCTCTCCGAGGCCATTCGTGATTTTAATGCATTCGCCTTTTGCTACAAACGTTAGGCCTCTCCGAGGCCATTCCACCCCAACTGCAATTCTGTCATTTCCGCCGCAGCCTGTGTTTTCACATGCTGCAATCTACTCCCACCATCTTGGGTGGCGGCATGTGAAAAAACAGGTTGCGGCGCCAATAAATGCCTGTCATTGTGTGGCATACATCTATGGATTATTTTATTTTCTTAGCACTTGATATCCGCTTCATTTCTGCATCAACAGACTGTTCCGTCCATCCAGTTTCTTCAATAAAGTCGAAATTCAATGGCAGGCTGCTGTCCGCTGTATTGATGTTTGCTTTGACAAAATCATCCCTAGTGATATCAGCGGAAATCGTATCAGGAATTGTGTCGACCAAACGATACAGATTCTCTTCTATCATCGCATAACAATGATGTAGTCCGCCTGAACAAAATTCTTCACCCGCAGTATCGCTGTGTCGTAAACCGAGCATTCGGGAGTGCGGAGATTAGTCTCATGGACAAAGTCCTTTACCTACAGCTCATTCGAGATAAAAAAATTGGTGGAGACACCCGAGAAGTTCAGCTCCTTCAAGTCGATGTAGTGAAGAACATTGCTACCGTTCCTAAGGAACGCGGAACGAATACTATCGACAAAATGATCGTGTCAAAATCCGGTCACCCTATTCCTCCCCGATTTTTTTCAAATACCAGCCCTCAAACAAATCCGGATCAGCCAAAAGCTGATCCAGCGCTTCATCCGTTGGATTGATCAGATAATCGCTACCCATGCTTAGGAAAGGGGTGATCTTGTTGTAATAATCCAGCCGCTGTTCAAAATTTTTTTTGTCCTTTTGAAAAGTCAGTTTGACCGCCAAATCGCTCTTTCCGGTCCCGGAAATGGTATACAAAAGCCAGTTCGTATGACCCTGAGGCTGCACATTCAGAAAATAGGTTTGCTGCTTTTGCCGGAATACCAGCGGAACATTATCGGCTGACAGGCTGTCGGCTTCCGGTATCAAGTCGTTTCCGCCAAGACTACCCGCTACGGGTACATCAAAATTTGTGACGGTTTTTGTGTCTAAATCGATCAGCATCAATGGCTTGATGCTATTTGCCAAAACATACCAATCGCCCTGGCTGACCAGCGTTGTTATTTGTCGCTCCGGGTTGATCTCTTTCTCAGGGCTTGCCGTGTTCACCGTACTGTAAATAAAGCGGTTGGTGATTTGAAAATCCAGCAGCCGCCCGGCTTTTTGTTCTTTCAAAAAAAGCTGTTTTAAGGCCGCTACGTCTTTTTTGGCCAAACGGGTTTCTCCGGAAATAAAAAGTTGGGTGTTGCTCAGGCGCTCCATCCGCAGACATTGTTTGAATAAAGCGCTATCGCTGTTTTTATCCGGTTCTATCAGTTCATAAACCCCCGGCCAATGCGCGGGGATCGTTTTTTGATCCTTGCCCGATTGCGGCATCGGTTTTTCCAAATAGACCGCGTTGCAAGCTGTGAATAATAAGAAGCAAAAGATGAATAGTAGCGGAGATTTCATGGTTGGAAATGTTGATTTGTTTATGCCTGGAAAAGGAGACGACATGCGCGTATTTTTATACAAACATACTATAAATGCATCAGCTTCGTAGCATACTGCTCCGGCTTAAACGTACCGCCCTCCCTGGAATGCGGCGGTAAAAACTGCCAGGGTGTGATCTGCCTGGTCCAGTCGAAAGAATTGTTCTCCTTGTGCCGGCGCCTGTATTCCACCGGCGTGCAACTGCGGTACTTCTTGAACAGGCGGTTAAAATTGGCCACGTTGTTGAACCCGGAGCGATAACAAATCTGGTTGATCGTTTCATCGGTGCTCAACAACAACTTGCAGGCGTGGCCGATACGCACGTCCAGCAGAAACAGGGTAAAACTCTTGTTGGTGTATTTCTGGAAAAAGTGGCTGAATGACGAAGCGCTCATATTAACCATGGCCGCCATTTCACCGATCTTGATGCTGTGGTCGTCGAAGTTTTTCAGGATGTAGCTGTACACCATCTGGATGCGGTTGCTGTCCGATTTCAGGGCCTGTGGGGTGAAGCCCTCGCTCACGAGAAAGCTGGATTCGGTGGACTGCGACAAGATATCGAGCAACTCCAGGAAACCGATAACACTGCCAAACCCTTTATCTTCGGTCAGGCCGATCATCTTTTGCATGGCGGTCTCAAACGTCTTACCCTGAAACTTGATGCCCCTTGCGGCGTCCTGCAACAATTTCCGGATTTTATAAAAACGCTCCTTTTGAAGCAGGTGCCCGGCAAATAAATCCATGGCAAACTGAATGGTGATCACGCGGTAAGGTTGCCCGCCAGCTTGCATGGCCTCGTCGCCATCCCATTTGTGGTAGAGATATGGGCCGAGTAGCACCAGATCGAATTCATTGTAGCGCTCCGTCGAGTCGCCCACAATCCGCGTGCCGGAGATGCCGGCTACCAAATTGAGCTCAAATTCCGGATGGCTGTGGATGGGGTAATCGAAGCCGTTGTTAAAGGAGTCGAGGACCACGAGCACGTCAGGCTGCCTCAAAGGCGTGATTTCCCGGTAAATATTCATTTTTAAAATTTTATTTTACGGTCAAAGTACTTGACAAACAAGTATTTCACAATAGTACTACTTATTCGCATTAAAGTATCAATTCTGTCTTGCTTAATTGTTGACTTTTGCCATCCCGGACCATTTGGAATGAAAATCAGCATATATCAAATTGGGATAACATGGGAACAATTTTTACCAATCCGTCTCTTTCTTCTTTCTCCTTTCCGCACGTTCGTTTTTTGACTTTTCTTGTGTCGGCTATGTTGTTCTGTGCTGCTCAAACAGCCTTTGCACAAGATATAGAGGTGAACGGCACTGTTTTATCCTCCGAAGATCGGGAGCCCCTCACAGGAGTGAGCGTGGTGCAAAAAGGGACCACCAACGGCGCCATCACCGGCCTGGACGGCAAATTCCGGCTCCGCGTTGCGTCCGATGCCGTCCTGACCTTCAGTTACGTGGGTTTTGAAACCCAGGAAATCCCGGTACAAGGCCGCGCGCAGTTCGACGTGACCATGAGCAGCGGTTCGAAGATTTTGCAGGACGTGGTCGTAACCGGTTACCGCAAGGAAATTCGCTCAGACGTAGCCTCCGCCATCTCTTCGATCAAGGGCAAAGACGTGGAAAAACTCGTGGTGCTCGGCATCGACCAGGCCTTGCAGGGCCAGGCCCCCGGTTTGCAGGTCACTCAAACCACCGGTGCGCCGGGCGACGACATCGCGGTGCGAATTCGCGGCGCAGGCACCTTGGGGAACAACAACCCCCTGTTTATCATCGATGGGGTACCGACGACCGGCAACATCAACATGTTTTCCACCGCCGACATCGAATCCATCGAAATCCTCAAAGACGGCGCTGCAGCCGCCATTTACGGCGCGCGCGCAGCCAACGGGGTAATCGTCATTACCACGAAAAAAGGCAAATCGGGCAAACCCAGCTTCACCTTTAATACCTCCGCCGGCTTTTCCGAAGCGTACCGGCTGCCGAAACTGTTGAACTCCAAAGAGTTCCTGGAGATCCGCAACGAGGCGATCACCAACGCCAATGTCCTGCGCGACCTGCCGCACCAACTCGATACCTACGACCCGGCCATTATCGACACTTTAGCCAATGTGGACTGGCTCGACCAGGTGTTCAACCGCGCGCCGATGCAGCATTACAGCTTGAGCGGAGCAGGGGGCGGGGAAAGCAGCAACTACTACCTCATGGGCGAATACCTCAACCAGCAAGGCGTGTTCCGGGGACAGGGTTTTGAAAAATATGCCCTGCGTTTCAACGGGGAGGTGGGTAATAAACGCCTCAAAATCGGCAACAATATCTCGTTTTCCTATACCAAACGCGACGTCATAAACAGCTCCGGCGACGGCTTCGGGCCGGGCAACGAAGCCAGCGGCATCCGCTACGCGCTGATCGCCGCGCCGGTTTTCCCGGTTCGGTATCCCAATGGCAATTATATAAAGGTGTCCTCGGAATTGGGCGAACCCACGCTGTACGGCGACGGCAACGCCAATCCCCTGGCCTTCATCGACGCTACGGACTGGACCATCAACCGCCACCGGATTTTCGGCAACGTATTCGCCGAACTGAGCTTGCTCGAGGGCCTGAAAATCCGCACCAACCTCGGGGCTGATTTCCTTTTTGAAAACGAAAAACGCTTCAAGGAACGACTCTCTCAGGCGATCTACAACCCGACTTCGCTCACGGAAGGTCGTGTATTTGACCAAAACTTAGTCTGGAACAACACCATCGATTTTCAGCGCAGTTTCCGCAAAAACCGGGTTTCCGCTTTGCTCGGCATGGAAGCCATTCAGAATCAGACCAATTACCTGGGCGCTTCTGCCAATAATTTTTCCCGTACAGATCCTTTGTTCCGCTACCTGAACAACAGCATTACCGAAGACATTCAAAACGTCGGCATATCGGGCATCGTCACGGAATGGGCCCTCTTCTCCTACTTTGCCCAGGCCGGTTATACGTACGACAGCCGCTACGTGATCAACGCCTCAGTGCGCCGCGACGGCTCTTCGCGTTTCGGGCGAAACAACCGTTACGGCGTGTTTCCCTCGGTGTCTGCGGCCTGGAATATATCGAACGAGCGGTTTATGAGCAAAATCAATTTTATTTCATCGCTGAAACTACGCGCCAGCTGGGGCCAGCTCGGCAACCAGGAAATTGGCGTGTATCCGTTCAGTTCCCTGGTGCAGACGGGGAATCGGGTGTATTCCTTCGGCGGCAATGTCGTTACCGGCGCGAATCTGGTGGAAGCCGGCAACAGCAATATCAAGTGGGAAACCTGCGAGCAAATCAACTTCGGCCTCGATCTCGCCGTCTGGGGCGACCGGCTTTCGTTCATTTTCGATTACTACCGCAAACGAACCGATGGCATTCTGGTTCGTGTACCCGTTCCGCAGGCCGGTGGGGGGCAACGTCCGCCTTTCGTCAACGCCGGTGAGGTGGAGAACAAAGGCGTAGAACTCGGGGTGATTTTCAAAAATAAAAGCGGCGATTTTGGGTACAGTTTCGGCGCCAATATTTCCTCGGTGCAGAACAAAGTACTGTCGGTGGCCGAAAGCGAACCTATTCTCGGCGGCTTCGGCTTATCTGACGGCGCCATCACCAAAACGGAGCCGGGCTATCCGGTTGGGTCGTTTTACCTCTGGAAAATGGTTGGTATTTTCCAGAATCAGGCGGAAATCGACGCCAGTCCGTTCCAGACCGACGACACCCGCCCGGGCGACGTCAAATTTGCCGACCTGAACGGCGACAATAAAATCGACGACAAAGACCGCGACCATTTCGGCAACCCGTTTCCGGATTTTATCTACGGCGTAAACGCCAATTTTACCTGGAAAAACCTCGAACTCTCCATTTTAGCGCAAGGCGTACAGGGCAACGACGTGTATTTTCTCTACGGTAATTTCGCCTACGAAACCCAGGCACGCGGTTTTAATTCCTACGCCGACATCCTGAACCGCTGGACGCCAACGAACACCAATACCGACATTCCAAAGGTGAGCGTGGACGACCGCAACGGCAATCGACGCATTTCCACCCGCTGGCTGGAAGACGGCTCTTACCTGCGGATCCGCAATATCACCCTGGGATATAATTTCAAATCCCTGATCCACAGCGACGCCATCGGCAGCCTGCGCCTGTACGTGACGGCGCAAAACGCTTTCACGTTTACGAAATACCCCGGTTTAGACCCCGAAATACAGGCCAACACCAACGACACCCGAGGCTTGGACATCTCCTCGGACCTCGCGGTGGGTATCGACTGGGGGACCGTTCCTGCGCCGAGGACATTTGTGGTGGGGGTTAGTATGGGATTTTGAGGAGGAAGGTTTAGAAAGTTTAAAGGTTTAGAAAGTTTAAAGGGTTTAGAAGGTTTAGAGCGGTATCCATTAAAATCCTGCTAATCTCTTGCAGATCAAACGGCCAAAAAGTAGCAAGAGAATTGTGTTAATCGTGTCCCAAATACGCTATGAGGAAGATCGAATACGGATTGGATCCGGATTTGGCAACTAAACGCTCTAAACCTCCTAAACCCTTCTAAACCCCCTAAACCATCTAAACCATAAACGATTCAAAATCATGAAAATAAGACCTACACTTTGCTTCTTCGCCGCCCTCGCGTTTGTTTCCTGCCAGGGCATTCTCGACAAGGATCCGCTGGGCACCCTGGACGCCGGCTCTTTTTTCCAGAGTTCCAACGACGCGGTACAGGCGGTAAACGCCGCGTACGGTCCCCTGCTGTTCAACAACGAGAACAACAATTTTTACTGGGCGTTTGGCGAAGTAACATCCGACGAAGCCGTGGTGGGTGGCGACGGCTCCCGGCCGGGCATTACCGAGCTCGATTTTTTCACGTACACGCCCCGCACGGAGGAGTTCAATGACTTCTGGAAGTTGAATTACCAGGGCATCACCCAATGCAACACGGTGATCGACAAGGTACCGGGCGTGAACATGGACGGAACGCTGAAAAACCGCGTGCTGGGCGAGGCGTATTTCCTTCGGGCCTATTATTATTTCCTGCTGACCCAGGTGTACGGCGATGTGCCGCTGCTCACGAAAATCACCCCGCCGGACGAGTTAAAAGTGCCGGCCACCCCGAAAGCCGACGTGTACCGGCAAATCATCGCGGATTGCGACTTTGCCGCCTCTGTCCTGCCGGTTCAGTTTTCCGGACTGGACGTAGGGCGCGCCACCAAGGGGGCTGCCCTTGCGTTGGCCGCTAAAGCTTATCTGTATCAAAAGAACTGGGAGCAGGTGCTGGTGTATGTGAGCAAAGTGAAAGACCTGAACCAATACGCGTTGATGGCCGATTTTGAGGATAATTTTCGGGAAAACACCCAAAACAATTCAGAATCGGTTTGGGAAATCCAGCACACCAACCTGGAACTGGGCGTCGGCAATTCGCTCAACCAGTGGTGGGCGTCCAAAAAATTCAACGAAGGCTACGGCTTTGCGGAGGTGACCCAGTCGTTCATGGATGCTTTCGAGCCGAACGACCCGCGCCGGCGATTCACGGTGGCCATGAACAACGAGCCCTATTTCGGGCTGATCTATAAAAACTCCTTTTCCTCCACCAAATTTAGCGTGCGCAAATACCTTCAACCCGACAGCACGGCGACGCAGAAAGCCGATGGCGACATCAATTACACCGCCATCCGCTACGCCGAGGTGCTGCTCTGGGAGGCCGAGGCCTTGGCGGAACTCAACCGGGCATCCGATGCTCAAGTCCCGCTCGAGCAGGTGCGCGCCCGCGCCCGCGCACAGGCCGCCAACCCCGCGACCACTTTGCCCGCCGTAACGACCACCGACCAGGCCGCCATGATCGAAGCCGTGCGCCACGAACGCCAGGTGGAACTGGGTTTCGAAATGCACCGCTTTTTCGACCTCGTGCGTTGGGGAATCGCCGCGCAAAAGATGCCGAATTTCCAAACCGGCAAACACGAAGTATTTCCGCTCCCGCAAACCGAACTGGATTTGAACCCGAAACTGGTGCAGAATCTGGGTTATTGAGCCCTGCTTTTCCTCCCCCCGGCCCCGGAGGGGGAGAGGCTTCGCGCTCGGTATGGAGATGTAGAGAAGTAAGGATTTTGGAATAAGCAAAAACGAGGTCATCCTAAACCGCAATTTCAATATAGGCCACCCTGAATTCCAGGCCCTCCCCCCGGCCCCCTCTGGAGGGGGCCGGGGGGAGGAAAAGCAGGGCTCAATACCCCCCAAGCCCCATTCAAACTAAGCTTTAACACAAACAAAATAAATGCATTATATAAAATCAATCCTCTTCACCGCGTCCATACTGGCGCCACTTCTCCTCGCCGCCCAGGCCTCGCAAATCAGCATTCCACGTGTGGACCTGATGCCCAACGAGCCTGCTCCGTACAATGTGCGCAACTGGAAAGAAGTGGCCTTGAAATACGATTCCTTCGTGTACGATATCCAAAAAACAGGGCAATATCTGCCGCTGGTACACCTCCACGCCAGCGGATTTAATTACCCGCAAAACCCGATGTTCGGCTTGCATACCTACGTGGGCACCAACTCGCCGCAGGCCAACGAGGCCATCAACGTACTGCCTTCGCTGGTAGGCGCCACCCTGGCCGGCATTGATAAATCCGACCAGTTCGGCCAGAACTGGGTGCTCATGAGCCAGGATTTTTTCAATAAAAACAACGGCGAACTGATTTACCTCAACAGCCCGAACAGCGGCAGCGGCAGCGACTGGTGGTACGACCTGATGCCCAACGTGTTTTTCTACCAACTCTACGACCTCTACCCGAACATCGGCGGGGATGCCGAATTTCAGTTTACCTCGGTGGCCGACCGTTTCCTGGGGGCCGTACGCGGCATGGGCGGCAGCGCCACGCCCTGGCAAAAATCGTATATGAATTACCGCGCCTGGAATTTCAAAACCATGCAGGCCAATACCAGCAGCGTACCCGAACCCGAAGCAGCCGGGGCATATTCCTGGGTGTTGTACAACGCCTACAAAAAAACCGGAAACCCGGCCTACCTGCAAGGCGCAGAGTGGAGTATGGAATTTTTGAACGAATGGACGTCCAACCCATCCTATGAACTGCAATTGCCCTACGGTACCTGCACGGCAGCCAAAATGAACGCCGAACTGGGCACTGCGTACGACATTGAAAAAATGCTCAACTGGTCTTTCGACCGAGGCCCTTTGCGTGGCTGGGGAACCATCGTCGGTACCTGGGGCGGTCTGAACGCATCCGGTCTGGTGGGTGAAGCCAACGACGCGGGCAACGATTATGCCTTCCAATTAAACGGCGTGCAGCAGGCGGCTATGCTCGTGCCGATGGTGCGCTACGACAAACGTTTCGCCCGGGCCATCGGCAAATGGGTGCTCAACCTGGCCAATGCCACCCGGCTTTTTTACCCCACTTTTTTACCCGCTTCGATGCAGGATGCCTCGGCCTGGTCCAATGCGCACGATCCCGACCACGTGATCGGCTACGAGGCGTTGCGGGAAAAATATCAAACGCTGTCGCCTTATTCCACCGGCGACGCCCTCGGCGGCGGCTGGGCAGGCACCAACCTGGCGTTGTACGGCACTTCTTCCATCGGCTATTTAGGCGCCATGGTGGAAAAAACCAATGTCGATAAAATCCTAAAAATCAACCTGTTAAAAACAGATTTTTTCCAGGATAGCGCTTTCCCGACCTACCTGTTGTTCAATCCCTATGCGCAATCCAAATCGGTAGAACTCGCACTCGGCGCCACGGCGACGGATGTGTACGACGCGATGTCAGAAACATTTCTGATTCAGGGCGCGAGCGGCACCGTGACGCTGAACATCCCCGCCAACCAGGCCCTGCTGGTGACCCTGGCTCCTTCCGGCGGCGCAATAAGCTATTCCCGCAATAAAATGCTGATCAACGGCACCGTGGTAGATTACCGGCAAAGCGCGCAGCCGTTTCAGTACACCCCGAGGATACAGGCCCTGGCCTCCGCGAATTCGCAGGTTGAATTCGGCGATTCCACGGCGGTTTTTTCCAAAACCTTCGATGCGGATTCGGATAATTTTACCTGGATATGGAGCGCCGGCGGCGGTACAATTTCCGGCGTGGGCGCCGCAGTACAATGGATCGCTCCGGCCGCAGGAGGTACCTACGAAATCACGCTGATCGTGGCCGACGAAAGCGGACACCGCGATACGGCTACGCTGAATGTACAGGCCGTCGCCGAAATCAACCAGGCGCCGCAACTTGGCGGAATTCAAAAAAGCGCGGCTTACGTCGGCACAAACGGCATGCTGGAACTTACTGTTCCGGCGCTTGATCCCAATGGCGACCCCTTGACCTACGCCTGGACTGCCAACGCCGGCGTGCTCAGCGGCACGGGCAATACCGTGAACTGGACTGCCCCGGCCTCGCAGGGCATCGTTCAATTCACCGTGACCGTCAGTGACGACCAAGGTTTATCGGCTACGGCGGGCACAAGCGTTTTGGTGAAAAATTTTACGGCTACTGCGGGTAACCTCATTGCGTATTATCCTTTCTCCGCCAATGCCAATGACCTGAGCGGCAACGGGTTGAACGGACAGACGAGCGGCGGAACCTTATTCGTGCCCGACTTTTCCGGGAATGCCGCCAGCGCCGCGCAGTTCGACGGCATCAACGACAACATTACCGTTCCGAATAACCCGTTGCTCAATTTTCAGCAGGCCATTACGGTGAGTTGCTGGTTCAGACCCAAACTGTTGGCCGACCACGAAGTTTTCCTGCTCTCGCACGGCAGCTGGCAAAACCGCTGGAAAATTTCGGTTACGCCCGAGCAAAAAATCCGCTGGACACTCAACAGCCTCAACGCCATCGGCGACCTCGACTCTGACCTTTCCATTGCCAAAGACAGCCTGTATTACCTGAGCGTCAGCTACGACGGCGCCCTGATGGCGCTTTACCTGAACGGCGCCTTGCAGAGTTACAAGCCCCTGAACGGTTTGATCCGCACGGCGGCTCTTCCCTTTCTGATGGGTCAGATGCTGCCGGGCAATACCGATTTTAATTTCAAAGGAATACTCGACGAAGTGAAAATTTTCGACCATGCGCTCACGCCCGATGCCGTGTACTCGCTGTATGAAAGCAGTCTGACCGGCGTGGCAGAAACCTGGAAAAAAGCGCCGGATATGCTGGTGCAACCCAACCCGGTCGGGGATATCCTGACCGTCACCCTACCCGAAGTGCCGGACGAAACGGCGCTTCTGTCCGTCTACGACCTTGGCGGACAGTTGATGGCACAACAAAAGGTCGGCCGGCAGGTGATTGCAAATTTTAATGCAAAATACTGGAAAGCAGGTCTTTATGTCGTGATTTACCAATCAGATTCCTTTAATACGACGCAAAGATTTGTGAAAATGTGATGCGGCCGCAGCGTCGGACCGCTTATTGAAATCGAATTGTTTTTTCAAAAATTTAAATTCAACTGATCATGAAACGGCGTTTACAACTATTACATTTAATCGTCTTCGGCCTGCTTTTTGCGGCTGCGGGCGTTTTTGCCCAAATCCCCGTTGCCAATTATCCGTTCACGGGTAGTGCCAGGGATATTTCGGCCGGCGGCAACGACGCAAGTGTTCACGGCGCAACGCTGACACAGGACCGCTTCGGCTGGGCCAACAGCGCGTTCCTGTTTGACGGTACGCAGGCTTTCCTGCAGGCCCCTAATTCAGCGGCGCTCAATTCCAATTACACAACGGTCAGTTTTTGGATCAAAGCCACAGAAATACCGGCACAGTCAGAGGTCTATCTACTGTCGTTCGGCGGCTGGCAGGAACGCTGGAAAATTTCCCTGCCGAACCACGGCAAAATCGTTTGGTCGACCAATAACTCCAGCGGCGGCTCGGATATGGATGCCGGTGCAGCCAACGTCCTGCCAACAGGCGTCTGGAAGCACGTGGTCTTCGTACACGACGGCGCCAAGGACATTATTTACATGAACGGCGTGGAGGCGGCGAATAAAAACGTGAGCGGCACGCTGAACAGCACGACCAAGCCCCTGGGCATCGGCTATAACGCAGTGGATGGCGGCAATTTTTTCAAAGGCGCCCTCGATGAAGTGCAGGTTTACAACGTAGCGCTTAGTGCCCCGCAAATCGCGGCTTTATACGCTTCGCAGAACACTGCGCCGGTGGTATCGCCCGGTTTAGTAGCCTCCTACGCCTTCAGCAACAACGGTTCAGACGGATCGACTTTTGGCAACCACGCAACGTTGACCGACGTAAAATCGACTACCGACCGCTTCGGCTATGGCAACAGCGCGTTCTCCTTCAACGGAACATCTTCGGAAGTTACGGCAAGTAATTCTGCACAACTCAACTCCGATTACACGACGGTCAGTTTCTGGATCAAGCCCAATTCCTTTGCGGCGCCCGGTTCCGAAACTTATGTGTTGTCGTTTGGCGGCTGGCAGGAGCGCTGGAAGATTTCCATGCCCGACCACGGCAAACCGGTATGGACAACCAACGCCCAGAGCTGCTGCTCCGACCTGGATTCCGGCGATCCGCTGGCACTCGGCGTTTGGAGACACGTGGTGATGGTACACAATGGAACGAAGGACAAAATCTTCTTCGACGGCGTGTTGAAAAATGAAAAAGATTCACCCGGCGCCCTGAAAAGCACCACATATCCGCTTGGAATCGGGTACAATGGCGTAGACGGCGGCAACTGGTTCGACGGCGTGCTCGATGAAGTACAGATTTACAACTATGCCCTGAGCGACGTGGAGATAGCCGCTTTGTATACCGTGCAATCGACTTTTCCCGGTTCGGCAACTGATCTGGTGGCCGATTATTCCTTTGCCGGCGATGCCCGGGACGCTACCCAGTTCGGAAACGATGCGGTCGTAAACGGCGCGACGCCGACGACCGACCGCTTCGGCTACGCCTCCAATGCCTATAATTTTGACGGCACGAGTTCCATTGAGGCAGCCAATTCGATCCAGCTGAATTCGAATTTTGCTACCGTCAGTTTTTGGGTGAAAGTAGATGAATTAGCGGCCCCGGGCAGCGAATCATACCTGCTTTCCTACGGCGGTTGGCAGGAGCGTTGGAAAATATCCCTTCCCTCGCACGGAAAACCCGTTTGGACAACCAATGCCGCCACCTGTTGCTCCGATCTGGACTCCGGGGCGGGCAATGAGCTGCCGATCGGCGTGTGGAAACACGTGGTGATGGTACACAACGGAACGAAGGATAAAATTTTCATGAACGGCGTTTTAGTAAATGAAAAAGACGCGCTTGGAAACCTGAAAAGCACCAAATACCCGCTGGGTATGGGCTACAACCCCATCGACGGGGGCAACTATTTCAAAGGCAGCTTAGACGATATTCAAATTTACAACCTGGCCCTGAGCGATGTAGCGGTAGCGGCTTTGTATGCCGCCCAAAGTGTTGCGCCTGCTATTACCGACGAGTTGGTTGCCAATTACACCTTCGCCGGGAATGCCGAAGATAAAACGCCGTTCCACAACAACGCGCAGGTCAACGGCGCGCAATTGAGCAACGACCGATTTAACAATGCCAACCATGCGTACAGTTTTAACGGAGCAGGCGACCAGATCACGGCTGCCAACTCGCCGCAGTTGAACTCGAATTTAACCAGCATCAGTTTCTGGATTAAACCGAAATCCCTGCCGGCGCCTGGCAGTGAAGTATACCTGTTGTCCTTTGGTGGCTGGCAGCAGCGCTGGAAGGTCTCTCTGCCTTCCCACGGCAAACCTGTGTTTACCACCAACGCGCTGAATTGCTGTTCCGACCTGGATTCCGGCGATCCGCTGGCAATCGACGTATGGAGACACGTGGTGATGGTACACAATGGAACGAAGGACAAAATCTTCTTCGACGGCGTATTGAAAGCCGAAAAAGATTCGCCCGGAAACTTGAAAGTCACCACCAGCCCGCTGGGCATCGGGTATGACGCAGTCGACGGCGGCTCGTTTTTCAACGGCGCCTTAGACGAAGTACAAATTTACAACGTTGCCTTGTCCGATTCGGAAGTGGCAGATTTGTACGCAGCCCAATCTCAGGCCCCGGCCGTAACGGATACGGAAGCGCCTTCCGCGCCGCTCAACCTGGCGGCAACGGTGTCCTTTAACAACGTGACGCTGAGCTGGTTACCGGCTTCGGACAACGTTGCGGTGACGGGCTACAACCTGTATCAGGACGGCAATAAAATTCAGACCACGGCCGGTACCTCGAGCTACCTGCCGGGTTTGCCATCGCTGACGCAGTTCACCTTTGGTGTGAGCGCTGTGGACGCAGCGGGCAACGAATCCCTGATCAGCACCCTGAACGTTACGACGGACGAAGATGAGACGCCCGACGTGACGCCTCCAACCCAACCCGGCAACCTGATCGCTACCACCGGCGCGCACTCTGTGCTGCTGGCCTGGGATGCATCCACAGACGACCGGGCGGTGAAAGGATATGTTGTGTTCGTAGACGGCGTATTTTTTGACTCCCTGGCGGAAACGGCTACCTCGGTGCTGGTCGGCGGATTGGATTCCGAAACGCCCTATTCGTTTGAAATTTATGCGTTTGATAAAGCCGGTAACAACTCTACCGTCGCAGAACTCACCGTATCGACCGACCAGGAAATCGACACCGGCGAACCGGGTTTGGTAGCCTGGTATCCGTTTGAAGGCAACGCCAATGATGCGACGCCATACAACAACCACGGCGTGATTGGCGGCAACCCTGTATTCGAACCGGCAGGCCACCCCAACGGCGGCGCCCAAAACATCAAATTCGACGGTGTCGGCGACTCGGTGCTGGCGCCGAATGCCGTTCAGTTGATCTCCGATTACACCACCGTGGGTTTCTGGATCCGCGTGGATGAAGTGAATCTAAACGATGGCGAAGCTTACGTCCTGGATTTCGGCCACTGGAATGAACGATGGAAAATATCCCTGCCGCAGCACTTGAAGATCGCATGGACCACAAACGGCAACAACGTACAGTTTCCCGTCTTCATCTCCGATATGGATTCGGGGGGCGGCAATGAAATGGTTGTCGGCTTTTGGTGGTACGTTACCATGGTACATGACGGTACGAACGATATCGTTTACGTGAACGGCGAGCAGGTGAACATCAAACCGGTCCCTACGAAGCTCAATAGTACCAACAATTCCTTCGGGATGGGCAGCAACCCCGTCGAAGGCGGACAGTATTTCCACGGTGCGCTGGACGAGGTGAAAATTTACAACAAAGCCCTCACGGCGGCGGAAATTGAACACCTGTTCGATACGGGCACGACCGGAACGCAGGATTTGAATGCCGAACTCTTGAAAAGGGTTAAACAGATATTCCCGAATCCGGCGACGGACCGGGTATGGGTTGAACACGCATTCGACAACAAACAATCGCTGCTGGTGCGCGTATTCGACGTGCAGGGCCGGCAAGTAGGCGACCTTCGTTTTGCGAAAAATGAGGTGCCTGCGGAGCTGTTTTCCGTAGACGTGCAGACCTATCCGGCCGGCACGTACTTCCTCAATTTCGTGGTAGACGGAAAGGATTTGGGGTCGATGAAATTTGATAAGAAGTAAGGTTTAGAGGGTTTAG
>Ga0105046_10007062_pt1 | contig 17719 bp, 16 predicted proteins | sample MAT03_FD_78385 | JGI IMG/M metagenome (GOLD analysis project Ga0105046, IMG submission 78385) | Freshwater microbial communities from Lake Fryxell liftoff mats and glacier meltwater in Antarctica - MAT-03 (megahit assembly) | ecosystem: Environmental > Aquatic > Freshwater > Ice > Liftoff...
ACTATTTCGGAGGAATCATGAAGCCGTCTTACGATTGTGTAGTTGATATTTGAAAAATACTCAACATTGAAAATGCGCTGGTTAACGGAATCGTAAATGGTCCGCATATAACCACCGACGCGATCTATATTTCCAAGATGGCGGGTTTTTCCGTCTTTCCCGGTTTTGTGAACATCAATCTTTTGGAAGTTTCCACCTGTATAAAAAGAGAGAAACTGCTCGTCTGTCAAGGCCACTCCACCGGCATTGAAATAGGCAGTTGGGATGTAATCACGAGGATAAGTAGAGGTAGTTGGCCAAGAAATCTGAGCAGCTATATTTTGAGATAACAGGCAGAAGATAAAAATGTACAGTACACGGTGATAAGCAAGCATAAAACAGAGTTTAGGTTAGAACGAACTAATAGTGGCACAAATATTAAAGGATTTGTTGAGAAGGGAGATTTTTTTTTCTTAGAAGATGAATGGAAATAAAACAGATCAATGGATTCATAAATCCTCTGAATATTTCAATTCCAATAGAATTGCTTTTTTCCTGCCTCATTCATTTCAATCTTTGCATTTCTAATTTCAATCTTCATTGGGTAAAAAAGTAGATTTGGCCTGGGCCAAGCAGTTTGGCAATCTGGAATTGTTGGCCCGCCAAATGGTAGAAGGCTTCATTACAGGTTTGCACAGGTCTCCATACCACGGTTTTTCGGTCGAATTTGCCGAACATGTGCTCTACAACCCCGGCGAAAGCACACGCCATATCGATTGGAAAGCATTTGCCAAAACCGATAGACTCTACACCAAGCGCTATGAAGAAGAAACCAATCTCCGTTGCCAGATCCTGCTCGATGTTTCCCCTTCCATGTTTCTGCCGAAGCCAAATCAGGAAAAACTAACCTTTAGCGTTTTGGGTGCCGCAGCCATTATGTATATGCTTAGCAAACAGCGGGATGCAGTTGGATTGACCACCTTCGCAGATAAAATACTAAGCCAAAGCCAGACCAAATCCGTTTCCAGCCACATCCACAAACTGCTTACCCAGTTGGAGTTGGTCATGCAAAGCGAACCCGAGGCCACCGAATCGTCCTTGCCCAATGTAATCGACCTCATCGCAGAATCTATTCACCGGCGTTCCCTCGTTGTCATTTTTAGCGACTTGTTTATGGACACCGATCTGGACACTTTGTTCAATTCCATGGCGCACCTCCGCCACAACCAACACGAAGTCCTTCTTTTTCATGTCATGGATCATCGGCAGGAAATTGATTTTGACTTTAAAAACAAACCCTATCTCTTCATAGATGCCGAATCCAAAAAGCAGATCAAGCTATATCCGGAAGAAATCAAAGAAGCTTACCAATCCAAAATGAAGCAGCAAAACCAAGCCATCAAACTCCGCTGCGGACAAATGAAAATAGACTATGTAGAGGCCAATACCCAGCTCAGCTTTGATCAGATATTGCTCAGTTTTATGACCAAGCGAGCCAAAATGGTGTAATCAAGTTGCCTTTTACTTGATTTTTGGGCACAGCTTGTCTTGGCAAAAAGCTAGAAATAGATGTTTTGAGGGTAAGAAGAAATACAGAGAATGAAAAACTACCAGTTCATAATTGATGATAAAAATTGGCAGATTATCTTCTAAATGAAAATCATCCTAAAGGAAAGTCTAAAGCAAAATGGCTACCAAACAGGGGTTTCGATCAGGAAAAACTCAAGATTTCACTCGAAATTCATGGACAAAATGGAATGGTTGTTAAAAAAGAGACTGGCCCTTTTGGAACTTTTGAAATAAGGCTCGACCAGCTCAATGCCTTGTGGAAATAATTTTGCTTCCGGCTGCCAAAGCCGATCTTGAATACTGGAAACAAACTGGCAATAAATCACTTCTAACAAAAATAGCCCAACTTATAGAGGCCGTCACCAAAGATCCTTTTCTCGGAATTGGAAAACCAGAACCTCTTAAGCATCAATTATCAGGTTGTTGGTCCAGAAGAATAAGCATAGAACATCGCCTCATATATGAAATTTTGGATGGAAAACTGTTAATCACTCCCTCAAAGGGCATTATTAGTACCACCCTATTACATCTTTCCAATCCCATAGATCAGCGGTTCAGACATATACAACAGCTAAAATCCTGAATATCCGCTCATCCTGAAAACATATCCGCCATAGGCTGATCCTGATTCAGACAAATTTGGGCGGACAATTCCCGCTATCCGTTCCAATCTTTTTGCGGCACATTGTAGTCTGCTTTCAAACATTCCGATGCCGCAAAAAGGATTTCCACTCCTATCGGGGCCGCAAACAGCCAACAAACCTTTCACCCCGCATCTGTATTCATCCGTGCAATCCGTGTAACCTGTCCGCCTTTGGAGGATCCCTTAAATCCGTGATTCAGACAAAGAAAGATAAACCATAGAATCATTATCTTTGTCCTATGAAACAAATGCAAGCCATTGACCAACAGTTTTTTCAACTCTACAAAAGGCTTCCGGTTGAAAAGAAAAAGCAAGTCTTCGATTACCTCGAAAAGCTATCTGCTCCCGAAACCATTCAGAACACAGAAAAGCAACCTAAATTCGGAAGTGCCAAAGGTCTATTTACAATCAAACCTGGATTTGAAGATCCCTTGGAAGACTTCAAAGAATACATCTAAACCATGATTCTGATCGACACCCACACTCTCATTTGGTTTCTTGAAGGAGACTCCCAATTATCTCCAACCGCAATTACTGCCATCGAAAACAACCCCGGCCCCACATTTGTCAGTATGGCAAGTCTCTGGGAAATCGGAATTAAATCCAGCCTGGGAAAACTGGACATCCACCTCAATTATCAGGATATGCTGCAGGCCATCAGCAACAATGCTTTACAGATACTCCCAATTTCAGAAGCCAACATTGCCACAATCATCACATTGCCATTTCATCATCGCGACCCCTTCGACAGACTCATCATAGCCCAAAGTCAAAACTATAATTTCCCTATTGTAACCACAGACCCATATTTTAAGAACTACAATGTCCAGATAATTTGGTGAAAAACTAAATTCGTTAAACCTGTCCGCCAGAGGCTGATCCGTGATTCAGACAACCACAAGCACCAAAATCCTTAAAACGTGTCCGCCTTTGGAAGATCCTCTAATCCTGAAAAACCTGTCCAGCTTTAGCGGGATCCTGATTCAGACAAATTAGGCCATCGCAAACAGCCATCAACCCTTTCACCCCGCATCTGTATTCATCCGTGCAATCCGTGTAACCTGTCCGCCTTTGGAGGATTCCTTAAATCCGTGATTCAGACAATAACAGAAACAAAATCCCCAAATATCCTCTAATCCTGAAAATCCTGATTCAGACAAAATACGTATTCCTCCACATAGATTCGTATAGAAAATCACTTGATCTGGATTCCTGTTTTCAAGTCTGGAAGAGTGAAAACCCGATTATTAGTACATTTAACACATTGCTTATGAGTGCATTGAGGGTTCGAGGCGACTTGAGGCTGAGTAGTGTAAAGCCGAAGCTCAAAATACGTATGTCAAAAAAAATGGAGGCCATAAAATGCCCTCCATCAGTTGTTTTAAAAGTTCAGCCCCATGGGCGTATTCTTATTTTTTACTACCCGTTTTCTTAGCAGGTGCCGGAGCAGGACTAGGCTTCGCAACCGGACCTGGAGCAACTCTTGGCTCATCCATTTTGGTTTCTGTTCCCTGGGCAGGCGCTTTGATTCCCAATTTATCCATCACCAGATCTGTAATGTCTGATTGCTCTTCAGCATATAGCAAAACCTGATCAGAGTTGAAAACATGGGTAAAATCATTGGCTTTAGAAACCTCATTTACAGCCTTGTATATTTTATCCAGCTCTGGTTTCACAAGTTCATTTTCCTTTTTCCGAAGGTCTTCCTGGGCATTTTCCTGCAAGGTTTGAATGCTCCGTTGAAGGCCTCTCAGTTCATCCTCTTTGTCTTTTTTGATAGACTCCAACATAGTAGCCTGGCCTTTTTGATAGGCTTCGAATTTGGCTTCCAGTTCTTTGTTTTTGTCTTCAATGGTTTTCATGTACTGCTTTTGCGTCTCCTCCAATTGCTTCTGAATTACCTTAGAAGCAGGGCTGATACTGAGCACATAATTCACATTCGTATATCCGATTTTGACTGGCTTTCCGGTCTTCACTTCGGCGGAAGCTGGCTTAGCTTCAGGGCTGATTTGTGCATTGGCTGAAAAACCAAGTGTAGTTGCTACAATGCAGATGGCTGCAAATTTGTTCATTGCTAAAATTAATTAAATGTTTGATTATCTATTTTTTATCCTTGTTTTTATCGTTCACTGTGTCGTCTTTGTCTCCAAGTCCAAGCTCCTCCAACACAAAATCTGTATAGTCATGCGCTGGATTTGTATAAATCATCACCAGATCTCCGGCTTTGTCGAGCATGATGGCAATCTTTTTCTTCTTGCTCACCTTTTCCACGGCCTCAAATATCTTATCTTGAATGGGTTTTACCAACTCTTGTTTCTTAAGAAAATATAAACCTTCAAAACCAAAGGCCTTATTTTGAGCCTCTTTGGCATCCTTGTCCTTTTTGGCAATGGTGGTTTGCCGTTCTTTTTTCATGTCTTCAGTCAGCAAAACTTCCTCTGCCATGTATTCCTTACGGAGCTTATCTACTTCATTTCTAATGGTTTCTATTTCTGTCTGCCACTTTTGGCTTTGAGAACCCAACTCTGAAGAGGCCTGCTTATAATCCGGCATTTTGCTCAAAATGAATTTGGAATCTATGTACCCAATTTTTTGAGAAAAACTTGTGTGCAGAATGAAGAAAAGGTTGAAGAAAAGAAAAAAGGTAAGTTTCATCGTTATCTAATCTGCTGTCCTATTGTAAATTGAAATGCATTGTGCATGCCAACTGGTCCATCAAAAGCCACGCCATAATCTACACCCAGCATACCAAAGGCAGGCATAAAAATACGAACACCAGCTCCCCCACTCCTATAAATGTTGAATGGATTGTAGTCCTGATAGCCTCCCCATGAATTTCCGCCCTCCAAAAAGGTGTGTACATAAATGGTGGCAGCCGGATTTGTGCTGATGGCATAGCGCAATTCTGTCACAAATTTGTTAAACAAAACCCCCGCTTCTATGCCAAGCGGTGTGCCAACGGAGCCATCTGAATAACCTCGGAGTGCTATAATATCGTATCCCAACAAAAAGTTGAAACCTGAAAGACCCGATCCTCCGAGTCTGAATCTTTCAAAAGGTCCGATACCAAGATTTTTATTGTAGTTTCCTATAAATCCAAAGTGTGCCCTTGTGTTGATAACCAAATTTTTTGCCAGAGGCGTAAACCAGGATGCATCAAAATTCCATTTGTGAAATTCTACCCATCGAAAACGCTCATTGTCAGATGCAAAAATATTGCTTTTCCTGAACACAGAATAGGGTGGGGTCACATTCACAATCAAAGCCAAACTGCTGCCTGTTGTTGGGAAGGTCGGGTTGTTTATGCTGTTTCTTGTGAAGCTGGTATTGAAGGCAATCGAATTGGAATAGGTTTGATCCTTGCCAAATGTAGAACCTGTAATCAATTGATAATTAAAGAGATCGTAGCGTTGCACATTCAAAGTGGTACTCAACGAAAAATAATCATCCGGCCATCGCAATCGCTTTCCCAATGAAAAATTGACCCCATTGATTGCCAAACGGCTTATAACATCGCCACTTACAGAAATACTTCTTTGCACTGAACGGGTAAGTCCCACAGTAAAACTGTTTGGTCTTTTTCCACCAAACCAAGGTTCTGTAAATGAAATAGAATAGGTTTGAAATTGGCGGCCATTGGCTTGAAATCGAATGGCAAATCGCTGTCCATCACCTGAAGGTAGAGGACTCCATTCCCGAATTTTGCCGATTTTCCGCATCGAAAAATTATTGAAAGACAGGCCAAGTGTACCAATAAAACCAAATGCACCACCCCAACCTCCGGAGAGTTCAATCTGGTCGCTTGGCTTTTCTTCCACACTATAATTGATATCTACTGTGCCATCAGCAGGATTTGGAATTGGGTTGATGCCTACTTTCTCAGGATTAAAATAACCCAAACTAGACAGCACTTGATTTGTCCTGATCAAGTCCGATCGGCTGAACTTTTGCCCCGGCAATGTCCGCAACTCCCTGAAAATCACATGATCATTTGTTTTGGTATTCCCCTGAACATTGATTCGGTTGATTTTGGCTTGTGCGCCTTCGTTCATTCTCAGCTCAATGTCAATAGAATCTTTGTTTACAGAAATTTCATTCGGATCAATACTGAAAAACAAGTAGCCATCATCCATATACAAAGAACTGACATCCATTCCGCTGGGGTTGTAATTCAATTTTTTCTGCAACAACTCCATGTTGTAGATATCGCCTTTTCGAATGCCAAGAATGTTGTTAAGGTACTCACTTTGATAGAGATAATTTCCAGCCCACTTAATATTTCCGAAATAGTATTTCTGTCCTTCCTCTATTTTAAGCTTCACATTCACGGTTTTGTTGTCATTCACCCAAACAGAGTCAGAAATAATGTTGATATCTCTATAGCCGCTTTTGGTATAGAACTCAATCAGCTTTTGTTTGTCAGCTTCAAACTTTGAGCGAATAAATCGGGAGGCCTTGAAAACCCTCCAAAACTTTTTCACCTTGGTATCCTTCAGCTTTTTCAAAACTGTTTTGTCATCCAAGGCCTCATTTCCTTCTACATAAAAGTTCTCGATTTTGACCTTTTTCCCCTTGGTTACATTGATTTTCAACGTAATAGAATTTGCCACTGCCGAGTCTTCTTCCTGCGAAATGTTTACAATGGTGTTGAAATAGCCCTTGTCTAAAAAGTACTTTTTAATCGTATTTGATGTCGCTTTGATGATGGCATCGTTGATCGCTTTTCCTCTGATCAGGTTGATCTTTTCTCGAACATTATCAGCATCTCCTTTTTTCAAACCTTTGATCTGAAATTTGGAAAGCCTTGGTTTTTCTTTCAAAACAAAATCCAGGAACACAAATTCTCCCTGGGGTTTGGATTCGGTTTTGGCTATTTGAATCTGAATATCGCCCAAAATGCCTTGATCCCAAAGCTTCTTTATTGCAGAAGAGATCGCCAAACCTGGAATTTCAATTTTGTCTCCCACTTTCAGGCCGGAATAGGCAATAAGTGCTTCCGGTGAAAGAAATTTAACTCCCTTTATTTCTATGCCGCCAATTTCGTAAGTCTTTGGTTTTTCATAGCTTATCTCTTCTTCTGTGGCAACTAAACCGCTTGGTCTGCTACCAAGTTTAACCTGGGCTTTTGCCGAAAAAAAAGGAACAAGAACTACAAAGCAGACTATTAATATATTTCGGATCATGATTCAGTTGGCGGACACTTTACCGAATCTACGGTCGCGTTGTTGAAAAGATAAAATGGCCTCTTGAAGCACATTTCTATTAAAATCGGGCCATAGAACTGGCGTAATAAATAACTCTGTATAAGCAATTTGCCACAATAAATAGTTGCTCACCCTCATTTCGCCACTCGTCCGAATGAGCAGTTCAGGATCTGGCATAGGATACGAAGGAAGCAGTTTTGCAAAGTCGTCTTCGCTCAGTTTATCAGGAAAAATCTCTCCAGCTAAAATTCGATTTTTTAATCGGTTGGCAGCTTCTGTAATCTCCCAGCGCCCGGAATAATTAAGCGCAAGTGTCAAAATCATTCTTGAGTTGTTTTTGGTTTTCGCCATTGTTTCCTCAAGCTCTTTCTGACACCTAGAAGGAAGTGCAGATATTGCTCCCAACGCCTCCAGTCGGATGTCGTTTTTAATCAACGTTGCCGTTTCTTCCCGCATTGTTTTCACCAAAAGTTCCATCAAAGCGAAGACTTCTTCTTTTGGTCTGCCCCAATTTTCAGTGGAAAAAGCATAAAGCGTAAGGTGTTGAACACCAAGCTCTGCACAACCTTCAGCAGCTTCTCGAACGGCATTGATTGCATTGCGATGGCCAAAAATTCGGGCGGCCATACCTTGCTGTTTTGCCCAGCGGCCATTTCCATCCATTATAATGGCAATGTGCTTTGGAATGTTGCTCTGGTCGAGTTGTTCTTTGATTGTCATCTAACTTTGGCAGAATCAGTTTGTTCGATTTTGCTCAAAACGAGGTGCAAAAATAGTGTTATGAACCGGATTGGAAAACAATTGCTTCGAATTGACTATCAAATACTTGAAAAAAATGAATTTCAGCTCATCTCAAAAAGGGGTATTGTTGTGATGAATTTTGAATAAATGTCGGATCTTGAAAAATTGCTGGAAGGTCTTGTGCTTGGCGATCGGCTTAGCCTAAGCAAGTGTATTACGCTTGTTGAAAGTGAAGCTGACGCACATCAGGAGGATAAATACAAGCTGATTGAAAAAGCTGAAGAAATTTCAAATTCAAGGTTGACTTTTAGACTTGCGGTGACGGGTGTGCCTGGTGCAGGTAAAAGTACGCTCATTGACAGACTTGGTATGGCTTGGATCAAAAAGGGGCACAAAGTGGCCGTTTTGGCAATAGATCCGAGCAGCAGCATTTCACATGGGTCTATTTTGGGCGATAAAACCAGAATGAATGACCTGATCAAGGAGCAAAATGCTTTTGTACGCCCTTCGCCAACCAGACTTCAACTTGGGGGCGTTGCCGCCCATACCATTGAAACAATTATGCTCTGTGAATCATCGGGTTATGACAGAATTATAATCGAAACTGTTGGTGTTGGCCAGTCTGAAACCTTGGCTAGTCAGCTTGCCGATGCGGTTTTGTTGCTGCTCGTTTCAGGAACCGGAGATGAATTGCAAGGCATCAAAAAGGGGATTTTAGAATCCGCAGATCTTGTTTTTATAAATAAGGCAGATGGCGAGAATAAGGAGTCTGCCAGCGTTTATGCCCAGGAATTGGCTGGCATTTCTAGTCTTTGGCCTTTGCGAAGAAATGGCCAAAAAGCTTTTGTTTCTGCTGGTTCTTCCTTGGGAAATTCGGGATTGGATTCTCTTTTAGAGAAAATCGAAAGCTTTTTTCATGAGGTGCAAGAAAACGGAACTTTCGCACAGAATAGAAACAAACAGAAAATCAAGTGGTTGGAAGCCATGTTTCGTCAACGTTTAAACATTTTGATCAATCAAAAGCTAGGTATTCAAGATCTTTTGAAAGCTTCAGAAAATTCCTATTTGAAGAATAACATGCTGATAAGCATCGAAGTAAAGCAAATGATGATTCAAATCGAAGCACTTTTGAGAAATTAAATTCTAGCCCTATAAAATTCTACTGAGGCTCTCAAATGAATCGAAGATGAAAGTTTTCGAACTCATTCTGATCCAATCCGAAACCATTTTGAATTTAAAGGGTTCTGAAAACAATGTCTTTGCAAAAAAAAGAAATCGCAATTTTTTGGTTCCGGCGTGATCTCAGGCTTGAGGACAATACCGGACTTTTCTACGCCCTTCAACAAAACCATCCGGTTTTACCCATCTTTATTTTCGATTGGAATATCCTGGACCTGCTCGAAAATAAAAAAGATAAACGGCTGACATTCATACACAAAGCACTGAGAAATATAAATGAAGGTTTGCATGCCTGTGAATCAGAAGTAAAAACGTTTTATGGAAACCCAATTTCAGTTTTCAAAGAATTGCTTGAAAAATATGATTTAAAATCAGTTTACACCAACCACGATTATGAACCCTATGCCAACCAAAGAGATGATGCAATCAAACAATTGCTACAGGAAAATGGAATAGCATTTCTAACATTTAAAGACCAGGTAATTTTTGAAAAGGAAGAGGTCTTAGCAAATGGAGGTCAGCCTTACACAGTTTTCACTCCCTATAGTAAAAAATGGAAATCCCAGATCAGCAATGACTTAATTAAAGAAAATAACACCAGTCCATTTTTTGGGAATTTTCTGAAAACGGACCCAAAAGGCTTGATTCCCTTGTCGGAAATGGGATTTGTTGAAACGGATGACATTTTTCCGGGTACCGAGGTAAGAGAGGCTTTGATTTCAAATTATGCTGAAAAAAGAAATTTCCCCTCGCTACCAGCTACATCTCGGTTGAGTGTCCACCTGAGGTTTGGAACTGTCAGCATTCGAAAACTGGTTGGACTGGGATTGAGACACAGCGAAACCTGGCTCAACGAGTTGATCTGGAGAGAGTTTTATATGAATATATTATGGAATTTTCCTAGAGTAGGGCAAGGAAAATCTTTCAAAACTGCGTACGAGAATATTCCCTGGAGAAAAGATGAAGAAGGATTCCATCGTTGGTGTGAAGGAAAAACAGGCTACCCAATCGTAGATGCTGGCATGCGGGAACTGAACCAAACTGGCTTTATGCACAACCGTGTCAGGATGATTACGGCAAGTTTCCTGGTCAAACATCTGCTTATTGATTGGCGCTGGGGAGAGGCATATTTTGCCGAAAAGCTTTTGGATTTTGATCTTTCGGCCAACAATGGCGGATGGCAATGGGCTGCCAGCTCTGGCTGCGATGCGGCACCTTATTTTCGAGTTTTCAATCCAAGCCTACAAACTGAAAGATTTGATCCTCAATGGAAATATATCAAAACGTGGGTTCCGGAATGGAATGAATTAAACTACATTCAAAATCAGGTAGTTAATCACGAATTTGCCCGAAAACGAGTCTTAGAAGTTTACAAAAAAGCACTGGGATCGTCTGCTGAAAATGAATTGATATAAAGCCAATATTTCCAAAAGTCAACCGATTAAAGTATATCCATTGTTATCGTTTTGTTACAAGTTTTGATTCGTATTTATTTCTGATTAAATCGCATCCCCTTTCTGAAAAACAAGTTAGCTTTCTGAAACAGGCTATTCGCAAATTACATGCTGGAATACATAGACTTAATAGAACAAACCTTCGAATTTCCAACGGAAGAATTTAAGGTTGAAAACAACGAACTTCACTTCAATGGCGTAGCATTGATGCCCATCATCGAACAGTATGGCACTCCGCTGAAAATGAGTTATTTACCCAAAATATCGGAGCACATTCAAAAGGCAAAGAGCCTTTTTAACAAGGCTTTTGAAAAATACGGCTACACAGGAAAATATACATATTGCTACTGTACCAAGTCCAGCCATTTCAGATTTGTGATGGAAGAAGCACTCAAGAACGACATCCACATTGAGACTTCCTCTGCATACGACATTCCCATTATAAGGGAATTGTTCAACAGAGGTTTGGTCAGCAAACAAACTTATTTTTTGTGCAATGGCTACAAAAGACCTCTGTACCTTCAGTACATCAGCGAGTTGATTAATGATGGGTTTGAAAATTGCATTCCCATTCTGGACAACCTCACCGAGATTGACTACTACGAAGTGAACAACAAAGTGAATTGTCAGGTGGGCCTTCGTATAGCGGCTGACGAGGAACCAACCTTCGAATTTTATACTTCCAGACTCGGTATCCGATACAACGACATTCTCGATTTCTATAAACGCAGAATAGAAGGAAGGGCAAAGTTTACCTTAAAAACGCTTCATTTCTTCGTCAATACAGGAATGAAGGACACCGCTTACTACTGGAACGAACTCACCAAGTTTGTAGAAATCTACTGCGAACTAAAAAAGATATGTCCGGAATTAGACAGCATTGACATTGGAGGAGGTTTGCCCATTAAAACTTCCATGCAGTTCGATTTTGATTATGACTACATTATCGATCAGATCGTGGAAAACATTCAGTACATCTGCAATGAACAAGGTGTGCCCATGCCAGATATTTTTACAGAATTTGGCAGCTATACAGTTGGCGAAAGTGGCGCTGTTATCTATTCCATTTTGGATCAAAAACAACAAAACGACAAAGAGCTTTGGTACATGATCGACAGCTCATTTATCACCAATCTTCCGGATGCCTGGGGTTTGAATCAAAAATATATAATGCTTGCCATCAACCATTGGAACAAACGATATCACCAGGTCAACTTGGGTGGATTGACCTGTGATTCAATGGATTACTACAATTCTGAGGCACACAGCTCGGTCGTTTTTCTTCCTAAAATAGAGAATGATGATGAACTTTATGTTGGATTTTTTCACACCGGCGCCTATCAGGAATCATTGGGCGGCTACGGAGGAATTCAACATTGCCTGATCCCCGCACCAAAACATGTTTTGATTCAAAAGGATGCCGATGGCAACATATTTACCGAACTTTTTGCCCCAGAACAAGACAGCGAAAGCATGTTGAAAATATTGGGCTACAGGTAGCAAGTGATCTTGAGTTAAATCTTTGCTATCTCATTTCCTGAATATGAAAACCACATTTGAAAGCTTTATACCCATTGGCACTGATTACTGAAATACGTGCCAAAGCAAAATAGCAAGAGCGCTTATTTTACTTTACCCCCTCCAAAGTAAAATAGTGAGCTTTTTATTTTACTTTCGTTGCACGTTAAATCAATATGCAAATAGAGAAATTCAAAGCAGGCGAGCTTCGCCAAGGCATTGGCTATAAGTATTTTTTTCCATCCACCATTAACCACGATTGGCTGTGGAACGACGTGGGTATCAATAAACTGATTGAAGAAGCTTCATTTGAATTAGGTCAACTCAATACGTTTGCCCGATTGGTCCCCAACATTGATTTGTTTATCCATCTGCATATTACGAAGGAGGCTGTGGTATCCAGCAAAATATAGGGAACTCAAACACATTTCGACGAGGCATTCCTTCCTAAGGAAAATATCAATCCCGAAAGAAAAGACGATTGGCAAGAAGTCCAGAATTATACCGCCGCACTTAATCAAGCGATTGAAAGCCTCAAAGTCTTGCCCATTTCATCCCGCCTCATTTTGCAAACACATGAAGCACTTATGCAAGGAGTTCGAGGTGAAAGCAAAACACCTGGCCAAAATTGGATTGGAGGAAAAAGTCTTGCAGATGCCGTTTTTATCCCACCGCACCACGACCATCTCAATGAACTGATAGGTGATCTTGAAAATTTTATTCACAATGAAAATCTCATGCTTCCCATTCTGATTAAGGCTGCAATTATCCATTACCAATTTGAAACCATTCACCCGTTTTTAGATGGAAACGGACGCATTGGTCGGCTACTAATCACTTTATATCTTATGGAAAAACAAGTACTTACGAAGCCTCTTCTGTATATCCATTTTTTTTGAAAAGGATAAACACCTCTATTACGACAATCTGACCAAAGTAAGAACCCGCAACGAACTTGTTCAATGGATAAAATATTTCCTGGTGGGAATTGCCCAAACAGCGAGACAGGCAGTAGATACACTAAGTAAAATCATGGATTTGAAGCAAAGAAGTGAACATATTATTCAACAAGAGCTTGGGAAAAGATTGAAAGTTGGACTTTTACTACACACGCATCTGCTTAAAAATCCTTTAGTTAGTATAAAAGAAGTTCAGGCCGTATGCAACATTTCGGCACGATCGGCAGGAGAATTGGTAAAAGCTTTTGAAAAGGAAAGCTTACTGGTTGAATTCACCGGAAACTTTAGAAATAGAATTTTCGCATATGATCAGTATCTAAATCTCTTTGGAAAATAAAACCTATCACTAAATTCGCTGAGCCCTTCCTTGTAATTGAATGCCAGTAATCGTTTGATTTTACAATTGAGATATAGGAAGAATTTTAGTAAAGGAATTCTCGCGTTATCAGACAGCTTCAGTCCATGTGGTCAAAAGTCTCCTATTGAGGAGACTTGAAGAGCTTTATCCCTCTCAAACTATCCAAAGATGCTTCTGAATTTCTAAAAACATTGAAATAAAAAAGGCCATGAAATTGAATCTCAAGGCCTTTGCATTCATTTTTGAAAACATTTTAACGGGCCAGCCTAAATACAATTGGGATATTCATCCTAACCTTTACCTCACGACCTCCATTCTTTCCAGGTATCCATTTTGGCATTGCCTTAACCACACGAATGGCTTCTTCATCGCAGCCGTATCCTATACCTTTCAAAAGCTTTACATCATCGACTTCACCAGATGAGGTGATTACAAATGTAACGAACACCTTTCCTTCAATGTCCTGATTGATCGCTTTTTGAGGATACTTAATGTTTTTTGCAAAGTAGCTTTGAAGATCCCCGCCTGGTGGTTGAGGCTCTTGTTCCACCCAAGTAAACTCCTGTTCTGGTTCTGGAGGTGCGCCTATTACATTTCCCGTACCTGCATTGGCATCAACAACCAATTCATTTGGATCTGCAGTAGGATCGCCTTGAACAGTTTCAGTGCTTGCAACCACTTGTTTTAGTTCTTCCTGCTTCGGAGGATCTTCTTCTATAATTTCCTCATCCGGAGCAACCTCTGGCGGCACGAACCTCACTGTAGAAACCTGTGGAGGTGGCGGTGCCGAAGGAAGCGGTGGCGGCGGAGGAGTTTTTGGATCGATTGGCGGTGGCTCAATCATTTTTGGATCTACAGTCACAATTTCTTGTACTTCAGTATCTGCTTCCGGTTTTATTTTTTCCCAGATAACCGGCCCTCCAATGAAAAGACCAAAACCTAGAATTGCATATAAAACTGCTCTAAGCACATAATCATCATAGATTTTTCTAAGATCATATGCTCCGTATTGCTTGTTACGACCTTCAAAAATCAGATCATTTAAGCTGGCGTCCTTATAATTGATATTTTCCATCAGATTCTCTAAGTTTAAAATGGTGATTTTGCCAATAACTCCAAATCTGCCGGTGTGATGTCAACCAACGCATATATTCTTATGCCTGTAATTGCCATTTCGTCAATGCAATCCACAAGATTTTTATACTTCGATTCCTTCTTCGCCTTGATGATCACAATGGGCTCTTTGATGGTTTTTACCTTGTTCAAAAGCACTTTTCGCAAACCGCTTTCAGAAAAATTGGTAAGCTGCACATCCGGATTTTCAGGATCTGTATAATAGTAAATCTTGTTGTTTTCAGCCAAAACCAGCGTTGTGGTTCTGGACTTCGCTACCTTCATGGTTTCTTTTTTATCGGTCTTGTCCGGCATGTTCACCTCCATCGTTTGCGGTTTGCTGAACGTGGTGGTAAGCATAAAGAATGTAACCAGCAAAAATGCCAGGTCAACCATGGGTGTCATATCTACTTTGGTGGAGACCTTTTTCCCCCCTCCGGTGTCTATATCTGCCATTTTCTTACGTTTTTAATGAGGTTGACAAATTTGTTTACAACACTTTGGGCTTGGCCTTCATGTTGGTTATCAGATTAAACTTATTGATATTCTGGTCCTGCAAGGTGGTTATCACCTTTCCAACCGTTTCATAGTTGGCATCTACATCCCCTTTTATGGTAATCCTGAGTTTAGGATTTGCATAACGGGCATAAGCCACCCAGTCGGTCAGTTCGTTCTGTGCAGAATCGCATGGAACACCCATTTGAGGAAATTTACCTTTTTCTTTTGTTCCCAAAAGCTGCCGCAAATTTCCAATTGGAACCCCAAAAGAGCTCATCAACGAAAACTGTTTAATTTCCTCAGGCGTGAAACCAACTTTATATTTTCCAGCAACAAATTCAAGCATTTTCTCCCTATCAAATTGCCCATCTATGCCAAAGTAAACACGGTTCTGCTTGTCTATGGTAATGGTCATAATGTCTTTGTCGGGAAGCTTAACGTCTGAAATAGAGGCGGGTGTATCTACAACTACAGGATCGTCAGCTTTGAATTTTGCTGTTAATATAAAGAAGGTCAGGAGAAGGAATGCCATATCGCACATGGCTGTCATGTCGAGTGCGATACTTTTCCGAGCTATTTTTACTTTAGTCATTTTGCTGGCTCCTGAGCTTTAAAAATGAACTACTTAGTTTTTGAACCAAAAGTCTGGATGATGCTGAATCCAACTTCATCAATACTGTAGGTAAGGTTGTCTATTTTGCTTGTAAACAGGTTGTAGAAAACAATAGCAAAAGCAGATGAACCAATACCAAGGGCCGTGTTTATCAAGGCTTCCGAGATACCCGTTGACAGCGCAGAAGAATCTGGAGCACCCGCTGCGGCAAGAGCCGAGAAGGCTTTAATCATACCCAATACTGTTCCCAAAAGTCCTACCAAAGTCGAAACCGAAGCAAGGGTAGCCAGAATAGTCAGATTTTTCTCCAGCATTGGAAGTTCAAGTGAAGTAGAATCTTCAAGCTCTTTCTGGATGGAAAGGATTTTCTGATCTTTTGCCATGTTTGTTTCCACCTGCATTTCTTTGTATTTGTGAAGCACAGATTGAATCACATTGCCAACAGAGCCTTGTTGCTTGCTGCATTCAGCAATGGCAGCATCTACATTGTCAGAATTTAAGAGAGATTTTACCTTTCTCACAAACTCATCTACTGAGCCAGTACCAGAAGCTTTTCCGATTGTAAGCATCCGCTCAATAGAAAATGTAATAACCATTAAGAAAAAAGACATCAAAATTGGTACGATGACTCCTCCTTTATAAACTGTGCCCAACCATTTTCCTACGCCTTCTTCGATTGGATGATTATTCAAATCACCACCCTGAAAGTTTGAAGGGCTACCTAAAACAAACATGTAAAACAAGATTGCGAAAATGAAAATGATCACCATTGTGATGCTTGCGAAAAACGATTTGGCCTTACTGGCCGGTGGTTGCTGATTAGCCATTGATTTTTGTTTTTTTTAGAATTGAATTATTTTTAATTAATAAAAGACTGCACAAGTAAATTTTGCAGTCGCAAGTATATCAAATATTCGCTTTGGTTAGGAACGAATTTGCATCAAATATATTTTGAATTCGGCCCGTAACTTAGAAATTTACTTGTGAAGCGTTTATTTGATGCGACCAAACACAAGACAACGGGATTGAGAAATGGCTTCATGCCGACTTATGAAAAGTGATAAAGCACTGATTTCAAGAACTTAACCTATTTTATTTCTCTAGACAAACATGGCACTTTTCAATTCCAGTTCAAAAGGATTTGCCTAAAACCTTTTAAAGAAATCTTAACATCAGAAGTTAAAAAAAATAATTAATCATTTGGGAAACAACAAATCAGCAATCTTGCTACTGTCGCTTTTTCAATTAAGATAAACGACTCCAACTTGGTTTGATACTCTTCGGATCTCATAATCAACACTTTAAAGTACAACACTTTCCCGGGATCTCGCAATATTATCACGGATAAATACAAGCCTAACTTAGAATAACCCAATCTACACTAGATAAATGAATACTTACTCTTGGATAATGAATACTTGTAGCCAACAAATGAACAGCTACTCTTGATAAACGTATATCTACTTTTGGAAAATAAATAGTTAGACTAAAAAAATGAATACTTACTCTTGGAAAATGAATAGATGCAAGGCAAAAATGAGGTCTTGCAGAATAAGAATCAAGAACTGTTGCGAGTAATTGCACTAGAGCCTGAAAAAATTTTATGCTTTCATTTTGACAACTGATAATGTAACGCCTAACGAGAAACTGTAACTAATTGCCTGAAGTTAGAAATTCCAATCTTCAATATCCAATACTGATTGTCTGATAACCTTTTGGTATCCAGAATTTTCAAACCCATTTCCTTCCATTTTTAAGATTGCCAAACCAAATGGAAGGCGTATTTTTGCCCTCTTTTTCAGGCGAATAAGCCAGTCCTATTCTTTATAATTCTGAAATAAAAAGAAGCAGAAAAAAGATTCATGCAACTTAGCAAACTGGAAATCAGGGG
>Ga0105046_10007063_pt1 | contig 17718 bp, 15 predicted proteins | sample MAT03_FD_78385 | JGI IMG/M metagenome (GOLD analysis project Ga0105046, IMG submission 78385) | Freshwater microbial communities from Lake Fryxell liftoff mats and glacier meltwater in Antarctica - MAT-03 (megahit assembly) | ecosystem: Environmental > Aquatic > Freshwater > Ice > Liftoff...
GGGGAGATGGGCGACGGCCAGTTCCGTTAACGTACCTGCCCCAGCTCGACTAATTGCCAGCGTTGCCCGCCGAAATAACGCTGCCATATTGTCATAAAACGGCAGTGGAAAGTACTGAGGATGTATCAACTGTTTGGCATCTGGGTCGCTGTCGCCTGTAAGATGTACAACCCAAGCTCCAGCGTCAAACCAGGCGGCAGCAGACTGGCGTACCAGGCTATTGACGGCTACAGCACCCTGACTACCGCCGACTACAACAATTAATGGTGCATCGGGTGGAATGGGTAAGTGCAATGGGGGTAGGTTTGCAGGGGCGACCAGGAATTGAGGTCGAACAGGGGTTCCTACCCAAACTGTTTTAGCCCGAGGCAAGTAGATTGCGGCTGCCTCAAATCCTAGGGCTACTGTGCTGCATAACGGACTCAGTAGACGTGTCACCTTTCCGGGTAGCGCATTTGATTCGTGAAGAATAGCAGGAAGACCTAGCGATCGCGCTGCCAAAATTGCAGGAGCCGCAATGTATCCCCCAGTGGTAAACACGCCCTGAAAGTCACCTTGGCGCAGTAACTTTCGCACTTGCCCAACTGAACCTGCAAGCTTGCCCAACACTCGTACTGTTCCTAACCCAAGCCGCTGCTGAAAGCCTTCTACGCCAATTGTGTGCAGGGGGTAACGCTTGGGCACTAGCTGTGTTTCTAGACGATCGGGTACGCCTAGCCATTCCAATTGGTAGTCGGCCAGTTCTTCGGCAGTGGCGATCGCCGGAAACAAATGTCCACCAGTACCACTGGCTGCAATTAGAAGTTTAGGCAGCATTCACGTTATAGAGTGGGCAAGGAGTGAAGAACAGGGGCTGAAAAGAAATCTTTAAAGGATTCAGAGAAAAAATCCTGGGGTTCTAGTTGCTGAGGTTTATTGAGTGACTTGTCAACGTTGCCAACCTGTCTAGATGGCCGATAGTGGGTGGAACGATTAGACTGGTTTCTTGAACCTGCTGGTTTTTGAGGACTCGCACCGTAATCAGTTTAATCAGTTGTAATTTGAAGCTGTGCCAATACCTGACAGTATCCAACGTACCATCATGCCTAGATCTATGACTTCCTTATTGTCTATTTCGCAGAAATTTTCTGCTGTCCCAGTGGTACGTGGCAGTCGTTGGGGGTATATATCTCAGCGAATAGTAACAGTAGTTCCATCTGTAATGTTAGGTGTAATGCTGAGTTGGGTGGGGGCTGTGAGTGCCCAAACACCGCAACCCTCGGTTACTCCCCAGACAGCACCCGCCGCGCCACAGGAGTTAACGCGGGCGATCGCCCGATTTGATCAAGCGGCTAGCGATCGAAATCCGAGAGCAGCGCTGCGGCTATTTAGCCGCAGCTTTCAACACTCGGATGGGCTAACTTACGACACGCTGGAGCAAGTGCTGACCCAATTTTGGGGACAATACTCTACGCTTTCCTATCGAACAGCGTTGAATTCTTGGCATCGCGACGGTGAGGCGATTGTGGCCGAAACGACGACGACTATTACAGGTATTCAACAGGTCAGCGGTAGAGACTTTTCACTGAATGCTGTCATTAGCTCTCGTCAGCGCTACGAAGATAACAAAATTGTGTCGCAAGAGATTTTGTCAGAAAGTAGTGAGGTGAGGTCGGGCGATCGTCCACCCACAGTACAGGTGATATTGCCTGAACAGGTAACGATTGGACAATCGTTTGACTTTGACATGATCGTGCAAGAACCGCTAGGCGATCGCTTATTGCTAGGGACAGCAGTCGAAGAACCGATTCAGCCCGCGAACTATCTCAATGCGGCTACGTTAAATTTAGAGCTGCTTTCGGCAGGTGGATTGTTCAAAGTCGGACGCGCCCCTGCCTTACCGGATGATCGTTGGATTACGGGCATTATTGTCCGCGAAGATGGCATGATTCAACTTACCCGTCGCCTTCGCGTCGTCAGTCAGTAAGCGGCTGTTTGAAGGGTTGCTTCTTCGTGGGTATCGCGCATAAAGAAGCAGCCGTTGTTTGTGAGCGATGCTGATTCGACTCATCACAAAATTGTATTCTCCCCAACTGCTGAAAGCGGTAGAATCTGAGAGGTTTTGCGAATTGCAGCCCTGTTTGAGTCATTTTTGATGGCAGTTACTTAAAGCCTATGTCTGTTCCTCTTGTTCTTCTGGCATATCTAGCTGTGGGCGGCGCTTATCTCGTTGTGCTCCCAGGGATTACTTTTTTCTATCTAAAGCAGCGCTGGTACATTGCGAGTTCAATTGAACGGGTTTTGATGTACTTTTTGGTATTCTTGCTATTCCCTGGACTGCTATTGCTCAGCCCATTTTTGAATTTTCGGCCTGACAAGCGATCGCTAGAAGGCTAATTGGGTAGCTCAGAAGCTTGGCTAACGGTTAAAGCCCGCGTGTGGCTGATCCGGCAGCCATACCTAGGGGAAGGTGTGTGGATGTTCAAAGTTTATGGAGATAGTCAATCGGGTAACTGCTACAAAGTTCAGTTGCTAATGCATCGTCTTGACATTGAGCATGAGTGGCTAGAGGTGGATATTCTGTCTGGCGAAACTCAGTCAGACGAATTTCTTGCCAAAAATCCCAATGGTAAAATTCCCCTACTCGAACTGCCGTCTGGTGACTATCTCTCCGAGTCAAACGCCATATTGAATTACCTGGCTCAGGGTACTGAGTTTTTGCCAGACGACCCCTTAGAGCGGGCTAAAGTTTTAAGCTGGCAATTTTTCGAGCAATACAGCCGCGAGCCATATATCGCAGTTGCCAGATTCATCGCGAAATATCTAGGGTTACCAAAAGAGCGCCGAGCAGAGTACGAGGCAAAGCAAAGTGGGGGCAATAAAGCTCTATCGGTAATGGAGCAAACACTTTCGGCGAGCACATACCTCGTGGGTGCTTCCCCAACCATTGCTGACATCTCGTTGTACGCATACACGCATGTAGCCCACGAAGGTGGCTTCGAGCTTTCTGGCTATCCAGGAATTCAGGCTTGGCTCCTCAAGGTGGCTGCTCACCCAAAGCACTTGCCAATGTTGTCAGCGGCAGTATAACAAGGCGCTGCATAGTGCAGAGGGGTAGGCGATCGCGAATGCAACAAAGTAGAATCGCCGCCTGGTGAACTTGAACGGGGCAACAGCGTTTTAAGGGGTGCCGTCGTGAATTGGTTTCGCTGTGACAACCCTTGAATCGTAAAATCAAGATTGAGAACATGCTGGTTCTATCGCCATCGTAAAATCAAGTTGGCGATCGCTCCACCGACAGGGCAAGCCTGATGAGGACTATATGCGCCGGATTGATGTCATTGGCATTGGTATCGGGATTTTTGCGGCGGGCGGGCTGGTTTATCTGGTCTTAAAGTTTGCTGGCTTAGAGGATGTGAACGCGGGAATCTGGACTCAAGCTGTTCTCATGGGTGGCTTGCTGGGCTGGCTGCTGACGTATGCAGCGCGGGCGGTAACCCAAACCATGACGTACAATCAGCAGTTGAAAGATTACGAAGATGCAGTGTTGCAAAAGCGGTTAGACGAAATGACTCCAGCAGAATTGGCAGCACTGCAAGCGGAACTGGAGCAAGAAAAGTTGGCAGCACACGACGGAAAGAGGGACGACGGATGAATTCGGTTTCTGGCTGTATGAAGGCACTGCGCGATCGCGGCCAGTGTGCATTGATTCCGTTCATCACGGCAGGCGATCCAGATCTGGAAACGACCGAAAAGGCGCTGTATATCCTCGATCGCAATGGGGCAGATTTGATCGAGTTGGGCGTTCCCTACTCTGATCCCCTGGCAGATGGCCCGGTGATTCAGGCAGCAGCGACCCGCGCCTTGGCAAAGGGTACGAAGCTAGAACATGTCTTAGACCTGGTAAAACGGGTTAGCCCTGACCTGCGAGCACCAATCATTTTATTCACCTACTACAACCCCATCTTGAACCGGGGAATCGAAACGTTTTTGAAGCAGATTGCAGAGGCCGGAGTCAAGGGCTTAGTGGTACCCGATTTGCCGCTCGAAGAAATGGAGGCATTGCTAAAGCCAGCGGCGGCGGCGGGGATCGATGTGACTTTGCTGGTGGCTCCTACAACCCCCCAAGAGAGAATTGCGGCGATCGCTGCTCAGTGTCAGGGCTTTATTTACCTCGTTAGCGTCACGGGTGTGACAGGGGTTCGCACTGAGGTTGGCAGTCGAGTGCAGGATCTACTAATGGAGCTACGCGGGGTGACTGATAAGCCAATCGGGGTAGGGTTTGGTATTTCTCAACCCAGTCAGGCGCGCCAGATTATGGAGTGGGGAGCCGATGCGGTGATTGTGGGAAGTGCCTTCGTTAAGCGACTGGCAGAAGGAGAACCCCATCAGGGACTAGAGGCTGTGGAAACTTTCTGTCGCAGCTTAAGGGCAGCGCTAAGCGAGTAATCCCAATACATTAGACTTCCTGCATGGGTAGTCCTAAATTGGTAAGGATTTTTTGATGGACGGGCTGCGCCCGCCCATCAAAAAATCCTTACATCAATACCGCTACCCCTAAACTAAGGCAAGCTGGGGTAGGTGCTCTACTCCACTGGGTACCGATCGACCAATGGCTGTAGCGATCGCCTTAACGCTGTGTACCATTGCCACCATGTCGTCTAGCGACAATGCCTGCCGCGCATCAGAAACGGACTTTTCGGGTTCGGGGTGGCACTCCACAATCAGGCCATCGGCTCCGCAGGCAATGGCGGCGCGAGCAAGGTCTGCCACCAGTTCCCGTTTTCCAGCGGCGTGGCTGGGGTCTACTATTACAGGCAAGTGGGTAATTTGCTTTAGAGCCGACACCGCTCCCAAATCCAGCACGTTGCGGGTGTAAGTATCAAAGCTACGGATGCCTCGTTCGCACAAAATGACGTTGGGATTACCGTGACTCAGAATATATTCTGCGGCCATCACAAATTCTTCAATGGTGGCAGCCAATCCACGCTTCAGCAGAACGGGTTTGTTGGCTTGTCCCAACGCCTTCAGTAGGTCAAAGTTTTGCATATTGCGGCTGCCCACTTGCAATACATCAGCATAGGCAGAAATTTCCTCAATCTGCGAAATCGCCATCACTTCAGTAATGACAGGCATTCCGTAGCGATCGCGCACGGCTGCCAAAATTTCTAACCCCTCTCTTCCCAACCCCTGGAAGTCGTAGGGAGACGTACGAGGTTTGTAGACACCCCCTCGTAGGGCTTGAACAGAGGAGGTTACCAGTCGGCTGGCGATCGCCTCCATCTGCGCTCGGTTTTCGACGGTGCAAGGTCCGCCTACGATCAATAAATCCTGCCCACCGACGGTAACTGTGTCAGAAATTTGAATGATGGACTGATGGCTGGGATCATTTTTGAGAGCAAGTTTGGCTTTCTGCACGGAGTTTTTTCCTTTGGTAAATAAGTGTTGGAAGGTCGTGGTCTGAGGAATGAGTCTCGAAAATTAGCCAGTGAAACCTGATCAGTAGAAAAAATGAATTAAAAAAACCCGGTACCTTTGAGGTCCCGGGTTGCACAATCGCGCATGACCATTTACCCGGGATGCTTCCTGAGCCAAAAAAAGTAGCCGTAAAAATAGAAGGTGGAGGTTGCCATATCGGGGTAATGGGTAGGTTTTGAAGATGCGGTTAGGTGCAGTGTAATTCAGTCCCTTTAAAAGCAAAAACCGCAGAGCGTTGTCTGCGGTTCACTCAAGGTTCCAGGTCAAGCTGGACTCACCTTAAGTGAACCGGGCTAAACCAAAAATAAAAATAAGGCCGTTGAGAAAGCATTTGAAGGTGGAGCCGATTAATTTGCTTTACTTACATGCAACCGTAGCAAAGATTGCAAAATGTCGTCAACCCCCCCAATTGGGTGATTTGTTCAAATTTGGGGTTTAGCGAGATTAGCGCTCGCATCCCAAAACGGCGATTCCAAAACGGCGATCGTGTCGGTTAAACGTACTAGCATGATGAAACCTCAAGTTTGGTACACGGTATGGTTAGCGAGCTGCAATCTTTCAACGCCTCAATTCCTCTAGACGCAATCCAGTACAACGAACAGGGATTGGTGCCTGCCATTGTGCAAGATCATCTAGACGGCGCAGTGCTGATGATGGCGTGGATGAATCGGGAATCGCTACAAAAGACGTTGGAAACGGGTGAAACCTTTTTCTGGAGCCGATCGCGGGCTGAACTGTGGCACAAAGGTGCCACCTCTGGCCATTTGCAAAAAGTGCGATCGCTCCGTTACGACTGTGACAGCGATGCGCTCTTAATTGGGGTAGAGCAAATTGGCGATATTGCTTGCCACACCGGGGAACGCAGTTGTTTTCACCAGGTCAGCGGTAGTGTAACAGCGCCGCCTGCCGATATGCTGTCACAGGTGTTTAGTGTGATTTGCGATCGCCGAGATCACCCCACCCCCGACTCGTATACCTGCAAGCTGTTAGCAGGCGGAGACAATAAAATTCTCAAAAAAATTGGTGAAGAAGCGGCTGAAGTTGTAATGGCCTGCAAAGACGATGATCCCGATGCGATCGCAGGAGAAGTCGCCGATTTGTTTTATCACACGCTAGTAGCGCTGGCGCATCATCAGGTGGATGTGCGTGCGGTGTATCAAAAGCTTCACGAGCGAAGGTAGTCCTAAACCTGTGGGGATTTTTAGACGTGCAGGCTGCGCCTGCACGTCTAAAAATCCCCACTTCAACAACGCCCGATACTGCCACCAACCGGAGACGATGATTGAGGTTGGCTTACGGGTTCGTTGGTGTGCTGACGGTTCGCTTGCGAAGAGCGATGTCTAGCCATTTCAAAATCGCTAAGCAGACCAGAATGCTAGCGGCAGCAGCAACCCAGAAGTTATTAGCCAGTTGGCGATCGCCATCCATAGCCCAGCCTCCCAAGATGGGGCCGATGAAGTATCCGGCAGCCCAGCACAACGAACTTACAGAAAGGTAAACGCCCCGTAGTGATTCTGGAGCTAGATCGACAACAAGCGACGAAGCAGCAGGCGTGTAAGCAACAGTGGCGATCGCCATAACGCCCAGTCCCAGCAGCGCCCATCCTAGCGATCCGGTTGTAACGGTGCCCGTTACCCAAATTAGCCCAAACCCAATGCCCCACAACAAAGACGATACAACTAACATTTGGGGATAATTGAAGCGAGATAGAGCACGTACAATCGGCAGTTGGGTAATGGCAGTTAGCACCACATACCAGGAAAACAAGGCGCTGATTACAGATGCAGAAAACCCAGGAGCGTCACCTTGAGGAACAAAGTTGGTGAAATAGAGTGGTAAAGCGCTGTTGACGATCGCCAAATACGTAGTGAGCAGAACATTTACAGCAGCGTAAATCAGCAGAGCGCGATCGCTCAGTGCCAATCTCCAACTTTTCAACACAGCATGGTTCACCTGACAGGGGTTTCGGGTTTCGGCGATCGTCCAGTAGATAATGCCAAAAAACGCCACAAATGAAACAGCGTCTATTAAGAAAAGTAATCGGTACGCCCCTGTTGCCGCCACAATTGCCCCGCCTAAAATAACACCCACGCCCAACCCTACACTATCGCTCAGCCGAGTCAGTGCAAAGGCTTCGTTGCGCTGTTCGGGCGTGCTTAGATCAGCCACTACTGCCTCTGTGGCAGGCCAATACAGCCCAATCCCTAATCCCAGCAGCAAATTTCCCACCAAAAACGTCGAAAAATCTGTGGTGAGTGCCAAAATAACCGATCCAATGGCACACACCACTGTCGCCAGCAACAGCGTACGCCGCCGCCCCACACGAGGGGAATCGGAAAATGATCCGCCCAAAATACGTCCGATGACTCCAGTGATTGAGCCACTACCAATCCCCACTCCCACTAGTGTTGCCGACAGACCTACCTGATTCACAAAAAAAATCGGTGCATAAAACAGGGTGAATCCCGTCCCAATTTGCGATAGCAGCCGCGCTGCACTCAAAATCCAGATTCGGTGATCCAGTTTGGGTAGCCAGGTTGCAATCAGTTGATTCCATCGGTTCATAATGTCGAGGAGTTAAGTAGGTGGGCTTAATTAAATATAAGATTCTAAAACCCTGCGCCGCCCGCACAGCGGGCGGCGCAGGGTTTTAGAATTTGGTTTTTATTTAGGTTGAACTACTTAGGTGTAAGAGTTATCTGATGGGGATCATGGCTTAGCGTCGCGCTATCGCGCGCTCCACTCTCCTCAAAAAGGCACCTCTGCAAGAAGTCTTAAGCTGTAGGCTGTTAACAAGAAGTAGATCAACAAGCAGAGCAAACAAAACCATAGACACTATTCAAAATCGCGCCTGCGATCGCTCACTGCCCCTACGTCTTCGCCTATATACCCTACACCCGTTATGATTAGCTATCTCAAGGGCGCGATCGCCAGTATTCAAAAACCCAGCGCGGGTCGAGTCATCCTGACGATTGAGGTTAACCAGATCGGCTATGACATTCAAGTAGCACCACGCCTCATGCAAGACCTGCCCGCTATGGGTGATTTGGTGCAGGTGTTTACTCACATGCAAGTCAAAGAAGACCAGACTGTTTTATACGGATTTGCCTCAACGGCAGAGCGAGATCTATTTCGGCAATTAATTAGTGTCAGCGGAGTGGGGCCTCAACTCGCTCTGGCGCTACTCGATGCCTTGGGGCTACAAGATTTGGTGCAGGCTATTGTAACCAGCAACACGCGAATGCTATCGCGTACTCCGGGCGTGGGCACCAAAACCGCAGAACGCATTGCCCTAGAGCTAAAAACTAAACTGGCAGAGTGGCGCATGCAATCAGGTCGCACAACCTTACCTGATTCTGCACCAGCTACCAATGTGCAAGAAGATGTAGAAATGACGTTACTAGCATTAGGGTACACGAACGGAGAAATTATGCAGGCGCTGCGAGCCGTGGGACAGGAAACGGCGCTGGCAAAAAATGCTGATGCCGAAGAATGGATTCGCAAAGCGATCGCCTGGCTTAGTCGTTAGTTTTGCCTGAATTGCACGAAAAACTACGCCGGAAGAGCTGCTGGTTTCCTAAGTTTATGGCTGTGGCCAGCAGGTTAAAATAACGACATTTTTGGTAGCGATCCTCGTTTGCAACCAAAAATATTCTAGGTAAAGTGGCTACGGTTCACCCTTCTAGGTAAGGAATTACTGTGATAAAATCAGTGATTGTATAAATCAAGATAGAGCTACATTCATGCCACTTCTGCAAGAGCGCAAGCAAGAAATTATTTCTGATTACCAAATTCACGAAACCGACACCGGATCGGCACAAGTTCAGGTAGCTATGCTGACTGAACGGGTTACTAAACTGAGCGCCCATCTGAAGACCAACAAAAAAGACCACTCCTCTCGACGTGGGCTGTTGCAAATGATTGGCCAGCGCAAACGCCTCCTGGCTTACATCTTGAAACAAGAGCCAGAGCAATACCGTGCCCTGATTACCCGTCTTGGCATTCGCGGCTAATTTACCCTATGACATCCGAATCCGATTCTGCGAAGAGTGGCGATACACCCTCCGCACAGGCAAGCCAACGCAATCCCCTTCCGTTTGAGCCAACCAAAAGCCGCAAGCAGTCTGAAAAGAAGGCTGACAAAATAACTGTCAAAGCTGCCGAAGGCAATCCTGCAGCAGCTAGAGCTTCAAGGGCAAAATCTGCGGCTGTTAAGCCAGTTTCATCAGTCGCGGCCAGTCGTTCAGGCGAACCTAGCTCCAGGGCCAGCATGAATGTCCCAGATGCCGTTAGTAAGCGTATGGTGCGACGGATGGCTCTGTTTTGTGGTGTGCCTTCTATTCTCGGCATGTCTACGTTCGTAGCAAGCTATTTTCTCGTCAGCCGCGATATTGTTGAGTTGCCTAACGTTGTTGTCGTACTGGTTAGCATGGGCTTTTTTGGACTGGGCGTACTGGGACTAAGCTACGGCGTTCTGTCTGCTTCGTGGGAAGAAGAGAGCGCGGGCAGTGCTTTGGGAATTACAGAATTTGGCACCAACTTGAAACGGATGGCTGGTGCGTGGCGATCGCCAGATAAAAAATCTTAAAGCAGATCTTAAAAAACTTAGTTGAAGGATGGCTTTACCCGGGTCAGTCCTACAATAAGCAAGTTAAGCGCTTCTAGATTGAGCGTTAGTGGGTTCACAAAACGGAAGTCTACGTTAAATCGATCCGATGTTTTGTAAAAGTTAGCGTATGTCAACTCTTACAAAAGTACTCGAAGTTAGCTTAGACGCAATTCTTAGAGTCTAGGCATAAGAATCTGGCAATACTTAACTGATGTAGAACTAGCAGGGCTTTGACATGATTGTTGTAATGAAAGTGGGCACACCAGAAAGTGAAATCGATCGCCTCAGCGCCGAATTCACTGCTAACGGGCTGACTCCAGAAAAAATTGTTGGCAAGCACAAAACAGTGGTGGGTCTAGTCGGCGATACGGTGGACTTGGATGCGCTTCAACTCCAAAATTGGAGTCCGTGGATCGAGCAAGTGCTACGGGTTGAAAAGCCTTACAAGCGCGTCAGCCGAGAGTACCGCCAGGGCGAGCCTAGTGAGGTTGTGGTTTCTACTCCCAGCGGGCCGGTCATCTTTAGCGCTACTGCGCCATTAGTGGTGGTTGCGGGGCCGTGCTCAGTAGAAAACGAAGCGATGATCATTGAAACGGCACGTCGAGTCAAGGCCGCAGGTGCCAAATTTCTACGGGGTGGGGCATATAAGCCTCGGACCTCGCCGTATGCCTTCCAAGGACACGGTGAGAGTGCACTGGGTCTATTGGCTGCCGCAAAAGAAGCCACGGGTTTGGGCATTATCACTGAAGTGATGGACGCAGCAGATCTAGAAAAAATTTGCGAAGTGACCGATATTGTTCAAATCGGAGCGCGCAACATGCACAACTTCTCGCTGCTGAAGAAAGTGGGCGCTCAAGATAAACCGATCCTACTCAAGCGAGGTATGTCTGCCACGATTGAAGAGTGGTTGATGGCAGCAGAGTATATCCTGGCGGCGGGTAATCCAAACGTTATTTTCTGTGAACGGGGTATTCGTACCTTTGATAACCAACATGCTCGCAACACGTTGGATTTGTCAGCAATCCCAGTTTTGCGATCGCTGACTCATTTGCCCATTATGATTGATCCCAGCCATGGTACAGGCAAGTCAGAATATGTACCAGCCATGTCGATGGCGGCGATCGCGGGAGGTGCCGACTCTCTCATGATTGAGGTGCATCCTAATCCTTCTAAGGCTCTTTCTGATGGCCCTCAGTCGTTGACACCTGACCGCTTCGATCGGCTGATGCAGGAATTGGCTGTGATTGGTAATGCTGTCGGTCGTTGGGAAGCCCAGCCAGTGCCTGTGCTGGCATAGGTTATAGTTCTGTAGCGCTGTCGATTTTAGGACAAAAGACAAAAAAGGATGGGCAATGCCCATCCTTTTTTGTCTTAGTTTTTTGGGTAGTCCTAAATTGGTAATGGCTCTATGTCAGTAGAGTGGGTAATGGATGGGCGTGGCACTTTGATTTTTGGCGTTACTTAATCCGGATACGAATTTTTTTTGAGAGGGGCGCAGAGCGCCCCTCTCAAAAAAAATTCATACTTCTAGGACTTACACATTCATTCAACTTTCCTGGGTTTTCGTGTCAGGTGCGTAAGTCCTAACTGCAAATCAGCTAGGTGACGATTGGTCTGATTCAGGTTGCATGTGATCAACTTGTTCTTCAATGTTTTTAAGAATTTGGCTTAAAGCAGGAAGTATGTCTAATCGCATAGATGCATCTCCAGATTCGGAGCGGGCGCGATCGCGAATTTCGTTTAACTTAGTTTGCAACTGTCGGGCAATTCCCAGAGCATCTCGTTCTAAAGAGACGACTTGTTGCTGTTGATAGAATTTCAGCGCTGCTCCCCGCAAAATTTGTACCGTTGCTTCTTCTCCTGATGTCGTGGAACTGAACCGAAACCGCAACAAAATTCGAGTGTGCTTGTACAGGCGCTCCGTTTCGGTCTGTCTGGACTGGGTTATGGGTAATAGCGACAGGTGAGCTAAGAGTTTTAACTCGTTGATAATTCCTTGAAATTGCTGTAGGTCTAGCCGCTCTAAAACAGATTGCAGCACTCCGTTTTGACTCCAGAGAATTCGCCCATGGCGGTGTTGGCGTTCAAAATATAACCGTCCAATCCCTTCGACTAACACCCGTCCCAACAGCTCTTGCAAAAAAACTGGAGGAGGTAAATTAGCCAGGGCTTCTATGGGTTCGTTTAGGTGGTTAAGCTGCACCTTTAAGGGAGGGATAGGCTGTAACAGCACTGAGGGTATCTCAGGAGTTTGAGGAATCTCATGGGACATGTACTCTGCTGAATCTACCTTGACACGTGAATTTGCAGCAGGGCTATGCTGTTGAGCATCAACCCGTAAATTCTCCAAGGGCTGAGCATCGGCTTGCTGGTCTTGCCCATCTGCTAGTCCCATCGGAGCTATTAGATCAGTCGGTTGAGTTGGTTCTAGAGAGGCTAAAGGGTTTGATTCTAATGGTTCTAACTGAGTTGGTTTGAACGGTAGCGGTGTCGAAGGAAAAGGAGCGTTAGGGATGTTGCTTGTTGGAACAGTAGGATGCTCAGATGGGTCAATGGAGTGCTGTGGAACCGATATCGAGGTTGATGACAGATTTGGCAGAAACTCTCCAGGCAATTCCAGGTTCAGATCTTCAGGACTATCTACGATGTAGATTGGCTGGGCGTTGTGATCGACCTGTGGTTGCTTCGAGCGCGATTTTGAAGAACTGTACGGCGATCGCGACTTCTGCGAAAAACCAGAGTCAGCTTTTTGAGACGCTTGGCTGCCGCTGTAGTTTAGGTATGCAGAAAGAACTACTTGCAGCGCCTCCGATGAGATCGTATGGGCAATAGGTCGATACTTGTGGTACGAAATGATGCGACGCACATAGTCCATTGCCGCTGAGTCATTTGGGTTCACCATGCCCAAAATCAGACGATCAGAGTTTACGTACAGAGGCAAAACTTGATAGTACAAGCACGCTTCAAAGGGCAATACCCCATCAATCAGAATGAACAATTGCTGAACATCTAGATAGACAGCCAAATCGTCTTGAAAATGAGACCGAATTGACTGATAGATAGAGTCAGGAAATTTAGATTGGTCATCCAAGGGAGACACCATAGGAGCTAACCAAAGGGAGTGATGGACAACCTAGCACTAAAAATTAACGGTACAGATGCCTTCCCACAGTGTCCTTATCTCCCTCCACCCGATTCGGTGCGTGAAGATTTAGAACCAGTTCGCAATGTGTGTGCTGCTAGATAAAGTTTAGTCCATTCCCCAACGACTTGGCTGACCTTGAGATTACGCTCGGTGGCGATCGCCTCTGGGGTCTTTTTAGATTTCATATCTTCAACGAGCTGTTTTTGGTTGATCGTCAACCCATCCCAAAATAGCTGCCATTCCTGTGGGGCTAACCCTAAGTTTTGTTCTATTGACGCACCCAGCCAACTCGACACAAGGTCAGGCTGGCTTTTCACAGCAAACACCCGCGTTGCATGGTAGCTGATTTTTTCGCGCAGGCGGTAAACCTGTTTAATGGGCAGGTTGAGGGCAACGGCGATCGCCTCCTGCGACTTTCCTTGCAAGTGCAGCTCTAGCCACTGTGCCGCCAGAGGTTCTATCCCGTCTTTTAGGTAGCTGAGAAACGTTTGCTTCACATCCTCACGGAGTGCCTGCTGCTCTTCCCAGGCTTGTTGATGCTGGTACTGCATTACGGCCTGATTATCTAACAGGCTCATGGGGCTGTCGCTATCATCGGGAGCGATTTCATCAGACACGAGGCGAATTAAATCGCCAGTTGGTACCTGCGTCATGCCACCCCGCTGCGATCGCCGCAAATAATTGACAAAGCGATAAACCAGCAACGGTTGATTGCGAATGGGGCGCAGGCAATATTCCTCTACGGTGGCTAGCATTAGAGCATTGCGGAGCCGAGGATTTGCCGTGCATTCTGCAATCCACCGCATTTGCTGACGGATGTAGCTATCACTTTGGATTAGCTCCTGAATCACTTCTTGCAGCACGTCCATGACAGTTCGATGGCGATCGCGTGACAGCGCCACCCAGGTTTTAACCTTGCTGCGAATTAAAAATAAACTGCTCAGCCGCTGCAACAAATTGCGATATGCGACATCTTGCGCCACTCCCAAATATCGCTGCTGCAAAATGCGGTAGCGATAATCCATAGCTTGTCTTGCCACCGCTAACTGGGGCGGCAACAGCTCATCAAACCGAGATAAATCATCTCCCAACAACCAAGCAAGGATGCCCTCCTGAGCTATAGAGGACTGCTCTGAACAGTCTTGTCTTAAGCGCGATTGCCAGTTTCGCCGCAGTTCCTCAGCCCTTGACATTGCGTGGGGGTCCTCAGTGCCAACTTTCAGTGCCAACTTTCAGTGCCAACTTAGTTCAGTGCCAACTTAGTTCAGTGCCAACTTGAGCGTTAACCTTTCAATTTATAACGCTGGATTATAAATTTTGAACAGAGAGTTAAAGGCATGTCAAGGATCAGTCTCCTCAACAATCACAGAAATCTATGCAGCGGCCGGGGTGAGGTTCTAGGTATATTGTTTATTTTGTTGAATGTGCGCGACGCAAACCCTCAACAAAACATGGTTGACAGATGACCGCAATCGATACAGATTACCCTCAACCTTTTTGGAGCAGCCGCTGCGCTGACCTTACTCTCTGCTCTAGCTGCCTGTATCTCCGTCTTCAATCGCAGCAACAAGGCGCTGTAATGTTGCCGTTAATTGTCCCAACCGTTCTAACGTGGCATCCTGATTCTCAGCGATCGTTTGAACCGCATCACTCAGGGCAAAAATTTGGTAGCCCTGCTGCTGCACTTGCTTTGCCAGCACGTCAATGTTTCCAGAGAGTTGTTCTACGGTTTCTGTGGTGGTCAGCACAGCTTCTCCAACTTGCTGCACAATTAGTTCCAAAGACGTTGATTGGACATCCACTCTGCTCTCCAAGCCTCGTTGAGTCTAACTATAAAGCGTAATGTAGTCTAAAACTACATGAAGACTAGCTCTTAAGAGCCTGCGCCGCTCGCGCAGCGCCTTAAGATCCCAATGCAAACTAAGTAGGTGGGCGTAATTAAACATAAAACCCTAAAAGTCTGCGCCGCCCGCGCAGCGGGTGGCGCAGACTTTTAGAATCTTGTTTTTATTTTAGGTTGAACTACTTACGAGTACTTACCAATATTTAGGACTACCCTTATTTTTAAGCCTACTGCAAGATGGGCAAAGTCGTTTCCCTGACCAACTTAGCTCAATTCGATTCAGCTTAATTTGGTTGTGCAAGCTTTGCGCCACGCCCTGATGCACTAATCTGCATGATGGACTAACCTACCTGATGATTGCCATACAATAGAGTTTCAGAAGATGCTTAAAAATTTACGGGTAGTCCTAAATTGATAAGGATTTTTTGATGGGCGGGCTTCGCCCATCAAAAAATCCTTACATCAATACCACTACCAATTTACGGAGTAGCTAAACTGCTCGATGATGTGACTCAATCGTGTAACTATTCAGCGTTGAGTCTTCAACTAGCCATTCAAAAGCCGGAACATTACAGAACTGCTTATGACTCTTGCCGCGCCTGCCAAACTCCAATACGAGGCGGTTATTGGTTTAGAAACCCACTGCCAACTTAGCACTGAGACCAAAATCTTTTCCAGCAGTTCTACAGCATTTGGCGCAGATCCTAATACCCACATTGATCCCATCTGCATGGGTATGCCAGGAACGTTACCTGTGTTGAATCAGAAAGTGCTGGAGTATGCCGTCAAAGCTGGGTTGGCGCTTAATTGCCAAATTGCGCCCTATAGCAAGTTTGATCGTAAGCAGTACTTCTATCCCGATTTGCCCAAAAATTATCAAATTTCGCAGTACGACTTGCCGATCGCCGAACACGGCTGGGTTGAGATAGAGCTAGAAGATGACGCGGGAAACCCGATACGAAAGCGGATTGGTGTAACTCGCCTACACATGGAAGAAGATGCTGGCAAACTAGTGCATGGTGGCAGCGATCGCCTCTCTGGTTCCACGTATTCTCTAGTTGATTACAACCGGGCAGGTGTGCCGCTGATTGAAATCGTATCAGAACCCGATTTGCGTTCGGGAGCCGAAGCCGCTGAGTATGCCCGTGAGATGCGACGAATTGTCCGCTATCTAGGCGTTAGCGATGGCAATATGCAAGAAGGTTCCTTACGCTGCGATGTCAATATTTCAATTCGTCCTGTGGGCACTGAGAAATTTGGTACCAAGGTCGAAATTAAAAACATGAACTCCTTTAACGCCATTGAGCGAGCCATTAATTACGAAATTGAGCGACAAACCCAAGCGCTGGCCGCAGGCGAGGCATTAGTACAAGAAACGCGCTTGTGGGAAGAGGGCGCGCAACGCACCATCAGTATGCGTAAAAAAGAAGGGTCGAGTGACTATCGCTATTTTCCAGAACCCGATTTGGGCCCCATTGAGGTGTCAAATCAACAGCTAGCCGAGTGGCGATCGCAACTCCCTGAGTTGCCTGCTCAAAAACGGCATCGGTATGAAAGCGACCTGGGCTTATCTCCCTATGATGCACGGGTGTTAACGGACGATCGAGCCATCGCCCAGTACTTTGAAGCGGCGATCGCTGCCGGAGCACCTGCTAAACAAGCCGCCAACTGGATTATGGGCGATATCAGCGGCTATCTAAATAATGAGAAAAAGAGCATTACGGATCTTCCGCTAACCCCAGAATCGCTGGCAGAAATGATTGGACTGGTTGAATCCAACACGATTAGCACCAAGATTGGTAAAGATATCCTGCCAGAACTGCTGGTCAACGGTGGTTCTGCCAAAGCGCTGATCGAGCGTAAAGGGCTGATCCAAATTTCTGATCCAGCGGTTTTAGAAGCAGCGATCGCCACCGTACTGGCTGCTTACCCGGCAGAGCTAGAAAAATACCGCAGCGGCAGGAAAAACATGTTGGGCTTCTTTGTGGGGCAAGTCATGAAACAAACAGGCGGGCGAGCAGACCCGAAGCTAACGAACCAGCTTCTGACTCAGAGATTAGACAACTAAGTAGATGGGCGTAATTAAATATAAAACCTCAAAAGTCTGCGCCCCCCGCTGCGCGGGGGGCGCAGACTTTTAGAATCTTGTTTTTATTTAGGTTGAACTACTTAACGTCAGAACTCTTATATGGAAACAATTTTGGAGTTTTTCCTTTGTAAGGGAGCAAAAACTTCAAAATCTACCGCCATGCAGATCTTCTTTCATCAGGCTTTATTGCCAAATGCTTACTCATATCGAAACCCTATCGACAAGCGTAAATTTCCTGAAAGCTAGGATACTCATAAGATATCGCGATAGGCAGTACCAAATTTCATAGGAAACATGGATCGTCTTTCGAGAAAATCTTTTCTAGGGGTGTTACCCCTCACTCTTGAGATGGCATAATGTGATATGTAGATGCACCCTGATGGTTAGGAGAGTTACTTAAACGTGGCTCTCCTTTTTTGTCTCCTCGCCTGAAAGCATGCGTCAACTGAATCAGTATAGCGGTAGCCATGATCAATAGGACGCCTCCCTGTCATTCCCGCGCAGGCGGGAATCCATCTGCTCGATAGGTGCCAGCGTCATTCCCGCGCAGGCGGGAATGACGCTGGCATGTCCTA
>Ga0105046_10007064_pt1 | contig 17718 bp, 13 predicted proteins | sample MAT03_FD_78385 | JGI IMG/M metagenome (GOLD analysis project Ga0105046, IMG submission 78385) | Freshwater microbial communities from Lake Fryxell liftoff mats and glacier meltwater in Antarctica - MAT-03 (megahit assembly) | ecosystem: Environmental > Aquatic > Freshwater > Ice > Liftoff...
CAACAGGCCGTCGGATCGGGCGGCCTGCCCTTTCCCCGACCGGCATGAGGGCCGAGGCGGCCTCCTCGACGCGAAGATTCCCGCCGGGTGGCGACCAGGTCCTCCGAAGTAGGAGGGCGCCTGGCCAAGCCGATGACAGCGCGTCGAGACCGGGCGAGGCCGGTCGCGCGTCGCGCGGAGCTCGTTGCGCAATCCCTTGCGCAACAGGCAGTAGAGCCTGGACGTGAGCACGCGCGCTGCCGGGATCGCGGGCGGTATCGGCGAAAACCAGCGCCCTCCTAGGCGAACAACGGTACGAGCACGGCCTGCGCGAAGATGAACCACCAGGAGGTGGCCACGGCGAGGAGCGCGAGGAGACGCACTGCCAGCAGGCCCTTCGAGGTGCTCGTGCTGCGCAGGCCGGGGACCTCCACCAGACCGTCGCAGAGCACGACCGGTCCGTGGCGGCGCAGGCGTGCAAACACCTCGGGCAGCTCGCGAGCGTGCAGCTGGAGCGCGCCCGCGACCTGCGGGGTCATCTTGATGGGTAGCGGTGCACCGTTTTGTCCGAGGACGGGGCCGGAGCCGCCTTCGACGACTTGCAAGCGAACGTGCCCGCTGGCGCGGCCCGCCATGACGTCATCGAGCGGGACGGTGTCGGGCGATCGTCGCGGCGGATCCAGGCCGGGAATGAGCCGTAACACACCGCCGTATCCACGCCCGCCCAGGCCCATCATGCCAGAGAACCAGGCCACGCCCATGCCGACCTGACCCACACCCCAGATGCAGGCGGTGCACTGCCCGATGGCGGCGACGCCGATCGCCAGCTGACCCAGCACGAGGAAGCCGCGCGCCATCTGCCCGATGGCGATGAAGCCCCAGGCCTCCTGGCCCACCGCGATGATCCCGAACTGGTGCGGGTCGGTCGAGACGATCTGCACACCGACAAGTTACATTGTCGGCGCGATGATCGGGGCTACTCCTTACGCGGCGGTACATCTGGACCCGCCTGGGCAGGGCGATGCGGCCGCGCCTCCCGTGCAGATCTGCGGGGCCTGCGGCTTCGGCGCACCGGTGCGCTCCGCGCGTTGCCCGTCGTGCGAGTCGAATCTAGCGACGCACCGGCGGCAGGTCCCGGTGAGCGGATCGCTTGTGTGGTGCGCGGTGCGCGCGACGTTCCAATGTCGAGCCTGCGCGTTCCACTCACCGCTCGACGGGATCGAGCTCGATCAGGGCGTGCACTGCGCGCAGTGCGGCGCGTTCCAGAAGTTCGACGCGAGCGGGTGGGAGGCGCTGCTCGCCCAGGCGCACGCCGTCGCCGATCTCGCGGGCCCCACGCCCGAGGGGCGGTTTCCCAGCGCGCGCATCTGGATTGGCGACATCAATCCGTACAGGGCAATCGGCGTGGACGGCGACTTCGCAAGCGCCGGGGGCGGGGAGGGCGCCGGCGGCGGCGCGCTTCCCGAGGTGCAGATCGCGCGCGGGCACCCGACCTGCACATCGTGCGAACAGGCGCTGGATGTCGCGTTGCGTGCCGGCGGATGCGAGACGCGCTGCCGAGGATGCGGCGCAACGGCGATCTACCAGGTGCCGAGCGCGGCGGCTCGCTGGGCCGCGGCTCTTCGCGGCATCGTCGCGTCCGAGCAGCGGACCGATCAGCGCGCGCTGAAGCTGACCCAGGTGCCGGGCGGCGGGGCGGTCGCGCTCTCATGTCCCGGGTGCGGCGCTCCGTTGCGCGAGGTGCGCCAGGGCTCCGTCCGATGCAACCATTGCAACACGCAGGCATTCGTACCGGCGCGCGCCCGCTCTCGAAAGGAGGGAGCGCTTCTCACCGCGACGCCCTTCTTCCTCGTCTTTCAGGGGCCGAGCGCCGAACGCGCCCGCCTCGAGACGCCAATGGTCGCCGAGGTGACAGGCGTTGCCGCGCTCGGCAAGGCCAACGGCATCTTCACCATCTTCACGCGAGGGCTCGCGCCTCTCAAGGGCATTGAACTCCCCGAGAAGAAGCGCGGCCTCGACCTCCGTCAGCTCTTCACGACCCTGGGCCTGGCGGGCCTGGCGCTCGCCATCGGCTTCGGGATCCTGATGCTGTCGCTGATGTTCGAGATATCGCTGTAGCCCCGATTGCTTTCGCTATCGCGAAAGTGCCGGGTTCACCGCCTGAGCATCGCAATGGCGCCGCCGATGACGGCGACCACCAATACGACGGCGACGACACCGACCCCCACGCCGGCCTTGAAGATTCCTTTGATAACGTTGCAGCCGGACAGCATTGCGCTGAAGAGCGCGAGCAGGACCAGGGAATGAGCTTGGGATCGCAAGCGTAGGGATCGCATCATCGTTCTCCTCTCGGCGGCAGGTTCTAGACGGTGCTCGCGACGTAGTTGTAGCCGCGACGGACGACGTTCTTGACCGAGCCCCAGGGGTAGGTCCTGGAACGCGCGTCGGCGCTCCAGTCCTGAGCGAGCTTCGTCTCGAGATCGACGTTCCACTTCGGGTAGGCCTGGCCATAAGTCATCCGGGCGCCATAGCCGTAGGCAAGGGGGCCCTGGATGTCGTCCCAGCGTCCGGACGGGTCGGGGTTGGGGACGTTGCGCGGCGGAATCGGCTGGTTACCGGCGGCCTGCTTCAGCGTGTCGCCGACGTCCTGGTCGAGCGGTTTGCCGCCGAGCTCGAAGTCGTACTTGGTCTGTTCCCAGTCGCGACGCATGGCATCGCTGATGCGATCCCAAGCTCCCTCGTGCTCGTTGGTCCACCACTTCGGGTTGTTCGTCTGCATGTCCACTTCCTCCTGAGAGACGGACAGTGCAGCGCGCATGCCACGCGAGATTCGCTGAGGTTCGGGGAAACGGGGGCGGCGAGCTGTTGCGCTACGCCACACCGTAGCGATCCTTGCGCACGCCCCCGGGATCTCGGCCCAGCCGGCGTACGCCGCGTGGTCAGCGGCGAGCGTGTAAACGCAGGTCGTCCCAGACCTCGCGCGCCGATTGGTAGCGGTACGCATCTCGGCGCCGCAGCAGCTTCGCGATGACCGGCGAGAACTTGGAGTTCAATGCTTCGGCGAGCACCCGGGGCGTTCCTTCGGCGATCATGCGCGTCGTCTCGCCGTACTGCGTGTTGTCGACGTCGATCGCGGGGCGACCGGTGTGCATCTGGAACATGACGAGACCGAGCTGGTAGAGGTCGCTCTGACGGGTCGTGTAGCCGGCGGTGAGCAGCTCGGGCGCGATGATCTTGGGGTTGGCGACCTGCGGGCGGTACCAGGTGGTGCTGCCGTCGAGCTGGTGGGCCACGCCGAAGTCGGTCAGCTTCACGATGGGTTTGCGATCGACCTGGCTGACCAGGACGTTGCCGGCGTGCAGGTCGGAGTGCACGAGGCCGCTGTCGTGGAGATAAGAAAGCGCCATCAGGAGCTGGCGGGTGATCTCGAGGAAGAGCGCGTCGTGCAAGGGTGCGCGCGCTAGATTGCGCAGGCTTGTGTCTGCGCGTTCGAGCGCGAGGTAGAAGAGGTAATTGTCCTCGAATGCATCGTGGATGTAGACGATGTTCGGGTGGCGGAAGCTGTCGAGGCGCTGCATCTCGCGCGCCCACTCGTCCTTTACGGCCTGGTACGGCTTGTTCGACGGTCGCAGCATCTTGAGCGCATACAGCTGGTCGAACGGGCCCATGCACTCGTAGACCGAGCCGTATTGGCCATCGCCGATGAGCTGCCCGACGACGTAGGTGCCGCGCGACGACGTCAACGTGGCCCCGGCAACGGGGAAGGGGATGAGACCCTGGGGTGACGAGCCTCCCGGCGCTACGCCCGACGCCAGTGTGTTGCCCGCGGGGTGGGGCTGGACGGGCTGGTGGGAGTGAACGGGTGCGTGCGGGCCGGTCTGCGACAGCGCGTTCGTCGCGGCGAGCAGCGATTCGGAGACCGCGGGCGTCATCGGCAGCGTGTGGCCCGCCATCCGGGTGGGTTGCCTGCCCTGCTGGTGACCGGAGGGTGGCCCCGCCTGCATGCCTGACCCTGAGCTGCTGCTCGCCATCGGATTGGCGGGTCCGCCGTGCTGCGACGGCACGCCGTGGGGCGCCATCCCTTGCGGCATGGCTTGCAAGGACATCGGTCCGGCGGCGGCAACCCAGTCGCTCTGCACCGAAGGCATCGACCCGGTCGCCATGCGCTGGGTCGTCGACGCGCCCGGAGGCCTGGTGCCGCCCGCACTCTGCGGACCCTGACCGTGCGGGTTTTGAGGTGGAGCCATGCCGCTGCCCCCGGGTGCGGAGCCCGGGTTCATGCTCATGGGCGCCGCCATCGAGACGGGGGCGTAGCCGCCACCACCACCGGGGACGGGCGGCGCCGGGATGGTTCCGGTTGCCGTTGGGCCTGGAATCGGGGACGCCGGGTAAGCCGTGGGTACGGCTGAGGGATCGGGCTGCCCGAAGGGCGGCTGGCCCGGGTAGGACCCCCCGGGAGGACCCGACGTTTGCACCGCACTGAGCATAGCGGAAAAGCGCCCTTCTACGGAAGGCGCGTCCTGTAAGCGCGCTCAGTGGAGGTGCGATTTCTTGGCGACCGGCCCCGACGCGACCGCGCGGAGCGTCAGGGGTGGTTGCGGGCGACGATGTCGGCGGCGGCGTCGCGATCGATCTCGAGCGCTTCGGCGACCTCCATCACCAGCTCGCGCTCGCTGGTCCGGAGCAAGCCGTCGCTCGCCATGAGGGCGACGGCGAGCTCCAGCGCAACCGTCCGGCTCTCCGGGTCGGCGAGGCGAGCCTTGACCGAAGCCAGGCGCGCTTCGCGTCCCTCGTCGGCGATCTTCTTCTCGATGTCGGCGATGAGGGTCTGGGATGCGAGCCCCTCGACGTGACGATCGGTGAGCGACTCGACACTGGTCGCGAAATGCGCACGTTCTTCGGCCGAGAAATCGCCGTCCGCGCGCGCGGCGAGGATCATCGTTTCCACCAGCGCTTCGAGCTTGGGTGCGTCGAAGCCGTCGAGCTTCCGCGGTGCCATGGGCGCGATCTTTACACCCATCGCGCTCCTGTGGCGCCTCTCACTTGGGCGCAGCCGGCTTCTTCTTCTCCTTCTTCTCCTTCTTCTTCTCTTCCTTGGCGCTGCCGGGCTTCGCGTCCGCGCTCGCGCTCGCACTTGCCGAGGGGGACGCTTCGTCCTTCCAGCCGAGCATCTCGACCTCGAACACCAGGGTCGCCTTGGCGGGGATCTTCGGCGGGCTGCCGTCGTCGCCATAACCGAGCTTCGACGGGATCGTGAGCTTCCGCTTGCCGCCCTTCTTCATGCCCACCACGCCGTCGCTCCACCCCTGGATGACGCCTTCACCGACCTTGAAGGAAAAGGGCTCCTTGCCGACCGACGAGTCGAACTTGAAGCCGTTTTTCAGCAACTTGCCGGTGTAGTGGACCTTGATGTCGTCGCCGGTCTTGACCTCGCGATCGCCACTGCCGGGCTGCAAGTCCTCCTTGATGAGATCGGCGGGCTCGGGCATCGAAGGCTCCGTGCTCTTCGCCGCGCGCGGCGCCGGCTCCGGCTCCGGGATGGGCTTGTCGCACGCCGCAAGAGCGAGACCGAGGAGCGAAAACGCGAGAACCGGGACGAGTCGCATGCCGGGCGGGATACCACGGCTGCCAGGGCGAACGAAAACCGCGAGGCTGCTCGTACGGGGGGGGCGCGGTCGCCGAGGAGGCAACGCGAGAGTGGCGGCCCGGGCCAGGGAAGCCGCTGCGACGCCGACGCGTTGCACGCTGAATGCGGGTCGCTGTCGCGCTGTCACTGACGCTGGTGCTCGCATGCGACGCGGGCAGGGATGCGACACCCGTCCGCGGCACGGCCACCACATCACCAGCTTCGTCGTTGCATTCGTCGCTTGCGGCCACGCCGTCTTCGTCGTCGCGGACCGCCGCTCCCGCTCCGCTGTCTTTGCCTTCCGTCGGCTCCTCGGCCACGCCTTCCTCTTTGCCTGCAGCGCCGCCGTCCCGGCGTGGCCTCTGGATCTGGGAGCTCGACAAGAATGGTCCGAGCGCGGAGCGCGCCGCAGAGCTGGCAGCGTCCTGGGGAGTGGGCCGCGTGTTCATCAAGAGCGGCAATGGCAATGGGCGTGAGCGCTGGAGGCGAAACTTCCGTCCGGAGAACCGCGCGCCGTTTCGTGCGCGAGGGATCGAGGTCTGGGCCTTCGCCTACGTCTACGGCGAGGGCGTCGCCGACGCCGACGGGCGCACGTGGGGCAGCATCGACGAGCAGGTCGACGCCGTCGCCAACGCATCGATGGGCGATGACGTGACGGGCTTGGTGGTCGACGCCGAGATCGAGCTCGACGGGAGACCCGAGGACGCCAAACGAATCTGCGCCGGCCTTCGCGCGCGGCTCGCGCCGTCGCAGAAGCTCGCTTACACGACGTTCGGCTGGATCCAGAAGTTCGCGCGGTTCCCGTTCGAGGAGCTGGATAGCGGCTGTGGCGACGCCTTTCTTCCGCAGGTGTACTTCGCCCATGGATGGCCGGGGGGCGCCCCCGCGAGTCTGAAGCGATTGCGCGAGGCGATCCACGCGCGGAAGCTGCGGGCGCCGGTGTGGCCGGTGCAGACGAACATGCCGAATCCGCAGCCCCGGACGATGGCGGAGTTCTTCAGCCTCGCGGGAGATGATGCGAGCGTCTTCTTCCTCCACGTCGAGGACACCGATCAGACGCGCCGACTGAGCGCGCTGGACTTCCGTCTGCCGACCCTTTCGCCTGGTGGAAAGACAAGCGACTCGGTGACGGCGGCAGCGCGCTGATCGAGCGGCGTGCCGAGCTGTGTACGGTATGGGGACTGCGCCCAGAGCGCTTGGGTAGGATGCCGGCCGTGCCCGACAAGCCGCGCCCTTGGTGGAAGGAAGCGCCCGCTCCCCCGGCAGCGGGGCCGCTGGGGACGCCGCTAGGGACGCCGCTAGGGACGCCGCTGGGGACGCCGCTGGGGACGCCGCTGGGGACGCCGCTGGGGACGCCGCTGGGGACGCCGCTGGGACCGGCCGGGCCGGGGGCGCAGCAAGCGCCGACGTCAGGCGACCTCGCCGACGGCGAGTCACGTGAAGTCCAGGGCTCTGGGGCGAAGCCCTACGTGCTCAAGAACACGGCCGGCGTGTACTCGTGCACGTGCCGTGCGTGGATGCACCTCGGCGTCGCCATCGAGCGGCGCACTTGCAAGCATCTGGGCGCGCTCCGCGGGCAAGAGGCCGAACGCGCGCGCGTGGGCGGTCCTGTCGCACGTGCCGGTTCCCAGGCCAGCGCCGCGAGCACGGCAGGCTCGACCGACGTCGCGCCCCCGCTCCTTCTGGCGCACAAGTGGGAGCACGACGTTGATCTCGCCGGATGGTGGATGAGTGAGAAGCTCGACGGCGTGCGCGCCTATTGGGACGGCACGCGCCTCGTCTCGCGCCTCGGCAACACGTTCTGGGCGCCCGATTGGTTCATCGAGGCGCTCCCGCGCGATCTGCACCTCGATGGCGAGCTCTTCGGTGGCCGAAAGAAGTTCCAGCGAACCGTCTCCATCGTGCGTCGCCAGGACCGGTCGGACGCCGCGTGGCGCGAGATCTCGTACCTCGTCTTCGACGCGCCGAAACACGATGGCGTGTTCGAGGAGCGATTGCGCCGGATCCGCGAGCACCTCGCCGCCGCGAACGTCACGCACGCGATCGCGCACCCGCACGAGGTCTGCCGCAGCCTCGATCACCTGCGCGAAGAGCTCGCGCGTGTCGAGGCCCTCGGCGGCGAGGGCCTCATGCTGAGGCGCCCCGGCTCTCGCTACGAGGTGGGCCGCTCGTCGAGCCTGCTCAAGGTCAAGACGTTCCACGACGCCGAGGCGGTGGTGGTCACCCACCTGCCGGGCGCGGGGAAACACAAGGGCCGGCTCGGCGCGCTCCAGTGCGATCTGGCGGACGGGACGCGATTCTCGATCGGTACCGGCCTCTCCGACGCCGAGCGCGACGCCCCACCGCCAATCGGCAGCGTCGTCACATTCCGCTACCAAGAGCTGACGACGGACGGCGTTCCCCGCTTTCCGAGCTACGTCGGCATCCGCGACGACGTCGCCTTCGTGGGCACGACGCCGCCCGCCGTGCGTTCGCTGGCACCTGCTCCTGCAGCGACCCGCGCGCCTGCACCTGCATCGGCTCCTGAGGCTGCCGCGCCCGCCGCGACCGCAACTGCGGCTGCTATGGCGTCGACGACGCGCGACGCGCGCATCTTTACGCGTGACGGTCTCGTCTGGCAGATCACCCTCACGGGAAAGACCCAGGTGATCCGTCGCACGCGAGGAGAGGTGTTCGAGACGATCTCCGCCTCGTTCTCCGGTGCGGCGGTCGCGTGGCGCGACGCCGACGCGAAGATCGCCGCGCAGCTCGAAGCCGGATGGACGGAGGTCGACCCGGAATGAACTCGACCGCCTCCAATCACCACCCCCTGGCATGAGCCGGAGGCGAGCTCCGAGGACGGCCCGCAACCCGCAGGCTGCGCGTCACCCCGGCGCGGCTGACGGTCACCGGTTCCGCGCCGCGGCGGCACGCACGAAGTCGGCCGCCGAGCCCCTGTTCCACGTCCCCGCGCACGGCGGCCTCCACGTGCGCGAGCGCAGGGTCTCCACGCCTTCGCTGCTCGATGGGCGACCGTCGTCCCACATGCCAGCCGCATCTGGCATGATGTGCCGGCGCCGCGTCACTCGCGGAGCGAGCAGCTGCTTCCATGGTCGACCGCGCTCTCCTCGCCACGTCCACCGCCACCTGGTCCGAGCTATTCGGAAACGGGAAGCGTTATGTCGTCCCTCGCTTCCAGCGTGACTACGCGTGGGGCATCGACGAGTGGTCGGATCTCTGGCTCGACATCGAGCATCTCCACGACTCGTCGCAGCACTACATGGGGACCGTGGTGCTCAAGGAGGAGAGCAACGGCCGCTTTACGATCATCGACGGCCAGCAGCGACTTGCGACCCTGAGCATCCTCGCGCTGGCCATCATTGGCGAGATCCAGAGCCTCACGAACGAAGATGTGGCGCCCGGCGAAAATCGCGAGCGCGCACGACTCCTTCGTGACCAGCTCATCAGCACCAAGGACGCCGCGTCGCTCATCGAAGAGAGTCGACTGCGCTTGAACGAGTCCGACGATGGGTTCTTTCAAACGTATCTCGTGCAGGGCAAGGTGCCGCCCTACCCGAAGCGGCTGAAAGGGTCGGAGAAGAACCTCTGGGGGGCGTACGACTACTTCAAGGAGAAGCTGCGGGGGCGATTCCGAGACCAGCGGGATGGCGCCGCACTGGCGACGTTCCTCAGCGCACGCGTCGCCTCGTCGCTCGTCTTCATCCAGATCCGGGTCCAAGACGAGCTGTCGGCGTACACGGTCTTCGAGACGCTCAACGCCCGAGGCCTCGAGCTGACGACGACCGACTTGCTCAAGAACTATTTGTTCTCGCTGGCCGCCCAGTCGAAGGTCGAGCTGGAGCACGTGCAAGCCCTATGGCAGCGGCTTGTCTCGGTCGTGGAAGTCTCCAAGTTCCCCGATTTTCTCTATCACTACGTTGTGTCGCTCGGCAAAGAGCCAAGGAAGCACCGGCTCTTCGGGCAGGTTCGGGAGCTCATCAAGACCCGTGAAGACGTCTTCGAGTGGCTCGGGCGCCTCGCGGAGGCCGCCACTCTCTACGCCGCGCTGTCGGACCCCAAGGACGAGCTTTGGAATGACTACCTTGGAGCGGCAGCGCATGTCCGCGAGCTGGTGCTCTTCGGCGTGGATCAGTACAAGGCGCTGATCCTCGCGGCGAAACGCGTCGAGAAGCGTGAGATCGATCTCGCGAAGCTGCTCAGGCTCTGCGCCATCGTCACGCTGCGCGCGACGATCATCGCGCGTAGAAACACGGCGGAGGTTCTCCGCGCCTACCAATCGGCGATCAAGGCCATCGTCGAGAACGGCGCAGCGTCAGTGAAGGCGATCTTCGGCGCACTCGGCGAACTCTACCCGAGTGACGAAGAGTTCCGGAGCCAATTCGAGGTCGCCCAGTTCGACACGGGTGGGCCCCGCAAGCGGCTCGTGAAATACATCCTGTGCTCGCTCGAACCACACTTCGGCGGAACGGAGGTCGATCCCGAGACGCCCACTCTCACGATCGAGCACATCCTTCCGGAGAACCCGGGCGAGGCGTGGACGGCGAGCTTTTCGAGCGACGACCAGAAGCGTTTCGTCTACCGGCTCGGCAACCTCACCCTGCTCGAGGCATCGATCAACCGTGCACTGGGCGCGACCGACTACGCGACCAAGCTCGAGAAGTATCGGGAGAGCGCGTCGCGCATGACGCAGGCCATCGACGCACCGGAATGGTCGCCACACGCTGTGACCGCGCGGCAGAAGGACCTCGCGGGGAAGGCCGCACAGCGCTGGCGGCTCGACTACTGACGTCTCGTCATGCGGTCGGGCTGGCGATATGGCAGTCTGCAATCAAGGGCGCGACGGGCCGCGGGCCTCGTCCACGTCGAAGGCGTCGCTCCCGTAGAAGCGGCTCCACTTCATCGCCGCCTCGGCAGCGGCTTCGCCTCGGGCAGAGAGAACGACGCGTGACGCCGACGCCAAGATCGCCGCGCAGCTCGAGGCCGGATGGATGGAGGTCGACCCGGAATGAACTCGACCGCCTCCAATCACCCTGTTCCTGATCGAGAACCGCGCCTACCCTCGGCGGCACCATGGCCGACCGGACGTATCTCGAGCTCTCCGAGGACAGCGGCAAGTCGCACAAGTTCTGGGAGGCAGTCGTCGACGGCCCCAAGCTGACGATTCGCTTCGGGCGCATCGGCGACGACGGGCAGACGCAGGTCAAGGAGCTCGGCTCCGAGGCTGCGGCGCGCGCCGAGATGGCGAAGAAGCTCGCGGAAAAGACGAAGAAGGGTTACGCGCCCGCCGTCATCGGCCAGACCGCCAAGCGCTCCCATACGCGGCGCGAGATCGTCTCCCAGAAGGCCGCTGCCGGCACGACGTCAGCGCCTGTGCTGTGGCGCTTCTCGGCCGGAAGCGAGCGCGCTTTCGGCATCTTCATCGACGAAGCACGCTGCTGGGTTGGCAACGAGGCGGGCTCGATTTTTTCGCTGGATCACGATGGTCGCGTACTCGATCAGTTCCGCCTCCCCGAAGGCGTGAAGAGCATCGTGGCCGACGATGACTGGCTCTACGCCGGCTGCGACGACGGTAAGGTCTACGATCTCGGCGGCAAGGTCCCGCGCGTCGCTTACGAGATCTCGGACGACGTCGACATCTTCTGGCTCGACATCAAGGACGGCGTGCTCGGCGTCTCCGATGCCAAGGGCAACGTCGCGGTGTTCAATCACGAAGACGAGTCGCAATGGCGGCACGAGGGCCGAGGCACCGCCGGCTGGATGGTCAGGTGCGACGAGCTCGGCGTCTATCACGGTCATTCCAAGGGCGTGACGATGTACGACTGGGAAGACGGTCGCGAGATCTGGCATCGCGACACCGACGGCGCCGTGCTCTTCGGCTGGCAAGAAGAGTCGACCGTCTACGCGGCGACGAGCGCGAAGAAAGTCCATCGGTTTTCCAAGCGCGGCGAAGACCCCAAGGTCTACACCTGTGATTCCACCGTCTTCAGCTGCGCTGCTGCAGAAGACGGCCGATACGTCTTCGCTGGCGACGATCGTTCATCGGTGTACTGCTTCGACGAAGAAGGCAACCGGTTGTGGAAGCTCGCGACCGGATGCGGCTCGGCGTTCTCGATGCAGTTCTTCCGCGACCGCCTGTATGTCGTCACCACCGAAGGCACCCTCGCCTGCATCGACGCGAGCGAGGCTGCTATCGCCGCCGCCAAGGCCGGCACCGTGCCGACAGCCAAGGCGATCAAGGCTCCCAAGGCCGTCGAAGTCCAGGCGAGCACCGACGTCGAGTCGACGCTCGACGTCGACGGAGGCGTCGTCGTCGAGGTCTACCAGGACGGGGCGCAGCTCCGTGTGCGCGTCGTCTCCAGCGGCTTCGACCGCGGGTGGAACGTGCAGTTTCCGCGCGAGCTCCGCCAAGAGGGCGCCCAATACGTCGTCGACGAGGTCCGCGAGTCGGCGCGCGGCGGCTTCTATCGCGCACACGGCGGCATTCGAAGGCTCGTCACGACGTGAAGCTCGTCAAGACGACTTCGCTCGTCTTCGCCGAAGGGCGCAGCGAGAAGGTTTACTCCGTCGAGCTGTGCGAGGTCGGTCCGGGGCAGTTCGTCGTCCATTTTCGCTATGGGAAGCGCGGCGGGCCGCTCAAAGACGGTTCGAAGACCGTCGCACCAGTCAAAAAGGCCGAGGCCGAGCGCGTCTTCGACAAGCTCGTCCAGCAGCAGGTCGAAAAGGGCTACGTCCCCGAGGGCGCCTCACGCCCCGCGGCGACGGTCGCCGCGCCTGCGGCCGCCGTGGGCACGTCCCGCGGCACGGCGAGCGCCACTTCACCAGGTGTCTCGGGCAGTGCAGCGAGTCGCGGCGCGGGCGGTTCACGCGGGCCCGGCGAGCTCGCAAGCGAGGCGCAGCGCGCGCGCATCCTCGAGAGACTCGCCCAGACGGGCAGCGATCGGCGCTGGTTCAAGCGGCCGGGCCACGACAAGACCTGGAACCTCCAGCGCGCGATCTGGCGCGCCGGCGAGCTGCGGATCGCCGAGGCGGAGCCGCACCTGCTTCGCCTCCTCGGCACCGCGCCCCTCAGCGGAGAGGCTGCGGCGGGGGGCAAGGGCCTCCGCGACTATTGCATCGCGTGGGCGCTCGGTCGCCTGGGCAGCGCCGCGTCGGTCGACGCGCTGACCAAGCTCTATCGCGACGCAGCCGCCCCCGGGCACGTCCAGCGCATCGCGACCCTTGCGCTCGTCGCGCTCAGCGACGCGGCGTCGAAGGAAGAGTTCGCCGAGCATATGGTCGCGTCGCTGCCCGCACCGCTCCACGCGGGGGCACGCGGCACGTCGCCCGAGGCCTTCACCGCCGCGCTCGACGCCTACCTCGGGTCAGCCACCCCCGACGCGTGGGGCGTGGTCGACGTCGCCTACGTGATCGACTCGCCGACCGTCCGTCCGGCGATTCTCGCGCAGCTTGCAAGGGCGCCGCTCGCCGCGCCCTACTTCTATTTCATTCGCCACATCTTCAAGGCGGCCGAGTACCGCCGAGACGCGCGCGTGTTCGGGCTCCTCGCCCTCCGAATCGAAAAGACGCGCGCGAGCTTCGCGCATGCGAACCACTCCTACCCTGGCGGACGCGCCCGCGCAGCGCCCGAGGCGTACGGCGGCCATACCCGGCGCTACCTCCGTCACCGCATCTGGCGCACCCTGCGCCGCGCCGGCCGCGCGGGCGACGCCGACTACGTGTTGCTCGCCGTCGGCGTCTTGCTCGCCTTCAGCGACCGCGACGCGGCCCCCCTCATCGACGTGAATCGCTACGATGCGTGGTCGGGGTACCTCGCGTTCAACCACATCCTCTTCGAGCACAGCTCGGAGTTCGCGCCCTCTGCCGGCCGCAACACCTGGCGCGTGAAGCGCGGGCAGTCCGCCGTGCCCAAGCCCAACGTCCGGCTCGAGGCGTTCCCCAAGCTCTGGGAGGCGCGGCCCGAGGGCCTCATGCACCTCCTCGCCGAGAGCGAGTGCACGCCCGTCCACACGTTCGCCGCGCGTGCGATCTCCGCCGTCCCTGCGTTTCTCGCCCAGCTCGACGTGGACGACGTCCTCGTCCTGCTCGGGCGCAAGTTCGAGGTGACTGCGCGGCTCGGTCTCGAGCTCGCCGAGAAGCGCTACGACCCGAACGCGGTCAACCTGAGTCTCCTCGTGGGGATGGCGCGGGCGGTCTACGCGCCGGCGCGCGCGCGAGCGTTCACCTGGCTCGACGAGCAGCGCATCAAGGTCCTGGCCGACACCTCGGTCGTCAGCGCGCTCGTGCTCGCTCCCCACTCCGACACCCGTGAGTTTGCGCGCCGCCTCCTTCGAAGCGCCGTGCTTCCGCCCGATGTCGGCCTCGCGCTCGTGGCGCGCGTGGTCTCGGCGATGCTGGCGCTCGGCTCCGCTCCCGAAGACGATGCGCGCGCCCGGGACGCGACGTCGACCCTGGTCAGCACGCTCGCGCCGCACCTCGCGGGCATCGGCAGTGCCGTCGTCAAAGATCTGCTCGCCCATCCGCTCGCCGGCGTTCAGGAGCTGGGCGCCGAGCTTCTCCTCCGCGCCGCTTCTGGGGCCGACGCCGCGAGCATCCCCGACGATGTGATGGTTCAGATCCTCCACTCCCAGCACCACAACGTGCGGGCGGTGGGCCTCCGCCTGCTCGCCGAGCTACCCGACGCGGTCCTCTCCAAGATGGAGCTTTTGTTGGTCCGGCTGTCGATCGACAAGAACGCCGATCTGCGCAACGCTTCCCGTCCCATCATCGCGCGCGTCGCGGTCGCATTCCCCCCGCACGGCGAGACCATCGCGCGCGCGCTCGTCGAGTCGCTCCTTCGCCGCAAGCTCCCGGACGAGGTGCCGAGCCATGTGCTCCGCATGCTCAAAGGCGAGCTGTTCGGGTTCGTCACGCACCTGGACACCTCGGATGTCTGGCGGCTGTTGCAATCGGGCTCGGCGCACGCACAGGAGCTCGGCGGCCTCCTGCTTGCGCGCGTCGACCCCGCACAGGTCGAGCTTGGGCGGATCGTGCAGCTCGCCAGCCACGACGTCCTGTCGGTGCGCGAAGCGGCCTGGGCCTTCTTCGACAAGAGCGAGGCGCGCGTCCGCACGAGCATGGCCGACGCATCGCGCATCCTCGACGCCAAATGGGAAGATTCGCGCCGCTGGGGCTTCGAGTTCTTTCGCACGCGGCTCGGCGGCGAAGCGTTCCACGCCGACGTCATCGTCACGATCCTCGATAGCGTGCGCCCCGACGTGCAGGCGTTCGGGCGGGAGCTTGCCCAGAAGCACTTCAAGGACGAAGACGGCCCCGTGCTGATGACCAAGCTGGCCGAGCACCCGACCGTCGCGGTGCAGGTCTTCACGACCAACTACCTCACGCGCTTCGCCGCCGATCGACCGGGCCGCATCGAGTCGATGGTCCCGTATTTCACGAGCGTCCTGTCGCTGGTGAACCAGGGTCGAGTCGCCAAGCAGCGTGTGCTCGCGTTCCTCGAGGCCGAAGGCGCGAAGAACGAGGAGTCGGCGCAGCTCGTCATCGCGATCCTCCACCGCATCTCCGCGACGATCTCGGTCGAGTCGCGCGGCGCGACCATCGCGGCCATGGTCGCCATTCACCACGCGCAGCCCGGCGTCGTGCTGCCGCTGCGAATCAAAGCCCCCCCGATGCGAGGACCCGGTGGAATTCCAGTACTCGTATAAGGGCTCTTCGACGGTCGCCCAGTCGCCGGACCGCACAGCGCTCTCGTTCAGCCCGGACGTGACGCGCGAGCCGACCTATTTTAGCGGCGAAATCGGCAAACCGCTCGCCTTCCGCGAAGCGATAAGCGCGCTGCACGACGTCGTCGTCTCCGATCTCCGGTTCAAGCCGAAGGACAAGACCGCTTACAAGGCGTGGGCCGCTCAGCAAGAGATCATCGATTGGGACGAGATCGCCCGCCAGCGCGCAGGCAACGCGCGCCAGATCAAGGACCTGCAAGCCCAGCTCACCGAGCTTTCGGCGCGAGCTGCGAGTCGGACGAAGCCGTTCTTCGCGGAGCGACAGAAATACTTCAACTGGCTCTGGCAGAAAGACCGAGACGCCTGGTACGTCCTCGATCCGGTCATCACCGTCCACCCCGACGAGGTGTTCTTCGAATGCTTCTCGGAGGACGAGTCGAGCTATGGCCGCCTCGGCGCCAGCTACGAGGTGTTCGAGAACATCGGCGCCTTCGCGTGCGGCACGACCAACGTCGACTACTCCGCCGCGCTCTACGACGAGTTCCAGAAAATCCGCAGCTACAAGACGACCAAGCTGGGCATCGACCCGAGCGGCTTCGAGGTGACGACCACCGCCGAAGACGCATTCAAAGAGGTGAAGATCGATCTCCCCGACTCGTGGGTGCGCGGCTTCCTCCAGGTCAATAGCGCCATGGCCCTGCCGGCGCGAACCTTCGATCTGCACCCGATGGACGTGCACAACCTCTGCTTCGTCCTCCGGCGTCGAAAGGAGAAGCTCGGGCCGCGGTCGATGCGCTGGCACCTGACGCCAGGTCAGCCGGTGCGCGTCACGTTCGACCCCTGGGGCACCGAAGTGATCTGCCGGCGTTCGATCTACAAGGGCGCCGACGCTGCCGAGATCCGCGTGTGGGGCCGTCGGCGGCTGCACATCCTCGAGCGGCTCATCCCGATCGCGAGTCGCTTCACCGTGCACCTGCTCGGCCAGGGAATGCCTTCGTTCTGGGTCGCCGATCTCGGCCACATGACGTTCACGCTCGGCCTCTCCGGGTGGACTTCCAACGACTGGTCGAAGTCCGGCAACTTCGATCTGCTCGCGCCCCGCAAAGACGTCGACGAGGCAACCAAGCTCAAGGTCTTCGCGGCGCTCAAGAAAGACTGGCTGGCGACCCCGGATCAGCTCGTCGCAACGACCGGCGTCTCGCGTGCACACGTGCTCGGGGCGCTCAGTGCGTGGACGCAGGCGGGGCGCGCGATCTACGACCTCGCCAAAGGGGTCTACCGCGCCCGCGAGCTGTCGCGCGAGCCATTGCCGCTGGATGCCTTGCGTTTCTCGAACGAGCGAGAATCCGCCGCGATGCGCTTCATCGACGCGCAGGCCGTCACGGTGCGCGCGAACGCTGGCCCAGACAACACCATGGCGCTCGGCGGGCGTGTCAAAGCGGGGGGAAATGAGCTACTACCATCGCTCGTTCTCGACCCCGACGGGCGCGTCGTTCACGGGGAGTGCACCTGCAACTTTTTTCAGCAGAACCAGCTGCGCAAGGGGCCCTGCGAGCACATGCTCGCGCTCCGATTGCAGCACCAGCGTCAGGTGCACTGATGCTGGCCTCCACCTCGCCATCCAACGCATCGAAGGAAGCAAACGGAGCCAAGCTTTACGAAGCAAAGTCTTACGCGCGACGGCCCTCGGGGCAGTTTTGCAAACCGGACGGTGGATCGCCGTCCTTGCAGCCTGGCCCTGCATGCTTCACGGGCTCGCTCTTGACTGTGCGGGATAGCCCCACCGGCGGTATTGCGGTGGGAATCCCGGCAGATTCAATGGCCGCCGGTGGGGCCATCCCGCTTGAGTTGATCAAGCCAGTCCCTTGTGGGTTCGAAGACCCCCGGGGCCGTCCGCGCGTTTTTTCTCACGAGCCCAAGTCGTTCCATGGCGGAGGCTGCCGTGGCTGACCGACCGAAAAATCGGCAAGAGCTCTACGACCGGATCCGGGAGACCTCGAAGGACGAGGTGATCCTGGAGGACATGATTCGTCTGGGGTTCTGGCCCGCGCGCTTCGAGATCCCCCACGACCCGGCCGACGAGATACGGCAGCGCGCCGATCTGCAGCGCCAGATCGATGCGCTCCGCACCGAGCAGACGCGGCTCCACAACGTGGATGCCATCAAGCGCGAGCTTCGCAAGCGGCGTCTGCTCGAATCGAAGGAGAAGCAGAAGGAGACGAAGCTCCGGCGCGAGCGCGAACGAGAAGAACGCGCGACTGCGTGGGGGAAGGCGAAGTCCGAAGGCATCGGCTACCTCGGCGCCGGAGTCTCGGGGGGGCTCACTGGCGGCGCCCCAGCCAAGCTCGAGCTGCTGGCGGCTCACGGGCTCCCACCGCTGCAGACGGCGGCCGA
>Ga0105046_10007067_pt1 | contig 17717 bp, 17 predicted proteins | sample MAT03_FD_78385 | JGI IMG/M metagenome (GOLD analysis project Ga0105046, IMG submission 78385) | Freshwater microbial communities from Lake Fryxell liftoff mats and glacier meltwater in Antarctica - MAT-03 (megahit assembly) | ecosystem: Environmental > Aquatic > Freshwater > Ice > Liftoff...
CGTTCGAGGACCTGTGCGTCTTCGGCGAGGCGGCGGACGGACGGTTTCATCTGCTCAGGCGGCGCACGCTGGGGCGGGAGGCAGCACGGCCATGAACCGCTCGAGCGCGGCGCAGAGGTCGCCGGAATTCTCGACAACCACCAGGTCGAGGCCGGGCGGCAGCGGGTGTCCGGCCCGCGCGAGCCGCTCGGCGATGGCGGGCGCATCCTCGCGCCCGCGCCGCGCCAGGCGGCCGGCGAGGATCTCCGACGGGGCCGTCACCAACACCACGCGGCAGGGCTGGTAGCGCGCGCGCGCGGCGGCGACGACGCTGCGCGACACATTGGCGAGAACGGTCTGGCCGCCGCGCAACCGCGCGGCGATGTCGCCGCGCAGGCCATAGCGCAGCCCGTGCGCCTGCCAGTCGAGCGCGAGGCGACCGGCCTGGCGGAGGCTCTCGAAGGCGTGGGCGCTCAGATGGTGCGACGGCTCGTCGTCGGGCTCGGGCGGACGGGTGATGATCCGGCGCGGCACATGGATGTCGGGGCGGCGGGCCTGAGCGGCGGCGATCAGCGTGTCCTTGCCGGCCCCCGACGGGCCGACGACGAGGATCAGGGCGCCACGCTGGTTCATCGGGTTTCTCCGGGTCGAACGCCAAGGTCGACCTCGCGGTCACAAACCCGGGCGCGAGCGTCGATGTCGTGAAAGATGCCGACGATGGCGGCGCCGCGCGCCTTGGCCTCGGCGATCAGATCGAGCACGGTGGCGCGGTTTGCGGCGTCAAGGCTGGCGGTGGGTTCGTCGAGCAGCAGCGCCGGGTAGGGATGGACGAAGCCGCGGGCGATGTTGACGCGCTGCTGCTCGCCGCCCGAGAACGTCAGTGGCGACAGCGTCCAGAGCGCGGTCGGGATCCGCAACCGGCGCAGCAGTTCGGCGGCGCGGGCCTCGGCTTCGGCGGCCGGGGCGCCGAGCGCCAGCAGCGGCTCGGCCACGACCTGGAGCGCGGGAACCCGCGGCAGGATGCGCAGGAACTGGCTGACGTAGCCGAGCGTCACGCGCCGCAGCGCCATGATCTCGCGCGGCGAGGCCGTGGTTATCTCGACGCCGCCGATCTTGATGCGCCCTGCGCTCGCAAGGTAGTTGCCATAGATCATCCGCATCAGCGTCGACTTGCCCGCCCCCGACGGCCCGGTCAGCGCGACGCATTCGCCGGCCGCGACGCGGAGCGTGACGCCGGCCATCACGTCGAGCCTGACGCCGCCCTGGGTGTGGAGGGTGAAGCGCTTCGCGACGTTTTTGACTGCGATCACAGCCAGCCCTTGCGCTTGAAAAACAGGTACGGGAGGATCGCCGCGAGGATCATCAGGACGATCGCGAACGGATATCCGAACCACCACGACAGCTCGGGCATGAACTTGAAGTTCATTCCGTAGATCGACGCGATCAGTGTCGGCGGCAGGAACACGACGGCGGCGACCGAGAATATTTTGATGATGCCGCTCTGCTCGATGTTGATCATGCCGAGCGTAGCGTTCAGCAGCAGCGTGATCTTGTCCGCAAGAAACTCGGTGTATTCGATCAGAGAGTGAATGTCGCGCGCCAAGGACTTGATATTACCGCGCACGTCCTTGTCGGACTTGCGTTGCAGCGTCACTTGGCCGAGAAATCCGATCAGCCGTTCGAGCGACGTCAGGCATTCGCGTATCTTCGAGACGAGGTCGCCCTTTCGGCCGATCTGCTCCAGCGTATGCTGGAACCCGTTCGATTTGGCTTGCGGGGTTTCGGAACGGCGGAAGATGGCGCGCGACAACGCGTCGATCTCGCGCTTGGCGCGTTCGAGCACGTCCGCCAGGCGGTCGGTGATCGCGTCGAGGATACCGAGCAGCACGCCGTCGACCGTTGTGCAGGCGATGGGCGCTTTGTGAGCCTGATCGGGGAACGTGACGAAGGACCGCGGCTCGTGATGGCGAATGGTGATCAGCCGATTGGAGGCGACGACGAAGGTGACGGGCGCGAGGCTCGGGTCGTCGGTGTCGGCGCCTTCGGGCAGCGTGGCGGTGAGGAAAGCGACGCCGTTCTCGATGTACAGCCGGCTCGAATGTTCGATCTCCTCCATGTCGGCGCGGGTCGGCATTTCGACGCCGTGGGCCCCGGACGCCGCGTCGAGTTCCGCCTGGTCAGGGTTGATGAGATCGATCCAGATCGGGTTCGCAGTGTCCCCGGGCCCGGCGAGGCGCAGGCCGTCGCCGTCGGGCAGGAAGGCGCGGATCATCGGCCGCGCTTTCGGAGCATGCGTTTTCGTCCGGTCATGTCACACCTTCAGCACCGAGGAGACCAGCAGTTGCGTGTAGGCGTGCTGCGGGTCGTCGAGCACCTGATCGGTCAGGCCGGTCTCGACCACGCGGCCGTCCTTCATCACCATCAGCCGGTCGGCGAGCAGGCGCACGACCGCAAGATCGTGGGTGACGACGATCGCGCTGAGGCCGAGGCTCCGCACCAGGCCGCGGATCAGATCAAGCAGGCGCGCCTGCACGCTGACGTCGAGACCGCCCGTCGGCTCGTCCATGAACGCGAGCCGGGGCGAGGTGACAAGGTTGCGCGCGATCTGGAGCCGTTGCTGCATTCCGCCCGAGAACGCGGCTGGCCGGTCGTCGATGCGGTCGGCCGCGATCTCGACGCGGTCGAGCCAGTCGAGCGCCGCGCCGCGGATGCGCCCGTAGTGCCGCGCGCCCACCGCCATCAGCCGCTCGCCGACGTTGCCGCCGGCGCTCACGCCCATGCGCAGCCCGTCGCGCGGGTTCTGGTGGACGAAGGCCCAGTCGGTGCGACCGAGCATCCGCCGCTCGGGTTCGGTCATTGTGCGCACGTCGCGCGGGCCCTCGGCGCGGGTGTCGAAGACCACCGCGCCGGCGTCGGGGGCGAGATGCCCGGCGAGGCAGCCGAGCAGCGTCGTTTTGCCCGAGCCGCTTTCGCCGACGATCCCGAGCACCTCGCCGGGCCACAGCTCGAAGCTGACGTCCGCGCAACCGATCCGGGCGCCATAGCGCTTGGTGAGCCCGCGGACATCAAGCAGCGGCGTCATTCGTGGCCTCCGCGCGCGCCGCGCAATAGTCGGTGTCCGAACAGACGAACATCCGCCCGCCGGTGTCGTCGAGGATTACTTCGTCGAGATAGCTGCCCGTCGATTTGCAGATCGCGCAGGCGCCTGGCGCCTTGGTCGGCTCGAACGGATGATCGTCGAAATCGAGGCTGACCACGCGGGTGTGCGGCGGGATCGCGTAGATGCGCTGTTCGCGGCCGGCGCCGAACAGTTGCAGCGCCGGACAGCCGTCCATCTTCGGGTTGTCGAACTTCGGGATCGGCGAAGGGTCCGCCACGTAGCGACCCGCGACGCGCACCGGATAGTCGTATGAGGTGGCGATGGCGCCGTGGCGCGCGATGTCCTCATAAAGCTTGACGTGCATCAGCCCATAATCTTCGAGCGCGTGCATCCGCCGCGTCTCGACCTCGCGCGGTTCGAGAAAGCGCAGCGGCTCGGGGATCGGCACCTGGTAGACGAGGATTTGCCCGCTCGAAAGCGGCGTCTCGGGGATGCGGTGGCGGGTCTGGATGATGGTTGCGTCGTGGGTGCGCTCGGTGGTGGCGACGCCGGCCGTGCGCTGGAAGAACTTGCGGATCGACACGGCGTTGGTGGTGTCGTCGGCGCCTTGGTCGATGACCTTCAGCGTGTCCTCGGGCGTCAGACACGCGGCGGTCACCTGGACGCCGCCGGTGCCCCAGCCGTAGGGCATCGGCATCTCGCGGCTGGCGAACGGGACCTGGTAGCCGGGGATCGCCACCGCCTTGAGCAGCGCGCGGCGGATCATCCGCTTGGTCTGCTCGTCGAGATAGGCGAAGTTGTAGGCGGGCGCGCTCATGCGAGCAGTCCCCGTTCGCGCAGGGCCGCGGCCAACGCCGGCGCGCTGGTGAACCGCACCGCGTCCATGCCGAAATCGCGCGCCCCGGCGACGTTCTTCGGCGAGTCATCGATGAACACGCAGGCGGCGGGATCGAGTACGTTCCGATCGCAGAGGATCGCATAGATCCGCGGATCGGGCTTGGTCACGCGCTCGTGCGCCGACACCACGACGTCGCGGAAGCGCCGGTCAAGAAACGGAAACCGCGGCAGCGTCTCCGCCCATTTCTCCGCCGAGTAGTTGGTGATCGCATAAAGCGGGAGACCGTCCCGCGCCAGTTCGTCGAGGATTTCCACCGACCCCGGCACCGGCCCCGGCACAGTTTCGTGCCAGCGCGCGTGAAACGCCGCCGCCGTCGCTGCATGGCGCGGATGTGCGGCCGCCAGCGCCGCCACGCCGTCGTCCCAGCTGCGCCCCGCGTCCTGCGCGAGGTTCCACGCGTCGAAATCGACCTCCGCGACGAAGGCCTCCACCGCCACCTCGTCCGGCAGAAGCTGGCGCAGCAACAGCCGCGCGTCCCAGCGCAGCAGCACGTTGCCGATGTCGAATACGATGGCCGTCATGCCCCCACCTCGCGCCGCAGCTTGCGCACCAGCTCCAGCTCGGCCTGGAAATCGACGTAGTGCGGAAGCTTGATGTGCTCGACGAAGCCCGTCGCCTGGATGTTGTCGCAATGGGACAGCACGAACTCCTCGTCCTGCGCGGGCGCGCCGGTGAAATCTTCGCCCAGCTCGCGCCAGCGCAGCGCTCGATCGACCAGCGCCATCGCAATCGCCTTGCGCTCGCTTTGCCCGAACGCGAGGCCGTAGCCGCGGGTGAACTGCGGCGGCTCGGTCCGCGAGCCCGCGAACTGGTTGACCGTCTCGCATTCGGTCACGTCGATCTCGGCGATCTCGACGGCGAAGCCCAGCTCCGGGATCTCGAAGCTCACCGCGACGATCCCCAGCCGAAGCTCGCCGACGAACGCGTGCGTCCGGCCATAGCCGCGCTGGGTCGAATAGGCGAGCGACAACAGGAACCCCTCGTCGGCCCGCGCCAGCGCTTGCAGCCGCAGAGCGCGGCCCGCAGGCAGGTCCAGCGGCTCGCGCGTGAGGTCCGGCGGCGCCGCATCGTCGTGCGGCTCGGCTTGGATCAGGCCCTCCGCCTCCAACAGATCGAGGATGCGGGGCGCCGCCAGTGGCTCCGCCGGGGCAGGTACCGGCTTCGGCGCGGGATCGTCCGTCAGCGCGAAGTCGAGCAGGCGGTGGGTGTAGTCGAAGGTCGGCCCGAGCACCTGACCGCCCGGCGCGTCCTTGAACGTCGCCGAAATGCGGCGCACGCAGGCCATCGCGGCGGTGTCGATCGGCGTCGAGGCGCCGAAGCGGGGCAGGGTGGTCCGGTACGCCCGGATCAGGAACACCGCCTCGATCAGATCGCCGCGCGCCTGCTTTATCGCCAGCGCCGCCAGATCGGGGTCGTGGAGCGAGCCTTCGGCCATGACGCGCGCGACACTCAGCCCCAGTTGCTCGCGGATCTGCGCCAGTCCGAGATCGGGGACCATCCGATCGCCGCGCCGCGCGTCCGCCAGCCAGCCGTGGGCATTGTCGATCGCGACTTCGCCGCCCTTCACCGCTACGTACATGGCGCGTCGATCCGTGTCGTGCGCGGCAGGCCCGCCGCGCGGTCGCCGGCGGTGAAGAAGAAATCGAGCCCCAGCGGAAACGCCGAAACCCGTGCGCGCTCGGTCACCAGATCGGGCGCCAGATCGGACAGCGACAGCCGAGCCGAACCGTCGATCCCCGGCCCGGTTAGCCGCGCACCCATCGGCTCGAGCCGGTCCAGCTCGACGATCAACGTCGCCGAACGGTCGGGATAGTCTGGAGTCCCCACCGCGAAATCGGCCAAGGGCGCGATGTCCGGCCACCGCCCTACCGCAAGCGCCGCGGTCCCCCGGTTCGCCGTCACCGGCGCGCCGGTATGGAACGTCGCCCACGCGCCAAGCCCCGCGAAGCCGGGCGCGAGCCACAGTGGCGTCTCGGGATCGCACAGCGTCAGCAGCAGCGCCCCGGCGGCGGGCGACATCGGCGGTGGCGGCGCCGCACCCGCCAGCGTCACGATCCGGCCAGGCCGCGCCATCGCGTCGAGCGCGCCGCGAAACGCGCGGGCGGCGTCGTGCGACGGCGCGGCGAAACCGCCGATCAGCGACGCGGCGCTCATCCGTCCTCGCCCCGAACCAGCGTAAAGAAATCGACGCGCGTCGCCGCGGCGCGGCCGGCCCGCGCCATCGCGGCGGCGCGGGCCGTTCCCGCGAGCGGGACGAGAACGCCTGCGCGAACGCGCGGCGCCGCGTCGGTCTGCATCAGCGCGTCGCAGAGCGCCGCGATCCGCGCCTTTTCGCGGTCGTGTCCGGCGACATAGGCATGACCGACGGTCCCGTCAGCGAGCTGCAGCGCGCAGCGGGTCACGGTCGTCTCACCCAGGTTGAAGGCGCCCCCGGTCCCGCCGGCGCGGCCCCGGACCATCACCGCGCCAGCCTCGGGTGGACGAAGCCAGTCGAATTCGGGCGCGATGCCGAGCGATCCCCACAGCGCTACGAGCTCTGGCGCCGGCGCCTTCGCCAGCGCGCTCATCCACGCGCTTCGGTCGGTCTGTTGCGGCTGCATCATCCCTCGACAACTCGGCGATTTGTCTATATCACCAGACAACTAGACAAGTTATATCGGGACCGCCGCCGTGCCGCAACCGCGCAGCGATGAATTTTCGATGACGCAGGGTGGTCCGCTGTGGCGCCAGATCCGCGCGGCGCTGGCGCAGGACATCGCCGCGGGCCGCTATGCGCCGGGCGACAAGCTGCCATCGGAGGGCGAGCTGGCGCGGCGCTTCGCGGTCAATCGCCACACGCTGCGCCGGGCGCTCGCCGATTTGCGCGACGTCGGCGCGATCTATGTCCGCCGCGGGGCCGGGGCCTACGTGACCGAGGCGCGGATCGATTATCCGCTCGGCGCGCGCACCCGCTTCGCCGCCAACCTCGGTCGGGCGGGCCGAAGCACGTCGCGCGAGATTCTGCGGCTCGAAACGCTTTGGGCCGAACCGGCGCAAGCAGAGGCGCTGGGGCTCGATCCGGGCGGGCCGGTTCATCTGGTCGAGAGCGTCGGTCTCGGCGACGGCGTGCCGCTGACCGTAGCGCACAGCGCGTTTCCCGCCGCGCGACTGCCCGGTTTGCCCGAGGCGCTGCGCGCTTCGGGCTCGGTGACGGCGGCGCTGGCGGCGTGCGGCGTCGCCGACTACCAGCGTCGCTGGACGCGGCTGACCGCCTGCGCGGCGGAGGCGGTGACGGCGCGACGGCTGCGCGTGGCGCCGGGCCATCCGCTTCTCCGTGCGACGTCGCTCAACTGCGACGCCGCCGGCGCCCCGGTCGAGTTTGGGCGCACCTGGTTCTGCACTGAGCGGATCGAGCTCATCGTCGAACCCGCCGGCTTCGTCGATCTGTCCGGCGGTCTGACGTGATCGGCGGAACCAATTCGCGCGCCGCGCAGTTGTCGGCCGAAGGAGACCCGACGCATGAAAAATCCCTGGATGAGCCTCTGGCTCAGCGCCGCCAACAAGGCCGCGGGCCCGATGCGCGGGGCTGTCGCCGCAGAAATGAAACGCCAGCAGACGGCGATGACCAAGCAAATGTTTCGCGCCGCGACCGGGACGCGGGCAAAACCTGCGTCGCGCAAGAAACGCTGATCACCCCGGCGCGAGGCGTCACTCTCCCGTTACCTCGACGCGCCACCATCGAGGCCGGCCACCGCATACGAATGCGACACCGGCATCAGTCCCCTGGCGTCCGGCCTGTCGAACGCGCTAAGCACGAGCGCGATGACCGGGGCGTCGTCGATCGCGCCGATCGTGCCGCCGCAGACCTGACAGAAGGCCCGGCTCGAAGCGGCGGAAGAGCGGTATGTCGCCGGCATTCCTCCCGGCCCGGTCCAGGCGACGGCGTTTGTCGGGAACTCGACCCAGGCGGCGGTCAACGCACCGCCGTGCCGCTGGCACATCCTGCACGAACAGGTGTGCGGCCTTTGCGGCGAACCGACCGCCTCGAACCGAACGGCGCCGCAAAGACAGCCGCCGGTATGGCGCTCGAGCGTCATCGCCCCCTCCATCGTTCCCTCGCCGCCGCAAGCCTTGCATGGCTTGCGCGGCTCTCGCGTCGCGGGAAGCATCGCATGATCGAACCGCGGAAGCGAGACGCCGCCGCGCGACCGGGAGGCCCGTCGATCGCCGCGCCGTTCAGTTTTTAGACGCCGCCCACGGTCCGTTTCGAGTACCGGAGGCGGATCTCGAACTCGGCGCCGCCAAGGCGATGAAACCGACCCGCCTCCTCGTCGACAACTCCGCGTCGTCGCGCAATCCGGCGCTCTGGCGATTTGCCGCGCCGCATGGTAGCGGGCCGGATGAAGGTCCCGGACCCCTCGTTCGTGCAAGCGGTGCGCGTCGCCGACGGCGCGTTGCGCGAGCTCTTTGAGCCGACGCCGCTGCAGCGCAACGACTACCTCAGCGGCAGGTACGACGCTGACGTCTGGCTGAAGCGCGAAGACCTCACCCCCGTCCGCTCGTACAAGATCCGCGGCGCCGCCACCGCGATGCGCAAAGCCCTGCTCACCGCGCCGTACCGCCGTCGTTTCGTCTGCGCCTCCGCGGGAAATCGTGCGCAGGGCGTGGCCTTCGCCTGCCGGCATTTCGGGACGATGGGCGTGATCTTCATGCCCGTCACGACGCCGCAGCAGAAGATCGACAAGACCCGGCAATTCGGCGGGCCCCATGTCGAGATCCGCCTGACGGGCGACTATTTCGACGACACGCTGCGCGCCGCCCAGGCGTTCTGCGCCGACGCCGGCGCGATGTTCCTGTCGCCGTTCGACTCCGACGACGTCATCGAGGGCCAGGCGACCTGCGCCCTCGAGATCCTCGCCCAACTCCCCGAAGGCGTCGCGGCCGACTACCTCGTGCTGCCGGTCGGGGGCGGCGGCCTCGCCTCGGGGATGGTTCAGGTTTTCGCGGCGCTGTCGCCTGACACCCATATCCGTTTCGTCGAACCCGCCGGCGGCCCCAGCCTGAAGCGCGCGCTGGAGGCGGGCGCGCAAGTGACGCTGGGCCACGTCGACAACTTCGTCGACGGGGCGGCGGTCGCCCGGATCGGCGATCGCAATTTCGCGATCCTGCGCGCCTTCGCCGCCGATCACGTTCTGATCGTGCCCGAGGACCGGATCTGCGGCACGATGCTCGACATGCTCAACGTCGAGGGCGTCGTGCTGGAGCCCGCCGGCGCACTGGCCATCGACGCGCTGCGCGACCTTGATCTCAGAGGCAGGACGGTGGTGGCCATCGTCTCCGGGGGCAACTTCGACTTCGAGCGGTTGCCCGACGTCAAGGAACGCGCGCTGCGCTGGGAAGGGCGGAAGAAATACTACATCCTGCGTCTGCCGCAGCGCCCCGGCGCCTTGCGTGAATTTCTCGGCTGTCTCGGTCCCAAGGACGACATCTCGCGTTTCGAATACCTGAAGAAATCGGCCCGCAACTTCGGCTCGGTCCTGCTCGGCATCGAAAGCCGGTCGCGCGCCGAGTTCGACGCGCTCGAGGCGCGCATGACCGCCGCGGGCTTCGGCTTCCAGGACATCACCGACGACACGGTCATTACCGGCCTGATCATCTGAACGCCACGGCACGGGGGCTCTTGCCGCGGGCGCACGGCGATATAAGCATCGCTCGGCTCGAGTATCTGCGTCCGATGCGGCGCTGGACGACGAGGGGGTCACATGGCGGTTCCGGACGGGCTGATCGAACGGATGACGCTGAGGGAGAAGATCGGCCAGCTGACGATGGCGTCGGTGGACCTCGTCATCTCCGGTCCGGTGGCGGACACCGACGTTGAGCGCGGCGTGCGCGAGGGCCGGATCGGCAGCCTTTTCAACCTCTTCGGACGGCCGGCGGTTCGCGCGGCCCAGCGGGTCGCGGTCGAGGAGACCCGGCTAGGGGTGCCGCTGTTTTTCGGGTTCGACGTGATCCACGGCTTTCGCACGATCTTCCCGATCCCGCTCGCCGAGGCTTGCGCCTTCGATCCCGCATTATGGGAGGCGACGGCGCGCATCGCGGCGGTCGAGGCGGCCGCCGAAGGCGTCGACCTGACGTTCGCGCCGATGATCGACGTCAGCCGCGATCCGCGCTGGGGCCGCATCGCGGAGGGCCCCGGCGAAGACCCGCTCGTCGGGGTGCGGCTCGCGGCGGCCAAGGTGCGCGGCTATCGGGGCGGTGGGCCGACTGCGGCGGTCGCGGTCACCGCGAAGCACTTCGTCGCCTACGGCGCGAGTGTCGCGGGGCGCGACTACGCCCCGGTGGACATCTCGGAACGGACGCTCGCCGAGGTCTATCTTCCGCCCTTCCATGCGGCGATTGTGGCCGGCGCCGAGGCGGTGATGCCAGCCTTCACCGACGTCGAGGGAACGCCGATGACCGCGCATCACGGCCTCCTGACCGAGGTCCTGCGCGGGCGTTGGGGGTTTCGCGGCGTCATCATCAGCGACTACAAGGCGATCGCCGAACTCATGCTGCACGGGGTCGCCGCCGATCTTGCCGAGGCGGCGGCACTGGCGCTAAACGCCGGCGTCGACATCGACATGATGGGCTTTGCCTACGAGCGGGGCCTGCCTGCGGCGGTCGAGCGTGGGCTGGTCGGCGTGGCGGATATCGACGCCGCCGTCGCGCGCGTGCTGGACCTGAAGGACCGCCTCGGACTGTTCGAAGACCCCTACTTGCGTTCCGGACCGGCGGACGCCGTTCCGCCTGCGATGGCGACGCGGCATCGGGCGGTGGCCCGCGCGGCGGCCGGACGTTCGCTCGTGGTGCTGCGAAACGCCGGCGGGCTGCTGCCCTACGCCGTGCCAGCCGAGCGCCTCGCGGTGATCGGGCCGCTGGCCGATGCGCCGGCCGCGATGCTCGGGCCCTGGTCGGGCGCCGGGCGGGTCGAGGAGGCGGTGGGCGTGCTCGGCGGGCTGCGCGCCGCTTGGCCGGCGAGCGCGATCGAGGTCGTGCGGGGAGTGCCGGTCGAAGGCGGAGATGCGCAGGACATCGCCGCCGCCGTGGCCGCCGCGCGGCGCTCGGACCGAGTGATCCTCTGCCTCGGGGAGGCCGCGTGGATGAGCGGCGAAGCTGCGAGTCGGGCGCGGATCGACCTCCCCGGCCGGCAGGCCGAACTCGCCGCGGCTGTCCTCGCGATCGGCGCCCCGGTCACGGTGCTGCTGTTCTCCGGGCGGCCGATCGCCATGCCCGACGTGTTCGACCGGGCGGTCGCCGTCGTCGCCTGCTGGCTTCCCGGCACCGAGGCCGGGCATGCGGTCGCCGATCTCCTGACCGGGCGGATCGGCCCTTCGGCGCGGCTCGCCGTCACCTGGCCCCGCCACGTCGGCCAGGTTCCGATCCACTACGCGGCGCGCGCCGGCGGTCGACCGGAGGACCCAGCGGACCGCTATACGAGCAAGTACCTCGACCTGCCGAACACGCCGCAATTCGCCTTCGGCCACGGCCTCGCCTACGGCCCGATCCGTCTCGACGCCCCGTGGGCGACGGTCCGGGGCGACGCCGTCGACGTCGTGGCCGACGTGGCGAACGAAGGGGACCGGCTCGAGACCGTCACCGTGTTCCTGTTCGTGCGCGACCTCGTCGCGCGCGTCGCACGACCGATCCTCGAGTTGCGCGACTTCAAGCAGATCGCGCTGCCCGCGGGCGCCCACGTAACGGTGACGTTCCGGCTCGCGCGCACGGCGTTCGGCTACCTCGGCGACGATCTGGCGCCGACCGTCGAGCCAGGGGAGTTCCTCGTTCACGTGGGGTTATCCGCCGACCCCGCGGATCTCCGCACGACGCGCCTGCGCATCGACTGAACGCGTATACCGGGATCGACCCATCCCCCGTCAAAAGTCCAGATTCGCGACGTTCAACGCGTTGGTCTGGATGAAATCGCGCCGCGGTTCGACCTCGTCGCCCATCAGCTTGGTGAAGACCTCGTCCGCCTCGTCCGCATGCTCGACCCGCACCTGCAGCAGCGTGCGCGCCTCGGGGTCGAGCGTCGTTTCCCAAAGCTGCTCGGGGTTCATCTCGCCGAGGCCCTTGTAGCGCTGCAATGACAGCCCCTTCTCGCCTTCGCGCATCACCGCGTCGAGCAGGTCGGTCGGCCCGAAGATCGCCGTGTCGCGGTCCTTGCGAACCAGCGCCGCCGGCAACCCGTAGACCTCCTGCAGCGAGCCGGTCAGCCCCGCCAGCCGCCGCGCCTCCGCCGAGCGCAGCGCGAACCCGTCGATCTCGCGCGCCTCCTCGACCCCGCGCAGCACCCGCCAGACCCGCAGGCCCTTGTCCTGCGTCGGCCGCCCCTGCCACCCGCGCTCGTATTCGGCCGCGATCTGATCGAGCCGCGCCGCCACACGGGTGGCCACGCCCTGCGGATCGGCGTCGAGCGCACCCGGAACCAGCGCACCCGCGATCGTTGCCTGCTCCAGCACATGCCGCGGATACTGCGTCGGGAACGCGCCCACCGTCGCCCGCGCCACCCGCGCCTCCTCCACCACCCGCGCCAGATCGGCCCCGGCGACCACCGACCCGTCGCCGAGCCTGAGCGCCGCGCCTTCCAGCCCCTGTTCGATCAGATAGGCGTCCAGCGCCGCCTGATCCTTCAGGTAAACCTCAGACCGCCCGCGCGCCACCTTGTACAAAGGCGGCTGTGCGATATAAAGAAATCCTCCCTCGATCAACAACGGCATCTGGCGAAAGAAGAACGTCAGCAGCAGCGTCCGGATGTGCGCCCCGTCAACGTCCGCATCGGTCATGATGATGATCTTGTGGTAGCGCAACTTGCCGATGTTGAATTCGTCCCGCCCGATCCCGGTGCCCAAAGCGGTGATCAGCGTCCCGATCTCGTTCGAGCCCAGCATCCGGTCGAACCGCGCCCGCTCGACGTTCAGGATCTTGCCCCGCAGCGGCAGCACCGCCTGGTTGGCCCGGCTCCGGCCCTGCTTCGCCGATCCACCCGCGCTGTCGCCCTCGACGAGGAACAGCTCGGCCTTGCTCGGGTCCTTCTCCTGGCAATCGGCGAGCTTGCCCGGCAGGTTCGCCACGTCCATCGCCGTCTTGCGCCGCGTCAGGTCGCGCGCTTTCCGCGCCGCCTCCCGCGCGATCGCCGCCTCGACGATCTTGCCCACGACCACCCGCGCCTCGGCCGGGTTCTCCTCGAACCACTGGCCGAGCTTCTCGGCCACCATCCCCTCGACCGCCGGCCGCACCTCGGAGCTGACCAATTTATCCTTGGTCTGCGAGGAGAACTTCGGATCGGGCACTTTCACCGACAGCACGCAGGTCAGCCCCTCGCGCGCATCGTCGCCGCTCAGCGTCACCTTCTCCTTCTTCGCGAGCCCGCTCTCGCCCGCATATGCGTTGATCGTCCGCGTCAGCGCGCCGCGAAATCCGGCCAGATGCGTGCCCCCGTCGCGTTGCGGAATGTTGTTGGTGAACGGCAGCACCGTCTCGTGATAGCTGTCATTCCACCACATCGCGACCTCGACGCCGATGCCGCCGACCTCGCCGTTGATGTGGATGGGCGCCTTGATCAGTGGCGTCTTGGAGCGGTCGACGTACTTGACGAACTCCCGCACTCCGCCCTCGTAAACGAGATCGACCTCCTCGACCTCCGCATGGCGCTGGTCGCGGAGCGTGATGTGCACGCCCGAGTTCAGGAACGCCAGCTCCCGCAACCGATGCTCGAGCGTCTTGAAGCTGTAATCGAGGTTCGAGAACGTGCCCGTGGACGCGAGGAACCGCACCAGCGTCCCCTTCTTGCCCTCCGCCGGCCCCACCCGGTGCAGGCTCACCGTGGTGAACCCGCCCTCGAACCGCGCGTAATGCTCGAACCCCTCGCGCCAGATCCGCAGGTCGAGCCAGTCGCTGAGCGCGTTGACGACGCTGACGCCGACACCATGCAGCCCGCCCGAAACCTTGTAGCTGTTCTGGTCGAACTTGCCCCCGGCATGCAGCTGGGTCATGATGACTTCGGCCGCACTCACCCCCTCGCCCTCGTGGATCCCCACCGGAATGCCGCGGCCGTTGTCCATGACGCTGACCGAGTTGTCCGCATGCAGGATCACGCTCACCCGGTCGGCGTGGCCCCCCAGCGCCTCGTCGATGCCGTTGTCGACGACCTCGTAGACCATGTGATGCAGGCCCGACCCGTCGTCGGTGTCGCCGATGTACATTCCCGGCCGCTTGCGCACGGCCTCCAGACCTTTGAGAACTTTGATAGAATCAGCGCCGTATTCCTCGGTCGCGCGGATGGGTTCGGCCATGCTGGGGAAGTCCTCGGTAATGGTGGCGTAGTCTAGCGGCACGAGCCGGGGATGTCACGCGCCCCGAAGCCTGTTCGGCACCCGGTTTTGCGCCCCGCGTCAAGTAGTTACCTAATCTCGCCCAACGCCAATTAAGCCTCCCGCCCCAACGCTGTTACGCCCCCTTTGCACACCAAGGGCACCGTCCGGCCCGCGTGGAGATCGCGAAAGCGTCTGCCGTAGAGCGGACGCTGCCGGGCCGAGGGCCGGTCCCCCTCTGGCAGACGGGCGTGCTCTGCCGGAGAGCCGCCTATCGTTAGGTAACCTGCCCCGTTCCGGCGACCCAGCGGCTGAGCGCCACGACGATGCGGTCGAGCAGCGCGATGAACGCGTCGATGCCGAACCCCACGATGAAGGCGCGACATCATGATAACCGAACAGCGGCGCTAACCGCGCCAGCACCTCAACCATCACATGCTCGGGAGCCGCCGGACTGTGGTTCCTGCGCTGTCGTTTCGTCATGGTCGCTGCTCATTAGTCAGCAATCTTCTTGCCGATTCGAGCTGCTCCACCACGCAACGCCCTTGTTCAAATTCCCCGAGCCACCTCTCAGGACCGGCAGCCGCTGGCCGGCGACGATCACGCCGCCCCTCGTATCGCACGGACCAAGCCGCAGCCCGTTCCACCGGCGTCTTGCCGGGAACCCGCAGCACAATGTCAGCGCCGATTTCCAGCGTCATGACCCCCGGGGTCACCTCGGCCGTCTCCAGGGGAGCCGGGGCGTCGGCGGTCATCGGCAATTCCGCTGTAATCGCCAGCAGGACAAAAGCCGGTTCGAAAGCCATCCCCGGGCGGTGACAAGGCTGCCTGCAGATCCGCCGGAAGAGCCGGAAGACCTTGGCGCGCGTACCGCCGCCAGCCCAAAAGCTGGTGCGGAATGAGACCATGCCGCCGCGCGACATCCACAACCCGCGCACCGGGCTGAAGGTTTTCCGACGCAATCCGCACCTTCATGTCGTCTGGCCACCACCGGTTCCCCGCCGAGGCTCCCCAAAATCGCACCGCCCGATGAAACCATCCCCGCCATCCGCCATGTCAAATCCCTATCTGCTTCCGCAGGCCTTCCGGCAGCCACGTCACGCGTCAGAAATCCGCAAACTCAATGGGCCGTGGGCGGCGGATAGGATCAAACGCTCCGGTGGAGCGACGCCGATCATGGTGATCTTTCCCATTGATGGCTCCTTCGCTCGGGGACCCTTCGACGTCCCCGCCGGGGCGCCGGTCCAGCGTCGGTCGGGTCCGAACGGTCAATCCACGCGCGGGGCCACGTCGCTGTGGGCGCTAGGCCCTGGGTATCGCCGGTGGGCGAGCCTACGTCCTAACTCCGCCCAGCGGCCAGATCGCGCAGGAAGCGGCGAAGGACGCGTTCGAGCTTGGCGGCGCCGACGGGAGCCATCGCCTTCGTGTGTTCGTGGCTGATCGCCTCGGTCGACAGGCCGGCGGCCATGTTGGTGATGACCGAAACCGCGGCGGTGCGCAGGCCGAAGAAGTTGGCGAGGATGACCTCGGGGACGGTCGACATGCCGACCGCGTCGGCGCCGAGCGTGCGGAGGGCGCGGATCTCGGCGGGGGTCTCGAAGCTGGGGCCGGAATACCACGCGTAGACGCCTTCGGGCAGGGCGAGGCCTTCGGCGGTCGCGGCGACGCGCAGGGCCGCGCGCATCTCGGGGTCGTAGGCTTCGGACATGTTGACGAAGCGGCGGTCCGTCGGTTCGCCGATCAGCGGGTTGAGGCCGGAGAAGTTGATGTGGTCCGAGATGAGCATCAGTTCGCCCGGCGGGATGTCGGGACGGAACGAGCCGGCGGCGTTGGTGAGGATCAGCTTCTCGGCGCCGAGTTTCTTGAGAAGTTCGATCGGGTGGCGCATGATGTCGGCCTGGCCGTGCTCGTAGTAGTGGGCGCGGCCGCCGAAGACGGCGACCCGGACGCCTTCCAGATCGCCGATGGCGAGGTTGGGGGTGTGGCCCGAAACGCCGGGCTGGGGGAAGCCGGGCAGGTCGGCATAGGGGATGGCGGCGCCATCGACGAGGGTCGCGATATGGCCGAGGCCCGAGCCGAGGATGAGGCCGAGAGCGACAGGGGCGGCGCCCGCGCGATCGAGCACGACGTGCAAGGCGTCCATGTCAGCGTTCCTTCACATATGGACGGCCACCGGCCTTTGGCGGGATCGCCTTGCCGACGAATCCGGCGAGGATTACCACCGTAAGGACGTAGGGCAGCGCCTGCATGAACTGGACCGGGACGGTGAACAGGCCGGGGATGGCGATCGACTGGTAGCGGATGCCGATGGCCTCGAGAAAACCGAAGAGCAGGCAGGCGCCAAGCGCGGGCCAGGGGCGCCATTTGGCGAAGATCAGCGCGGCGAGCGCGATGAAGCCCTTGCCCGCGGTCATTTCGCGCACGAAGCCCGCGGATTGGGCGGTGGAAAGATACGCTCCGGCGACGCCGCAGAGTACGCCCGCGATGATGACGGCGGCGTAGCGCAGGCGCACGACCGACACGCCGGCGGTGTCGACCGCGGCCGGGTTCTCGCCCACCGCGCGCAGGCGCAGACCGAAGCGGGTGCGAAACAGGATCCACCAGGTCAGCGGGACGAAGGCGAGCGCGAGATAGACGAGGATGTTGTGGCCCGAGATCAGGTTCTGGTAGATCGGGCCGAGGATCGGAATGCGGCCGAGGCTTTCGGCGAACGGCAAGGTGATCGACAGAAACCGCGCCGTGGCTGGCAGCTGGGGGGTCTGGCCGCCCATCGCGAACCAGCTCTGGCCGACCAGCGCGGTGAGGCCCGACGCGAGAAAATTGATCGCGACGCCCGAAATCAGCTGGTTGCCCTTGAACGTGATCGAGGCGAGCCCGTGGATCAGCGCGAGCGCGATCGAGGCAGCCATTCCAGCGAGAAGGCCGAGCCACGCCGAGCCGGTGACGGCAGCCGCGGCGCCGGCGATGAAGGCGGATGCGAGCATCTTGCCTTCGAGCCCGATATCGAAGATCCCGGCGCGCTCCGAGAACAGGCCTGCGAGGCAGGCGAGCAGCAGCGGGGTCGCGAGGCGCAGGCTCGATCCCATTATCTGAAGGACGGTGTCTAAGTCCAACGGCAGCCTCTGGAGTTAATGCTGAGCCCTCGCGGGGGCCTGGTGGGAATTGCGCGCAATGCCAGACGAATTTCTCGAAACGTATTGGGATCTTCTTGGCTTTGGTTCGTGCGCTGGTCGCCGCGCTCGGGATCTTGCTCCTCGCCATCGTGCGCGGCGGACACGCGGCGGTGGATTTGGCGCAAGCGCGCGCAGCGGGCGATCCGATGATCGCTATGGGCGGCGGCTATGCCTCCTCGATGTATCTGGTGGGCAGGGCCTGTTTCGACCCGGACGGCGACCCGTACCTCGAGAACTTC
>Ga0105046_10007068_pt1 | contig 17716 bp, 15 predicted proteins | sample MAT03_FD_78385 | JGI IMG/M metagenome (GOLD analysis project Ga0105046, IMG submission 78385) | Freshwater microbial communities from Lake Fryxell liftoff mats and glacier meltwater in Antarctica - MAT-03 (megahit assembly) | ecosystem: Environmental > Aquatic > Freshwater > Ice > Liftoff...
CCATCCGCGTCCTTTTTGCCGACATCGCCGGTGTACAGCCAGCCGTCCCGCAACGCCGCCGCCGTTTCCGCCGGTTGGCCATAATAACCGCGCATCACGTTGGGGCCGCGAACCACAATCTCACCCACTTCGCCCGTGGGCACTTCACGCCCCGAATCATCCAGGATCCGCACCACGATCTCCGGCAAAGGCACCCCCACCGACCCGGCTTTGCGGACTCCGTGGATGGGATTGAACGAGACAACGGGGGCGGCTTCGCTGAGGCCATATCCTTCGAGCAACGGGAAGCGGAATTTCCGGGCAACCGAGTCGAGGGTTTCCCGGGGCAGGGGAGCGGCGCCGGAAATCGCCAGTCGGAGGTTCAGCAACCAATGGACATAGAACGGGATTTCGGCTTGCGCCAGTGCCTGGAAGATTTGGGGAATGCCGACGAAGATGGTCGCACGGTGGCGAATCATTTCTTTGAGCGCGAGTTTGAAGGGTTGGAGTGACTTGATCAAAACGATCCCGGCCCCCATGGATAGCGGCGTGAAAATACAGACCGTCAGCATGAAGCTATGAAACATGGGCAACAGCAGTGTCATGCGGTCACTCGCGGTTTCTTCGAGTGCTTGGACACAACTGCTCACGTTGGCGGCAAAATTAGCGTGAGTGAGCATCGCCCCTTTGGAGCGACCGGTTGTGCCGGACGTGTAAATGATCACGGCCAAGTCCGCCGGCGCAACAGCCGGGTACTGGGGCGCGTTTGCCGTCACCGAATCAAGCGCGCCAATCTTCATCGCCGGCAGCTTCGTAACCTTCGATAGCGTTTCCTCAAAGTCAGTCGAGGTTACAAGCGACTTCAACCCGCAATCGCTAACGATATGCTGAATCTCGGGCGGCTTGAGGAAGTTGTTGATGGGCACAGCGACCGCGCCCAATTTGAGAATGGCGTAGAGTGCGTAAATGAACTCTGGGCAGTTCTTCAGCAAAATACCGACGCGATCACCGGGGACGATGTCGTGGCGTTGCTGGAGAATGGCGGCGTACCGGTCAATCTGCTCGCGCAGTCTCGTGTAATTGACAGTCGCGTTACCATAATGAATGGCAACTTTGCGCGGGTGCGCTGCCTGCGAACGATTCAATCCTGCCAGAACTGTCTGCATCGTGGTTTGCGGGAATCACCAAAGAGCTGATTTCGATTCTGCCAAAAGTTCATCGGTCGGAGACCACAGGGACACGCGCCAAGCCGATACGGCACCACCAGTCAGGAACTCTTCCCCGTGAATCACGAAGGTGTGACTGCTCTGTCGAGCTGGCGCAAAACGCTGTTGACCGATCTGGTCGGGCTTATGGACTTGCCGATACTCAAATTTAACGGATCGCACGGCTGCGGAATTCCAACGGACAAAAAACATCTCCCGCTGCTGCTCAGCCGGTAGCGAAACGATTTCCGTGAGGAAGTGCGAAGCCCGGTCGCGGGCAAAAACCCGCTCATCTTCTGGACGGATGTTGCTCACATACTTGCCGCGCGTCACTTCCAGAACTCGCGGCGACGTAGTCGCGCATCCGGCCATCACGATCAAGCAAGCCACGAGGAGCAACGGTCTGCGAATAAAGTCGCGTAGATGAGTCACAAATTCTCTCCTTCAACCACAACGGTAATTTCTCCTTTGATCCGCCGGTTCTCAAGCAATTTCACCAAATCCTCCAGCGAACCGCGCAACACTTCTTCAAATTTCTTGGTCAGCTCTCGCGCCACGACAGCCTGCCGATTGCCGAGCGTGTCTCGCATGTCGGTGAGTGATTTGAGCACCCGATACGGCGACTCAAAAAATACCAGCGAGTAGGGCAGGGGAGCAAGCCGCGTAAGCGTTTTCCGCCGGTGCGAGGCCTTGTTGGGGAGGAATCCGTAAAAGAAGAATTTGCCATCACCGAGTCCCGCTAAAGTCGTAGCCATCGTCACCGCCGAAGGTCCCGGCACAATTTCAATCGGTATCCCTGCCACCGCCGCGGCTCTCACCAATCGCTGCCCGGGATCGGAAACCGTTGGCATACCAGCGTCGGAGACGAACGCGACCGATTCGTTGCGCCTTAGTCGCTCAATGAGTTCATCCGTGCGCCGCGCCTCATTGAACTCGTGGCAACTGAGCAGTGGTTTACGGATCTGATAATGCGCCAATAGCCGCCCGGTGTGCCGCGTATCTTCCGCCGCGACAACATCCACTTCCTTGAAGACGCGTAACGCCCGCAGCGAAATATCTTCCAGATTTCCGATTGGCGTACCGACGATAAAAAGTTTCCCGATTCTCTCAGCCATGACGGCGGTACTCTAAAGTGCGATGCGTAAAAAAAGCAAGAGGCCAGTCTTTCGACTGGCCTCTTGCTGAACATACAGATACCTCGTCTACTTTCGTCGCCGAGCTGCCAAGGCACCCACCAGACCCATCCCAACGAGTAAGGCCGTAGTTGGTTCTGGAATCGCTGATAAACGATAAGTTGCAACAAACACCGGGGCAGCATCTGTCCCGAAGTTCAGCGTCGGCCCAACTGAACCCACAACGAACTGGTCCACTTGAGCCAACTCAATTGCAGTGCTGTCGCTTGGGGGAAGTGCTAAATCATCAGGAAACACCCAACTTGCCGGCGTCGCACTAAAGATTCCGTGCTCGGTCGCAGAACCAAGAGTGCTGGTGTTAAATACCCATAAATAAATGGGTTTGCCGACAAAGCTAGGATTCGCTAACCCAATCGAGCTGATGGCCCAAAAACCTGCGGCATCGCCAGCACCATCGCCAACGCCACCTTCAGCGAAAAGCGTAAAGTGAACATCCAAATAGGCGATATCGAGTTTGTTGGCCTGAATTTCCAGATCAGTAATATCGAAAACTCCGAGCCGTAGAAGACTGTTGTCAGGCACAAATGAGTCATCAACTTGAACGGCACCTGCCAAACCTGTTGACCACTCAACTTTGGCTGCATTTGCGCTGGTGACTGCTACAGCCAAACACGCCGTTAAAACTGCTATTGTTTTTCTTCCCTTCATCCTTTTCCCTTTCGTTTGTGTTTCTTTCTTAGACTACTTTCGAATTCCCTAATTATTTACGAACGGCTGAGGTGATTTCCAGTCGAACGCTGGCCGTGGAGATTTCCGCTGGATAATGAAACCTGCACCCAACGGTATGAGAGTTGAGCCACGATCAGTCACAAGGTCATCAGATCTCCTCCACCCTGTTCCCGACCCTGGTGGAATGTTAACGTTCTTGAAGAAAAACGTTTGCAAACCTGATGGTGTATCAATCAAAACTGTATCAGCAGATGCTGCGCCCGCACCTGGTGCAACACCTGTTGTGGATGACGCAGTGTACAAACCGCTGTTTGAAAGTGTTACGCTAGCTGGGTACACGTTGCCAACAAAGTTATTGCTGGTTTCAACGGGCACAATGGTTTGTCCAAATTTGACCGAGCCAACGAGCTTCAGAGCTATAGAAGAAGCCTGTTTGCGCCTTACCAGAACCGACTGGTCAATATACAATTTGGTGACAGAAGCATCAAGCGTCAGGTTATCAGATTTCCTCCAACCAATGCCGCTACCTGGCGGAATATTTACATTCTTGTAAAAAAAAGTCGTGAAACCGCCTGAACCATCCGGCACGAGAATGTTGTCGGCACTCGCAGCTCCAGCACCACCTGCCAATCCGGCCGCGTTGGCCGCGCCAAAAACACCGGCGATCGTCCAATGTTTCCGAATCCGATACGTTTGGTTAACGATGTTCGGGAGTCCCAGTGAGACTAAATTGTTTGCCGTGTAGATTTTTTTGGTCGAGCCGACCGTTTTTACGATGTCATCAATCGTGCCGGCAAATGAGCCTGAGGTAATTTCAATGAAGTGCGGGCCGTTGGCTCCATTGAATTGATCGGTCGCCCAAGCTGCATTGGCATCTACCAGTTCGTTCGTAACAGCACTCGTCACGCGCCCCGGTTTGACGACGAACTGGGTCATACCCAAGCCCAGATAGGAGAGTTTGCTCGTCGTGCCTGGCGGGGAACCGTTTGTACCGGCAATCGTCAAGGTGATGAAGCCGGCTGGATCAGAATATACATCTACGCCGTAACTGTTGTGAGGAAAGAAAGAAATTCCTGCTAACGCAATACCCAAAATACCCGTACGTCCATTCATACTATTCCTCCAAACCCTTATTACGTTTAAACCGTCACTACGCCTACGGTTTTTCCACTGCGGCCGATGCTACCAGCCGGAAGCTAAGAGTCAACTTTTTTGGTGGGAAATTATACGGACCGCGCCGCCATAGAGTTGGATGCCTTGACCTTGGGATTTGTCACTGGTATACAGCGTCTCCGTCTGAGGAGGCGCAGTGGGGTCTGTTTCTTGCTATTCCCGGCTGCTGGTGAACTGTCAAAACCAAGGAATGTGCTAATGCCAGAATTACGTAAGGATCCAATTGTCAGTCGCTGGGTGATCATGGCGACCGAACGCGCCAAACGGCCCAGCGATTTCCCTGCTCAACCAGTGGAGATTCCGGATGCCACGAAGAATCCGTTCGCCGAAGGCAATGAGCACATGGCACCGCCCGAAGTTTTTGCGTTCCGCGACCCGCATAGCAAACCAGACACTCCGGGCTGGCAGGTGCGAGTCGTTCCCAACAAATTTCCGGCACTGCGGATCGAGGGTGATTTAGGAAAGGAGGGGCAGGGGATTTACGACAAGATGAATGGCGTCGGCGCTCACGAAGTCATCATCGAAACCCCGAATCCGACTTTACAGTTGGAACAGCAGCCCACCGAGGGCATCGCCCGGGTTTTGGAGGCCTATAAAATTCGGATGGCTGATCTGATCCGGGATCCCCGCTTTCGCTATGTGTTGATTTTCAAAAACTATGGGAAACAGGCCGGCGCCACCATTGGGCATCCGCATTCACAACTGATCGCCACGCCGGTTACGCCCAAACGGGTCAAAGAAAAGCTGGTGGGCGCGATGCAGTACTATTCCTACAAGGATCGCTCGATTTTTGAAGACGTGCTGAAACAGGAACTCCGCGAAGGCGTGCGTTTGGTGTACGAAAATGCCGGGTTCGTAACGTTTTGCCCGTTTGCTTCCCGGTTCCCGTTCGAGATGATGATCATGCCTCGTCGAGCATCGGCTTACTATCACGAGATTCAACCTGATGAACTGCTTTTGCTGGCCGACGCGCTCAAGGTCTCGCTGTTGAAGTTGGGCAAAGCGCTCAATCAACCGCAATACAACTACATCATCACAACAGCGCCCTCACGATATACGCACCACGGTTATTGGGGGACGATTGACCACGATTTCCGGTGGCATGTCGAAATCCTTCCCAGGCTGACGCTGATCGCCGGGTTTGAAGTGGGGACTGGCTTTTACATCAATCCAACACTTCCTGAAGATGCAGCCAAGTATCTGCGGGAAATCCCGGTTTAACACAGTATCGATCATCTTATTGGTTTCCTGCACATATTCTTATTAGACATAACATATATTGTGCGACGTAGTAGATATTCAAACAGGGCGGAATTCGAGCTTTAGCTTGTCTGTCGTTGGTTACTCGATCAAGCCGGCGCGCCTACTAAATGGCCAGTAGACCATAAACGCCCGGCCAACCAAATCTTGCTTTGGGACAGATCCCCAAAACCGTCCGTCCAAACTCGACCGGCTATTGTCACCTAACGCGAACAAATGATTCTTCGGCACCGTATAAATATCATCCTTATCACGAAAGTACCTCGGTCCCGCTCGTAAATCCGGTAACACATATCCGGCATACCCATCTTTTAGCGAGTACATCCGCCGAAATGCCACTCGCTCATCCAGAATCTCGCCGTTAATCTTCACATACGGTTCGTCAATTTGAACTCTGTCGCCCGCAAGACCAACTAGACGCTTGATGTAAAACTTTCCCCGCAACTGCGGTGGCAATTCGTGAATGTTACCCGTATCAAACACAATCACATCGCCCCGATTTGGCTTGCGGAAGTGATAGCTGAATTTATCCACAAAAATATGATCGCCGCGCGTCCGCCAGCCATCGGCTTCGTAAATTTTCCCCAGCAAGGTGATACCAAGCAGCCGGTTGATGATCGAAGGTCGGCCTTCAGCATAGGGGTGCGGTGGGCGGTACTCCGATTCGGGTGGGCGCGGCGGATAAATGCCATACAACGTTGGCTGCATGGAGCCGGTCGGGATTTTGAACGGTTGAACAAAAAACGTTCGCACTCCCATGGCCACAATCGCGGCCACCAAGAATACCTCCACATTTTCGCGGATGGCGGAATGCTTGGCCGTCTTGAGTTCCGTGCGCTCGATGCGGGTTTCCAGAATGCTCATCTGGCTGCGGGCCGCGGCTGCATCTTTCGTCTGCATCGCATCCCGCAACGCATCCCGCGCTGCTCGCACGTCGGCGACTTGTGCCGGCGTCAAGAGATCGCAATTCAGGCGGAGCCATTTGCTGGCGCTGTGATGAAATTCGCGCGCTTGTTTGAGTGTTCGCCGATCTTGCCAGTTGAACATCGCAATCCCCTCCCCTAGCCTGTTTTCAAGACGGAAATGAAGGCTTCTTGGGGAATATTGACGGTACCGACTTGCTTCATACGCTTTTTGCCTTCCTTCTGCTTTTCCCACAGTTTCCGTTTACGGCTGATGTCGCCGCCGTAACATTTGGCGGTCACATTTTTTGCCAACGCCTTGACGGTTTCCCGCGCGATAATTTTTCCGCCGATGGCCGCTTGAATCGCCACCTGGAAAAGTTGTTGCGGAATCACTTCCTTCAATTTCAACGCCAACGCCCGCCCGCGCGATTCCGCCTTGGTGCGATGCACGATGCTGGAAAACGCATCCACCGGCTCGCTGTTGACGAGAATATCCAACTTCACCAAATCCCCCTCGCGATACCCGTCTGGCTCGTACTCCATCGAACCGTAACCGCGCGTGATGCTTTTGATCTTGTCGTGAAAATCCACCAAAATCTCATTCAACGGAATATCACCGGTGAGCATCACCCGGCGCGTGTCGAGCGAATCGGTTTTCAACACACTGCCGCGTTTATCCATGATCAACGCCAACATATCGCCGATGTTCTCGTTCGGACACATGATGCGCGCGCGGACGTACGGCTCCTCGATATGATCCACCAACGAAGGGTCCGGCAAATACACCGGGTTATCCACCTCCAACACCTCACCATCGCTGCGGAGCACCTTATAAATGACACTCGGATACGTGGCGATGATGTCCATATCCCACTGACGCCGCAAGCGCTCCTGGACGATTTCCATGTGTAGCAATCCCAGAAACCCGCACCGAAAACCAAACCCCAAGGCCGCCGAACTTTCCGACTGATACTGAAACGCCGAATCATTCAACTGCAACTTCCCCAACGCCGCCTTCAGATGCTCGTAGTCCGCGGAATCAATCGGATACAACCCGCTGAACACCATCGGATGCACCTGCTGAAACCCCGGCAACGGCTTCGCGGCCGGCCGCCGCGCATCGGTGATCGTCTCGCCAATTTTCACCTCGGCCGTCAGTTTGATGTTGGCGATGACATAGCCCACCTCGCCGGCGCTCAACCGCGAACGCGGCACCGGCTTCGGCGAGAACACGCCCACGTCTTTCACCTCATACTTGGCACCCGTGCTCATCAACTGAATCAGCATTCCCGGCACGATCTCGCCGACAAACACGCGCACATGCGTCACCACCCCGCGGTACGTATCGAACATCGAATCAAACACCAACGCCTGTAACGTCTTCTCATCCGTAATCGTGGGCGGCGGCACGCGCGCAATAATCCCCCGCAAAATATCCACAATCCCAATCCCCGTTTTCGCGCTCGCCAAGATGGCCGTGTCCGCCGGGATCGCCAACAAATCCTCAATCTGCTGCTTCGTGGCCTCGACGTTGGCGCTCGGCAAATCAATCTTGTTAATCACCGGCACGATCGTCAGATGCTGCTTCGACGCCATGTGCACGTTCGCCACCGTCTGCGCCTCGACCCCCTGCGCCGCATCCACAATCAACAACGCTCCTTCGCACGCCGCCAGACTCCGCGATACCTCATACGCAAAATCCACATGCCCCGGGGTATCAATCAGATTCAGCTCGTAGGTTTCCCCATTCTCCGCGAGATACGACATCGTCACCGGATGCGCCTTAATGGTGATCCCCCGCTCCCGCTCCAAATCCATCGAATCCAACACCTGCTCCCGCATCTCCCGTTTCTGCAACGCCCCCGTCGTCTCCAACAGCCGGTCCGACAGCGTCGTCTTGCCGTGGTCAATATGCGCGATGATACAAAAATTCCGTATGTGGTCTAAATCCATGAGCCGCGCACTCTATCAGCCTTCCACCCGGGTGGGAAGCCCTCACAAATCTTTTACAATTTACTCACACTCATCTGACCACTTCTCGGCGAAACGGGTGTCTCATCAGGCAACGAAAGGAAAACATTATGAAATCCATCCACCTCATCGCCGCAGTCACGCTGCTTGCCAGCGCAATCCAAGCGGCGCAAGTCGAACTCAACGTTGCCCTCGGTCGCCCGGTATTACTGGCCGACCAGAAACAAACCACCTACCTCAAAGTCGGCCTCACCGGCTTTCGCCCCGACCAGCACGAATATCGCACCCCGGTCAACGTCGCCATCGTCCTCGACCGTTCCGGCAGCATGAGCGGCGAGAAACTCGAAAAAGCCAAAGCGGCCGCCATCATGGCCCTCCACCGGCTCAACCGCGACGACATCATCTCCATCGTCGCCTACGACGACTCCGTCAACGTCCTCGTCCCCGCCACGCGCGTCTCGGATCGTGAAAACATCACCGCCGCCATCGAACGCCTCCAGCCGGGTGGTAGCACCGCGCTCTTTGCCGGCGTCAGCAAAGGCGCTGCGGAAGTCCGCAAGTTCATCGAGAAGAACCGCGTCAATCGCGTCATCCTGCTTTCCGACGGCATCGCCAATGTTGGCCCCAGCTCGCCGGCCACGCTCGGCGAACTCGGCAACTCGCTGGCGAAAGAAGGCATCACCGTCAGCACCATCGGCCTCGGTCTCGGGTACAACGAAGATCTCATGACCGCCCTGGCGCGTCAGAGCGACGGCTACCACGCCTTCGCCGAGAATGCCGGCGACCTCGCCCGCATTTTCGACAAGGAATTTGGGAATGTTCTCTCCGTCTGCGCCCAAGAAGTCACCATCCGCATCCGGTTTGCCGATGGTGTCCGCCCGGTGCGCGCCTTGGGCCGGGATGCCAACATCACCGGCCAGAATGTTGTCGCCACGCTCAACCAGCTCTACGCCGCGCAGGAAAAATATCTCCTGCTCGAAGTGGAAGTCCCGGCCACCCGCGACGGGCGTTCGCGCGACATCGCCAGCATCAACATCAGTTACGCCAACATCGTGACCCGCGAAACCGACCGGCTCACCAGCACCGTCAGCGTCCGGTTCAGCGACTCCGCGGCCAGCGTGGACAAGAACGAAAACCGCGCCGTCATGGCCGCTGCCGTGGAGCAAATTGCCACCGAGCAAAACAAACTCGCGCTCCAGCTCCGTGATCAAGGCCAGATCGAAGAAGCGCGCCGCACGTTGTTGAAGAACCGCGAGTACCTCTCCGAAAATGCCACCAAGTACGACAGTGATCGCCTTAAAGATTACGGCGACCGCCAATCCGACGACGCCAATGCGCTCGACAGTTCCGGATGGGGCGCACGGCGCAAGAGCATGCGCGAATCGCAATACTCGAATCAATCCCAGCAATAGTGCTACCATGACGATTGCGTGAAACCGCGACTACTTGCCATCTACCTGCTCATCGTCCTCGCGCCGCTCGGGCTGCTGACTTGGTTCGGCTTTCGGCTCGCGCGCGATGAGCGGGAGATGGTGCAGCACAAATACCGGGAACTCCTTACCCGCCGCCTGCAAGACATCAGCACCCCCGTCACCCGGTACCTCGGCGACCGCGAGCGCGACCTCCTCCGCCTCACCAACATTCCCCAGCCCGACGCCGAGTCCCTCCGGGAACTGGCCCGCACCACGCCGCACGTCCGCCAATTCTTCGTCCTCGACACCGCCGGCAAGGTCACCTTCCCTCCCCCGCTCGGCGACCTCAGCGAGGCTGAACGCGATTTCCTCCAACGCAGCGCCCAAATCTGGCGTGACCGGCAAAACTTCCTTCGCGACGGTGAAAGCAGCCAGCCGTGGGGCTGGTACACCTGGTACTGGGGCGACGGTTTGCACGTTGTCTTTTGGCAACGGCTCCCCGCCGGTCACGTTGTCGGCGCCGAAATCGAACGCGCCCGTCTGCTCGCCGATGTGATTGCGCTCTTGCCCGAAGACGATCCCGGTGGGCGGGTCATCGCCCGCGACGCGAACGACACCATCCTCTATCAATGGGGCCCGGCATCCGCCACCGCGCAACCGGCGGCGACCGTTTCGCTCCACGCCCCGCTCGCCAGTTGCAAACTTGAATTTTACCCCCGCGATTCCGCCCTCGTTCCGCCGGCGGGTGCCAGCCTGCTTTTCAGCATCCTCGCCGCCGCGCTCGCGCTGGTGTTGCTGGCCGTCTATTTCTACCGGGAACACACCCGACAACTCCGCGAAGCCGGGCAGCGTGTCTCCTTCGTGAACCAGGTTTCCCACGAACTCAAAACCCCGCTCACCAACATCCGCATGTACGCCGAACTCCTCCAAGCCGAGCAACCCTCCCGGCATCTCGACGTGATTGTCTCCGAAAGCCAGCGCCTCAGCCGGCTCATCAACAACGTCCTCACCTTCGCCCGCCAACAACGCGGCAAGCTCACCCTCCACCCGCAACCCGGTCACCTCGATGAAACGATTCAAGCTGTCGTCGAACACTTCCGCCCCGCGCTCGCCGCCAAAGGCGTCGCCATCATGGTTGCCGCGAACCTGCCGCAGCCGGTCACGTTCGACCGGGATGCACTCGAACAAATCCTCGGCAACCTCCTCAGCAACGTCGAGAAATACGCCGCCACCGGCGGTCAACTCGCCATCACCGCCGGGCAAACGGATCACACCGTCACCATCACCGTCACCGACCGCGGCCCCGGCATTCCGGCCCGCGAACGCGACAACATCTTCCAACCCTTCCACCGGCTCAGCAACAAACTCACCGACGGCGTCGCCGGTACCGGCATCGGTCTCACCATCGCCCGCGACCTCGCCCGGCAACACGGCGGCGACGTGAAACTGCTCACGACCGCAACCGGCGCCTGTTTTGAAATCACCTTGAAAGTGTCATGAAAGTCCTCATCGCCGAAGACGATCCCCACACCCGGCAAGGTCTCGCCGAGATCTTGGAAGCCGAAGGCTACCGGCCAGTGACGGCAAAAACCGGTCCGGAAGCGCTGGAGTTGTTCCAAAGAGAATCCCCGGATTTCGTCTGTCTCGACATCATGATGCCCGGTGCCAGCGGTTACGATGTCTGCCGGGAAATTCGTCGTCGCAACGCCGGCATCCCGATCATTTTCATCAGCGCCAAATCCGAGGAACTCGACAAAGTCGTCGGCCTCGAACTTGGTGCCGACGATTTCATCGTCAAACCATTCGGCGTCAAAGAAGTTGTCGCCCGCATCCGCGCTGTCACCCGTCGTTGCCTGGCAGCCCAGCCCGCCGCAAACCACTTCACCCTGGGCGATCTGGAAATCCTCCCCGGCGAACTTCGCGCCCGGCGCGGGACGACGACGATTGATCTCAGTCTCCGCGACGTGAAAATTCTCCAACTGCTCCACGCCAACCCCGGCCAAGCGCTGACGCGCGACGCCATCTTCAACGCCTGCTGGGGCCTCGAATACTTCCCCAACAGCCGCACCCTCGACCAACACATCGCCCAACTCCGCAAACGCATCGAGCGCGACCCCAAATCCCCCGCCATCATCCACACCGTCCACGGTGTCGGTTACCGGTACGAGTGACGGGCAGGTAACAGCTTCGCCTCAACACCAGCGCTGGTGATGCGCCCTTGCCGGGACTGGCGCGGGTTGCGTACAATGCCGGCATGAAACTCTGCGACCGCGCCACGGGGCGACCGCCCCGGAAAATGTATCTCCTGTTGCTGGCCGGCCTGGCTCTGGTAGGCACGCTGGGCTGCCGGTGCCCCTGCTCATATTAACGCCGCACGGGCGCAATCTTGACTTCACTTTTCCCCCGGCGCAGTCTGGCGGGAGATGATCCCCCGGCACCAACGCATTCTTCACGTGGACGGCGATTCGTTCTTCGCCTCCTGTGAAATCGCGCTCGACCGCAAATTGCGCGACAAGCCCGTCTTCGTCGGCGGTGGCCGGCGCGGCGACGGGATTGTCATCGCGGCCAACTACATCGCCAAAAAATACGGCATCACCACCGGCATGGCCTGCTTCGAAGCCAAGCAACGCTGCCCGGGCGGCGTCCTCGTCAAACCGCACTACGACGAGTATCGCCGGCTCTCCATCGAACTCTTCAAACGCATCCGCCACTACACGCCGTTGCTCGTCCCCACTTCGATTGACGAAGGTTTCCTCGATTTCACCGATTCCCCAAACGTCTTCCGTTGCCGGGACGCCACGGAATTGGTCGCCCGCATGAAACGCGAGATCGTCGCCGAAGTCGGAATCCCCGTCTCCGCCGGTCTCGGCTCCTCCCGGTGGCTGGCCAAACTGGCCACTGAACGCTGCAAGCCGGACGGCTTCAAGGAAATCCCCGCCGGCACCGAACGCGAGTTCCTCCGCGACATCCCCGTCCAAGACCTTCCCGGTATCGCCAAACGCCGCGCCCGGTCGCTGCATGCGCTCGGTGTGTGGACGCTCGGCGACATTGCGGAATTGCCGCTCGGCGTGATGGAAAAACGGTACGGCTTCCTCGGTCTGTCGCTCTGGCTGCTGGCGCGCGGCGAGTTCCACGAACAACTCAGCCTCGCCAACAAACCGCGCTCGTGCATCGGCAGTTCCACCACGCTGCCGCGCGACGAACCCGATTACGAAACCGCCCTGCTTTTCCTGCTCGACCAAACCGAACGCGTCATCACCACGTTCGTCCGCGAAAATCTCAAGGCGAACGAAATGAGCGTGTACGTGCGATTCAAGGATCTGACCGGCAACGGCGCCAACGTGAAGCTGCCGGGCGCGCTGTTCGAGCCGCGCACGATCAACCCGCATGTCACGACACTGTTCCACGCGTTGGTGGCCGGCCAGACCCAGCCGATCCGGCAGGTCTGCATCAATTTCTGGAACCTCGCCCCCCTCGATCTCCAGCCCACATTGTTTGGCGATGACGCCGAGTTTCAACGCCGGCAACTGCATCACGCCCTCGAATCTCTCGAAGCCCGGTACGGCAAACACACCGTCAAAACCGGCACGCGTCTGTTGCTCGAAAAAGAAGCCGCCCACCTCGTCTCGAATAAAGCCAAATGCCCCTTCATTCCCCAGCGCGAGATGGAACTGAAAATGGAAGCCGTCCCCGAAGAAGTGTACGAGTTGCAGCACGCCGATGAATGGGAACCGCTGGACCCCCCACCCCCCGCCGCTCCGCTCGCCCTCCCCCGCGCCTGGGGCCGCAGCACCACCCGGCCCGATAAATTCAGCCGGTAGGGGCACAGCCGTTCGCCGCGTTCGGGAGTGACAATGGTGGAGGCGTGCGTTATCTACCTCCGACATGTCGTTGAAACGCACGGTGACGATGGTGGCGGCGGGATGGCTGGTGGTGATCACGGGATTGCATGTGACCCTCAACCTCCGCGCCGCGATTTTTCAACGACGCGAAACGGCCGCCCAACAATTTCGCATTGGCTTCCTGCCGGTCACCTGTCACCTGACCTGTCCGGTCACCGACTTCATCAATCGCAGCCAAACCGGGCAGGGGATTTTTGAGCCAGTCCGGTTCAGTGGGTGGCCGGAACTCAAGGAGGCGTATCTGGCCGGCTACACGCCGGCGACGTTCATCTTGGCGCCGATGGCAATCGCGTTGCGCGAACAGGGTGTCCCGATCAAGATTGTGTATCTCGGCCACCGCGACGGCACGGCGATGATGGTCCACAAGGATTCGCAGATTTACCGGATCGAAGATTTGCGGGGCAAACGCGTCGCCGTGCCGAACCGGTATTCCAATCAACGTTTGCTGCTTTTCAAGGCGCTGCGGGAACGGGGCTTGAACATCGCGGACATCACACTCCTGGAAATGCCGCCGCCCGACATGCCGGCGGCGTTGTACGCCAAAGCGGTGGATGCGATCACTTCGGGCGAACCGTTCATGGGGCAGACGGAGTTGGACGGGTACGGACGCGTTTTGTATCTCACGAAAGATGTCTGGCCGAATTTCATCTCCTGCGTCTTGGCCGTTCACGAGAATGCAATCCGCGATCACCGGGACCAAGTCCAACAACTGGTCACCGGCATCGCGCGCAGCGGTAAGTGGCTCGATCAAACAGTGGATCACCGGCTGCAAGCGAGCCAGTTCGTGGCGAAGCATTATTACAATCAGAATCCCCGCCTTCTCGAATTTGTTCTCAGCAAACCACCGGATCGGGTGAAGTACACGAACTTGGTGCCGCTCCGAAAAGAATTTGAAGAGATTGAGCGATTGGGACGCGAAGCGGGCATCCTGGAAGGCACCGCGCATTTTGAAGATTACACGGACACGTCGTTCGCGGTGGATGACGCCCGGCTCCCGGCGTACGCGTGGGAAGCGCCTGCGCCATGAACATCCACCGGTTAACTTTGCCACTGGCCGTGACCGGCTGCTGTTTGCTGGCCTGGCATGGGGGCGTCCGTTTATCGGGCAGCGACTTGTTCCCCACGCCGGGTGACGTCGCGCTCGGGATTGTCGAACTGGGGCGCAAAGGATTGTTGGTGAAATACATTGTCGCCTCGCTGTTTCGCGTGACGTGGGGATTTACGCTGGCAGTGATTATCGGCGTGCCGTTTGGCTTGTTGCTCGGGTGGTACGGGCGTGCGTTCGCGGCCTTCAATCCGCTGATCCAGATGTTGCGACCGATTTCGCCGATCGCGTGGATCCCGGTGGCGATCCTCTGGTTTGGCGTGTCGGATCTCGCGCCGATCTTTCTGATTTTTCTCGCGAGCGTGTTTCCGATCACCGTTTCCGCCATCGCCGCCGTTCGCAACATGCAACCCGTCTATTTGCGCGCGGCGCAAAACTTCGGCCTCTCGCGGGTCGAGCTGTTCCGCCGCGTCATTTTCCCCGCGAGTCTGCCGCAGATCATTACCGGCCTCCGCATCGCCCTCGGCATCGCGTGGCTCGTGGTGGTGGCGGCCGAGATGATCGCGGTGAATTCCGGGCTGGGCTATTTGATCATTGATGCGCGCAACGCCGGCAAGCGTTACGATCTGGTGGTCGCCGGGATGGTGTTGATTGGCTTGATTGGACTGGTGTTGGATTTGTTGATGCGTCAGTTGGAACAATTCGATGAGGTACGCTGGGGGTATGGCAACCGATAACACAACGGCGGTGACCGTCCGCGATTTGTGGCTGAACTTCGATACCGTGCCGGTGTTGGAGCGGATCAACTTCGAGGTCAAAGTCGGCGAGTTTGTCTGTCTGGTGGGACCTTCGGGTTGCGGCAAATCAACCCTGCTCAATATCATTGCCGGCTTCCTGCCCTGTCCGCGCGGCGCGGTGCGCGTCGCCAACGAACCCGTGACCGGACCTGATCCCCAGCGGATCTTTGTCTTTCAGGAAAATGGCGTGTTTCCGTGGCTCACGGTTCGCGACAACATCGGCTTCGGTCTCACCCGCCGGACCGAAACGGAACGACGCGCCACCGTGGCGCATTACGTCGAAATGGTCGGTTTGAAAGGATTTGAACAATCCTATCCGCGCGAGCTGTCGGGCGGAATGCGTCAACGCGTGGAGATCGCCCGCGCGCTGGCCGCCAAACCCTCAATCATCTATATGGACGAACCATTCGGCGCGCTCGATTTCATTACCCGGCTCAAAATGCGCGCCGATCTCGTCCGCATCTGGCAGCAGGAAAAGCAGACCATCCTGTTCGTGACCCATGATATTGAGGAGGCCGTCCAACTGGCCGACCGCGTTTTCGTCATGAGTCCCCGACCAGCCACCATCACAACTGTTATCCCGGTGAATCTGTCGCGGCCGCGCGATTTGGATGCACCTGGCTATCTCGAAACCCGCGATCAAATCTTCGACGCCCTCGGAATGAGTCACCGGCTCGATGGCGCGGGAACCTGAAGACGATCCAATGCCCGACATCATTCTCGCCACGCTGAACGCAAAGTACGCCCACGCTTCATTCGGCCTGCGTTACTTGCTGGCGAATCTGGGCGAACTGCAACCGCGCGCCCGGCTGTTGGAATTCGACATCAACCAACGTCCGTTCGAAATCGCCGAGGCCATCCTCGCCCAGAATCCCCGCATTCTCGGACTCGGCATCTACATCTGGAACGTCGCTCAAACCACCCCACTCGTCGCCACCCTCAAACGTCTCCGCCCCGAACTGATCATCGTCCTCGGCGGCCCGGAAGTCAGTTATGAAACCGAGGAACAAGAAATCGTCCGCCTCGCCGACTACGTGATCACCGGCGAAGGCGACTTGGCGTTTGCCGAGCTGTGCCGCCAACTCCCCGCCCAGAAAATCATCCCCGCTCCCCTCCCCGCTTTCGACCGGCTCACGTTGCCGTACGACCTCTACAACGCCGAAGACCTCGCGCACCGGGTCCTCTACGTGGAAGCATCGCGGGGCTGCCCGTTCGCCTGCGAATTCTGCCTTTCTTCGCTCGACATCCCGGTCCGGCAGGCACCGCTCGACGCCTTTCTCGCCGCGCTCCAATCCCTCCTCGACCGGGGCGCGCAACAATTCAAGTTCGTGGACCGCACTTTCAACCTCAATCTCCCCGTCAGCCGGGCCATCCTCCAATTCTTCCGCGACCGCTACCGGCCCGGTCTCTTTCTGCATTTTGAAATGATCCCCGACCGGCTCCCCGAACCGCTGCGCGAACTCATCGTCCAGTTCCCGCCCGGCGCGCTCCAATTTGAAGTGGGCATCCAAAGCTTCAACGAAGAAGTCGCCACCCTCATCAGCCGCCGGCAAGACAACGCCAAAGCCGAAGCCAACCTGCGCTGGCTCCGCGAACACACCGGCGTCCACATTCATGCCGACCTCATTGTCGGTCTCCCCGGCGAATCACGGGAAAGTTTCGCCGCTGGCTTCGACCGGCTCGTCGCCCTGAAACCCCACGAAATCCAAGTCGGCATCCTCAAACGCCTGCGCGGCACTCCGATCACCCGGCATGATGCTGCGTGGCAAATGGTGTACGCCCCGCACGCCCCCTACGAACTGCTCCAAAACAAGCTGCTCGATTTCGCCACCATGCAACAGTTTCGCCGCTTCGCCCGGTACTGGGATCTGGTCGCCAACAGCGGCCGGTTCCCCACCGCGACGGCGTTGCACTCTTTCCACGCGTTCTGGGATTTCTCCGACTGGCTCTACCGGCAAGTGGGCCGCACCCACGGCATCGCCCCGGCACGATTAGCGGAGTTGCTGACAGAATATCTGGGCGCCCCCGTCACTCCGCACGGCACCGGGGAACGCAACCGGCAAGCGCGGCATCTTGAAGCAGCGCCGCCTACAACGTCGCCGTGAGCCACGCCACGGTTTCGTCGAGGACGCGCTTTTCCCAGATCGTTTTGTTGAACGTGTGATCCGCGCCGGGGATGATAATTTTTTTGACGGCGCGTTTGGG
>Ga0105046_10007071_pt1 | contig 17711 bp, 13 predicted proteins | sample MAT03_FD_78385 | JGI IMG/M metagenome (GOLD analysis project Ga0105046, IMG submission 78385) | Freshwater microbial communities from Lake Fryxell liftoff mats and glacier meltwater in Antarctica - MAT-03 (megahit assembly) | ecosystem: Environmental > Aquatic > Freshwater > Ice > Liftoff...
CAGAGGCTGGCGGTCGGAGCACAGCCATGACAGCCCCGACGAGCGACTTCAAAGGTGGCCGGCGGCTGTGCGACGAACCGCTGATCCACGTCGTGGATGAGCTGCTCACGCCCGCCGAGTGTGCACATATCATCGAGGTCGCGCGGCCCAAGATGCGGCGCTCGCAGGTCAGCGGGGCGACCGGCGGCAAGCTCAGCCAGGGCCGCACCAACGCGCTGACCTGGGTGCGTCACGACACCGATGAGACCGTGCTCGCCGCCGCCACCACGATCTCCGCGTGTATTGGTCTGCCGCTCGCGCACGCCGAGTCTCTACAGGTCATCCACTACGAACCCGGGCAGGAGTATCGCACGCACTTCGACGCCTACGACCTCTCGACCGAGAAGGGCCAGCGCTACACCGAGCGCGGCGGGCAACGTCTGGTGACCGCGCTCGCATACCTGTGCGAGGTCGAGGACGGCGGCACCACCGATTTCCCGCGGCTCGGCGTCGTGGTCGCGCCGCGCCGCGGCAGCGTGCTGGTGTTTCATAACTGCACGCCAGGCACCAACATCTGCGACCGCCGCACCGAGCATCAGGGCCGCCCGCCGCTGCGCGGCGAAAAGTGGGCCTTCAATCTATGGTTCCACGAGCGCCCGTACTGGCCATAATAGGCATACTGACGGGCAGTCACGCCGGCAGCGGCATCACCCCGGTCAGCTCGGCGCTCAGCTCATAGAAGCGGCGGGCCACGTCGCGGTCCTGGGATACCGGGTGCGGCGGCGCCGGCCTGCTCTGCACATAGTCATTGCCGGTCGCCTCGCGCAGCGCCGGGTCCATGGGCTGTGCCGGTGTATGTGCAGTCACCGCGAGGCCCGCGTTCGCGAACCTGCAGCGGTCACACAGGGGTCGCGGGGGTGCAGATCGTCGGCGCCGCGAAGGCGAGGCGTCGGCGCATGACCTCGATCGCCTCGGGGTTGTCGTCGACCAGCGTCACCTGCCGGCCGAGTCGCACCGCGGCCTCGCCGAGGGTGCCCGAGCCGGCGAAGAAGTCGAGCAGGCGATCGCCCGCGCGCGAGTGTACGCGGACGATCCGCTCGATCACCTTTAGCGGCTTCTGGGTCGGGTAGCCGGTCTTCTCGCGGCCGTTCGGGCTGACGATCGTCGACCACCAGGTGTCGGTCGGCGTCTTGCCGCGCGCCGCCTTCACCGGACCGACCAGGCCCGGCGCCATGTAAGGGATCCGGTCGATCGCGTCGTACTCGAAGGTGTAATCGCCGGGGTCTTTGACGTACCAAAGAATGTTGTCGTGCTTGGCCGACCAGCGGCTGCGCGAGCGGGCCCCGTAGTCGTACGCCCACACGATCTCGTTCATGAAGCTCGTGCGCCCGAAGATCTGGTCGAGCGCCACCTTGGCGTAGTGCACCTCGCGGTAGTCGAGGTGGAGAAAGAAGCTGCCCCGCGGCCCCAGCAGCCGGTGCGCCTGCTCGAGCCGCGGCCACAGGAACTCGAGATAGTCGTCGAACACGTCGGCGTAGGCCCGCGTCCCGAGCTTGATCGTGCGATAGCGACGGCCGGAGAACCCGGTGCGGTCGCCGCCGGCGTCCTGCACGACCTGGATCTGCGTGCGCGCCTGGGTCCGCCCGGTGTTGAAGGGCGGGTCGATGTAGATCAGGTCGAAGGACGCCGCCGGAAACCCGGCGAGGATCGGCAAGTTGTCACCGACGTAGATCTGGGGCGAGTAGATCTGGGGCGGGTAAAACGGCGGCTCGCTCGCTTCGGTAGACCTGGCCTCCGGGTCAGGTCCGTCCGTGCTCACGGCGTGAACTCCCCCTTGCCCTGACGCAGCACCTCGACCTCACCATCGACGAAGCGCAGCACCGTCGAGGGGTCAGGCCACAGCGGACCAGTGTCGACCACCACGGCGACCTCGCGGGCGTGCCTCTGCTCATAGCTCTCGGGCTCCTCGAGCTCGGGCAAGTTGTCGTCGTACGGGGTGACGGAGCCGGTGAGCAGCGGCTCGCCGAGCTCGGCCACCAGCAAGTTGGCGACCACGTGGTCCGGCATGCGGATGCCGACCTCGTGGTGGCGGTTGTACATGCTACGCGGCACGTCCGACGCGGCCTTGAGGATCAGCGTGTACGGCCCCGGCAGCAGCCGGCGGATCAGGCGAAAGTGCGAGTTGCTCATGACGCCGTAGCGGCCGACCTCGGCGAGGTCCTTGACGATCATCGTCAGCGGCTTGTGTGAGCGCTCGTCGAGGCCCTTGAGCTTGCGGATCGCCGCGATGCCCTTGGCGCTCGACAGCGCGCAGCCGAACGCGTACCCGGTGTCCGTCGGATAGATAATCACCTGACCGCGACGCAGGGCGTCGACCGCGGGCTGCAACTTGCGCGGGTTCGGTCGCTCGGGCTCGATGTGGATGCGCATCGCGAATTACTGGCGGTAGAGCGTGGTGCCCACCGAGCGCAGGTGCTCGCAGGCCTGCCTGACCCGCGCCTGCATGCTCTTCTCGGCGGCCTTGAGGTAGCTGCGGGGGTCGTAGTGCTTCTTGTTGCCGACCTCGCCGTCGATGCGAAGCACGCCGTCGTAGTTCTTGAGCATGTGGTCGGCGATCGGGCGGGTATAGGCGTACTGGGCGTCGGTGTCGACGTTCATCTTGACGACCCCGTATTCGAGGGTCTCGTGGATGTCGGCGAGCTCGGAGCCGGAGCCGCCGTGGAACACGAGGTCGAAGCGGGCCTTGTCGCCGAGCGCCGAAACCACCGCCTGCTGGCCATCGCGCAGGATCGTCGGCTTGAGCTTGACGTTGCCGGGCTTGTAGACGCCGTGGACGTTGCCGAAAGTGGCGGCGAACATGTAGCGCCCGCCCGCGACCGCGCCGAGCATGCGGGCGACGGCGACCATGTCCTCCGGGGTGGTGTAGAGCTTCTCCGCCGGGGCGCCCTCGTGGTCGACGCCGTCCTCCTCGCCGCCGACGACCCCGGCCTCGACCTCGAGGATGACCTCGAGCTCGGCGCACTCCGCCAGCAGCTTCTTGGCGATCGCAAGGTTCTCGGCGAGCGGCAGCGCGGAGCCGTCGAACATGTGCGACGAGAACAGGTTGGGCTGGCCCGCGGCGCGGCGGCGGCGGGTCTCGGCGAGCAGCGGGCGGATGAACTTGTCGACCTTGTCGGCCTGGCAGTGGTCGGTGTGGATCGCGACGTTGATCGGGTAGTGCGCGGCGACCCGGTGGATGTACTCCGCGAGGGCGATCGCGCCGACCGCCATGTCCTTGACGTACTGCCCGGCCGCGAACTCGCCGCCGCCGGTGCTCACCTGCAAGATGCCGTCGCTCTTCGCCTCGGCGAACGCCGCCAGCGAGGCGTTGATCGTGCTCGATGAGGTGATGTTGATCGCCGGATACGCGAACTTGTCGGTCCGCGCGTGGTCGAGCATCTTGCAGTACGTGGCGTAGTCGGCGACGGGCATGGCGGGCCATGCCTACCACAGCCGCCGCGGGTCGTCACGGTGCCCGTCGGCGCCAGCGCGCGGCCAGCCAGTGGCCCGCGAGCAGCGCCTACGTGCAGGTGCTCCCTCCCACGAGCAGGTCTGCAGGGCGCCAGTAGCCTCGGGGCGCCCAAGAACAGGGAGACACGGGATGGTGCCCATGGTAGGCGTAAGGGGGTACAGGGGATGCGTGAGGATGGCAAACTCGAGCCCGCGACGACCGGCGAGCAGCGATCAGGCCCGATGATGAGCACCCAGAACAAAAACCACCTGGCACCGCTTCAGATCGTCCACCAGCACGCGCATTTATGCTCGGTGTACCACGTGCGTCGGCAATCCGCGTCAGTGGTGGCGCAGGTGCAGCGCCTCTTCGAGGAGTATACGTACAGCGCCCCCGCCGGGCAGGACCCCCTGGACTTCATCGCCGAGGTCTTCGGCTTCGATCAAAATATGGCCCTCGCCGACGGCTATCGGGTGGTGGCGGTCGGGGAGCCCGGCACAGCGCTGTACGACTTCTGGTGTTACGACAACGACGAAGGACTGGTCTTTGAAGCGGGCACGGTCACGCTCACCGGCGTGGTGTACGCCAAGCTGGAGTTTACCGTGGCCCCCGGCGTCGCCGACCCCCACGGCCGGGCCGCCGCGCTGGCCGCCGCCCTCAACGCCGCCGAAACCGTGGACGCCCCCGGCCTCGACCCGGACGCGCCCCTCATCATTGAGCGCGATGCCCAGCGCCAACGCTGGCTCGTGGGCTTCACAGTGCCCGACGCCGTGCCCACCACCCCCGCCGGCTGGGACGAGCTGCTCGACAGCAATTACTTCTACTTACGGGAGGACTTTGTACGCCGCTACGGGCCGCATTTCGGACCCAAAGCCCGGCAGCACCAGTGGAGCCGCGCGCCGCTGTCGGAGGCCTACATCCGCGAATTCGCCGACACCGACGACGATTGGCACCGCGTCTCATTCGGCCAGAAGCTGTCGGAGGAGTTTATCCGCGAGTTTCACGACCGGGTGCGGTGGCGGTCGATCGCGGGTTTTCAGCGGGTATCGGAGGCCTTCCTCCGCGAGTTTCACGACCGCATGGACTGGAGCAGCGTATCGATGTCGCAGCGGCTCTCGGAGCCGTTCATCCGCGAGTTCGCCGACCGGCTCGACTGGTGCTACATCGCGCGCCACCAGCGATTATCGGAGGCCTTCATCGTGGAATTCGCCGCCCGGATCAAATTCCGCGACCTCGACCCTGAGCAGCCGCGCTCCGAAGCCTTCTACCGCGCCCACCAGCACCACCTCGACTGGGGCCGTATCAGCCACCAGGCCACGCTATCGGAGCAGTTTATCCGCGATTTTGCCGACCAGGTCCAGTGGCCGAAGATATCGGAGTACCAGATCCTCTCGACCGCTTTCGTGGAAGCGTTCGCGGCGCGGATCAATTGGACGATGTTGTCCCGCAATCGCAAGCTGACCGACGAGCAGGTCCGCCACTTCAAGGACCGCCTCAACTGGTCAGAGCTGACTTCCCACCCCTTTAGCCGCAGCCTGACCGAGGCGCTGGTCCGCGAGCACGAGGCCTACATCCCCGCGTACGCCTGGCAGCACCTGTTCACCCAGAGCTGGTTTAGCGCCGAGTATCGCGCCGACGTCAAGGCCCGCGTGCTGGTTACCAGGTAAGGATCTACAAAGGGATGGCGACGCCGGGTTTGCGGTGGTGCATCGAAGCAGGCACGCGTGTCGCCGCTCGGGCCACCCGTCGTCGGTGCCAGCGCGCCGCCAGCCAGTGGACCGCGAGCAGCGCCAGGATGATCGCGTAGGGGTCGTAGGGGCTGCGCAGGCGGACATCGCCGAAGAACACGGCCGCCAGCACCATCGAGGTCAGCAGGCACAGGGCGATCAACGCCAGCGCCGGGTCACGGCGCAGGCGCGCCATGCCGAGGCCGACGCCGAGCAGCGAGGGCAGCAGCACGAAGATCTGAAAGCCGTAACGAAACACCTCCGAGGCCGGCAAGAATATGTGCCTGTTCTTGGCGTTGTCGGGCCACTGCCGCGAGATGAACCATTGCAGCAACAGGTTGGTGAACGAGTACTGGATCTGGCCCAGCACGCCGGTGCGCCGATAGCACTCGCGCCGCAGCTCGCGGTGGATCCACGGGTCGCCGATGTAGCCGACGAAGCGGATCGTCTCGGCCTCCATCGCCGGGTTCAAGGCCAGCGGATGACCTGGCGGAAAGGTCAGGTCGAGGGTCCGGTAGCTCGGCAAGCTGACGCGCCGACCGTCGGTGGTCTTCTTCTTGCGCGCGCTCTTGTCGAGGTCCTTCTGGGACTTGAACGCCTGCGTCACGATGTTGTGGCAGCGACCCGCCGTCAGGTTCATGTTGGCGTTCTCGGCGATGCCGTCCCAGCGTCCGGTGTGGCTGTGATAGCGCCACATGCTAAACGCCAGCGCCATCACCAGGGGCACGCCGACGCCGACGAGCTGCCGCACCCGCACCCACGGCAGCCCGCGAAAGTTGACCAGCCACAGCCCCAACACCCCGACGAAGAAGATCGCCGACTGCGGCCGGAGCATGAAACACATCGCCGAGGCCACCCCGGCCAGCCACGCCCCCTTACCCTCCTGCACCACGCGGACGAGCCAGTAGGCCGACAGCAGTTGCACGCACAAGAACGGGGTCTCGGACAGGAAGTAGCCGGTCGTCGAGAGGTTCGGGTACCACAGCAACGCGGCCACCCCGGCGACCAAGGCCAGCCGCGCGCTCGGCAGGACCCGACAGGCGAGCAGATAAGTCAGCGGAACCGCCGCCGCCCCCATGGTGCCCCAGAGCACGGCCGCGGCGCGAAACGGCTGTCCGGCGCCGAACACCTTGAACACCAGCGCGAGCAGGAAGTGGGTCCCATAGGCCTGCCACGCCAGCTCGCGCGCGCCGCTGCGTGGGCCGTTGACCGCGAGGTCGGTCGCCCGCTTCACGTACATGCCCATGTCGCTAAACACGTAGTCGCCGGGCGGGTGGATCACGAGCACCCACAACAGCCGGGTCGCCAGCGCGAGCAACGTCAACCACACGAGCACCCGCCGGCTCGGGACGACGACGCGAGCGGAGCGCGTCGGGGGCGGTGGGGCGCCGTCGGCAGCGGAGGTCGTCACGGTGCGGCAGGGTAAACGACGACCGGCGGGCGCGGGAGGGGTTCCTAGTTGGGGCGTCGGCGCGGTAAAAGGGAGCGCATGTCCGTACTGCCGCCGCTACAGGGTCCAGAGGTGTTCACCGCGCGTCGCCGTCGCCTGGCGGCCCGACTGGGTTCGGTGCCGGCGGCCGTGTTCGCGGGCGACCTGGTGCCCCGCAACTACGCGGCGAACATCTACCCCTATCGGGCCCACAGCCACTTTCTCTACCTGACCGGCATTCACTGGCCCGGGGCGGTGTTGCTGGGCGAGGGCGACGAGTGGGAGATCTTCGCCGCGCCGCCGGCCCCCGACGACGCCCTCTGGGTCGGCCCGAGCCCGAGCTGGGAGAGCCTCGCGGCCGCGTGCGGCGTCCAGGTGATCCGCCCGCTGGCCGACCTCCCCGACGCGCTGGTCGCCAGCGGCGGGGCCGCGGCGATCGCCACCTTGCCGGCGATCCACGCGCGCAGCCGGGTCCTGCAAGCGAGCCTGCTCGGGCGCCCCTGGGGCCTGCACGACGAGTCCTTGCACGGGGCGATCGCCCTCGAGGCCCACGACATCAGCCTGGCCGAGGCGATGATCGCCCTGCGCCTGATCCACGACGACGCCGCGGTCGAGCTGCTGCGCGGCTCGGCCGAGGTCGCGCGGGTCGGCCACCTCGCCGGCATGGCGGCCACGGCCCCGGGCAAGCGCGAGAGCGAGGTCCGGGCGGCGATCGAGCACGAGTTCACCGCCCGCGGCTGCGCCCCCGCCTACGGCAGCATCGTCTCGGTCTCCGGCGAGATCCTGCACAACGAGCACAGCCACCAGGTCATGCGCGCCGGAGATCTCCTGCTGGTCGACGCCCGCGCCGATCTTCACGGCTGGGCCAGCGACGTGACCCGGACCTGGCCGGTCTCGGGCAGCTTCAGCCCGACCCAACGCGCCATGTACGACCTTGTCCTACAGGCCAACCTCGACGCCATCGACAAGGTGCGCCCCGGCGCTCGCTACCGCGACGTGCATCTACAAGCGTGCCGGACCCTGACCCGCGGGTTGGTCGACGAGGGCATCCTGCGCGGCGAGGTCGACGGCCTGGTCGAGCGAGGCGCCCACGCGCTGTTCTTCCCGCACGGCGTCGGGCATCTCCTGGGCCTCGACGTACACGACATGGAGGACCTCGGAGACCGGGCCGGATATGCCCCCGGGCGTCAGCGCAGCGGGCAATTCGGGCTTGGTTACCTCCGCCTCGACCGCGACCTCGCGGCGGGCATGGTCGTCACCATCGAACCGGGTCTCTACCTCGTCCCGGCGATCCTCGACGACCCGGCGCTGTGCGGCGGCTTCGATCGTGACGGCACCCTCAACCGCGAGCGACTCGCCGCCTTCGCGGACGTCCGGGGCATCCGCATCGAGGACGACGTGCGCTGTACCGCCGATGCCCCCGAGGTCCTGACCCTCGCGATCCCCAAGACCGCCGACGCCATCTCCGGCCTGGTCGGAGGCAATGGCGACCGGCCACGCCCGGATTGATGCCCGCCTAAAAGGGCTACGGCCGGCACCGCGCGGGGCCAAACCCGGAGCCACCCGGGGCGACCCGTAACCCGCGCCCGTTCCTTGCGCTGGCGCGTAGCAACGGATAGACGCTCATGATACCCTGGCCCGCGACCTGGGCCTTCAGGCCGCGAATCAGGCCCTCGCGGGCACCTCTCGCGACTATCGCCTCGCAACCTATCGCCTCATTCGCCTCATTGGAGTCGACGATGAACTTCCGCAACACGCTCTCGACCTCTGGGCTCCCGACCTCCGGGCTTGTCTCCCGCGCCGTGCTGGGCGCCGTGCTGGGCCTCGCGCTGAGCACCGCATGCAACAGCCGCGAGGAGCTCGCGCCCTGGTTCCCGCAGGAGATCGCGATCCAATGTGCGACGGCCCCGGACGCGGTGGTCGGGCAGCCGTTCCGGTGGGAGCTCATGCCGAGCGGCGGCATCGGCGACCTGACGTTCACGGCCACGGGCCTCCCGCCCGGCCTGACGATCGACAACGACGGCATCATCTCGGGCACCCCGACGGTCGATGGCAATTTCGACGACCTCATCATCACGGTCACCGACGGTGAGGGCAACCAGCGGGTGTTCGACGCGTGTGGTGGCATCACCGTCGACAAGGCGCCCGCGCCGATGATCGACTGCTCGGACGACAGCGGCAGCATCCCCGACGGCTTCGTCGGCATTGGCTACGTCGACTTCCCGGTCTTCGCCCCCGGCGGCGCGGTCCCCTACCAGTGGACCGCGCTCGGGCTCCCGCCCGGCCTCGTGTTGACCCCGGACGGCGCCAACGCGACCACCGCCACGATCTCCGGCACGCCGACCACCAAGGGCACCTACCCCGTCGAGATCCGCATCGTCGACGCCTCGGGCGCCGACATCACCGGGACCTGCGGCGACCTCATCATCAACGACCCGATCTCTGTCGACCCCAAGGAGCTGCTCGGGGCCTACCCGGACGGCTGCGTCCCGCTCGGTGTGACCCTCGCCCAGCTCCAGGCCGACGGCATCATCTTCGGCGGCGACGGCACACCGATCGCCTGCGAGCTCAAGCCCGGCCGCGGCAACGGCAGCGACGACTACGACAACGACCCGATGAGCCCGTCCACGCAGCCGCCGGGCCTCACGCTCACCAGCGAGTGCGCCGTCACCGGCACGGTCAGCCCCTCGCTGCCGTTCGGCATCTACGCCTTCATCACCACCTTTTCGCAGAGCGGGCAAAACGCGTTCGTGCCGTACTGCGCCCCGCAGATGGTCCAGCCGGGCACCGCCTACGACATCTTCCGCGAGGACACCGGCAACGTCGCCACGTTCAAGCCCGGCCTCGCCAAATTCGACGGCCAGGGCAACCTGTCGTACGGCACCAACGTGCCCGACCCGAAGATCACCGTCACCGATGACGTCGGCGCCTGCCCCGGCAACACCTGCTCCTACAGCTTCGTGTTTAGCTACAACACGCTGTCGCAGATGATGTCGTCGGTGTCCGCCAGCCCGAACTCGAAGTTCCCGGCCCAGGGCTTCGAAGGCTTCACCCACGCGCTGATCGTCACGGACGGCCCGCTCGACATCTTCCGCGGCCGCGCCTACGTCACCAACATTCGCTTCGACTACTGCATCGCCGACAACGCCGACGACTGCGGCAACGACCCGAAGTACACCGCGGTCCAGCGCGCCGCGCTGGTCAAGCAAAACGGCGGCGGCAGCAACTACTACTTCAGCCTGGTCGCGCTCCCCACCAACTAAGCCCCGGCTCTCCTTTCAGGCCTACCCCCCGGCGAAACAGCGCTTGAGCAGTCAGGACAGTCGCGGAGGTGGGGCCGCCAGCTTGCGAGATCGCCGGGTCGCCCGGGTCATCGATCGCGAGATCGCACCGATCTGGCACGACCGCTTCGCCCGGCTGATTATCCGTAATCTGCCGGGCGCGAGCGATGTCATCGCGCTCGACATCCACTGCGGCGTCGGTCGCACGACCGCCGAGCTGCTCGGTCGACTCGGCAGCGCCGCCCGCGTCCTGGCGATCGAGCCCGATGACACGCTCATCGAGTTCGCCAAGACGCGTATGCGTCCGGAGTGGAAGAACCGGGTCTACCTCAAGCCCGGCAACTTCGACGACGTCACGGCGATGGCCGATGACAGCTACAACCTCGTCGTCGCCAACCTCGTGCTCGGCGACGCCGGCGACATCGGCTCGGCCCTGACCGAGATGATCCGCGTCAATCGGATCGGCGGGCGCATCCTCGCCACGCTGCCGATGGCCGGCTCGTGGGACGAGGTCGAGGATATCTTCGCCGAGGTCCTGCGCGACGCCGGACTGACCGCCGCGGTCCGTCGCCTCGAGCGCCTCCGCGAGCTGCGACCCACCGGCGCCCAGCTCGCCAAAGTCGTGCGTGACGCTGGCGTCGCCGAGGACGACCTCGTCATCGAGCAAGAGCGCTTCCAACTGCTGTTCCCCAGCGGCCGCGAGTTCCTGTTCGCGCCGGTGGTCGAGCACGGACCCTTGCGCCTGTGGAAGGCCGTCATCGGCAAGGACGGCAGCCCGCAGGAGCTGTTCTGGCGGCTCAAGGAGGCGATCGACACTTACTACACCGGCCACGTGCTGGCGGTGAACGTGATCGCCGGCCTGATGAACATCAACGTCGCCAAGGGCACCGAGAGCCCCGGGCCGCGTCTGGCGGCCCGTTATTGGCGGCATTACTCCGGCCTCGACGCCCTGTGGGGCGGGCTCGCGTCCGGCTACGTGCGGGTCTCCGAGCCGAGCCTGCCGGCCTTCGGCGAGGGCGACTTCGACTTCGACCTGGAGATCGATGACGGCGAGGTCCGCCGCACCGGCACCCAGGCGCCGGTCACGACCTCGGTCGACATCATCACCGAGGACTTCTACGACCCGGAGCCCTCGAGCGAGTCCCCCGGCGCGCTGGGGACCGCGGCGCCGACCAAGCCCGCGACGCGCTTCAGCCCGGCCGCCCGCGTCGGCGCCGGACCGGCGAAGTCCATCTCCACGATCAAGTCGGCCCAGGCCGCCCAGAGCGCCGCTCGCCTCAAGCGTCCGCCGGTCGCCGAGGACGACTTCTCGGACCTCGACGATCAGGTCACCCCCACCTCGACCCCCCAGCGCGGCGACCTGCGCGACGCCTTCGCTGCCCAGCACGCGGACGCCCGCGACGACGCCAAACGCGCCGAGGATAAGGTCGACGAGCCCACCAACCCGACCTCGACCTCTCGTCAGGAACAGCGCGCCGCCGTCCAGCCCGAGCCCACGCCCACCGAGGCGAACGACCGGCCCGACGACGATCTTGAGGCGATCGATGAGGTCGAGGCGATCGATGAATTCGATGAGGTCGAGCCCGTCGATGAGGTCGATGTATCCGCGGCCGCCAGCAGCCCCGCGCCCGTCAGCCCTGCGCCCGTCGAGGCCGTCAGCCCCGCGCCCGTCGACGAGACCCCGCAGGCCATCACATATGAGTCCGACATCATGGCCGACGCGCTCGAGGCGGCACGCAAGGCCCACGACGCGGACGAGGACGCGCGCGAACCCGACGCCGCCCTGGGCCTGTCCCGACGACCCCTGTCTGCCCCCCGCTCGCTCGACGGCGCCGGGACCACCGGCGTGCACCTGTTCCACGACGGCTTCACTCGCCCGTCGTCCGAGTCCAGCGGCTTCACTCGCCCGTCGTCCGAGTCCAGCGGCTTCACCCGTCCCTTCGCGGCCGAACCCAGCGGCCCCCGCCCCTCCGCAGAGTCCAGCGGCTTCACACGCCCCTCCGCGGAGTCCAGCGGCTTCACTCGCCCCTCCGCGGAGTCCAGCGGCTTCACCCCGCCTCCAGCCAGCGAGAGCGCCAGCTTCCGCCGGCCGCCCTCCACGCCGCTGCCGGCGACTGGTTCGTTTCGCGTGTTCGCTCCGCCGCCGCCACGTGGGTCAGACTCCGACGCCCCCGACCCGGGCATCTCGGCGAGCGACCTCCAGAGCCCCGAGGCCGAGAGCGAGAGCGCCTCGGTGCTGGCCGAGCTCGCCGACCTTCGCGACAACCTCCCGCACACGCTCGAGCGCCGAGAGCCTGAGCAACCCGGCCCCTCCGACGAAGTCGACGACGACCTCGACGAGCTCGACGAGCTCGACGAGGACCTCGACGACGAGCCCGCGCCGGTGACTCGCTCGGCCCCGCCGCCGCCCCCGAAGGCTCCGCCGCCCCCGCCGAGCAACCTGTTCAAGCCGCGCCCACTGCTCCCGATCGTGCCACCGAAGAAGAAGTGACCGTGCCTGTCCTGAAGACCAGGTGGTTACTCACCGCGCTGCTCGCCTGCAGCCCCGCACCCGCACCGACCCCGGTCACAACTCCTGTCACCACGCCGGTCCCCGCTCCGCCGACGACGGCCCCGGCGCCCCCCGAGCGGCCCTTCCAGGCCCCCGAGGCCCCGCCGGTCCGCAAGGACGGCACGGTCTACGCCGAGTCCTATCACATGGGCACGCGCTTCTCGATCAACCTCTGGGTCGGCGAGTTGACGGCCGCCGCCGCCGGTCAGGCGATCGAGGCCGCCTACGCAGAGGTCGAGCGCATCGAGCAGATCATGAGCGAGTGGCGGCCGAGCAGCGAGCTCTCGCAGCTCAACGACGCCGCTGGCGGCGCGATGCGTCCGCTCAGCCCCGAGCTCTTCGAGGTGCTCCAGCGCAGCAAACAGATCTCCGAGGCCACCGATGGCGCCTTCGATCCGACCTTTCACGGCGTCGGCCAACTGTGGCACTTCGAGCCCGGCGCCGCCCCGCCCACGCGTGAGGCCGTCGCGGCCAAGCTCTCGCTGGTCGACTGGCGGGCGATCGAGCTCGACCCCAACACATCCTCCGGGCGCCTCGCCAGACCCGGCATGAAGATCGGCCTCGGCGCGATCGCCAAGGGCTACGGGGTCGACCGCGCGTCGCAGGTGCTCAAGCAACGCGGCTTCATGCATCACATCGTCGAGGGCGGCGGCGACACCTACGTCGCCGGCTCCAAGGGCGGCGCGCAGTGGAAGGTCGGCATCCAGCGCCCCGACGGCCCCGGCTCACTCGCGGCCATCCCGGCCACGGACCGTGCGATCGTCACGTCCGGCGGCTATCAGCGCTTCCTCGAGATCGACGGCAAGCGCTACGCCCACATCATCGACCCGCGCACAGGCTGGCCGCTCGAGGAGGCGAGCAGCGCGCAGAGCGTCACCGTGCTCGCCTCCGACGCGACCGACGCCGACGCCTACGCAACCGCGATCTCCGTGATGGGCCCCGTGAAGGGCCTCGCCTACGTCGAGGCTCACCCCGCCCTCTCGGCCGTGCTCGTCGCCCGCAGCGGCGAGATGCTCGTCTCGAAGGATCTCCAGGACACCTTGATCGTGCCCAAAGCCGCGCCTCCGCCCGACCAAGCCGCCGTGAAGCCGCCCGCACGGCGCTGACGCGCTCGGGCGAGGCTTGTCGCCGAGTCACGCGATCGTCACGTCGTTAGCCCTTGTCGCCGGATTTTTCTGCTCACTACACTGGTGCCATGTCGCAGGACCGTGGGGAGGACGAGGATTCAGCGCCGGGCGCACGGGACGTCAAGTTGACGCACGTCGCCTTCGCACCCTCGCTGATCGGCGGCCGACCGCCATCCGCCACGCTCCCCGCCGCGTCCGTGCCCGCACCCGAAGCGTCGGCGAGCCGCCTCGGTCGCCCTGACACGGTGCCCGGGAAGCAGCACACGATCGTCGCGCCGCGCTTCGGCGGCACCGGACCCGTCGCCCTGCGCGGCTCGCCGACCACCAGCGTCGAGCGCACGCGCCTGCGCCTGGTCGCCGGCAAGGTCGTGCCTGGGACCCGCTACCGCCTGCTCCGCTGGCTCGGCGAGGGCGGCATGGGCGTCGTCTACGAGGCCGAGCACATCGACATCGAGCGCCACGTCGCGCTCAAGATCCTCCGCTTCGACCTCAGCCAGGAGCCCGAGATGGCCCAGGTGTTCCGCGACGAGGCGCGCGCCGCCAGTCGCATGGGCCACGGCAACGTCGTCGAGGTGTTCGACTTCGGCGAGCTTCCGGACGGACGACTATTTTTTTGCATGGAGCTGCTCGCCGGCAAGGACCTCGTGCCCGTCGACGGCGCCACGCGCGAACCCACCGAGGTGCTCGGCATCCTGCGTCAGTTGTGCAAGGGCCTCGCGGCCGCGCACGCGCACGGCATCGTGCACCGCGACATCAAGCCGGAGAACATCATCCTCGTCAGTCGTGGCGGCCGCGACGGCGTGGTCAAGCTGGTCGACTTCGGCATCTCGGCGATGCTGGCCGCCGGCGCGGCCCCGGGCGAGAGCTCGCGGATCTCCGGGACCCCGCACTACATGGCGCCGGAGCAGATCCAGGGCCAGCCCTTTGACGGCCGCCTCGACATGTACGCCGTCGGCTGCGTCGCCTACGAGCTGTTGACCGGTCTGCCGCCGTTCCCCGGCGAGGTCGTCGAGGACGTGTTGATCGCTCAGCTCGATCGAGCCCCGACGCCGCCACGCCAGACCACGCCCGGCAAGGACATCCCGCCCGCGCTCGAGGCGGTGGTCCTGCGCTGCCTCGCCAAGGCGCCGGGCGACCGCTACGCCGACATGAACGACCTCGAGGCCGCGCTGTGCGAGGCCCAGATCGCCGCCGGCCTGCGCACCGACTGGGACGACCTGCCCTTGCCCGAGGTCGACCCCGAGCGGGTCGCTCGCCTGCGCCGCGCGATGCCCAGCCCCCACGCCGAGCCGACGCGACGCCGCTGGCTCGTGCCCGTGGCCGCGCTCGCCTCGCTGGCGGCTGGCGTGGCGATCACCTTCGTCCTGCTCGGTGGTCCGCCGGACGACCAGGCCCGCAGCGAGGTCGACCGCATCGCCGAGGAGGCCTTGCTCGCCGCCTCGCTGACCAATTACGTCGCTGCCCCCGTCGACCAGCCGGAGGCCCCGACCGCCTATAAAAAGGTGCTCGAGCTGCACGCCGTGACTGGCGACGCCGAGGACCTCGCCGACGAGCGTGCCGCCGAGCTGCGCCAGCAGTTCTCGACCGGCCTGATCGCGCTCGGCGACAAGTACTGGGACGTCAGCGGCGCCCGCCCGTTCGCGATCGAGTACTACATCTGGGCCCGCACCTTCGACCCCGACAACGCCCGCGCGATCGATCGCTCTGGCATGGCCCAGGGCGGCTTCGTGCAGTTCCAGGACAAGGCCGCCACCGGAGGCTGGCAGCTCGGCGAGCTGCAGGCCATGGGCTTGATCGGTGCGCTCGCCGACCCCGACGAGCAGCGTCGGCAGGACCGCGTCGACCGCCTGCTCGCCACCGCCGAGCTGTCGCTACGCGACCTCCTCACCGTCGACGAGGGCCTACGCGGCGCCGGCCTGCGCCCCCCCGCACGCGCCCGCGTCGCCTCCCTCATCCCCGAGCCCGAGCCCGGGCCCGATGTCTCGCTCACGCCCAAGGTCATACCTGTCCCTGAGGACATCCCCGACACCAACCCCGAGCGCCCCGCCAAGCCTGGCAAGCCGGTGTTGTCGCGAAATCAACGCGACCCGGCCCGCGCGCGCGCGCTCGCCGACCAGGGTGCCAAGGCGCTGCGGGCCGGCAAGCGCAGCGAGGCGGAGAGCCTGTTTCATCAGGCGATCTCGTTCGATAATCGCAACGCCAACGCGCTGATGGGTCTCAGCGACATCTACTTCGACACCGGCGCCAAGGTGAAGGCCGTGCAGTTCGCCGAGCTGGCCGTCGAGGCCGCCCCGCAGTCGCGCGCCTCCAACCTCAAGCTCGGCGACGCCTACTACAACGTGCTGCGCTACCGCGACGCGCTCAAGCACTACGAGAAGGCGCTCGAGCTCGGGGAGGACAGCGCGCAGGGTCGCATCGACAAGGTCAAGGCGCGGATCGGCGGCTGACAGCCGAGTTTAGCGCGCCTCGAGCTCGGCCTCGTCGGTCTCGTCGAGGAACTCGCGGGCGGCCGCGTAGAAGTGCTGCGCGATGACCATCGAGGAGTGCCCGCCGGGCAGGACCAGATAGTCGTGCTCGGCGTCGACGCCCTCGACGGGTCCCGGGTTACGACAGAAGGCGTCGGCGTCGGCGTGGATCTGGCGCACGCGGACCCCGTGCGGCAGCGGTGCGGCGCGCAGCTCCTCGAGGAACCGACAGCCTGGCCGCACCTGCCACACCGACGGGCTGACCAGCCCGACGGAGGCGATGCCCGCGAGCGACATCCACGAGCCGGCGAGCGGCGTGCCGAGCAGCACCAGCCGACGGATGAACCGCTGGCCCTGCAGGAACTTCACCGCGTGCAGGGCCACCAGGCCGCCCATGCTGAAGCCGAGCACGTCGACCCGGTCCAGCTCGAGGTTCTCCACCAGGTCGCGCAGCCGCGAGATCAGCTCCTCGGAGGACGACCTCAGGGAGCCGAGCTGGAAGGTGCCGTGGTGATAACTAAAGACCACCCGACCGTCGGCCTGGAACCGCCGCGTCAACGGCTGCATCGTGCCCCGTGTGCCGAGGAACCCATGTAGCAGCACCACCGGCCGCGTACCCGGCTGCACCCACGACAGGTCGCCCGCGATCCGGTTCCCGCGGAGCAGGTGACGCGCATATCCCAGGCTATGGGACATCGTCTCCGCCGCGCTGTGCAGGCGTTTACGCACGAGGCCGTCGCTCACGAACGGTCATTCTACCAGCACTCGCCCGCGGCGGTAACTCGACCTGCGGAGCCTGCCGCGCATGGACACACGTCCGCGAGCTGTCTGATCGGACAGCCCCGCAGGCCGCTCAGCCGCGCTCGCGCGCCGCGACCGGGGCCTCCGGCAACATGCCGCGAAACACCTCGTCGCCGCGGCCCGTGTCGAGCGCGTGGCAGCGGGCGCGGGCCTCGCTGGCCAGCCGCGTCCCCGGGAACGCGTGCATCGCCTGTTCATATCGCGACGCCGCCAACTGGCGCTCGCCCACCAGCTCGTGCGCCTGCGCGAGGTGAAACAGGTAGACCACGCGCGCCGGGTTGAACCCCAGACACTCGAGCCCGCGACCCAGCAAGGGCACGGCCTCTCGCGGGCGACCCATGCGAACCAGGCACAGCCCCTCGAGCGCCGCCCAGGTGCGCGCGACGGTCGACTGATACGGCCCCGGGATGTGCCGCAGGCACGCGTCGCGGTCGCTGCGAATGCCCTCGAGGATCACCGCGTCGGGCTCGCGGGTCAGGACATCGAGCTCATGGCGCCCGAACGCCGCGAGCGCCTGCAGATGCGGCGAGAGCTTCGCGGTGCTGCTGGTGTAGATCTCCCGGGCCTCTTCGAGTCGCCACTCGGCGACCAGCAACCCGCCGAGCTGGGCCCGCGCGAGCCACTGCCGCTCGACGCTCACCGCCTCGCCCGCGGCCGCCAGCGCCAGCTCGCGGCGCAGGTGCTGCTCGATCTCCCGGTGCCTCCCGGTGCCGATCGCTCGTCGCAACTGGACCGCCTCGAGCAGCGCCCGGCGCTGATGCCCGCGACCCACCAGCCACGCGCCCAGGCTCATGCTGAAGACCATCGCCGCGAACGCCGTGACCTCCCCGGCGCAGCCGGTCAGCCCCATCAGCCCCATCA
>Ga0105046_10007073_pt1 | contig 17709 bp, 14 predicted proteins | sample MAT03_FD_78385 | JGI IMG/M metagenome (GOLD analysis project Ga0105046, IMG submission 78385) | Freshwater microbial communities from Lake Fryxell liftoff mats and glacier meltwater in Antarctica - MAT-03 (megahit assembly) | ecosystem: Environmental > Aquatic > Freshwater > Ice > Liftoff...
AGCCCCCCTCAAACTCCCCCCTAACAAAACACTAAATCACGAAGATATGGTAATATAAGAATGTTGGATGTGACATTTCAACTTAATTTCCAACACGACATTTCAACTTAACGCTGACAGAAATTCCAAAAAGAGTTATAATTATTTATTGAGGCTAGCAGGAAAAGGAAACAATTGCACAGAAAATTATCGTAAAGTTGAATAAAGAAATAAGCTTTCTTCCACCTCTATAATTATTTCTCAAAAAAAGCATTATTTATAGGAGCTTGAGACATGTCAACCATCAGAGAAATTGCTAAAACTGCAGTTAATTTTCCATTAGAAAAAATTTCTAATAAAAAAAGTTCAAAATTTACAAAAATTCTCTCGGGAATGTTGATTTTTGGATTAACTGTAGCTTCTTTATCCGCTTATGGATTCTACGCCCATCAGTATTTTAAAAGCAAAAAAGTTAATCCAGGAGATGCTGCAGATCCTACAAATCAAAAAATATCAAAAACCGAAGGAAAGATTTTAAAAGGGATAAAGACTGAGTGGACAAGTAAATTGGAAAGCGAGAGCACTTTGACCGAGGAACTTGTAAACATGTTCTCTACCCCGCAAAATAGATCTTACAATTTTGAAGCCTTTCAGGGTCTTAGCGAACAAGAACGCACTTTTGTTCGGGATGCTTTACTCAGCTTTCATCAACTTTTCGAAGAAATAAATAGGGACAAACAAAGCAAGGGTAAAGAGTGGACGCCTACTCCCGACCAAAAATATGAGAACTCCCTTTACAAAGCTTCTTTTATAATCCCTGACATAGCCATCATTGCTTTAAAAGAAGATCTTGTTCCAAATAAAGGAGATCCGACAAAACCAAATTTGAATCTCCTTCATTTCCTTAACAGCTTAACTAATACCTATATGCCGCATGCTCATCAAGATATGTTAGGAGTTGCCTTAGCAAGGGCTACTAATTCAAAACAATTAATAATTTTTCAATCAATCAAGAAAAATATGGATAAGCCCACAGCAGAACGTTGCCCTCTTATCATTTCTAACACGATATATTCCCGTGAAGGGCCACTTGATTTTGTAGGAAATAAATTTGTAAAGTCCTCTTCTACTCAAATTTAGCGCTTCTAGGATCCGTTTTTTTAATAATCAAGCTAACATTTTTTTGATTAAAACCTTTATAACCTTCACGTCGCTGCAGGTTCTCTAAATGGCTGCCGATGGCCCCATCTTTTAAAAAACGATCTGCCTCTTGATGTGAAATCTTTCCTTCTTCTACCAGATGATGAATTTTTTTTGGAGAGACCTTCCATCTTTCCCCTGCAGTAAAAGCTTGCTTAAGGTATGGAAAAGAACTAAAGGGCTCCATCATACTGACCCCTATTCCCGCTAAATCTTTAGTTAGATCTTCAAATAAAAATTGAGCTTCAAGATGGTGCATGCCAGAACTCAGAATGGAATCTCCATGCAGCGCACACCATAATCCAACTGTTCCCAATTTTTTTAGGCTGGGAAGTGGATGATGAGCAAAATCAAATTCAATCTCTTCATCTGTTAAATCCACATCCAAGAAAAGTACTAATCCACTCTGTGGATTTTCCATGACTTGAGCTCCCCAGCCAGCTTCTTTTCCAGCATAAAAGCGTTCGCGGCAATGAAAGCCTAGGATTTCAAAGAGGCGTACCAATAGGTGAAATCTTTCCCTGGATGAGCGAAACGTATGATGGTCATGATTAGCCCATCCCATTCCGATTCGGTCCTGCCGGTTCTTTTGCTGTTGTCCAGCTGTGTTTTTGTATTGCCAATATTTTCTTTCGACTTCCAAAACGACCCAAGCTGCGAGATCTCGTCCCAGCATCTCAACGAGTCCTTCTGCTAAAGTTAATGCTTTTAACAGTGCCTGGTTTTCATCATCCATAGCTCGTGGCCGCGTTTGCCATCTTTCATAGGCATCTAAATAGTTAATCTGCTCATTTTCAGAAGGATAAGTAGGTTCCATGGTTAAGGTTCCACGTCGTTCCACCACCCATAGTTTGGTATGCGAACTGGTTGAAACACAGCATCGGCGATATCCGCTTAAAGGATTTCCTTCAATCCATTGCGATATCCCATGGACCATTAGGAAATCTGCAATGTTTTCTACTTTAACAGCAATTCCAATCCCCTCTGGCTCATGATCCTTCAAAATAATTCGCGGGAGTTGGGCTCCAGGATGAGCGAAAACTCGATAAAATGGGGTAGCTGACTCTATCACAAAGCCGGTTTCGTTAAGTTGCTTTTCAACAAGAGCAGAATAGCCGGTTACGACATGATCTATCCAATCAAAAAGACGGGTGCTGGTGTGCTGGTGTAGACTTTGGGAAAGCTGCTCAATAAATGGATTAGAATAACACGCATCATTGACAAATTCCTGGATTAACTTTTCGGCTTCAGGATGACATTGCCAAAGAAATAAGCTTGCATCTGACATAGTTTTCCCCAATTTTTTATCTGATTCTTTAGTTAACATGTAGTTTGTAATCTAAATTAATTCAATAAATTTATTAGAGGTTAAATTGACAATTTTATATTTTAGTATTAAACTAGTATTAGGAAATTAATACCGTATTTTTATGAACTTACAGAGGAATGAGTATGGCGAATGAAGGAATTTCATCGTTTATTCCCGCTCAAGTTTCGAGGGCATTACCGCAGGAAGAAGAAGGAAAATCCAAATCTACCATTGGGAACCACCGAGCAGGTAAGCAATTTTTAGGCAGTAAAGTTGAGGAAAGTCCTGATTCTATTCAAGAAACATCCACAAAAGTAGAAATCTCCAAATCCCGAACGCGAGCGCTTTCCCTTAACCGTCTTCCTATCCCAGACAAACCACTTCCTCCAACTCCAACACAATCTAGATCAATGACCGCGCCTTCCATCTTTTCTTCGAATTCCGCATCTGCTACAAAAACAGCTCCTCCCATTCCAGATCGGGCGACGAAACCTGTACTCAAACCAAGAGGAGGACTTTCGCAGAAAGTGGATCATATCCGTGAACCTATCCCTAAAATTGATCACGTGGTTCAAAAAAGCACCCTGGCCCTCTCGAATTCAGAAGTGATTAACAAACTACAATATCTGTTGAAAGCAACAAATGATAAATTTTTAACTTCTTTTGTACGTATTATCAATGCCCCATTCACTCCTCAAAGGGAGGCAGTTAGACAAGAAATTCTGCCTATGCTGAAAGAGGAACTCGATAAGCGTGTCAAGGAAGGCAAAATTTCGCAAGAGAAGATTCCCTCTCAAGTTAAGGAATTCGTCAATCAAGCTAACGCGGATGAAACCGCACCAACAACGTCTGATAAAACTGCGCAACTTAATTCCTTAAAAAACTTAACCAGCGAAGACATCAAAAAAGAAAGAACCAGAAGCATGTCGCAGCCATCACAACTAAAGACCTCTCCAGAGACAGCAACCCCTCCTTCTTCCTGGACAAAAGGGGTTAATCCTGACAAAGCAGCCAACCTTTCACCTGCACAAGCGGCTTCAGTCAAAATGGATAATTTATTAAAAACCAAAAATTTTAAAGATTTTGTGAAGCTTATTTTTGAAAAACCTTCCGGGCATAATCTCACTTCAATTGAGCTTTTGAATAGTTACAAACTCAAGATGACTTCTTCTGATCTTTTTGAAGGGGTTAAACTGCGATTCCAAGACCCTGCGACCTCTTCTGAAGAAAAAAAAGCTCTTTTAGATTTTGCCACGACTTGGGTGAATAATCAAACTTTCGCAGAAGATCTTCCTTCAGTGCAAAATCAGCTAAAAGAAATTGTTGAATTAGCTGAATCCCAGCCCGCACTCAAAACACATGGAGAAAAACTCACACAAGCCATAAACAAAAAGCCTCCTGTAACTATACCGGAAACAAAGGCACAAGCTGGTAAACCCATCGATTTAAGCAAGATTAAAAAAGGCTACCCAAAAGAGTTGCCTCAAGAATTTGCCGATGCGCTTCTTAAACAATCGCAATTGGCACGTCAAAATTTAGATGTGAGCGAACTTTTAACCAAAAAATTAGAAGATCCTAAGAGCTCCCCTTCTTTTGCTAAATATGCGGCACAATCAGATGACATTTCCTTTACCATTTCACATCAAATTGTCTCTGAAGCAAATCCTAAAAAACGAGCCACTCTCATGAATTTTTATACCGAAGTCGCTAATCAATCGGCCCAAAAAGGGGACTTCAACACAGCGTTTGCCATTTTTGTCGCTTTAAATAAAACGGAAGTGAGTCGACTTCAAAAAACAGAGGGGTTATTAAGCAATGACACAAAACAAAGCATGCAAAAACTGACTGAGCTTTTTGAAGGCAGTGGGAATTATAAAAATCTTGCCGCCGCTATGGCCGCACATAGTGCCCCTATTCCCCCAGCGTTTAGACTAGGCAATATGTTGAGTGGAGCACGTGAAAATGCTTTGACTTTTGATCAGTTAAAAGTGGTTTCTCATGTTTTGACCCCGCTACTTAAGGCCAAACAGCAACCTCCACCTCAGTTAGATAATAATCAAAAAAACATTCTTAATATATTTAATCTTAAAACGACTAATACTTCTCAATTTGAAAAATTTGTCAAAGAAACCGAATCAAAAGCTAAAGCTCAAGCAGAAAGTGAAGGAATCGCCTACAAACCTAAAGCCCTTCGGGATCATTTAGGGGCTCATCTCTATGCTCTTTCTTTAAAAATCGAACCTAGGAAGAAATCATAACATTTTGTAGAATTATGTCATTTAGCGAATACATTTTTTCTAAACCTTCATTAGACCCCATATAAATTTCTTTGGGATGAATCACCTGGCAAAGTTTTGCAATTCCCTCTTTGCTTGGAATAATGAAATTCACGATACGCAATGACGCTAGCATTTCAATAAAGTCAGAGTTTGGCTCTGCATCAGTTACATGGACAAGAATTTGGCATTGAGTACATGCGGATAATTGAGAAAGAGCTTGAAAAAAGGGGGTTGTTAATCCTGTTTTTTCAGAAAGACCAATCAATACAAAAGGCTTGTGGCGTAATACTTCTTGCAGTGCAAAAAGATGCTCTTCGTCAAAAACCTTATTGTGGGTATCCATTTCAAGTAATCGTTCTGCCAATTCGCTTAAACTAATGCGCGCACAACCGACTCGCTCGATAGCCATACCAGCAGCGATATTAGCAAGTTGGACAGTTTCCGATAAAGAAATTCCGGAAGCTAAACCATGTGATAACACTGCTAAAACCGTATCCCCTGCACCAGTCACGTCTTTCACTTCTTTGACTGCTACCGGGAAATCTTCACATTCTCCTGTTGGATAAAAAAGAGAAATCCCTTTTTCTGAACGTGTAATCATTAACACTTCGGCATGTGTTGACTGAAGAACGCGTTTTGCAACTTCTTCTAATGACGCACTTAGGGGTAAGTCAGCTGCCGCATAGGCTTCCTTAAGATTTGGTTTTAAGATTGTCGTGTGGGCATATTTGCTAAAATCAGATCCTTTGGGATCTGTAATGACTGGAATCGCTTTCTGTTTAGCTTCTTTCAAAATAGCTTTTAGGAGGGTAGGAGATAAAAAACCTTTCCCATAATCTGAGATAGCAATGACTTTCACATCAGCTAAGAGATCAGGAAGCCGATCAATAATTTCTTGCTCTAAGAGTTCAGGCAAAGCTAAGATTTGCTCGTGATCTATCCGAACGATCTGTTGATTTTCCGCAATAATCCGATTTTTTATCGGAGTTGGGTAACCCGCCTGGTAGACTAAACTCTCGGTAGAGATCCCCTCGTTTTTAAAAATTTGAGAGAGTAATTCGCCAGCCTTGTCCTTTCCAATTCTTCCTAGCGGAACAACAGTTGCCCCAAGCGAAAGTAAGTTAAGCACAACGTTGCCAGCGCCTCCTGGCAAATGTTCTTCCCGTTCAACCTCCAAAACAGCTACTGGAGCTTCGGGCGAAATGCGACGTGTTTTCCCAATGGTATAAGAATCTAAAAGAAAATCTCCGACAACCAATACCTTAGCATTGGATAATTGACTGATCGATCGTAAAAGCTTTACCATCTTTTTTCCGGGAGTAAGTAATTTTGTACATAGTCTTTAACAGAATCTTCCAAGGGAGAGCAGTCAGCAATAGAGCCTAAAGCGCTTTTGGTTTTTGACATGTTCGCACATGTATAGTTTTGATACTTGCCGATCAGATCTTTAGGCATTTCGAAGTACTCAATATTAACTGAAAGATTTAAGGCTTTAAAGATGGCGTGAGCCAATTGATTCCAGGTTTCCGCCACGCCGCTACCGACATTAAATAGGCCAGCTGAATCATTTTCCAAAAAAGCACAAGTCATTCTGGCGACATCTTTGACATAGATAAAGTCGCGCATTTGTCCCCCATCAGGGAAATGGCTAGGATCGGAAGATTTAAAAAGCTTAATTTTGCCTTCTTTTAGGGCCATGGGAACTACATGCATAATCGCTGAGGCCATCCGTTCTTTATGCCATTCATTCGGCCCGAAAACGTTAAAATACTTAAGCCCGACAAGCTGATCCAAAACTCCTTCTTGCAACGCCCAAAGATCAAACAAATGCTTAGAATACCCGTACATATTTAAAGGATAGAGAGTGTGCAAGGTATTATGTTCATCGTCAAAACCTAATGAACCATCTCCATAAGTCGCCGCGGAAGAGGCATAGATGAAACGTTGATTATTTTGGAGTGCATATTCGGCAAGTTTGACGCTATACTGATAATTATTTTCGACTAGATAGCTGGCATTTTTTTCGACCGTGCTGCTGCAAGCCCCAAGGTGGATAAAAGCTTCAATTAAATGCTCTTTTCCCTTTAACCATTCGAAAAGTTGATGTTTCGATAAGATGTCGACGAAGCGTTTTCCAACTAGATTCTTCCATTTTTCGCTTGTGCCTAACTCATCAACCACGATTAGGTTATCAATTCCTCGCTCATTCAAATGACGGATGACCCCAGAGCCAATAAATCCTGCTCCTCCTGTAACTACGATCAGTTGATCATCATCTATTTTCATGTGAACCCCCAAGGCACGAATTTATCAGAATGCTTTAAATCACAGAAATCATAAGCAAATCGCCTAGTTTCCGCAATCGTTAATTCATTCATAGACTAGGAATTGCACAGTCTAAAGCTTCTCTACTGGCATTGGGTCAAGAATAATCGTTTGGCAAGAGTCAAAAAAATGGGCGCAGGGCAATTACTTTTGTGGGTTAAGAAGATTTTTTATGCGGGTTAGCTTAAAATCTTCGGATCCACTGTAATTTTCCAGCCATTCTCCAACATGTTTAGCAATTAGTTGATTAAGATTTTCCTGATAGTGAGCAAATTGCACTCTAAGCTCTTTATCATCTTTGCTAGCAAAATAATGGAATTGGGTCACTAAATGAGTTTGGGACATAATTTCAGGATTATACAAAAGACGCAGCTGAAGAGAATCGATCTTGTCAGTTTCCTCAGCCTTTCTATAACGAGGAAGAATCTGACTCGGCTTAATGGTGTGAAAACCTTCCTCTTCAAACCAATCCACGACCTTAAGGTTGGATCCATAAGCTAAGGAAACATAAGCAATCTCATCAATCACCTCAGGGTGGATTAGAAATTGTAAAAGACGAGCATGACGTGGACTAGTCGCAAAAACTTCTTCGACTTCCTTTGATCTTGCCGTAGCAACTTCATCAGGAAACCCTAGCTGGGTGTAAAAATTTTTAATAAAATTATCGGAAAGCGTATTCAATCCACCTCCAGATAACCACGAGGCAAAAGCCGACTCAGTAAAAGAGTCGAGATTCGTAAAAAAAGAAGGAACCGCCGAAATTCCATGGAGTCTAAATTCAGGGCTTTCATCAAGCGCTTGTTCCGATTCAGCAATATGCCACAGCCCATGTATCGTTTCACTCTTGTTTTTATCTGCGTGCCCTCTATAAGACCAAGGGGATGAATTATCCACTAGTAAAAAGAGTGAGTTGAAAGCAGTATATAAATCATACACATTACCAATGTGAGGTTCCATGGATTGATAGCAGGCAAAGCGAGAATTAAATTCCTGTTCTTTTTGTAGAATTTCACTCAATACCTCGATAAATTTATCTTCATCATTTTTAGAAAGAATAGAGAGTGTTTTAATTTTTTTGCTCACCCAAGAATTTTTAAGGATCTCTCTAAGACATTGTTTTTCATTTGTCTCGCCGAACATACTTTTAAGATGCGCTTGTTTAAATGTATAGGGAAGAGCGGATAAGTATTCGCCTAAAGAGTCATAAACTTCTTTGAATTCTTTTTTAATTTGTTTTTTAGATAATTTTTGCTCTTTTTTTTGCAGTTCCGCAATTTGAAGAAGATTAGATTCAAGTTCACGCTCTACCATGGCTTTCGATTTACAAGCTAATAAATAGGCCCTAATAGGAAAAAGTCTTTTATCAATTTCTTTTCTTGAATCAATTGTTTTTTTTGCAGCAACCAGATCCTTATGCTTTTATTTTTTTTAAAGATTTGTTATGATTTATTAATTGGTCTCGTTTTTCTTTGATCTCTTCTACAGTTAATCCTTCGATCTCTGGATTTAAATTTTGCGCACATTTTTTTTAAATTCATTACTATCTGCAATTTTTCTTAATCCACAATTAGCAAAATCTAAGGCCCTAATTTTGCTATCAATCTCTTCATTTTTTTTATGCTTTTTAAAATGTTTTTTTAATTCAATGGTATATAAGGCCTTGAAAGCAATATCATTACCCGAAGGATATTGAGGTATTTCTTGCATAATTTCCTTAAAAACATTATTCATTTATATAAATAAAAATAATATTATATAGTTAATTAAACCACAACTTAATTCATTTAATATAAATATCTGAATAGGAATAGAAAGTTATAAAGAAAGAATTGAAAATTTGTTTTGAAAATTAATAGGGCAAGCCGGATTCTATGCAGAAGAATTTACAAAAAAAGCAGGGTTTCCTTAAAGAGGACTTTATCTTCATTAAATGTGAGTGCTTCGGTAACTTCTGAAAGAGGAACCCACTTCACATCTTTGATTTCTTCTTTTTGGATTTGGACTTTACCAGAAACTTCTGCTAGAAAATAAAAAACCTTTTTTTTGATCAAGGTTGAATTTTTGGTAAAGAAATAGTTTTCTTCGAAAGGTTTTTCGACTAATAGATTCGAGATGGTGAGGTGAGTTTCTTCAAAAAGTTCGCGCTGAGCTGTTTCCAACAGGCTTTCACCTGGCTCAGGGTGCCCTTTAGGAAAACTCCAATGGCCGGCATGCATTTGAATGAGAAGAACTTGCAAAGGGGCATCAGATTTTTTTACAGGAATCACCCCGTAGCTAATTTCCTGATGCACCTCTCTTTTAGGGCTCATATCGACCTAAAACAATCGAAGCATTGTGGCCACCAAATCCAAAGGAATTGGAAAGAGCTGCTTTAATATCTAAATCTTCAGCTGTGAGCGGGACGTGGAAATCTAGTCCTGCTTCAGGATCTTCCAAATTTAAGGTTGGATGAACCTTTTTTTCCATGATAGCTTTGATTGTCACTACAGCTTCGATGCCGCCAGCTGCTCCTAAGCAATGGCCAATGATAGATTTTGTTGCGCTCATCACTACTTTAGAAGGATTTGGAAGGACTTGTTTCAAGGCATTGACTTCGGCCATATCACCTGCTGGTGTTGAAGTGGCGTGTGCATTGATATAATTAATAGCTTCAGCTGGAACCTGTGCATCTTTTAAGGCATTTTTGACGCATAGTGCCACACCTTTTCCATCTGCTCGGGGTTCTGTCATATGGTAGGCATCGCAAGAAGAAGCTCCTCCTAGATATTCCGCAAAAATAGTTGCCCCGCGCGCAAGGGCGTGTTCCAAGCTTTCAAGCAATAAAACTCCAGCCCCTTCTCCTAGGACAAACCCATCTCGATTTTTATCCCATGGGCGAGAGGCTTTGGTTGGCTCTTCATTGCGTTGCGATAGTGCTTTACAAGCACAAAAACCTGCCAGACCAATAGGAAGTACAGTCGCTTCGGCTCCGCCACAAAGCATTAAATCAGCTTCTCCATTGCGGATATGTGTAGCAGCTGCAATGATTGAATGATTGCCTGTAGCACAAGCAGTTGAAATGGAGTAATTGGGACCCATGAATCCCACTTCTTTTCCTAAAAGACCGCTGCCCATATTAGTGATGATGTAAGGAACAAAGAAAGGGGAAACCTTGCGATATCCCTTTTCTAAAAGATTTTGAACGCCTTCTACGAAAACTTCCATGCCGCCCATGCCGGATCCAATGATAATCCCGCTGCGTTCTTTATCGAGCTGTTCGAGTTTCTCTCCCGTAAGACCGCCCATTTCTAAGGCTTTTTTACCTGCTACAATGGTGTAAGCAATAAACTTATCGATTCGGCGCGCTTGTTTTTTATCGATATACTCGCCGGCATCAAATTCTTTGATTTCGCCAGCAAAGCGCGTCGGATATTCTTCACAGGGAAAGCCAGTGATGAGTGAAACCCCACTCTTGCCTTGTAACAACTTTTGATAGAAAAGATCTACCTCATTACCTAAACAAGAGACAACACTCATACCTGTGACGACGATACGTTTTTTACTCATAAATCCCCTTTTACTTTTGTCCAAGAACTTTACGGCTAGGGTCTATTTCCAAATCAACGATTTTGGCTTTGGTAAATAAGGTTTCCAAAGCATAACGTTCGCGCAATTCTGGAACGAATAAATGAATCAGGATATCGCCGTAATCGATGATCACCCAATCGCCATCTCTAATTCCCTCTGTATGCAGGGGTTGGAGATTAAAGTTTTTTAGTGTTTCTACAATGCTTTCTCCGATAGACGATACATGGCGATCAACAGTCCCTTCAGCAATCACTAAAAAATCTGTGAGTGTGGAGACATCCCTAATGTCTAAAGTTAGGATGTTCATTCCTTTTTTATCGAATATTGTTTGAGCAATTATCTGAAGAATTTTGTCATTCGGTACATTCATTGATGTTTTTAAGCCTATAAAATTGAAAGATTTGTTAATAATATTCTACAAGTATAGCTGATGTTTATTAATATAATCTAGTACTTTTTCTGGCACCAAATGTCCGCAATATAGTCCTTTAGCAAGTCTGCTACGAATGTCAGTGCTAGAAATTTCCATAATGTTGGTGGGGGTCATGCCTAATCGAATCGCTTTACTGATGGAGTCATTTTCCTCCCAGGTTTGACTCCATTGGCGACAAGCAATTAGAGGAGGAGCCAAACGGACAATTTCGGCAGGTTCTTTCCAGCTTAAAAAAGCCGCAAGACTATCATCCCCTAAAAGAAGATGGAGTTGACGCGGTTCCGGTGAAATTTGTTCACGCTCATGTAAAAAACGCAGCGTCTGAACAGTATAGGAAAGGCCTTCAAGATTAGCTTCGTAATCTAAAAGTTTGAACTGAGGAACCGAAGAAATTGCTAGCGAAACCATTTCCAAACGGTGAGTGATTTCTACAGTTTTTTTGTGGGTTTTATGCGGACTGATTTTAGCAGGACAAAACCACACCTCCTGCAGCCCGTGAAATTCCATGAGCTGCACAGCTAAATTAAGGTGACCGAAATGAATTGGATCAAAGGTTCCGCCATAAACTCCAATCGCATCAGGCATTGACTAAACCATAAAAAGGAGTTCGCGATATTTAGGAAGCTGCCAAAGGGCGTTATCTACTAGCGTCTCGATAATGTCCACTTCCTGGCGAAACTCGGCGCATTTAGGAACAACTTTTTCACAATAAGCCGCTGCTTTTTCATTCAAAGGAAGTGCCTCCGCTTTTTGGGAAATGTTTTCTAATTCTTGCATTTTTTGGTAAGCGACTTCAATTGCTTGAGAGAGATCTTCTAACCATTCTTTTTGTTTAAGTAGACTTTGACTCGGCGCAATTTCCTGCATCAGCTTGATTCCTTTTGCGATTTCTTGCTGTTGTTTAACGGCCACAGGCAAAATTTGGGTGCGGAACATGTCTACCATTATTCGACTTTCAATTCCGACCGTATGGCTATAAGTTTCTAAAAGGATTTCATATCGGCTATTTAGCTCATGTTCATTTAATATCCCTTTAAAAACTTGGATAGATGAGGGAGATTTAAAAGCTTCAAAAGCATAAAGAGATTTTTTTAAGTTAGGAAGCTGACGTCGTTGGGCTTCTTTTTCCCATTTTTCACTATAATTATCCCCCGAAAAGCGGATGTGGGCAGAATTTAGAAGAGATTTGCGTATCACGGGCAAGGTCGCGTTCAACAAAGATTTGCTAGTGGGAGTTTCTCCGGCTAAATTTTTTTCGATTTCATTTAAAATTTGATTCAAGCTGTCGGCCACTATTGCATTTAAAACAGTCACGGCCATGGCGGGATTAGCTGAGGAACCAACCGCTCTAAATTCAAATTTATTTCCAGTAAAAGCAAACGGTGAAGTGCGATTTCGGTCTGTATAATCTTTGGTGAGTTCAGGAATGACTTGGAGTCCGAGGTCATATTTGCCTTTTGGGGATGAACTCAAAGTCTCTTTTTGTAAAATTGCCTCTAGAATCGTTTCAAGTTGCTCACCTAGATATACAGACATTATAGCCGGGGGTGCTTCATGAGCTCCTAATCGAAAATCATTACCAGCCGAGCCAATGGAAGCGCGTAAAAGTGCTGAATGCGAATGCACTGCCGCCAAAGTGGCGGTGAGTAAGATTAGGAAGTGCAGGTTATTTTCTGGCGAATCCGTTGGATCAAATAAATTAATTCCAGTATCTGTTCCAATCGACCAATTACAATGTTTACCGGAACCGTTTACCCCTTGAAAAGGTTTTTCGTGAAGTAGGCAGGTGAGATCATGCTTTAAAGCCGTTTGACGCATCAGTTCCATCAATAAAATATTGTGGTCGACTGCAATCGCCGATTTTTCAAAAACGGGAGCCACTTCATGTTGAGCCGGAGCAACTTCGTTATGCCTGGTTTTAACAGGGATACCCAATTTAAAGGCTAAAATTTCAAATTCACGCATGTAAGCTAAGACACGATCTTTTACACAGCCAAAATAATGATCCTGCATCTGCTGCCCTTTGGGAGAAGCTGCGCCAAAAACGGTACGTCCCATCAAAACCAGGTCTGGTCTAAGGTTGCGCAGTCCACGGTCTATTACAAAATATTCTTGTTCTAAGCCGACAGTAGAGAAAGCATGGGTGGCTTCTATACCTGTTAGCTTTAGAAGTCTTAAAACTTCATGATTGAGTTTTTTGTCAGAACGCAACAGCGGAATTTTGCTGTCTAAAACATCGCCTGTCCACGAAAAAAAGACTGAAGGAATGCATAGGGTGACTCCATCCCCCCCTTCCCAGATAAAAACTGGAGAAGTGGGATCCCACCCCGTATAGCCGCGGGCTTCGAAAGTTGTTCTTAAGCCTCCCGACGGGAATGAAGAGGCATCAGGTTCCCCTTGAATCAATTGCTTACCGCTGAATTTTTCAATCACTTGGTCTTCGGTATCCCAATCAATAAACGCGTCATGCTTTTCAGCTGTGGCACCAGTTAAAGGTTGAAACCAATGAGAATAATGAGTTGCCCCAAGTCGTATTGCCCATTCCTTCATTGCAAAAGCAATCTGGTCTGCATACTCTGGAATAATTCTTTCCTTTCCTGCCATTGCTTCAAGCATATTTCTGACCACATCTCTAGGAAGCATTTTTTGCATCTCGGTGCGATTAAAAACATGGACACCAAAAATTTCTGAAGCGCCAGTCTGCAACCATTCTTTTTGGAGCGAGCGACTGCGTTTTCCTGTCATCTGCAATGCAATAAAACGAGGATTCATAAGACTCCTTAGTCAAGAATTGTCCATTTATTTTCTAAACAAACTTTTCTTAATTTTTTATTTGGTTTAACAGCAATGGCCTTTCCAACTACTTTAAGAAGAGCTAAATCTGCGATGTGATCTGTATAAGCTGTGCAATTTTGCAGAGAAATACCGTTTTGTTTGGCAAATAATTCCACAAAATCGGCTTTATCTGGACCTAAAACAAGTGAAGAAACTCCCACAGTTTGATCATTCTCTACTTGATAAGCGGTAGCGAGGAAATAATCAACTTCAAATCGTCGCGCGATTCCCTTTACGAGAAAATAAGGGGAATTAGAAAGGATAGCAGTGAAATGCTTATTTTTTTTTGATTGGAGTAATTTTGAATGAATTTGTGGGTTGATGAGACTATCAAAATGAAGGTTGAGGAACTCGTCCGCCCAACTTTCTAGCTGAGAAAAAGAAATGGATTGAAAATAGGCTTTGATTGAGAGTTCATGCAAGCGATAAAAACTCACACAACCTATTTTATGGCAGATAAAATAACTCACCAAATAGAGCATACACAAAAAAGAGAGTTTACCTGTGCGATACAGGTAAACTCCAAAATAAAAACTACTGTTGCCCTTAAAAAGCGTATGATCGAGATCGAAAACCGTTAGATGCGTGGCTTTATACCCCATATACACTCATTAAAAAGATTATTTACTGGATCTTCTCAATTCAGCGATTTTACCTTCGATTTCTGTGATACTTAGATTGATCTTATCTAAGCGCTCTTTCTCTTCATTTAAACGAACATTGGCATTTAATGACTGGCTAATATCAAATCCAGAAGTATTATTCATTTTCCGCAGGACTTGTAATTGATCTTTAACTTCTTGACGGCGCTCAATCTTCTGTTTCAGAACTTCTTTTAATTGCTGCATAGCCTGTTTATCATCATCTGATAATGCTAAGAGTGCATTTTCGCGCACTTCTGCCACATAATCACGTAAAGGTTTGAGCAAACGCTCAAGTTCTTGTTTTTCAGATTTTGAAGGGGCTAACTCTGCAATTTTTTGAATCAATAAATCGCGTTCTTCTTCAATTTGCCCAGGTGTTTTCGCTTGGTGATCTTTAAGAAGTGCATCAATGTCAGCTTTTAGCTGAACGAGATGGTTTCGCTTTAAACGATCTTTTTCTTGAGCGCGATTTAAGCGTTCGTCATCTTCAACTTTTTGCTTATCATGAATTTTTTTACGGATATTTTGCAATTCGTCGCGCAACATCTTCAATTCATGTCTTCCAAGTTCCACATCGCGCATGTGCTGAACAATTTCTTCGATGTTCTTATAGGCATCTGTGGAGGATAAACCGCTGTCAAAAGCTTGGTTTAATTCTTGAATTTTAACCAAAACTTCTTCGGTATTTTGTTTGAAAGCTTCACGTTGCAGCGAACGTTCTTTTTTACGTTCTTTTTCTAACTTTTTGATTTCGTCCCAGCAAGTGCTTAAGCGTGTACGGCTGGTTGTGAAAGCAAATGTATTTAAAGTTAAAATTTTCGCAAAACCTTGCAACATTTTAATTTCTTCGCGCAATGCAAACAACGAATGCTCCGCCACCCCTTCTTTGAAATAAGCATCAATAAACGCATCGATATCATTTAAGAAGCAATCGCTGACTTCTTTGATTAAATTCTTACGTTTAGGAAAAACTTTGTCGCCTGCTTCAGAAAGTCTTTGGAAAAATTTGTTTTTCTGACGCACTCGCATTTCAGTTTTAATCAGTTCTTTTCTTAAGGCGTTAATCCTTGAAGCTTGCGTGTTAAGCAGATTTAATTCTCTTTGAATTTGCTGGTAGAAAGATTGTTTCCCTTGAAAAAAGGGACTATCCATCGAAAATTCGGGCAAAGGCAATTGTTGAATGATTTGATCAAATTCGGCAATTTCATTTTCAATGCTTTGAATCGCGATTTCGATTTGTTCTGCCGCAAAAGCACTTTGTTCATCTAAAATTTCTTTCAGGCGACGTGCTTCTTTGGAGAGTTCAGTGTATTTATTCCAGAGCATTGGGCGCAGGGGCGAATTAGAGTTTTCTTTGAAGAGCTCTAGGCATATCTTCCGAATATCCCAAAAGGATCTAAAATCGGGGTTGCCTGTTTGAGCTAAAGCATTTTCCATGCGTGAAATAGCGTGTTGAAGTTTACTTTCACCATCTGGGCAATTAGCAAGCTCTGCTTGAAAAGCCTCTAACTGTGGGGAAGGTTTTTTCAACTCTTCTTCATGCGAAGATGATTCACTCTTTTCTTCAGGGGTATTTGCATGCTCTAGATCCGGCGAATGATCAGCATCTGGTCGAGCATCAATGGGTTTTTCATGGCTGCTTTCTGGATTGTCTTCGCGTAAACTTGTACTTTCAAAATGATTCATGGAGATATCTTTATTTACTTGTTGGACATTAATTATTACCGAATTGAGGGGACATTTCCCGCTCTATTAGACCTGGCAAGCCTTTAATTCATTAAGCTTTATTGGCACAGGGCTCAGCCCTAAAATTTTGCAAAACTAAGCAGTAGATCGGTTTTAGGATAAATCATAGAAGATCCTTATTTTTAGGTAAAGAAAATGTCTGAGCTATTCTTATCTCAAAAAAAAACTACTTTTGAATGATGCCAACTAAATAGCCATTAATAATTCTAGTTTCTAATGTTTTTTCTTTTCACGACTGGATTTAAAAGGTAAAATTTTTCAAAAAAAATTAGAGCCCATACTCATAATCTTGCCGAACCATATCCACAGCTACCTCTAAATCGTGCAAATCCAAGTCGAGCCACTGGAATAAAGGCTCTCTTCTAAACCAGGTGAACTGACGCTTGGCATAGCGACGCGAAAATTTTTTGAAGGTGTCTAAAAACTTATCAAAATCATCTTTTGTTTTTGTCGATTCCAAATAATCAAGCGCTTGACGATACCCAATTGCCTGAGAAGCAGACGAATTTTGTAAAATCCCTTCCTGTTTTAATCGCGCAACCTCTTCTATCAAACCTTCTTCTACCATTTTTTCACATCGGTGATCAATGCGTCGATAGAGATGTTCCTTAGGTCGATAGAGAAACCAACATCTAAAATCATAATTGCGCGGTTTACGTCGTCCTTTCCAGGAAAGGCCACTGACTTTTTTGCCAGTGAGCGTTAAAATTTCAAGTGCGCGGATAATTTTTTGTTTATCGTGTTTTGTGATACTGTGCGCATACTGAGAATCTAGCTGCATAAGCCTTTCGTATAAAGCGTCGGAACCTTTTTCCTCAAATTCAGCCTCTAAGGCTTTGCGTAGTTCCGGCAGTGATGGAGGGCCGCTTGGAGGACCATATAACAGCGAATGGAGGTAAAAACCAGATCCACCTGTGACGATGGGAATATTTCCGCGGCTGAGAATTTCTTCACAACATTGCCGTGCTTCATAGTAAAAATCGACCACATTGTAAGGATCATGCACATCTCTAATATCTAGCAAATGATGAGGAATAAGTCCTCTTTCTTTACTTGTGGCTTTTGCAGTCCCGATATCCATCCCCCGATAAATCTGCATGGAGTCTGCTGAGACAATTTCGCCTTGGATTTCTTGGGCAAGCTTGAGTGAAAAAGCCGTTTTACCGCAGCCTGTGGGACCAGAAATCACAATGACGCGCTTGCGAGCTTTTTGAAAATTAACCGGAATTTGTTTTTGAGCTTGTACAGCAAAGTTCAAAACAATTCGCTCAACTTCTTCTTTTTCTATCACACCACTCACAGATTGACCTTTTGCATTGCCCAGGATGTTTTTTGAAAAGTTGATAACCTGAATTCTAGGTTGTTTCCATTGATCCAGCTTAATTAGGGAGA
>Ga0105046_10007074_pt1 | contig 17708 bp, 15 predicted proteins | sample MAT03_FD_78385 | JGI IMG/M metagenome (GOLD analysis project Ga0105046, IMG submission 78385) | Freshwater microbial communities from Lake Fryxell liftoff mats and glacier meltwater in Antarctica - MAT-03 (megahit assembly) | ecosystem: Environmental > Aquatic > Freshwater > Ice > Liftoff...
ATGAAGGTGCGGTTGAAATCGGACATCGTGAACTGCGTGACATCGTTGGCGATGCCGGCCGCCACCGTGTAGTCGTAGAACGCCCGCATGGCGGGTGCCAGCTGGTTCAGGAGATTGGCGTGGTTGGTCACCGTGTTGTTGTGCGTGTCGTAGCCACCCATGCTCACGAAGAAGAACTGGCGCTTCACACCCGTCACCGCTCGACCTTCGATCAACCGCGCCACCTGCCGCAATTGCTGCGCGAGGCCGGTGTTGAGAAGCGTGCCGCCCGGGCTGAATGCGGTGGTGATCTTGGCATCCGTCATCGCCAACAGCGGGTTGGCCGTGGCGTTCGCCGTCAACGCCTTGGTCATCACCGCCGCGCCACCCTTGACCAGTTCGTTGCTGGGATCGGCCGACGCGAGCAGCGTGTTCAGCGCATTGAAACGCGCGACGGACACCGGATCGGTGCCTTGCCCGGAAACCGCCACGCCGCCGTTTTGCGGAATGACCAGAGGCGCCGTGGTGGTACCCAGCGCGAACACCTGCTGACCGGACACCGAGATCGACGTCGGGATGAGTTGGCCCCCATTGGCGGCAACCAGCTTGTCGGCCATCCGCCCGGCCCAACCGGAGCGAATCGGAGCGCCGTTGATGAGGCCCTGCCACATCGATTGCTGGTCGGAGTGCGAGAAGAGATTTGCCGGCCGGTTAGCTTGGTAAGTTGCCTTGGTCAACGGGCGGATCAACGTGCCCGTGTTGGCCAGCACCGCCAGCTTGCCGGACGTATACAGTGGCGAGATCGGCAGCAGGTTCGGATGGAATCCGAAGGATTTGCCCTGGCTCGCTGCATTGAATTGCAACAGTTGCGCCTGCGGGAGGCCCACGTTCGACGCCACCGTCCGGACGGTCTGGTACGCGGCGTAATCCGTGAACGGCACGACCATGTTGTTCGAGTCGTTGCCCCCGAACAGGAACACGCACACGACGGCCTTGTAACCGGTGGCCACCTGGGCATTCGCACTCTGAACGCCCCAGCTGCTCAAGTTGGTTGCAAGGGCACCTGCTGTCAGTGCGCTCGTGGAGGTGAGGAACTTCCGGCGATTGGTATTCATATTAGCGCTGCACCTGGTAGTCGTAGGACGAGCCCATCAGGTAGACGGCCATTCTGGCGCGGTCCGTCCGTTGTTGTGCCGTTGGCGGCGCCGAGAGCGTGATGGCATTCACCGCCGTCACGATCGTGGCCTCCTTCGCGACCGGGAACTGGCCGCCGGCAAGAACTTTGTTGACCTGTGAGACCATCGCCGCCGCATTGTCGGCAAGGGGCTCGAACTGCTGGGTGAAGAGCCTCGTGCCGGCGGAACCGATGATCGTGGTGTCCGGTGCATACCCGCCGTAAATCAGCGTGTAGATGAGGTTGCTGCGGCCCACCGCGGTGTTGCTGGTATGGATCGCGAACTCCGGGCCGAGTACGTTCGTGCCGGAGATCTGGTTATCCGGCGGGAAGTAATTGAACACCGTCGGTGCGTAGTACGGACGCTGTCCGAGGTTGCCGGTCTGCGTCTCGAGTCGTGAGCCATCCGTGGCACCGCTCAACGACCGCAACAGGCCAGTGACGATCAGGACGGGTTCGCGCAAAGTACCGAAGTCCGCCGCAGTCTTCACCGGACCCCGAGCTTCCGAATCAAGCAGGATGGCCCTGACCACCGCCGCCAGATCACCGCGAACGCCCAGTCCGTTGTTGTTGAAGACAGTGGCCACCCGCGCAACATAGGCCGGCGACGGATTGCCGGTAACCAGCCGCTGAATCAGCTGCTTGCTGACGAAGGGGCCGGTGTTCGGATGCGTGAAGGCGTTGCGCACCGCGGCATCGATGTCCTGCTTGGCCGTCTGACCGGCCAGAAGCGTCGTGCCATTGAGCAGCACCTTCTGGTCCGGATCATGCCCAAGCGTGGCAGTGGTGTTGTACGTGACCATCGGCGCAGCGTAGTACCGCGTATTGGTCTTGGCGGTGGCAGGGAGCGTCGGATTCGCGGCATTGGCGTACGTGTAGCCGGTGAAGGTCCGCGAGAACGACACGATGTCCGCTTCGTCGTAGGTCGGAACGGGTTTGCCCAATCCATCGAGAATCGGCGTTCCGTTGACGTTCAGTTCCTCGAGCCCGATCGTGAAGAGCTGCAGAATTTCGCGGGCATAGTTCTCGTTGGGAACGCGGGTGCCGGCAGGCCGGTCATTGTTTACCATGTCGAGATAGTTGCCCATTGCCGGGCTGTACGTGACCTTCAGCAGCAGGTTCTCGTAGTTGCCGAAGGCTTCCTGGAACATGAGGTCCTGGTAACGCGACATCACGTAGGCGTACGACAGATCCTGCTCGGCGCCCGAAGTAACGAGAATCTGCGAGAGCGCCCATGCGACGCGTTGGCGCAACTGATCGCCACCGCCGACCGCATTCTGGAAAAAGTCGCGTTGCAGCATCGCCAGCGTGAGGTGATCGCGCGCACACCTCGCCTGCGGCGAATCGCCCGGATAGTTGCCGCCGCCCGGAATCTGCGTGGTGCAATCGGCGGTGGTCGTCAACTGGATCCGGTTGTATTTCGCGTTCGGGTAGCCGGACATCGGCTTCCCCATCTGGTCGTTGATCCAACCGGTGATGCCAAGCGAATTGACACGGGCCGCCTCAGCCTGCGATGCGCCGAACGTGGCTTGATTCAGCAAGCGCCAGACATCGGCGTCGGTGGTGGCGATCGCAGGTGCCGTCGGTGCCACGATCGTCTGCGGCAACGTGGTGGCGACCTGGCCCAGCGAATCGGTGACCTCCGCATAGACCGAATACGAACCCGGTGCGCCGATCGCGGCCGTGTAGTTGTACGGCGATGTGGTGTCATCCAGCATCTTCACGCCGTTCACGTAGAAGGAGACTCTGGTCACCGTCGCGCCGGCTGCCGTCGCCGTGGCGGTCCCGGTGAGCGTCACCGTGGACGGCGCTGCAACCATCGAGCCCGACAGTGCCAGCGTGACACGCGGCAGCGTCGACACGACCGTGCCACCGGTGACCGTAACGGCCGTCGGGGCCGATACCGTACGGGCCCCCTGGTTGTCAGTGGCCGCTGCGGTGATCTGGTACGTGCCCGCCGTCGACGGCGCATAGACGTAGCTGTAGGGCGGCGACGTGTCCATCGCGATCTGCGTGCCGTTGCTGTAGAACACGACGCTGGCGACAGTGCCATCGGCATCCAGCGCGGTTGCACTCAGGGTGACATTGGTTCCCGCCACCACACTGGTGGCCGACGATGAAAGGACAATGGTGGGCGGCACATTGCCGGGTGCAATGACCCCGCCACCCACCGTGACGTTGACTACGTTGGACGTGGTGGTCGCACCCTTGTCGTCGGTGGCGATGGCGGAGATCGCAAACACGCCCGGATTGTTGGAACTGAAGGCGAAGGTGAACGGCGGCGACGTCATTTCCGCCATCTTGTTGCCGAAACTGTGGAAGGACACCTTGGCGATCGTGCCGTCGCTGTCGGACGCCGTCGCCGTCAACATCGTCGTCTGGCCGGTGTTGATGGCCGAGGCGGCGGACGCCAGCGACACCGTGGGCGCAACATTGCCCGTCGGGGGCGGCGGGGGCGGCGGGCTGCCGCCGCCACCACCGGAGGAGCGCACGAAGAACACCGCGCCTTCATTCACGAACCACGGCCACGTGGCGACCGCGTTGGCGGCTTCAGGCGCATCCGTCGTGAAGAAGTGCGTGCCAAGCTTGCTGTTGTAGAGCCGGTAGAGCGGAACGGCGCCGGCGGCCGAACTCTGCTCGGCGTAGAACTGGACACCCTCGTAGTAATAGACCGGGTAGTCGTTGAGGATCTTGTTCTTCTCGATCTCGGACGCCGTGTACACGTGGCTGCCGTTGACCTGATGATAAAAGCGATAGACGGGGACGGTTCCCGAGGCCTGCGCGGCGTTAGCGAAGAAGGCGACACCCTCGTAGACAAACCGCGGATAAATGGCGAGAACCTTGTCGCGCTCGGAGGAGCTGGCCGTATAGAAATGCCGGCCTGCGTCGAGGTGGTAGAAGCGATAGACCTCGGTCAAGGCCGCCTGGGCCCAACCCGCGCTCATCGCCGCCGTGACGGCAACCACTGCCATCAGCTGATTGCGCCACCCGCGTACCCGCGGTGTCATTTCGTTTGCCATGTTCTTTGCGCCCCGCATCACCGGCCTCCGGACCTTGGTCGATGGATCTGGTAAATGGCTCGCCCCTTTGCCCAGTTGCCATTCTCAATCCACGAAGTTCCGTGAAGTCCAATGGCCGGAGCGCTCCCCTGTGCCCGGATTATTCATCATTACTTTTTCATTTACAAGCCACATTTGACCATCAGGCGACGAACGGCAATATACCTCCTCTTTTTATGCACATGCCATGTTAACAATATCGCGTAATACCTTGTTTTTTAACAATTTCAATTTCCCAATGTCATAACCTCAAAACATGTACTGAACATATTCATGACATCTGGGTTGCGACTTTCTCCGTCACTCCTACAGCGGAATCGTCCGGAGCGGATCGCGGTGTCGGCATCACATCATCCAAGCACGCCTAGCTGACGTGCTTTCGGCATTTTTATGACGATGGAATGTTCGTTCGTGCGCCTGTCAGGCAAGAAAACCGAGATCCGTGACCGGAAATGCGCCGAGGTTCGGAACGACCTGCGGCAAGGTGGCCGCCGTGCCGCTAAACCAGCGCGCCAGCGTCGCGCCCACCTGCTCCACCGCCACCGACGTCATAGCGCACCTCCTCCATCTGCGATGCGTAACAGCGAACGTCAGTAAGCGAGCTTTTTTACCCGTGGGTTTGTTGCTTGGGGATTGGTATTCAACGTCGCTCGCGGTGAGCGGCGGGCCGTGCGGGGCGGGGTTTGGGCGCCGCAAGCTTCGGGTGCGGGCGCGTGCGGGCCAAACAAGCGAGGTCAAAACACGACCTCACATTTTTTTGCCGCACGCGCCGGGAACATGCGGCTCCAATGCGCCCGCCCCGAACGGCCCGCCACTCACCGCGGCGGTGGACACGATTGCGATTCCGGTAGAGGCGACGTCGGCAAGGCTGTTGACACGATTGGCGACACCCGTAGAAACGGCGTCAGCAAACGTAAGTGTGCCAATGCCACGAACCGCGAAGCGGCGAGGGGCCCCCAGGCGGGCGCATTGGAGCCGTTCCGACAGGCGCGTGACAGCGAAAATGGGTGGCGAAATGGCCCTGTGCTCGATCCATTGGCGTACTGCCGACGCCGTTTTGCATCCCGTATTTTCGCTTTCACGCGTCCGAACGATAGCCGTCCGCGACCTAAGCCCGCCTGGAGGCCCCTCGCCCCACGCCGTGCCACAACCAACAGGAAAGGCCGCGACATCGAAAGAGCAAAAAAACAGCCGCCCGAAGGCGGCTGCATGTCCAACACGCTTGCGACTACTGCGACTTCGTCATCCGTTCCTTCATCCTGGCGCGAAACGACTCCATCTTGGCGAGCTTTTCAGCCGCGACATCGCGAACAACAATTTTCTGCGCCGGCGTGAACGTGGCGTAGAGCTTCAGCCATTCGTCGCGCGCCTGGCGCCGCACCGTTTGCTGCGATGCCTGAGCCGCATCGGAAACCGTGCCGACTGCGGCAAAGTCCGGTTCCGCCTTGGCCAGTTCAGCCTTGAGCGTGTCGCGAACCTTCTCCATCGAAGCGCGCCCCAACTGACGCGCGGCCTTCGTTTGCGCCACGGTGTTGTCCCACATCACCTGTTGCGACGTGTTGAGATTCAACTGGCCCTGCACCGACGCCAGTATGGTTTCGATGCCGAAGCCTTGTCCGCCATGGTGCCCGGGACCGTGTCCACCCGGTTGGGCAAAGACGGCAGGTGCTGCAAGCGCCAGCAGTCCGGCGGTCAGCAAGGCGGCAAAGCGCGGTGTACGTGTGTTCATCAGCGATTCCTTCACAGGCATTGATTGAGAGTCACCATCCCGGCCATCGTTGCGACATCGCCAAGACTCATGAGTCAGATGCGGATTGTGGGCGCTCCGTTCACGCCATCCTGCCAGTGAAGTGCAACCGGACGTTGCGCCGCGCCCGCCCCGTTACAATCCCTTACAGCTGCACCGCCAACGAAGCCTCGGAGAGCCGCTCTAATCCACCATGACCAACAAGCCCGCCGCTCCCCGCATCCTCGTCGTCGACGACGATGTCCGCCTGCGTGATCTCCTTTCCCGCTATCTCGGCGAGCAGGGCTTCGCCGCGCAGGCACTGCCCGATGCCCGCGACCTCGACAAGAAACTGCAGCGCGACCCGCCGCACCTCCTTGTGCTCGACCTCATGTTGCCCGGCGAGGATGGACTTTCCATCTGCCGGCGCCTGCGCGGTGCCGGCGAGATGGTGCCCATCATCATGCTCACCGCCAAGGGCGAAGACATCGACCGCATCGTCGGCCTCGAGATGGGTGCCGACGACTACCTCGCCAAGCCGTTCAATCCGCGTGAGCTCGTGGCGCGCATCCATGCCGTGCTGCGCCGGCACGGCGAGCGCCCCACTGCCGGAACTCCGTCCGCCGAAGGCACCATCGCTTGCGGTCCGTACATGCTCGACCTCGCGGCGCGCACGCTGATCGACGGCGAACGGTCCATCACGCTGACCACCGGCGAGTTCTCGTTGCTGCGCGTGTTCGTCCAGCATCCGCGGCAGCCACTGGCGCGCGAGAAGCTGATGATGCTGGCGCGTGGCCGCGACCACGAAGTGTTCGATCGCGCCATCGACGTGCAGGTTTCGCGGTTGCGCAAGCTGCTCGAGCCCGATCCCGCCAATCCGCGCTTCATCCAGACGGTGTGGGGATTCGGCTACGTCTATGTCCCCGACACGGCAGCCGTGCCCGAAGCCACGGCGGGCAGCGACCCGGCGTGAGGCTCTTGCCCCGGTCGCTCTTCGGGCGGCTGGTTCTCCTGCTCGTCGCCGTGGTGGCGTTGTCGGCGCTCACCAACGCACTGCTGTTCCGCGCCGAGCGCGCCAACCTCATCAACCGGCAGTTAAGCGAGACCAAGCTCACGCAGTTGCAGGCCATCCGCAGCGCGCTCGAAGGCGCGGATGGTCCGGAGCGCCGTGAAACGCTGGCCCGCATCGGCCGCGAATTCGGCGTGCGCGTGATCCCGGAGGACGAACGTCCGCGCATCGGTCAATCGCCACAGGGTGGCCCGCTGATGCGCGACTTAGCCGAGCGCCTGCGCGAACAACTCGGACCGGAAACCGAGATCCGCTTCGCGCCGCGATTGCAGATGCTGCTGGTGCGTGTCCTCGCCGGAGGGCGCGGCTACTGGGTCGGCGTGCCGGTTCCGCCACGTCCGCCGGCCGATGAATTGCCCACGCGCGCCCTGACGTGGATGCTGATCGTGCTGGCGTTCCTGCTCGTGGCGGCATTCGTGTTCGCGCGTTACCTCGCCCGCCCGTTGCGTGAACTGGCGGCCGCTGCGGGGCGCGTGGGGCGCGGCGAGACGCCGCCGCCGCTGCCCGAGTCGGGGCCTTCCGAAATCGCGGCCGTCAATCGTGGCTTCAACGCGATGACCGCCAACCTGCGGCAGATCGAGCAGGACCGTGCACTGTTGCTGGCTGGCGTCTCGCACGACCTGCGTACGCCGCTGGCGCGGTTGCGCCTCGGCGTGGAGATGGGTACGCGCGACGAGTCCATGCGCACCGGCATGGTGGCGGACATCGTCGAGATGGATCGCATCATCGGCCAGTTCCTCGATTTCGCGCGCAGCGAATCCGCGACTGCCTTCGAGTCCGCCGATCTCGATGCCATCGTGCGCGCCAGCGTGGACCGGTACGTAGCCAATGGCGCCCACGTCACCTTGGCCGCCGGCGGCATTCCGCAGATGCCGTTGAAGCACACTGCCATCTCGCGGCTGGTTGCCAACCTGATCGACAATGCACTCGCGTATGGCGCGCCGCCCGTCGAGGTCAGCACGCTGCGCGACGGGCGCAACGTGATCCTGGCGATCGCCGACCGCGGCCCGGGCATTGCGCCCGCCGATGTCGAGCGGTTGAAGCAACCGTTCACGCGCGCATCCGAAGCCCGGGCACGTACCGACGGCGCCGCCGGCGCAGGATTGGGCCTGGCGATCGTCGAACGCATCGCGCGGTTGCATGGTGGCCACTTCGACCTCGTCCCGCGTGACGGCGGCGGGACGATTGCGCGCGTGACGTTGCCGTTGAAGGCTGTCTAGGGCTTTCTGCCCGGAATTCGCAGCAGCAACACCACCGCTTCGGCCGCGATGCCTTCCTCGCGGCCCGCGAAACCCAGCCGCTCCGTGGTCGTCGCCTTCACGGAAACCTGCGCACGATCCACGCCCAGGTCTGCCGCGATGTGGTCGCGCATCGCGTCCACATGCGGGGCCAGCCGCGGTGCCTGCGCGATCACCGTCGAATCGACGTTGCCCACCTGCCAGCCCAGGTGGCCAACCATCGCCACCACATGACGCAGCAGCGCGCGACTGTCGGCACCTTGGTAGCGCGGATCGGTATCGGGAAAATGGGCGCCGAGGTCGCCCAACGCCAGCGCCCCCAGCAGCGCATCCGCGATCGCGTGCAGGAGCACGTCGGCGTCGGAGTGTCCCGCCAACCCGCGCGAATGCGGAATCGTCACGCCGCCAATCACCAAAGGCCGGCCGTCGACCAGTGCATGCACATCGTAGCCGGTGCCGATCCGCATCGTCATCGCGGATGGTCCCCGGACTGCTGCGCGGACAGGATCGCCGCCGCCAGGATGAGATCGGCCGGATAGGTGATCTTCAAGTTCTCCGGGCTGCCGAGAATCAGCCGCGGCTTCTCACCCAGCGCTTCCACCGCCTGCGCTTCGTCCGTGCAGGAAGTCGCCGACGGCGCCGCCATCGCACGACGCAATACGCCACAGCGAAACATCTGCGGCGTCTGGGCCAGCCAAAGGTGCGCGCGCGGCTCCGTGGCGCTCACGCGCGGCACGTCGGCCTCGCGGTCACTGCGCTTCAACGTGTCCGCCACCGGAATGGCGAGAAGGCCACCGACAGGATCGTCGCGCAGATGTTCGACGAGACGCACCAGCGCGTCGCGCGGCACGCAGGGCCGCGCGGCATCGTGCACCAGGATCCAGTCATCATCCGCGCAGTCGGGGGCCATCGTCGCAAGCGCGTTGGCCACCGTCTGCGCGCGCGTGCCACTGCCGCAACGCAATGCGGTGGTTCCGGCGGGCCGGGGACCCATGCGGTTGAACTCGCGATCCTCCGCGGCGAGCGCCACGAACATCGCGGCCGGTTCGAGACCGGCGTGCAATCGCGCCAGCGTGCGCGCGAGCACCGGCACGCCATCCAGCATTGCATATTGCTTAGGCGTGGCCGCGCCGAAGCGCGAACCGCCACCGGCGGCAGGAACAAGCACGATGATCCGGGCCATGAACGCGATCGACTCAGCGCACGATCAACGGGTCCAGCGCCGCGCGGATCGGTGCAGGCACCGGTGCAGGCCGCCGCGTGGCCCGGTCGACCCACACATGGACGAAGTGGCCGGTGGCCGCCGCGTCGGGTGAACCTGCAGCGAAGAGCCCGATCACGTACGCGACGGAACTGGTACCCACCTTCGCCACCGCCAGTCCTGCATCGATCACCTGCGGAAACGACAGCGGCAGATGGAACCGGCACGCGGACTCGACCACATAGCCCACCACCGCATCCCGATCGGGTGAAAGGCCTCCCGCGTGGATCAGGTGCGCATTCACCGCCGTGTCGAAGTACGAGTAGTACGTGACGTTGTTGACGTGGCCGTACGCATCGTTGTCCATCCAGCGTGTGGGGACGGCGAGAAAATGGCGATAGGCCGACCGCGGCCGCGGCGCCAGGTCAGTCATGAACCGGTGTCGCGCTGCGCGCCGCAGACCGGCTGGTCGTGATCATCCGGCGGTCGAGCAGCTCGATCCAGTGCTTGACCGGCGTGCGCGTGCCCGACTCGAGGTGCGTCATGCAGCCGATGTTCGCGCTGACGATCACCTCCGGCCGCAACGCCTCAAGCGCCCGCAACTTGTTCGCCTTCAACTGGTTGGCCAGCACTGGCTGCAGCATCGAGTACGTCCCGGCGGAGCCGCAACAGAGATGGGTGTCGGCGACCGGCAACAGCGAGTGGCCGATGGCCAGCAATATCTCCTCCACCTGGCCGCGGATGCGCATCCCGTGCTGCAATGTGCAGGGAGGATGGAACGCGATGCGCTCAGGACCCTGGTCCAGCGCAATCATCGGCGCGATTTTCCGCCACTCCGCCGTGACGATCTCGATCGGGTCACGCGTCAGCTCGGCGATCTTCTTCGCCTTGGCCGCGTACGCCGCGTCGTGCGCGAGGAAATGGCCGTAATCCTTGACCATGACGCCACAACCGCTGGCCGTGACGACGATTGCCTCGAGGCCGTGGTGCACATGTGGCCACCACGCGTCGATGTTGCGGCGGACGATCGCGCGCGCCTCGTCCTCCGCCGACAGGTGATGCGACAGCGCGCCACAACAGCCGCCGCCACCAGCGATGCGCAGCGCCGAAATCCCGATCCGGTCGAGCACGCGCGCCGCTGCGGCATCGATGCCGGGCTTCAGCGCGGGCTGCACGCAGCCCTCCATGATGATCATCTTCCGTGCGTGGCGCGGCGCTGGCCACTCGCCGGCGCGCCCGCCTGCAGGAATGCGATCACCCAGTTCGCGCGGCAGCAGGCCCTTCACCATTCGGCCCATCGTCAACGCCGTGGCGAAGAGCGTCTTGGACAACAACCCGCGCCGCAGAGACCATCGCTTGGCCGCAGCACCAGCCGTGCGCCCCACCTTCGCGTCGACCAGATTGCGGCCGATATCAATCAGCCGCCCGTACTGCACGCCCGACGGGCACGTGGTCTCGCACGCGCGGCACGTGAGGCAGCGATCGAGATGCAGCTGCGTCTTGGCGGTGACGGGCGCGCCTTCAAGCACTTCCTTGATGAGGTAGATGCGCCCGCGCGGGCCGTCCAGCTCATCACCCAGCAATTGATACGTCGGGCACGTAGCCGTGCAGAAGCCGCAGTGCACGCACGCACGCAGGATGGCATCCGCCTCGCGGCCTTCACGCGTGTCACGATACTCGGGGGACAGATTGGTCTGCATGGGGGCCTGGTGGATGCTAGAACGCGTCGAGCATCCGGCCGCGATTGAAGATACCGTGCGGATCGAACACCGATTTCAGTTGGCGATGCAGCGACAGCATCGTCTCGGACAGCGGCGCGAACACATCGCCCGTCTTTTCCTCGCTGCGGAAAAGCGCGGCGTGGCCACCGTTGGCTTTCGCCCACGCGCGCACTTTCTGCGCATCGGTGCGTTCGCCGGCCGCCAGCCAGCGCAGCGCACCGCCCCACTCGATCAACTGTTCGCCGCCAAGGTCCGAGTACGGCGCCGTCGACTTGACCGACAGCCGCCAGAGCGGCACACCGGCCGCCAGCGACCCCGTGAAGTACAGGTGCCGGTGATCGCGCACACTGGTCCAGTAGGCGTCCGCATTCGTCAGCACTTCGCCGCCGATCTTCGCCAACGCGGCGGTCACGGCAGGCGCCGCGCCCGACAACCGCACGCGCAACCGGCCGTGGTGATAGCACGTGGCCGACAACGGCAGCGGCTGCCCGCCCCACTCGTTGACCTTGCGGATCGCGTGATCCGCAGCGCATTCCAGCGTCAGCGTGGTCTCCGCCGGTGGCAACGGCAGGCACTTCAGCGACACTTCGGTGAGGATGCCGAGCGTGCCGAGTGCGCCGGTCATCAGGCGCGACACATCGAAGCCCGCGACGTTCTTCATCACGCGGCCGCCGAACTGCAGGTCGGTACCCGTGCCGTCCATCACCCGCACGCCGAGGATCAGGTCGCGCACTGCGCCTGCATAGGCGCGCCGCGGGCCGGACAGCCCGGCGGCCACCGCGCCACCCAACGTGCCGCCGCCGCCGAAATGCGGTGGCTCAAACGCCAGCATCTGGCCGCGCGCGCGCATCGCGCCTTCGATGGCGACGAGCGACGTGCCGGCACGCGCCGTCAGCACCAGTTCGGTCGGTTCATAGTCGATGATGCCCGCATAGGTGGTGGTATCGATCACCTCGCCGGTGAGCGCGCCGCCATAGAAGTCCTTGGTGCCGCCGCCGCGGATCCGCAGTGCGGTCCCCGTCGCCACGGCGCCACGCACGCGCGCTGCGAAGGCCTCGAGCGCCGGATCCATCACGGGCGCACGGCGGCCGCGAGCGCATCGCGGTAGAGCAGGCGCGGCTCGTCGGCGTCGATGATATCCGTCTCCGCCATGGCCGCGGCTTCCCATTCGCGCACGAACGGATGCGCGAGCAGTGCGGCGAGATAGTCCCCCGCGACGCCGCGCGGCTTCACCATGTAGGTCTGGAACCGGAACGCGACAGGCGCATAGAACACGTCGACCAGGCTGAAGGCACCGCACAGGAATGCGCCGCCCGCACCAAAGCGCGTGCGCCCTTCCGTCCACAGGCTCTCGATGCGCTCGATATTGGCGGTGGTCGCATCCGACCACGGGCGCACATCGAGACGCTCGCGGATGCACACCGTCATCGCGTTGCGCAGTGCGGAGAAGCCGGAGTGCATTTCGCAGGCCGCCGAGCGTGCCCAGGCGCGCGCTACTGGATCCGCGGGCCACATGCCCGGGTGCCGTTCGGCCAGGTACTCGCTGATGGCCAGGGAATCCCAGACCACGACGTCCCCGTCATGCAACGCCGGTACCAGTGCGGTGGGCGAGAACGCGAGGTTGTCGGGATTGAACACGCCTTTCAAGCCAACATGAACTTCGCGCATCGGCACGCCGGCGAGCTTGACCGCCAGCCACCCGCGCAGCGACCACGACGAATAATTCTTGTTGCCGATGTAGATCGTGACCATCGTCAGAGCGGCACCGTCTTGCCGGGATTCATGATGTTGAGCGGATCGAACGCGCGCTTGATCGTACGCATCAGTTCGACTGCCTCGCCGTGCTCGGCGACCAGCGCATCGAGCTTGTGCACGCCGATGCCATGCTCGCCGGTGCAGGTCCCGCCCATCGCGATGGCCCGCATGCTCACGCGATGCGCGATGCCTTCCGCCTGCGCGCGCTCGTCCACGCTGGCCGGATCATAGAGCACCAGTACGTGGAAATTGCCGTCGCCGACATGCCCGACGATCGGCGCCAGCAACCCGACGGCGTCGAGATCGGCGCGCGTTTCCAGCAGGCAATCGGTGAGCCGCGAGATGGGCACGCAGGCATCGGTGGAGAACGCGTGCCGGCCGGGAGCCAACGACAGCGCAGCGTAATAGGCGTTGTGCCGCGCCTTCCACAGTCGCGAGCGGTCCTCCGGTTGGGTGGCCCACTGGAACGCACTGCCGCCCTGGTCCTGCGCGATCGACTGCATCGTCTCGGCCTGCTCGCGCACGCCCGCCTCGGTGCCGTGGAATTCGAACAGCAGCGTCGGCTTTGCCTCGTAGCCTTCCAGCTTCGAGTAACTGATGCAGGCTTGCATCTGCAAGGCGTCGAGCAGTTCGATGCGCGCCACCGGCAGGCCAAGCTGCATCGCCGTGATCACCGAATCGACCGCGGATTTCAAGTCAGAAAACTGGCAGACGGCGGCCGAGATCGCCTCCGGGATACCGTACAGGCGCAGCTGGATCTCGGTGATGATGCCGAGCGTGCCTTCGCTGCCGACGAAAAGCCGCGTGAGGTCGTAGCCGGCGGACGATTTGCGCGCCCGCCCGCCGGTCTTGATGATCCGGCCATCCGCCGTGACGACGGTCAGCCCCATTACGTTCTCGCGCATCGTGCCATAGCGCACGGCGTTGGTACCCGACGCCCGCGTCGAGGCCATGCCGCCGATGGTGGCGTTGGCGCCGGGATCGATCGGAAAAAAGAGGCCCGTGCCCTTCAGGTCGGCATTCACCTGTTCGCGCGTGACGCCGGCCTGCACGCGGCAATCAAGGTCCTCCGCATTGACTTCGAGCATCCTGTTCATCTGCGACAGGTCAATGCACACGCCGCCGTAAAGCGCGGCCACATGCCCCTCCAGCGACGTGCCCACACCGAAGGCGATCACCGGCACGCGGGCGGCGTGACACAGGCGGACGATGCCCGCCACTTCCTCGTTCGTGTGCGGGAAGACGACCACGTCGGGCACGCCGGCATCGGCCAGGCCCTCGCCGTGGCCATGCTGTTCGCGGACCGCGGTGGTGATGACGGCACGCTCGGCGAAATCGCGGCGCAACGAACCGACAACGGCGTCCACATCGGCCGCCATGGGCCGGGCTCGCAGTTCGGTCAGTGCATTCATCGGATGGTCCTCCGGAAAACTCAGAACCGCGGCAGATCGGGATGCGGCAGCGCGCCGTGATGCACATGCATCCGGCCCATCTCCGCGCATCGTTGCAACAAGGGGATGGCCTTGCCCGGGTTCAGCAGGCCCATGGGGTCGAAGGCCGCCTTGACGCCGTGGAAGCGCTCGAGCTCCGCGGCCTCGAACTGTGCGCACATGCCGTTCAATTTTTCGAGACCGACGCCATGCTCGCCGGTGATGGTGCCGCCGACCTCGATGCAGAGCTCGAGGATGCGGTCGCCGAACTCCATCGTTTTTTCCGACTGGCCCGGGATGTTGGCATCGAACAGGATCAGCGGATGCAGGTTGCCGTCCCCCGCATGAAACACGTTGGCGCAGGGCAGGCCGAACTCCTCCGACCACGCGGCGATGGCGCGCAGCACGCGCGGCAGCGCCTTGCGCGGGATCGTGCCGTCGATGCAGTAGTAATCAGGCGACAAGCGGCCCATTGCGGGAAACGCGGCCTTGCGCCCCGACCAGTACAGCAGGCGCTGCGGCTCGTCCTTCGACACCCGGATTTCCGTGGCGCCCGACGCCGTAAGCACGCGCCGGATTTCCGCCATCTCGGCCGCCACTTCCTCCGGGGTGCCGTCGGACTCGACCAGCAGCACGGCGGCGGCATCGAGCGGATAGTTGGCATGCACGAATTGCTCGACGGCACGCGTGGCGGCCTGGTCCATCATCTCGAGGCCGGCGGGAATGATGCCGGCGCCGATGATCGCGCCGACGGCGGCACCGGCAGCCTCGACATCGGCAAACGCAGCCAGTGCGACCTGCGCCAGCAGCGGCTTCGGCGTCAGCTTGACGGTGATTTCGGTGATGACCGCCAGCAGGCCCTCGCTGCCGTTGATCAGCGCGAGCAGATCGTAGCCCGCGCTGTCGAGCGCATCGCCACCAAACTCGACCACGTCGCCGGTGATCAGCACGCCACGCACGCGTCGCACGTTGTGCACCGTCAATCCATATTTGAGGCAATGCACGCCGCCCGCATTCTCGGCCACGTTGCCGCCGATCGAGCACGCGATCTGCGATGACGGGTCCGGCGCGTAATACAAACCCCAGGCTGCGGCAGCTTCCGAGATTGCAAGATTGCGCACGCCCGGTTGCACCACTGCGGTGCGCGCCAGCGCATCGATGGCGATGATGCGGCGGAACTTGGCCAGCGAGAGCACGATGCCGTTGCGATCGGGCGTCGACCCGCCTGAAAGGCTGGTGCCAGCACCCCGCGCCACCACCGGCAACCGCGCGACGTGACAAGCCTTCAGGATGGCCACGACCTGCGCCTCGGTTTCCGGCAGCACCACCGCGACGGGCACCTCGCGGAAGAGCGTGAGGCCGTCGCACTCGTAGGGCTTGGTATCCTCCGCGGCCGTCAACAGGGCTTCCGGCGGCAGGATTGCCGCGAGTTGCGCGTGCACGACAGGGTCGAGCATGGAAGGCAGCCTTTGGATAGGCGCAACGCCCGGCCGGTAGCCGGGAGCGCTGAGACTTGCCGATTATTTCACAAAGCAAGGGGCCGCCGCCAAGGGCCGACCAGGGACAACGCCACCCGCCCAGGACCTGCCCTGTACTTCCGGTCCCGCCTTCCCTAGAATCCCCGATCTCGGCGCTTCTACCAAAAAGATACTGCGCCCATCGTAATTACCATCAGGAGGAAAAGCCATGTCGTTGTTGCGTGCCGCCACTTCGCTTGTCGCCGTTGCCGTCCTTGCCGCCCTGCCAGTCACCTCGGCGTCCGCGCAGGAAACCCTGAAACTCAGTCTCGCGATCGGCCAGAACTCGCACTACGGAGCCGCGGTGGACGTGTTCGCGAAAGAAGTCGAGAAGCGTACGAATGGACGCTACAAGGTCCAGAACTTCTACTCGGGCGCATTGGGCGCGGAGCGCGAGTCCATCGAAGGCGTGCAGCTCGGCACGATCGATCTCACGATGACGTCCTCGGGACCCATCCCCAACTTCGTGCCGGAAACGGCCATCCTCGACATCCCGTTCCTGTTCAAGGACTATCCGCACGCCCGGCGGACGCTGGACGGCCCGATCGGCACGGAGATGCTGACCAAGTTCCCGTCCAAAGGTATCAAGGCGCTGGCATGGGGTGAGAACGGTTTCCGCCACATGACCAACAACAAGCGCGCGGTGAATGCCCCCGACGACCTGAAGGGCCTCAAGATGCGCACGATGGAAAACCCCGTGCACATGCAGGCATACAAGGCCTTCGGAATCATCCCGACGCCGATGGCGTTCACCGAGGTGTTCACCGCCTTGCAGCAGGGCACGGTCGATGGCCAGGAGAACCCGCTGTCGGTGATCTCCGCCGCCAAGTTCGACCAGGTACAGAAGTACATGACGCTCACGGGCCATGTGTATTCGCCGGCGCTGATCCTGATGAACAACGCCAAGTTCGAGAAGCTGTCCGCAGCCGACAAGACCGCGTTCCTGGAGTCGGCGAAAGAAGCGGTGAAGGCCAACCGCGCGCGCATCGACGAGGATGAGCGCAAAGCCGTGGCAGACCTCCGGTCGAAGGGCATGACCATCGTGGAAGTCGTCGACAAGTCCAAGTTCCAGGCGTCGCTGGGGCCGACCTTCATCGAATTCGGCAAGAAGTTCGGCCAGGACAACATCGACAAGATCCGCAACGCTCCGTAAGCGCGGCCGTCATGGGCAGCACGATGCATTGCGGGCTGCCCGTGGCAACCGATCCGTACTGTCCGCCCCCTGCCATGGGGCCATGCCTGCATCGCGACGGGGCTCGTCGCGATTCCACCGGGTAAGCCATGCGCCAGATTTTCCTAGCCTTCGAGCGGCGAACGACCGCGTTCGCACTCGCCTTCGCCTGCGCGATGCTGGTCGCCGCCGCCTGCCTTGGCATGTACCAGATCCTGATCCGCTTCGTGTTCCAGCAACCGGCGGAGTGGACCGAAGTTCTGGTTCGTTTCACCTTGATCTGGATGGTGTTCATGGGGGCGCCGGTGGCGTTCCGGCAAGGCGCGATGGTGTGTGTGGACCTGGCGCACCGGTTGGCCAGCCATGTCGGCAAGCGCGTGCTCGATACGGTCGCGGCCGTGTGCGCGCTGATCGTGATCGGCGTCATGGTCTGGTTCGGCATCGAGTACGCTTACCGTGGGCGGTTCCAGACCATCAGCGGGCTCGAATCGTTCTCGATGACGTGGGCCTACCTATCGGTGCCGGTCGGCGCGGTCTTCTCGGGGATTGCGATCATCGCCTGCCTGCTCGATCCGCGTCGCCAAGAACTCGAAACCGCGCAATAGGAGCCGGCGATGCCCACCACCATGTTCGCCACGATGATCATCGCGTTCGCGCTTTCGATCTCC